>ERZ1034913.1800-NODE-1800-length-12059-cov-9.858714_pt1 | contig 12059 bp, 10 predicted proteins | sample MGYA00520697_ERZ1034913 | MGnify/ENA primary metagenome ERZ1034913 (study PRJEB33766, sample SAMN09781786) | gut metagenome | biome: gut microbiome | host: Homo sapiens | place: Madagascar | study: EMG produced TPA metagenomics assembly of the PRJNA485056 data... | reverse complement strand
ATTCATCTTAGTCTGAAAATTCAACTTCACCCGGAAAGGAGGCGATGCTGATGTCCATGCTCATTGAAGTATGGGGCGACTATGCCTGCTTCACTCGTCCGGAAATGAAGACCGAGCGTGTGAGCTACGACATGATCACCCCGTCCGCCGCGCGGGGCCTTGTGGAAGCCATCTACTGGCACCCCGGGCTGCGTTATACGGTTGACCGCATCTATCTGCTCAAGCCCTTCGGCCTTGACCCCGAGGACGAAGCGTCCACCAAGGAGTACACCCAGCGGCCCATCCGGTTCACCAACATCCGGCGCAACGAGGTCAAGTCCACCCTGCTGTCCTCCGCCGCCCTCAGTGCGGCCAAAGGCGGCACACCGCCGGTGCTCTACACCTCGGAGGACATCCAGCAGCGGGCCGCGATGGTCCTGCAGGACGTCCACTACGTCATCGAGTGTCACTTCGATTTGACGGACAAGGCCGCCCCCAGCGACAATCCCGGCAAGTTTCAGGACATCCTGCGCCGCCGCCTGCGCAAAGGTCAGTGCTATCACCAGCCCTGTTTCGGGTGCCGGGAGTTCCCGGCCAACTTCCGGGAATGGCCGGGCGGCGATATTCCGGCGCTGAAGGTCACGCAGGACCTCGGCTTCATGCTCCACAGCCTCGATTACTCTGATTCGGCCAACATCCGCAGCCAGTTCTTCCGCGCAAAACTGGTGGACGGCGTGATGGAATGCCGGGACGTGGAGGTGTTTACATGATACTCCAAGCACTCACCGCCTATTATGAGCAGCTTCTGGCCCAGGGCAGAGTGGAGGCCCCCGGCTGGGACAGTCGCTTCAAAGTCAGCTATGAACTGCGCCTCGGCCCCGACGGCCAGCTCCTCGCCCTCAACGACCTGCGGCAGGAAGTCCCCAAGGGCAAAAAGACCGTCATCTCCCCTCGTGAACTCCCTGTCCCCCACCGGGTCAAACGCGCCTCCGGCGTCGCCGCAAACTTTTTGTGCGACAATACGTCCTATCTGCTGGGCGCAGACGAAAAGGGCAAGCCTGAGCGCTCCCGCCAGTGCTTCGAAGCCTGCGCCGCCCTCCACCACAAGGTACTCGACGGAGTAGACTCCCCTGCCGCCAAAGCCATCCTCGCCTTTTTTGACAGCTGGGAGCCGGATACAGCCCCCGCCCACCCTCTGCTGGCAGAGCAGTGGGCCGACCTGAACAGCAACGCGAACCTTGTGTTCGGCTACGAATCCCCCGACGGCGCCCACTGGCTGGCCACCACAGATGACGCCATCCGGGACGCCTGGCAGTCCGCCTTTGATACCTCCGATGCAGACGCCGAGATGGCCCGCTGCCTCATCACCGGCAAAGAGGCCGGCATCGCCCGCATCCACCCCGCCATCAAGGGTGTGATGGGCGCACAGGCCGCCGGTGCGGCGCTGGTCTCCTTCAACGCACCCGCTTTCTGCTCCTATGGCCATGAGCAGGGTGCCAACGCCCCCGTCAGCGAGTACGCGGCTTTCGCCTACACCACGGCCCTCAATCTGCTGCTGGCTGACCGGAACTGCTGCCAGCGCATCGGCGACACCACCATCGTCTGCTGGGCCGAAAACGCCGCCCCTGCCTACCCAAACGCCATGCTGATGTTTTTCTGCGGCGGTGCCGAGGCACACGGCGTCTCGGAAAGCGACCTTGCCGCCGCACTGAAAGCCCTTTCTCAAGGACGCCCCGTCTCCTTCCTCGATGACAAGCTGGACCCGAACCAGAACTTCTATGTGCTGGGCATCTCACCCAACGCGGCCCGGCTCTCCGTCCGGTTCTTCCTGCGCAACAGCTTCGGACAGTTTGCCAAAAATCTGCAGGACCACGCCGATCGGCTCAGCATCACCCGCCCCGCCTTCGACAAGCGGGAAAGCCTGTCGGTCTGGGCGCTGGCGCAGGAGACGGTCAACCAGAGATCCCGGGACAAAAATCCATCGCCTCAGCTGGTGGGCGATCTGCTCCGGGCCATCCTCACCGGCGGGCCGTACCCCGCCACCCTGCTCAACGGCGTGACCCTCCGCATCCGGGCCGAACGGGAAGTCACCCGGGGCCGCGCCGCCATCCTGAAAGCCTACTATCTCCGCAACTACCCCACCGAGCTCAACAAGGAGGTATTTACCGTGAGCCTGAACGAAAGCAGCAATGTCCCCTATGTTCTGGGGCGTCTCTTCTCTGTGCTGGAGACGATCCAGAGCGTCGCCAACCCCGGCATCAACGCTACCATCAAAGACCGGTACTTCAACTCGGCCTGTGCCACCCCGGCAACGGCCTTCCCTACGCTGGTCAAGCTGGCTCAGAAGCACCTGCAGAAGATGAGCACCCCCAACGAGGTGCATTTCAGCAAACAGCTCACCGAGCTGATGGCCCAGCTGCCCGAGACAGGCTTCCCGGCGCGGCTCAGCCTGCCGGAGCAGGGTGCCTTTGAGATCGGCTACTACCACCAGACCCAGAAACGCTACGCCAAAAAGAATGAGGAGGAATAAACCATGTCTGAGCCCATCAAGAACCGCTATGATTTCGTCATCCTGTTCGACGTCGAGAACGGCAACCCCAACGGCGACCCCGATGCAGGCAATATGCCCCGCATCGACCCCGAGACGGGCTACGGTCTGGTGACCGACGTCTGCCTCAAGCGGAAGATCCGCAACTATGTCGAGACCCTGAAAGAGGACGAAAAAGGCTATCGTATCTACATCAAGGACGGCGTTCCCCTCAACCGCAGCGATGCCGAGGCCATCAGCACGCTGGGCATCGACCCCGACCTGAAAGCTGCCAAAAAGGCCGACCCCGACATCGATGCCAAGCTGCGGGACTATATGTGTGAGAACTACTTTGACATTCGCACCTTTGGTGCCGTCATGACCACCTTCGTCAAGGGTGCGCTGAACTGCGGTCAGGTGCGCGGCCCCGTCCAGCTGAGCTTTGCCCGGTCGGTAGACCCCATCGTCCCGCAGGAAGTCACCATCACCCGCGTGGCCATCACTACCGAGGCCGACGCCGAGAAGAAGGGTACCGAGATGGGCCGCAAGCACATCGTGCCTTACGCCCTCTACCGCGCCGAGGGCTATGTCTCGGCCAACCTCGCCCGGAAGACCACCGGCTTCTCCGAGGATGATTTGAAACTTCTGTGGACTGCCATTCTGAACATGTTCGAGAACGACCACAGCGCTGCCCGGGGCAAGATGGCCGTGCGGGAGCTCATCGTGTTCAAGCACGATTCTGAGCTGGGCAATGCCCCGGCCTATAAGCTCTTCGACTCCGTCGCCGTCCAGCGCAAGCCCGATGTGGACGCCGCCCGCAGCTACCGCGACTACACCGTCACGGTGGCAGACACTCTGCCGGAAGGAGTCACCTGCGAGAGGCTGTCCTGATGGGCGGCGCAGACGACTGGCTGCCCCTGTCGGGCATCCAGCACTTCTGCTTCTGCCGCCGCCAGTGGGCGCTCATCCATCTGGAACAGCAGTGGGCGGAGAACCGCCGCACCGTCGAAGGCCAGCTCGACCACGTCCGCTGCCATGACGCAAACCAGACCGAACGGCGCGGCGGCCTGCTCATCACCCGAGGGATGCCGGTGGTCAGCCGTCGGCTTGGCCTGAGCGGAAACTGCGATGTCGTCGAGTTCCGAGCCGACCCCGAGGGCATCCCCCTGCAAAGCACGGAAGGGCTCTGGAAGCCCATGCCTGTCGAGTACAAGCATGGCCGTGCCAAGGCCAGCGACGCTGACCGGCTGCAGCTCTGCGCACAGGCCATGGCGCTGGAAGAGATGCTGGTGTGCAGCATCCCGGAGGGTGCGCTCTTCTACGAGGAAACGCGGCGGCGGGAGGTCGTGCCGCTGACCGAAGAACTCCGCCAGACCACCCAGAAGATGGCCGATGAGATGCACGCCTATTTTGCCCGAGGCTATACGCCCAAATCAAAGCCCGGCACCCACTGCAACGCCTGCTCCCTCAAAGAGCTCTGCCTCCCCGTGCTGTATCAGCGTGCCGACCCGAAAGCCTATCTCCGCACCCATCTGGACGAGATGCAGGAGGCCGCGCCATGAGAAAGTTTTTGAACACGCTCTACGTCCTCAACAAGGACGCCTACCTTTCTCTCGAGGGGGAGAACATCGTCCTGCTCTGCAACAAGGCTGAAATCGGTCGGGTCCCGCTCCACAGGCTGGAAGGCATCGTCTGCTTCAGCTATCCCGGTGCAAGCCCTGCCCTGATGGGCAAATGCGCCCGCCTCGGGGTCGATTTGAGCTTTTTCAGCCCGCAGGGACGCTTTCTGGCCCGGGCCGTAGGCGAAGAGCGGGGCAACGTCCTGCTGCGGCAGACCCAGTACCGCATCGCAGACAGCGAGGCAGAGAGCTGTCTCTATGCGCGCAATTTCATCCTGGGCAAAGTCTATAACGCCCGCTGGGTGCTGGAACGGGCCACCCGCGACCACCCCCAGCGGGTGCCGGTGGAACAGCTCAAGCGCACCAGCGCCCAGCTGGCGGCGGCGCTGCCCCTCATCGAGCAGTGTGACGACCTCGACCAGCTTCGCGGTCTGGAGGGCGAGGCGGCACAGCGGTATTTCGACTGCTTTGATTCACTCATCCTGCAGCAGCACAATGATTTTGCCTTCACCGGTCGGAGCCGCCGCCCGCCGCTGGACAGCACCAATGCCCTGCTCTCCTTCGCTTATTCGCTTCTGGCCTCCGACTGCACAGCAGCTCTTCAGAGTGTGGGCCTCGACCCCTACGTCGGCTTTCTCCACCGCGCCCGGCCCGGGCGCAGGAGCCTCGCCCTCGACCTCATGGAAGAGCTGCGTGCAGTTTATGCCGACCGCTTCGTGCTCTCCTGCATCAACCAGAAAATCATGACGCCGAAGCATTTCCAGAAGCAGGAGAACGGGGCCGTCCTTCTCACCGATGAGGGCCGCCGCGCCTTTCTGGGCGGGTGGCAGACCCGCAAGCAGGAGCCTATCACCCACCCATTCCTGAACGAAAAGCTTCCGTGGGGCCTCGTGCCTTATGTGCAGGCTCTGCTTCTGGCCCGCACCCTGCGGGGCGATATGGAGCTTTACCCGCCATTTTTCTGGAAGTGAGGGATGTGTATGCTGGTCCTTATCACCTACGACGTCAACACCGAAACTTCTGCCGGGCGCAAACGTCTGCGCAAAGTCGCCAAGCGCTGTGTGGACCACGGCCAGCGGGTGCAGAACTCCGTGTTCGAGTGTCTGCTGGATGCCGCGCAGTATGCCGTTCTCAAGGCGGAGCTGACGGCCCTCATCGACCCCGCGCTGGACAGCCTGCGCTTCTACCAGCTGGGCAACAACTATAAGAACAAGGTGGAGCATATCGGCGTTCATCCGCCCTTCGAGCAGGACGGCCTGCTTTTGTTCTGAGTTTCCCGCCCCGGTGCGAAGGGCGAGTTCTCAGCATTTTTCCGGCACCTTCGCACCGGATTTTTGTGTCATTTTGCATGATTTGGATAGTTCTTTGACCCGTTGTAAATCAAGGCTCTTCTAAATTCGTGCAGAATGTTGTATAATTTGTTTAAAAATAGAGATTTTGTCTCTGTTTTTGCTGTCGCCCTCCTCGCGGAGGGCGTGGATAGAAATGTGCCCGCAGAGTACATTACCGACACGCTGGAGTGTCGCCCTCCTCGCGGAGGGCGTGGATAGAAATTATATCGAGTAAACAAGAGGCCCGGAGCCATACGTCGCCCTCCTCGCGGAGGGCGTGGATAGAAATCGTCGCTGAAAATCGTAGAGATCAAGTGGAGCGGCGGTCGCCCTCCTCGCGGAGGGCGTGGATAGAAATTGTATCTGGATCATATCATCCGCGAGAGCAAAGGCGTCGCCCTCCTCGCGGAGGGCGTGGATAGAAATGTCCAGGTCATTTGGCCCAACATTGGGGTTTGAGTCGCCCTCCTCGCGGAGGGCGTGGATAGAAATCGCCTCTACAAAGGGCGGCAGGGTAAAAACGCGGGGTCGCCCTCCTCGCGGAGGGCGTGGATAGAAATTCAATCGTTGCGGCCGACGGGGGTGGGATGAACGTCGCCCTCCTCGCGGAGGGCGTGGATAGAAATCGGCGACGAGGGCACCGACCTCGGCACCTTCATGCAGTCGCCCTCCTCGCGGAGGGCGTGGATAGAAATTGAACGCCCTGGGCTACATCGTAGATCAGGACCCGTCGCCCTCCTCGCGGAGGGCGTGGATAGAAATACTCTTTGAGCGGATAACTTTCCCGAAATGCAAAGTCGCCCTCCTCGCGGAGGGCGTGGATAGAAATCCATAAGCTCGTTGTTTATGACCGCGAGGCATACGTCGCCCTCCTCGCGGAGGGCGTGGATAGAAATTGGGTGTCCGGCAGCTATTCCTGAGGCAAGAGAACCGTCGCCCTCCTCGCGGAGGGCGTGGATAGAAATTTTGCCACCGACGAATATGCAGAGATACCGGCAAAGTCGCCCTCCTCGCGGAGGGCGTGGATAGAAATAGGTCAAGCTGTGCCTTGTTATACAGATCATCCAGGTCGCCCTCCTCGCGGAGGGCGTGGATAGAAATATCCGGAGTAATATCCGAAGAACCGACATAGCCAAGTCGCCCTCCTCGCGGAGGGCGTGGATAGAAATATAGAAGTAGCATTACGAGTTGCTTTTGTGATTTGTCGCCCTCCTCGCGGAGGGCGTGGATAGAAATTCCGTCTTTACGTTTTCCTGCGACTACTGCCATGAGTCGCCCTCCTCGCGGAGGGCGTGGATAGAAATGTTCTCTGTTTGTGCTTGTGAACAAGCTGCGGGCGGGTCGCCCTCCTCGCGGAGGGCGTGGATAGAAATTTATATCGGCAATGATATTGCTCAAAAAGCAGAAGTCGCCCTCCTCGCGGAGGGCGTGGATAGAAATTGATTAAAACCACGGACGAGGCGGACGGAAAAACGGGTCGCCCTCCTCGCGGAGGGCGTGGATAGAAATGGTTTAACAATGAGTTGGTCCGCGGCATCGACCAGTCGCCCTCCTCGCGGAGGGCGTGGATAGAAATATCAGAGGGAAAACGGGAGCTCGTCAGCGCCCAAAAGGTCGCCCTCCTCGCGGAGGGCGTGGATAGAAATTCCACCGTTGCGACCATTCCCACGTTTGCGTATGGTCGCCCTCCTCGCGGAGGGCGTGGATAGAAATTGCTGAAAAACTACCGCCTTTTGAAGCGGCACACCGGTCGCCCTCCTCGCGGAGGGCGTGGATAGAAATAAGGAGTATTGTTGTTTACAAACGATTGGCAACAAGGTCGCCCTCCTCGCGGAGGGCGTGGATAGAAATAACAAGCGTATGCGCGATGAGGTCGGTAAGAAGGTCGCCCTCCTCGCGGAGGGCGTGGATAGAAATTCAACATTACCGTCCGTGTTGAGCATGAGCGGATGTCGCCCTCCTCGCGGAGGGCGTGGATAGAAATGATTAAAAGAAAGGATGGAACACTATGGAGTATGAGGTCGCCCTCCTCGCGGAGGGCGTGGATAGAAATGATGGTGAGCGCACTTGAAGCCGCCCGAAAAGCGGGTCGCCCTCCTCGCGGAGGGCGTGGATAGAAATCCATGTTTGGGGGTGCAAGCGCATGATCCGCAAAGTGTCGCCCTCCTCGCGGAGGGCGTGGATAGAAATAGTTCCGGGTCTTTGCTTGCCAGCATTTCAAAGAGGTCGCCCTCCTCGCGGAGGGCGTGGATAGAAATCAGTCGCCGCTGTTGCGGTTGCCGCTGTTGCAGGTCGCCCTCCTCGCGGAGGGCGTGGATAGAAATTTGTACGCCGCGCCCCTCAAGGGAAGAACAGGAAGTCGCCCTCCTCGCGGAGGGCGTGGATAGAAATGTTCATCTTAGAGGAAAGGGACTGCGGGGAGATACCCGTCGCCCTCCTCGCGGAGGGCGTGGATAGAAATTGGATCTCTTCATACGATCAATGATAATATGAAGACGTCGCCCTCCTCGCGGAGGGCGTGGATAGAAATCATTACACGGCCTGTGTTGAAAAAGCAGGCCACGGGTCGCCCTCCTCGCGGAGGGCGTGGATAGAAATCGCCCGTACATAAACGAATGAGCGAAAGCGAGGAAAGTCGCCCTCCTCGCGGAGGGCGTGGATAGAAATACATGGCAAACGAAAAGAGCAGCAACGAATCCTGCGTCGCCCTCCTCGCGGAGGGCGTGGATAGAAATACCATGACGAATAAACAGATCATCCGCGCCGCCGGTCGCCCTCCTCGCGGAGGGCGTGGATAGAAATAGCCGTCAAAATCGCCAAAAATCCGGGAAAAATCCGTCGCCCTCCTCGCGGAGGGCGTGGATAGAAATCATGCAGAGGTCGTCGGCCATATCCCAGAACTGGGTCGCCCTCCTCGCGGAGGGCGTGGATAGAAATCTGGAACGGCAGACTGTACGGCTTGCCGTTAATCGTCGCCCTCCTCGCGGAGGGCGTGGATAGAAATTGTGCGAACTCTCCATCGGCTATGACCCGGTTGTGTCGCCCTCCTCGCGGAGGGCGTGGATAGAAATTTCGATGGACAGCAGCTATTGCGGTTACTGGAGTGTCGCCCTCCTCGCGGAGGGCGTGGATAGAAATAGTTCCGGCGGATTGAGCATAGGCGTAAACACGAAGTCGCCCTCCTCGCGGAGGGCGTGGATAGAAATCGCCGGAGGTGCAAGTGGATGCCCCGGACAAAACGTCGCCCTCCTCGCGGAGGGCGTGGATAGAAATTTCTTGAAGAAAGCGGAACGGCCCCCGTCGTGCGGTCGCCCTCCTCGCGGAGGGCGTGGATAGAAATAGTTTGTCGATGGCGATAATCTCTTCGCCGTCGTTGTCGCCCTCCTCGCGGAGGGCGTGGATAGAAATAACCTCTGCGACATAGAAGCGGCTCTCGCTGCCGGTCGCCCTCCTCGCGGAGGGCGTGGATAGAAATGTAAGGGGGTGGCCTGATGGCGTACACGACAAAGAGGTCGCCCTCCTCGCGGAGGGCGTGGATAGAAATCGATCTGGAAAACAATGTGTATGAGACGAACGAGCGTCGCCCTCCTCGCGGAGGGCGTGGATAGAAATCCGGATGCCATGGCGTACAGCGCCACGTCCATTGTCGCCCTCCTCGCGGAGGGCGTGGATAGAAATACCGTTGGTATCATTGACAAGGCAACGGCGCCCGTCGCCCTCCTCGCGGAGGGCGTGGATAGAAATAGAATAGGAATACTGATTGCTTTTGCAAAGAGAGAGTCGCCCTCCTCGCGGAGGGCGTGGATAGAAATTTCTTAAAGACAGCACTCTTCATATTCAGAATAGGGTCGCCCTCCTCGCGGAGGGCGTGGATAGAAATTGTGCGAACTCTCCATCGGCTATGACCCGGTTGTGTCGCCCTCCTCGCGGAGGGCGTGGATAGAAATTCCAGCTTGTCGAGTGCATCCTTGCACGGACCGGTCGTCCTCCTCGCGGAGGGCGTGGATAGAAATCGCTATCCGTGGCGAAAAAACACGGCAAGACGGCAGTCGCCCTCCTCGCGGAGGGCGTGGATAGAAATCAATAAAAATGTGAAGTGTCTTGAGGATAAGGACGGGTCGCCCTCCTCGCGGAGGGCGTGGATAGAAATCCTGCCCGGGCATCCCGATCAGCTCCCAGGACATGGTCGCCCTCCTCGCGGAGGGCGTGGATAGAAATCGAATCCGGGGCGAGGAAGATTCGCTCGGCGAGGCGTCGCCCTCCTCGCGGAGGGCGTGGATAGAAATTTTACCCGCTTGACCACCCGCGTGAAAAAGGTGGCGGTCGCCCTCCTCGCGGAGGGCGTGGATAGAAATGCATATCATTCGGTCAGCTTTGACGTTTAATCAAAGTCGCCCTCCTCGCGGAGGGCGTGGATAGAAATACCGTCAAAGAAAAGACCTATGCTGACATTACTGGTCGCCCTCCTCGCGGAGGGCGTGGATAGAAATAATGCCTTTCAGCCGGTAGCCTATCGCCGTCCGACGTCGCCCTCCTCGCGGAGGGCGTGGATAGAAATTGCGGGATGTCCATCAGCTCACAGATTGCAGCAATGTCGCCCTCCTCGCGGAGGGCGTGGATAGAAATAAGGTCAACGGCGTTGACCTGCTGGCGAAAGTGAGGTCGCCCTCCTCGCGGAGGGCGTGGATAGAAATGCTGCACGGGCGGCAATGAAACAGGCGTATTCGAGGTCGCCCTCCTCGCGGAGGGCGTGGATAGAAATCATTACCACCTCGTAGCGCCTCACGTCCTCCTCCGTGTCGCCCTCCTCGCGGAGGGCGTGGATAGAAATTTCCAGCGCGGTGAGCCGTTCGCTCGCTCCTGCGAGTCGCCCTCCTCGCGGAGGGCGTGGATAGAAATGAGCGGCACGAGTTTGCCTGCCCGTGCGGATGCACGGTCGCCCTCCTCGCGGAGGGCGTGGATAGAAATTATCTATGCTGCCCAAAAACGGCGGCATCGTTGTCGTCGCCCTCCTCGCGGAGGGCGTGGATAGAAATTCAACTACCACGTCGGCCCGGCGGAACAGGTACAGTCGCCCTCCTCGCGGAGGGCGTGGATAGAAATATAGAGCTTCCCTTCCTTTTGTGCTTTGAGAAGTCGATCGCCCTCCTCACGGAGGGCGCAGGTAGAAATCGACACAAAAATATGGTAAACTCTTATTATCGTAAGGCAAGAAATTAGTGCAACATGAAAACAGCATATTTGCGATATGCAATTCAACGCTGTTGCTATTGCATTAAAAAGTTGAATTGCTATAAGTTGTTGCCATGCGCTCTCTAAGGAACCGAGTATTTTGACCTACAATTCCGTCTCTTAAAGACGTTGGTTGAAATCAGTTTGTGTTCCCCGGTGCATTCTTCGACTTGAAGTCGCTCCTATTTGAGGGGTGTGGATAGAATAACATAATAATCATATCGCGGTTCTCAAAGGCGTAACCAAGTCGTCCTCTTCACCGAGGGCGTAGATAGAAATCGTCACAACCACGCCGGTCTTTTCAGCATCAAGGTTGCCCTCCCCGCAGAGGATACGGATAGAAACCAGTTTTCACCTCGAATCGGGCATCGCCACAATTTTTCCAAAAAGGAGTTTTCCATGCATACCGTTTCCCTTACCCATCAGCTCGTCACCATCCAGGACGACTTTGACCTCGACAAGATCATCGAGAGCGGCCAGTGCTTCCGGCCACAGAAACTGGCCGACGGGCGATACCGTTTTCTTTCCGGCGATGCACTCCTTTATCTGACCCCGCTAGGCGATGGGCAATACGACGCCGCATGGTATGGCTCAGATTGGGAGTACTGGGCCAACTACTTTGATTTGGGCCGGAACTATGCCGCGCTGCGGTGCAGCTTGGCGGGACAGAGCAGCTATCTGGACAAATCGCTCGAATTTGGGCAGGGCATCCGAATCCTGCATCAGGACCCATGGGAAATGCTCATCACCTTTCTTATCTCCCAGCGCAAGAGCATTCCGGCCATCCGCACCGCCGTAGAACGCCTTGCCCGGTGCTGCGGCGAACCGCTCAATGCCGAAGACGATGAAGTTTTCCTCTTCCCCACCCCGCAGCAGCTCTGCGGCCTCTCTGGGGCGCAGCTGATGGGCTGTGGTCTGGGCTACCGCACCCGTTACATCCAGAACGCTGCCGCACAGGCTTCCAGCGGCACACTCGACCTCAGTGCTCTGGCGGCGCTGCCCGACGACGCTCTCTTTTCCCGCCTCCTCGAGCTGGACGGCGTCGGCAAAAAGGTAGCAAACTGCGTCTGCCTCTTTGGCTATGGCCGTACCGCGATGGCTCCCATTGATGTTTGGATACAGCGACTCATTGATGAGGAATTCGGCGGCCGCGACCCTTTTCCTTCCTATGGTCAGCAGGCTGGCATCGTACAGCAGTACCTGTTCTACTACAAGCGCAGCACCCGCCGCAGCGTCGCTCACAAAAAATAAAAAAGTTATTGACAACTCTCCTTTTGGCTGGTATAATGATACACGTCGTCAGGAATGATACGCCAGCTATGGGGGATTAGCTCAGCTGGGAGCCCGGTTGGTATCAAAACACACCCCCAG
>ERZ1034913.1798-NODE-1798-length-12067-cov-72.362804_pt1 | contig 12067 bp, 11 predicted proteins | sample MGYA00520697_ERZ1034913 | MGnify/ENA primary metagenome ERZ1034913 (study PRJEB33766, sample SAMN09781786) | gut metagenome | biome: gut microbiome | host: Homo sapiens | place: Madagascar | study: EMG produced TPA metagenomics assembly of the PRJNA485056 data... | reverse complement strand
TCATTTACTTTGAACTTATTGTTTAGAAAAGAGAGAATCCTTCAAGAGTTAACAGGTTAACAGTTAACAGCGTTTTTTTCAATGGTTACCCCTTGAAAGCACTTGAATTCTTCACTCTTCGTTCTTCACTCTTCACTTAATCTAGCGGTGCAGAATCTTCCTCCGGAATATCCTCCTCAATCACCAGGTTATCGATGATGAAGTTCTGACGTTCCATCGTATTCTTACCCATGTAGTACTCCAGGAGCTTCTGCACCTGGTCGGTCTTGTGCAGGGTTACCTGCTCCAATCGCATATCCGGACCGATGAAGTGGGCAAACTCTTCTGGCGAAATCTCTCCCAAACCCTTGAATCGAGTGATTTCCGGGTCAGGAGCCAGCGCCTTGATGGCCTGCTGGCGCTCCTCGTCACTGTAGCAGTAATGCGTAATGAAGTCGCCCTTCTTCTCCTTAGGACCCAGCTTGGCATCGGCATCAGCCACCGCCTGCTTGTTCTTGATTTTGGTTCGCTTGTTGCGCACTCGGAACAATGGAGTCTGAAGCACATACACGTGGCCCTTCTTGATAAGGTCGGGGAAGAACTGCAGGAAGAAGGTGATGATGAGCAATCGGATGTGCATTCCATCCACATCGGCATCGGTAGCCACAATCACCTTATTATATCTCAATCCATCCAAACCGTCTTCTATATCCAGAGCTGCCTGGAGCAGGTTGAACTCCTCGTTCTCGTAAACCACCTTCTTGGTCAGGCCATAGCAGTTTAACGGCTTGCCTCGCAGCGAGAATACCGCCTGGGTGTTCACATCACGGCTCTTGGTGATACTTCCGCTGGCAGAATCACCCTCGGTGATGAAGATGGAGCTTGCCTCCTTCAGCTCGTTCTTGGCATCGCTGAAGTGGATGCGGCAATCGCGCAGCTTGCGGTTGTGGAGGTTCGCCTTCTTGGCACGCTCACGAGCCAGTTTGGTAACGCCCGCCATCGCCTTGCGTTCACGCTCGCTCTCCTTGATTTTGTTCTCCAGAATCTCAGCCACGTCCTTGTGGATATGCAGATAGTTATCCACCTCCTTTTTCAGGAAATCGCCCACATACTTATTGATGGTTTCGCCGCCATTCGGAGTCATCGTGGTGCTACCCAACTTAATCTTCGTCTGGCTCTCGAACACCGGTTCCTCAACGTTCAAGGCGATGGCAGCCACCAATCCGTTACGGATATCGCCATACTCATACTTGCCAAAGAACTCCTTGATGGTCTTGGCTATATGCTCCTTGAAGGCACTCTGATGGGTTCCGCCCTGGGTGGTGTGCTGACCGTTTACGAAGGAATAGTATTCCTCGCCATACTGGTTGGTATGGGTAAAGGCAATCTCGATATCCTCGCCCTTCATGTGGATAATCTCATAGAGACCCTCGTTGGTCATATTATCCGTAAGGAGATCCTTCAAACCGTGACGGCTGAGGATGCGGCGGCCATTGTGCATGATGGTAAGACCGGTGTTCAGATAAGTATAGTTGCGGAGCATGGTTTCCACGATGTCGTCGTGGAAGGAATAGTTCTTGAAGAGGGTGTTATCAGGCTCAAAGAAGATGAAGGTACCGTTCTCGTCCTCCGTATCTTCGGTAACATCGCTCTGCAGAATACCTTTCTCAAACTTCAGATGGCGCACCTTGCCGTCGCGGAACGACTTTACCTCGAAATGAGAGCTGAGGGCGTTCACCGCCTTCACACCCACTCCGTTCAAGCCCACACTCTTCTTGAACGCCTTGCTATCATACTTACCTCCGGTGTTCAGCACGCTCACCGCCTCAACGAGCTTTCCCTGCGGAATGCCTCGGCCGTAGTCGCGCACGCTGACACGCAGATGGTCTTCGATGTCGATTTCGATGCGGGAACCGGCGTTCATCTTGAATTCGTCGATGGAGTTATCCACCACCTCCTTCAGGAGCACATAAATACCATCCTCCGGCAAGTTACCATCACCCAAACGACCGATGTACATACCCGGACGGGTTCGCACATGCTCCATATCGCTCAGATGTCGGATATTGTCGTCGGTATAAGCCACCGGCTGCTGCTCCTGCTGTTGCTGCTCCTGCGGGGCATTCAATTCATTATTATCTTCTGACATAGAATCCTCCTAGTTATAAAATTTAGGAGGAGTTAAGGAGCTATGATTCAAAAACATCTGTCTTAACTCCCTAACTCCTTCACTCCTTGTTTGTTTAATTATCTTATTGATTACTATTCAATAATCTTTTCGATTACTATTCAAGAATCTTCTTGATTACTATTTAATAATCTTCTTGTAGCATTTTCTGCGCTTGTGCATCACTGGAGTCAAAGCTCCCCACTGTCCCTGCACACCCGCATTGGTCTCCAGCTCAACCTGGGTTTCACCCCATTCTATGCCGTACTTCTGGTACCATGGAATCAGGTCGGCAAAGAGAAGCGCATTGGCACCCTTGGCACGATATTCTGGGAGAATACCGATGAGGAGGAGGTCAACGATGTTGGTCTTGTGCTGCTTGATGGCTCTCAGCACGTGGAACCAGCCGAAAGGCAGCAATCTGCCACGGTGGCACTTGCGCAGGGCATGAGCCAACGACGGCATGGTGATTCCCACACCGATGAGCTTATGCTCTCCGTCCGTCCAATCCTCGATGCAGGTGATGAGGTTGAAGTCGAGGAAACCGAGATACGACTTGATAAGCTGGTCTATCTGCTTCTGCGAGAGTTCGGAATATCCATAGAGATCCTTGTAGGTATCGTTGATGAGATCAAAGATTTTCTGACCCATTCCGCCCTGGAAAACATCCTTCTTGGTAAGCTTGCGCACATGCAGATTATAGCGTTTCTCAATCATCATCGCAATCTTGGCGTACTTCTCAGGCACCTCATCCGGCACCATAATCTTGAACTCCACGTATTTGTTATCCACCTCGAAACCCTCCAGGGCCTCGATGTGCTCCGGATAGTAAGCGTAATTATAGATGGTAGGCATGGTGCCAAGCTGGTCGAATCCCCAGACGAGCATTCCCTCAGGGTCCATATCGGTAAATCCAAGCGGACCTACCACATCCTCCATGCCTTTCTCGCGGCCATATTTCTCAACGGCATCCAGAAGAGCCTTCGAAACCTCACGGTCGTCGATGAAGTCAATCCATCCGAATCGGACGGATTTCTTTCCCCACTTGTTGTTTGCCTTATGGTTGATGATAGCAGCAACGCGACCTGCCAGCTTTCCATCCTTATAGGCAAGATAATACTCTGCCTCGCAGAACTCGAACGCAGCGTTCTTATCCTTGCTCAGGGTATTCATTTCGTCGCTGAAAAGATTAGGCACATCGTATTCGTTGCCTTCGTAGAGGTCGTAGTGGAAGTCGATGAACGTCTTCAAATCCTTCTTGCTTTCGACCTTTTTAATTTCAATTAATGACATGATTTCAAACTAGTTTGCAATATTATAGGATGCAAAAATAGCAATATTTCGCCAAACGACCAAATATTGCTATCTTTATTTTCAGTTTTTTAGGGGTTCAAGAATGATTACGAGCCACAAAGTGGCTTATATCACCCGATTAGTGGTGGTTTTGGCGGAATCATCACTTGATGAGATACTTCTTAATCCACTCCATCTGCTTGCGATTGGTGTCGGTGGTTGTCCAATGCTCGTTGATTGGTGTAAGCAGCGATTCCTTCTCGCATTTCAGGGTATTCCACACGGCGTAGCTGGTGGTTGGCGGACAGGTATTGTCGTTGTATCCCCAGGTGAGATAAGTTGGCGCCTTCACCTTCCGGGCAAAGTTCACCACATCGTAATAAGCCATTGTGTTGAGACAGTCCTTGTTCTTCAAAATCTCATGATATTTATTGAAGTGAGGATATCCGCCCGTTCTTCCCTTCTCTGCATAACCAGCCATATCGCTGAGCGCAGGATGATTAGCCACGCACTGGGTTACTCTGCTATCCAAGCCTGCTGCGACAATCGCCAAGGCACCGCCCTGACTGCCGCCCTGCACAGCCACATTCTTTCCGTCCCACTCTGGTAGAGAGGTCAGGAAGTCGATGCAGCGCACTAATCCCTGATAAACATGCTTCATATAATAGCGGTTCTTATCTTCCAATCCATTGGCAAGATAACCGCCGTTTGCATCGTTGAATCCCTTGCTTATCTCCTGGAAGGTTTCGGCAGGAAGACGTGGATCGAGGCCATGGATTTCTATCTCGAAGCGGATGAATCCGTTCTCGGCATAATACTTATTGCGCAGGGGTTCCTTGATGGTCTTGATGCCGGCTCCCGGAGGGGTGAGAACCACGGGATGGCTTCCCCGGCTGGCATTCTTGGGATAGAAGAGATAGCCATACATCGCATGTCCCATCTTATCTATCTGAAGTTTTACGAGATAGCAATCTATCTTATCTGTACAATATTCCTTGGCGAGTTCCTTGGTGTAACTCAAGGGAACATTCTTCAGTTCATCCTTCGCCTTCTGCCAGAAGCTGTCGAAATCCTTAGGTTCCTGGGTATAAGGCTGAATCTTATCCACGGAGAATCCCACTTTTACATGATGCTGATAGGTTTTGCCATCAAGCTTATAGAATAATCTCAAATCTCGGAAGCCCGGAGTCTTTCGGGTTCCCATGTTCACGATGGCGCGCCCGTTCTTCAGCTTAAAGCTTCCCTGCTTGTCAGCCTTCAGCATGTCATCGCCAATTTCATATTTTACCTCGCCGTCACGGGGAATTCCATACTTGTAGAAACTTACTTCCACCTTAGCCTGCTCGCCCGTCTTATAGAGCCAGTCGGCATGGTCAGGCACGGTAAGCCAAAGATAATCACTGCGATAGGGATAGTTCTCCGCCATCACACTTAACACACTCGTCATGTTCATCGCCAGGATAAACATAAACGAAAGATAGATTGTCCTTAATCTGTTCATTATTTTATAGTTTGTTTTAATTTATAATATTCAACTATCATATATGAGTGCAAAAGTACAACATTCCATTGAGATAACAAAACGATTTCAAGGATATTTTTGTTCAAGATACCCTCAATAGGCATCTTGAACAAACAAATATCCTTCCCTTCACAAAAGGAGTAGTGACATTCTGAGGGTAGAGTCGATTACAGAAGACAATATGGAGTCAAATTGCTCCATGACCCGAAATTATTCCTCCAAAAGGAGTGAGTTTCTCAGAATTAATTTGTATCTTTGCCATGTCATATCAGAGTTTTGCTTGTTTTCTTTTCGCAACACTAAGATAAGTGAAAATTCTGACATAGCAAAATCCGGAGTAACTTTCTGTTGCTCAGGTGCTTAAAAAGTTTAATTAATAATAGTGTTGCGGAATTAATGAAATAACCAGAAATGAGATTGAAAAGACATCTACTGACAGCCGCCCTGGCACTCTTTTGCCTATCGGCAGCTAACGCCCAACTGCTAAGAACAACAGTGGAGCAAGGAGAAATTGAAGGTGTGGAACATGAAGGATTCGCCCTATACAAGGGAATCCCATACGCAGAAGCACCAGTGGGCAACCTCAGATGGAAAGCCCCAGTGAGCAAGAAGCCTTGGAAGGGAGTATTCAAAGCAGACAAATGGGGAGACCGTCCACCACAGCCCATCGACCCTAACCAAAATGGTGGAGAGCTGGGCATGAGCGAGGACTGCCTATACCTCAGTGTGGAAACGCCAGCCAAGAGTAAGAATGACAAACTCCCTGTATTTGTGATGATTCATGGAGGAGCCTTTCTTACTGGCTCCTACAGTGGAACTCAGGAAAGCTTTGTCAAGGAAGGCATCATCTATTGTAGCATAGAATACCGCTTGGGAGCCTTGGGATTCATGGCACATCCAGAGCTGAGTAAGGAATCAGGCAAGAACATATCTGGTAACTATGGCATCCTTGACCAAGTGATGGCCTTAAAATGGATTCACGACAATATCGCTGCCTTCGGTGGAGACCCTGACAAGATTACCATTGCAGGAGAATCTGCCGGTGGTATCTCGGTAAGTATACTATGCGCCTCTCCCCTTGCCAAGGGACTCTTCCGAGGAGCCATCAGCGAAAGTGGTAGCTCCTTCTGGCCTGTGGGTGAAAGCAGAAATGGTAACACTGCCATGCTCACCACCAAAGCGGCAGAAGCAGGCGGACTTATCCTTCAAAAGAGACTCAAGGCTAAAAACTTGAAGCAGCTAAGAAAAGTTCCGGCTATGGACATCGTGAAGAATACCGACTTTGAGTCCTTCTGGCCGAACGTTGACGGCTACTCCATCACCGATGACCAGTATAAGCTCTATGAAAAGGGAAACTACAATGATGTAAATGTCATCATAGGAACCAACAGCGACGAAGGAAGTATGTTTAGCCGCCCTGTCAGTGTAAGTGACTATGAGAAAAGAATCCATGAGATATATGGAAGCTGGGCAGACCAGGTTCTCAGTCTCTATCCTGCCAAGACAGAGGAAGAAACCTACTTCGCCCAATCCGACATTTTCCGTGATGGCTCCTTTGCATGGGGAACGTATGCCTGGGCTAACCTGCAGAGCAAGACCGGCAAGGGCAAGGTGTATATGTATTACTTTGACCAAGACTCAGAAAACACCATCGTGAAAAGCCGCAAGGGAGGAGCCAGCCATGTGGCAGAGATGCCATTCATCTATGGCTATAAGTTTGGCTCTGGAAAGATGACCGAGACGGAGCAGCACATGGAACAAATCATGTCACGCTATTGGATTAACTTTACCAAGACTGGCAATCCAAACGAGAATAGACTTCCTTTCTGGACTACCTACCAGGAAGGTAAACCAACGGTGATGATTATGAAGGAAGGACTGCATTTGGGTCCTGTTCAAAATCAAAAGCAAATGGACTTCTTCGAGAAGTTCTTCAAGGAAAAAAGAAAATAATAAAGTTATTAACACGAAGTGCTGAATATCAACACTTCACAACTAAATGTTTTCGTATGAAATTGATTGAATTTAGCAAAACAGAATGCGGCGTTGATTTTCTGATGAAAGTTGGTCCCAAAAAAGATTTGAAAGGCAACATTTCCGATCTCTCTCCTTTTAAGTTCGACTTTTTTGAGATATTCTTTTTCCTGAAAGGTAACGGGAGGATTCTTCTTGGTGATAGGACAATACCTATACATGACAATATGATTCTTTTCATCTCTCCTTTTCAACGGCAAAAATGGGAGGTGGATGAAGATGCCCTTGATTTCAAGTTCGTCATTTTCCAAGAGGAGTTTATCAGTAACTTGATTTCCGACAAATATTTCGTTTACCGCCTGTTGTACTGTTATCAGACAGTCTGTCCGCCGTTGTTGGAGATAGATGCCGACGAAATGAGCTGGTACGCTGATTATATTGAAGAAATGGCGTATGAACAGGTACATCCAGTGGCAGACAGTTATCACATGCTGCTGTCCTCCCTGTACAGCCTGCTGATAAAACTCAACCGGGTATACGCCAAGGAATACACTCTACCTTTCGGTGCCCCGAAAAACAATTATGCCTATAAGTTCAGACAGCTTCTGGAAAAGCATATTGCCGATAATCTTACCGTTAACGATTACGCCGAAATGACGGGAGTGAGCAGGATTTGCCTGAATAAAAACGTCAAGGAACAATTCGGAACAACGGTGTCGGATATGATCAGGAGTCGTATGGTGGAAGAAATCAAAAGCCGTTTGTTGTTTTCCGGTTTGTCGGTTAAGGAAGTGGCTTTCTCGCTTCATTTCTCGGAGCCGAACCACATGATGCGTTTCTTCAAGTCGCAGACAGGACAAACTGTATGTGAATTCGTAAGCGGTTATCAAAATGGTAGTATTCCGTAAATCTATGGTAGCGCCTTTCTGTCTCAAATGTATTAATTTTGCAGCGAAATTTAAAGTTTAATTTAAAATTATAATTAGAGACAATGAAACGAATAGTAACAACATTCCTGTTTATCAGTCTGTTTCTGTGCGTCTATGCGCGCGGAAATGCTGCAGAATCACAAATTCAGTTAGTTAGAAATGCAACCCTGCTTATAGACTATGCCGGGCATCATATTCTGCTCGATCCGATGCTTTCACCTAAGGGCGCATTAGGAAGCGTGAGAGGCAAAGTAAAAACACCGATGGTGGAATTGCCAATGAAAGTAGATGAAATTACCAAGGGGATTGATTTCGTGTTGGTTACCCACGCTCACGTTGACCATTTCGACCCAACGGCAGCGGCTGTATTGGATAAGTCGCTGAAATTGTTCGGACAACAAGCCGATGAACAATACTTTCTTAACTACAACTTTTGGAATGCCGAAGCCATTGCCGACAGTGTAGTATATGACGGTATCACAATCATTCGCACGGATGCGCAACACGGCACAGGCCGCATGTTAAAAAACATGGGAGACGCTTCGGGTTTTGTCCTGAAGGCATCTGGACATCCTACCCTTTATATAATAGGTGATGGAGTTTGGACACAAGGTATCGCCGACAATATCGGAAGATATAATCCAGACTATATCGTAGTTAATTCCGGCGGAGCCGTCATGCCAGGCGGTTACGACGCTACGCCTATCATCATGGACGAACGACAGGTCATGGCATTGATACAAGAAAGCGGCAATGCGAAAATCATTGCCGTACACATGGATGCAGTGGATCATTGCCTTACCACCAGAGTTGTTTTACGGAAAGAGGCGAAGAAAATGAAAATAGGAAATGATAAATTGCTCATTCCCGAAGACGGAGAGATTATTTCCTTGAGTAAATAACATTTGATTTTAATAGTGGAATAAGCGACCGTGCGATACTCATGGTCGCTTATTTCATTTAATGAAAGGCATAAAGAATGAAAAGATTTCTATTTTTTGACATAGACGGTACGCTCGTAAGTTTCAAGAGCCACAAGATACCGGAGTCGGCCATATATGGATTGACGCTTGCGAAAGAAAAGGGGGCCGGCATATACATCGCCACAGGACGCCCATACGGGCTTATAAACAATATCGAAGAAATAAAACACTTGGTCGATGGCTATATCACGGCTAACGGCGCATATTGTTTTTCCGGCAAACAAGAGATTTCCTGTTGTCCGATTCCGATGGATCAGGTTACCTCTGTGATAGAACAATCGGATAAGATGGGGTTTGCCTGCATGATTGTCGGGGAGCAGGACATTATGATGTACAACAACAATCCGGCAGCAGACCATATCTTCAAAGATATGCTGAATGTTCAGAACCTCAGGGAAAGCACATCACTGCAAACGATTCTCGGACAACGCATATTGCAACTTACACCAGTGGTAACGCCAACGGAAGAACAGGCTATTTTGCCTTTATTAAATAATGTAGTATCAAGCCGATGGTGTCCTGAGTTTATTGATATTACAGCAAAAGGAGTAGATAAGGCAAAGGGCATGAAAGATATGATTACATGGTACGGCTTTCCCCTTTCCCAGACGGTTGCTTTCGGAGATGGCGGCAATGATCTTCCTATGATAAGGGAAGCCGGAATCGGCGTGGTAATGGGGAACGCATCTCAAACAGTAAAGGATGCGGCAGACCATGTTACAAATACGGTCGATGATGACGGAATATATCAAGCATTGAAATATCTAAAAGTGATTTAGACTTAGAATGATGAAAGGGATTGGGGGCACCTGCGCATAAACCTGTGTTTAGGCATAGATGGTAGTATGCCTAAACGGGAATTTTACTCTTCACTCTTCACCTTTTCGCCTGAAACCCCGATAAACACTGGGGGTGTGAGAGGTGAGGAGTTGTCTCAACTCTTCACCACTCTTCACCCACTCTTCACCTCGTTACGAAAAGCCCAGTCCCATTAGGTGGCGATAGTTCTTATCGCCAATAACTGAGTTTGATTGTTTGTTATTACCTTTTGAAGCAGTATTGTCCTTTGCAAGCAACCTTGATGCACCGCTCCATTGGTATGCCGCCACTGCTGCTACGACAGCAGATCTTTTCAAAAAACTTTTCTGTCTATATACATTATTTATTATTGTTATACATGCGTATCAAGTCACAAATGATATTCTTCTCATTATCTTCGAGACTGACCTTTATACAATCACCAGCAATAACACTGTCCACTACATCATCGGCAGTAACATGATAACGGCGGGCTATGTATTGTATCACCTCGTCATCCAATAGTTCTTTCTTAATGCTTGTATTTATGTCCATTTTTGCGGTATTCTAGTATTTATCATTATATATAGTTGCTTTATACACAGTCTTTTGCTCTTCTCGTGATTCTTACGACAGCAACGCTTACGACCAATGCAATAAGCAGTACTTCATGCATGAACACCTAACCGTTGACCTGAAGTATGGTTGTGGAAAATATGACTATCAAAGCGGAGGCACAGTAATATGTGTCGCTCCGGGGCAAATCGGAGGTAAAGAAGACAACGGAGAGCGAATTAATCTTGACGGATGGGCATTGCTGTTCCATCCCGACATGCTTCAGCGGTTTAGTTCAGTGCTTGAAGACTATTACGCCAAAGGGGAACAATTCAGGCAAGGGCTACCCTCTGTGGCTTATTGCGCCGATCGGCTCTGTATGTCTGCTGGATATTTCGGAGATATGGTAAAGAAGCATACAGGAGATTCTGCCAAGAATTACATTCACCATTTTATCATTCAGAAGGCAAAGAACCTTCTTGCTTTTGGTAAAGCCATTTCTGCCGCAGCCTACGATTTGGGCTTTGATTATCCTCAGCACCTCAGTCGCTTGTTCAAGAAAAAGGAGGGCATATCACCCTCCGAGTATATAGACAAGATAAAACACGGGTAACTCCAAATTCATCAGCGACGAACGAAATTCTTTATCCTGTATATACCTATATCATGCTTATAGCGTCCGAACTAATGATGTGATATTCTATTAATTCTGCTTCGGTAATGATAACAGTTTCAACAAAGTCTCGTCTTCACTTGTTATGTTCATCGCCATGGCAGGAATCGTCACCTCTACACATGATTTCAGCACATCCGCAGCCCATCCCAATACCTGCAGGCGGCAGAAAGGATTCTCCACAGCCATCTGTACCACAGCCTTAAAGATAATCGGATAAGCTTCAGGCAAGAATGCGCATAAAGAAATTACGCATTGCATCTTCCTGCTCTTGATGCGAAAGGGAAAAGTGTATGTATCCTCCAGCATATCATCCAGAGGGCTTTCCGACTGTGCGATATTTTCGAGATTAGCCATCAACAGCATTTTCTCTTCGGGCGACATTACGCTCAACATTTCGGTTAGCGCATCTAACACAGGATTGCCGCTGCCTTTACTTTTTTCTTCTTTGCCATTATTTTTTGAGTTCATTTAAATAAGGGCTATAAGCTGTAGTTCTAGCCATTTCTTACTATAAAATTGGGTTAACCAACAACCAATGAGAATTGAAGGCCTAAGGCATCAGCAATTCTTAAGAAAGTAGAGAGTTGCATATCTGTCTGCCCCTTCTCCAAAGAAGAAACATATTCTCTTTTCTTTCCGATTTTCTCTGCAAGAACTTTCTGAGTCATCTTCTGCTTCTTGCGTTCATCCTTTAATAACTCTGCATAATACCATGCCTTGGCCCTCGCATCAAATTCCTTGCGAGCCGCACTGCCAGGCTCGCCATATTTTTCTTGCAAAACATCATCAAATGTTCGCAATTTAGCTAATTTTTCTTCATTAAACTTTAACATAAGACTAATCCTCCAAATATTTCTTTAATAACCTTTCTGCTAATTTTATTTCTGTTTTGTATTGCTTTGTTCCTTTCTTTATAAAGGAATTCAGCAAAATAACTCTTTTACATTGTATAAAACTATCATTGTCTATTGCAAACAATACCGTCCTATACTCATCAGAACTGATAGATATACGCAATTCATAAAAGTCTGTATTTTCAAGATGTTTAACAAACTTCTTATTTACTACATACTGAGTCTTTATGAGTCGTAACCCATAATCAAACTTATCCTGTATCCTGGAATCTAAGCTATCATAAAAGTCATTAAATTCCTCAGAATATATAACCTGCCGTATATTTTCTTCTTCCAT
>ERZ1034913.1797-NODE-1797-length-12068-cov-4.368268_pt1 | contig 12068 bp, 11 predicted proteins | sample MGYA00520697_ERZ1034913 | MGnify/ENA primary metagenome ERZ1034913 (study PRJEB33766, sample SAMN09781786) | gut metagenome | biome: gut microbiome | host: Homo sapiens | place: Madagascar | study: EMG produced TPA metagenomics assembly of the PRJNA485056 data... | reverse complement strand
AGGCCGGTCCCTACGCGAAAATCGGAATTTTCTCGTGCTTTATAAAAATTCCGAACAATCCCGTAGGGGTCGGCCTGCGTGCCGTCCCGCTTGCCTCCGTGCAAAAACCGCAGCCTCGGAAATCCGAAAGCTGCGGTTTTGCAGATTGGTCTTATGCGTGCTCAGCCAGCCAGGCATCGGCCTTGGCTTTGGCCATTCTCTGAATTTTTGCTTCCGGATAGGGCGATTGCTCTCCGCCGCAGACGTAGAGGAAATAATAGCCGTCCGGGGTCTGATACAGCGTTTCCTCATAGCCGGCGGGATCGCCGAAGATCCCAGCGGTATGCTTGCGGACCAGCGTGGCCGTCTCCGTGTCATACTCGCGCTTGCAGATGATTTTCTTCATGGAATGCGACCCTCCTTTTTCGGAATTTTATTTATTATAAACCACCGGGTTTCTCATTTCAACCGTCTGAATGTAAAACTTTCCCTGTTCCCATGTTCCGGATTGGGATGTTTTTCACAAAGTCAGGTTTCCATGGACATTTCGGCCTTTTTTCGCTATAATAAGAAAAACATGATACAAAGGAGTCTCTTTATGGACAAGCAGAAAACCAACTTTGTCAGACGCTCCGACGCCGTCCGGGCGCTGGTGTTCCGTCTTCTGGCCGTCGGCCTGCTGCTGTACTGGCTGTTCGATCTGGTGAAGGGCTATCTGGCCGGCGGAGAGGACGCCCCCAGCAAGACCCTGCTGATCATCGGCATCGTGATCCTGGGCGGCGGTTCGATTCTCGTAGGCGTACTGTCCGTTCTCGCCTGGAAGCTGGACAAGGAAAACGCCAAAATGTCCCAGGAGGAAATCGACCAGATGGAAGCCCTCCGCAGTGAGGACCAGGAGAAGGACGACTGATTTACAGATTCGCCACGGCATAGAGCAGGCCGTCGCGGAGTGCCTCCACGTCGGCGGGCGTATTTTCCCGGCCGAAGGAAATCCGGATGGCCCCGTCGATGGTCCGGGCCGGGACGCCCATGGCCTCCATGACGTGGCTCCGGTGGCCCTTGGCGCAGGCAGAACCGGCGGAGACGTAGATTTCCCGCTCCTGGAGCCGGTTGATTAAGCCCTGACTCCGCAGTCCCGGCACGGCCACGCTGACCACATGGGGCGCGTCGCCCTTGCCCAGGAACACCAGCCCCGGCACATCCGCCAGCCGCTCCCGGCACAGGTCCCGCAGGGCCGACAGATGGCGGATCTCCTCGTCCAGGTTCATGGCCTCACAGGCCGCGCCGAAGGCCACGATGCCCGGCAGGCCCTCGGTGCCGGAGCGGAAGTCCCGCTCCTGACCGCCGCCCCGCAGCAGCGGCGGCAGGCTCAGGCCCTTTTTGATGTACAGGGCCCCGGTGCCCTTGACGCCGTGGATTTTGTGGGCCGACACGGAAATCAGGTCGGCCCCCAGGGTTCTGGCCTTGAATTTTACCTTGCCGAAGCCCTGGACCGCGTCGGTGTGGAACAGGGCCATGGGGCTTTTCCGGCGGGTGGCCCGGATCATCGGCTCGATGGGCATGACCGCGCCGGTTTCGTTGTTGACCATCATCACCGACACCAGAATGGTATCGGGCCGCAACGCCTCGGTCAGGGCCTCCGCGGAGACCACGCCGTCGGCGTCGGGCTTCAGGTAGGTCACCTGGAAGCCCTGGGCCTCCAGCTTCTGCATGGGATGCAGCACCGCGTGGTGCTCCACCGCCGTGGTGATGATGTGTTTGCCCCGCTTGCCCAGCCGCTCGGCGGCGGAATAAACGGCCCAGTTGTCGGCCTCCGTGCCGCCGGAGGTGAAGAACACCTGCTCCGGCTCGGCCCCCAGCAGGGCCGCCACGGACTTCCGGGCCTGCTTCAATTTTGCCTCGGCCTCTACGCCCAGATGATGGATGGACGACGGATTGCCCCAGCAGTCCGTCAACATATACGTCATCGCCGCCACCGCCTCCGGACAGGGCTTGGTGGTGGCAGAATTGTCCAGATAGATCATGGTATCGCTCCTATGCTGCGGCGCATGACGCGCCGGTGGTTCGTAGGGACCGGCCTGCGTGCCGGTCCGTTTGCTTCCGGGTGCATTGCACGCCGATGGTTTCTCTGGGGCGGCACATAGGCCGTCCCCTACGCGAATTATAATTTTCATTATTCTATCATACCCTCAGGCGGATGTAAACTGACCGCTTTGCAGACGGGAAGATTTATGATATGATACATCAGAGGTGACTAATATGGATAAAAAAGCCCTTCGCGCAGAAATCCGTGACAAGAAACGCGCTATGACCGAATCCCAGATTGCCGAAACCAGCCGCCTTCTGGGCGAGCAGCTGCGGCAGCACCCCGCCTATCAGAAGGCCAAAAGCATCTTTGGCTATCTGTCCTACAACCAGGAGGTCCGGACCATGCCCATGCTGGAGCAGGCCCAGAAGGACGGCAAGCGAGTGGCCGTGCCCAAGGTCATCGGCGACACCATGATTTTCATCTGGCTGGACGATCTGAGCCGGGTGGCGCTTGGCTACTGCAACATTCCCGAGCCCATCGACGACGGCCCAGAGGCCGTGGACGAGACGGCCCTGGTGCTGATGCCCGGCCTGGCCTTCGACCCCCAGGGCCACCGGTGCGGCTACGGCGGCGGCTTCTACGACCGCTATCTGGAGCAGCATCACCAGCATCCCACCCTGGCCCTGTGCTACGGCTTCCAGATGTTCGGCCATCTGGACACCGACGCCCATGACATCCCCGTGGACTTCGTTCTGTCCCAGGAGGTCTGCGGATGAAGTATGTACTCTATCTGCTTTTCATCGGTGTGATCTTCGGCCTGATTGCCCTGGTGGACTTTCTGTGCCGGAAGCTCTTTCATAAAAGCAGCACGGTCCATCCGGGCAGCGCCGTCCGGATGCCCCGATACAGTTTCATACTGGGGCTGATTATGAGCCTGCTGGGGCTCATGGGGCTTCTGTACATTCCCCGGCAGTCGGAAAGATTTCTCTGGTTCGGCTGCTGGGTGGTGCTGGTCATGGGGGCGTATCTGCTGGTCAATTTCTGCCGGTTCGGCATTTTCTACGATGAAGACCAGTTCGTTTACCGCACCCTGACGAAAAAGGCCCGGACCTACCGCTATGCGGACATCCAGGGCCAACGGTCCTTTCTGGCCCGCAGCGGGTATAATACGACCCTGTATGTGGACGGGGACGAGATTCAGCTCTACGCCGCCATGCAGGGGCTGGACAGCTTCCTGAACAAGGCTTTCTTCCGCTGGTGCGCCCAGACCGGCACCGACCCGGACACGGTGGAAAACGACCCCAGCATGCTGGTATTCTTCCCGGAGCCCAAGTAAAAAAGTAATGCCCGCCGGTGGACCAGACCGGCGGGCGCTTTCTTTTGGTAAAAGGAGTAAACCAAAAGTTCCTTTGCTTATGGTTTCATTCTATCAGGCGGTTTTTAAAAATCTTAGTGGGCAGATATGAAATAAATATTAAATCCTGACGTATTGTTTCTTTTGCAGAAATACGGTATACTACAAACAGGAAGGAGGGATCGGTATGTCCCGGATTTATTCGTTGCCCCAGCTTCAGACTGCCCTGTTTCCCCTGTTCCGCAATTATGACATCCGCAAGGCCGTTTTGTTCGGCTCCTATGGCAAGGGAACGGCCACGGAAAAGAGCGATGTGGACCTGCTGGTGGACAGCAACCTCCACGGTCTGCGGTTCGTCGGCTTCCTGGACGACGTTCAGACCGCTCTGGGTAAGGACGTGGACCTGTTCGACGTATCCCACATCCAGCCTGGTTCCCGGATTGACCGTGAAATCCAGGAAACAGGAGTTACGATCTATGAGAAATGACGTGATTGTCCGGAAGCTTCTGGACTATACGGAAAAGATTCTGGCCTACTGCCGGGGATGCGATTATGACAGCTTCTGTGCCAATTCCCTGCTGGCCGAAGCCTGCGTCTTCAATCTCAGCCAGATGGGTGAGCTGGCCCACAAGGCCGATACGGCCTACACCCAGGCCCACCCGGAAATTCCATGGCGGTATCTGTATGGATTGCGTAACCGAATCGTCCACGACTATGAGGGCGTCAACCTCCAGTTGATCTGGGAGATTATTTCCGAAGACCTGGAGCCGCTGCAGGTGTCGCTCCGGGCGTTGATCGCCAAAACTTGAAATCACCTTCCCAGGCTGCGCCTGGGAAGGTGATTTTTCTGCATGGTATTACCCCTGCGGGACCAGGATCTGGACCGCCTGATGGAGGTTCCGGATGTCTGTGTGCCGGTGGGCGCCGCCGAATTCTCCGTCCAGGGTCCATTTGACCGGCGCCTGGAAGTCGAATTCCACGTGATCCGTCTGATAGGTATAGAAGAAGCTGGGGTCGAACTCCTGGCGGGTCAGCAGGATACCGATGGCGTTCAGGTCCTGGATGGAGCGGATGTTCTTCACCACGATGACCTCCGACAGGCCGTCGTTCAGGCTGACGCCGGCGGCCAGGGATTTGGGGCGGAAGCCGCCTACGCTGGTGGTGGAGCAGACCAGGCCCAGCAGGACCTCGTCCTCAATCACCTGGCCGTTGACCGTCATGCGCATGGGGATAGGCTTGATTCCGCCCAGGGATTTGGCTCCCTTCAGCAGATAGGCCAGACGGCCCAGCATCCGCTTTTCCTCCTGGGGCGTCTCATAGGACACGTCGGTGAATGCGCCGAAGCCCGCCACATAGGTGAACCACCGGTCGCCGCAGAAGCTGCCCACATCGACGGCCATGGGCGTGCCATTGACGATGGTCCAGGCCGCCTCCACCGGGTCCCGGCTCAGGCCCAGGGTGTGGGCCACGTCGTTGACCGTGCCGCCGGGAATATAGCCCAAGGGCGGCGGGTTGTCCAGCTGCATCAGACCCGACACCGCCTCGTTCAGGGTGCCGTCGCCGCCGGCGCAGACAATCCGGTCGTACCGGCTGCCGTATTGGGTAATCCAGCCGGTCAGATCGCCCCGGCTCTGCGTGGTATGTACCGTCACATCGTAGCCGCCGACGGTGAAAATGTCAATCATCTCCAGCAGGTTGTTTCGAAGCTCCAATTGGCCCGCTTTGGGATTGACCAAAAACAGCATACTCCGATTCATTCCAGTTTCCTCCGGTGCAGACGCCGCCCCCGGAGCAGCCAATGGGCTGCCCTGGGGACGGCGTATTATTTTATGATACCAGGGTGTTTATTCGCCGTCCGTCGTCGTGTCGGTGGTTGTATCGGTGGTTGTATCGGTGGTCGTATCCGTGGTGGTATCGCCGGTGGTATCGCCGGTATTCGGCAGGGTCGGGGCCTGGCTGGACAGCAGGATGGCCTTGCTGTAGTCCGAAGTCAGGGGATAGGTCTGCTGCAGGTTGGCAATCCGATCGCTGATATTCTGGTTGACAATCAGACTCTTGACCGCCGTGCGCCAGTAGACCTCCTCGGTGGTGCCGACAAAGTACATGATGTGATAGCCGTAGCTGGTCTTGACAATGCCGGTGTCGCCGGGCTGGCGGCTGTCGTCGAAGCACCAGTCGTTGAACTCGGTGACCATCTGGCCGGGGTACACGTCCTCATACAGGCCGCCATTGGTCAGGGAGCCGGAGTCGTCGGTGTTGGCCTGGGCCAGCTCGCCGAAGGTGTCCTCGGTGGCGCGGCCATTCTTCCACTCATCGTAGATTTCGTTGGCCTTGGCCTCGGCTGCTGCCCAGGCCTCGTCGGTGGTGACGGTGTTGCCCTCGTCGTCGGTGGTGCTTTCGGGGGTAATCAGGATATGGCGGACGTTGACATTGGGCTTTTCGATCTTCTGGATGCCGTAGGTGTTCTCCATGGCGTCGGTATTCTCGTCGTAGTAGGCCTCAATCTCCGCATCGGTGATGTTCATGGCATCCTGGATGCTGGTCAGATAGGAATTGGCATACTGGTTCCGGTTGAAGAAGGCCAGATAGCTGTCCAGCGTAGCGGCGGGGCCGTAGTAGGACTGGAGATAGGCCTCGGCGCCGTCATAGCCGTACTGGAGGGCCATATCGTTGAGGCTGGAAGCAGCCACGGCGGCCTCCTGCTGCTCGCCCTCGCTGAGCTGATAGCCCTCGGCCTCGGCGGCGGCGCAGATGGCGGCAGTCTGGTGGAACATATTAATACCGGCGTCCACAAAGCTCTGCTGCCAGGAGTTCACGCCGTCAAAGCTGACCTGCTCATCCAGGGGCATGGACATGTCCATGATGTAGGCCAGATAGGCGGAATACTGGGAGTAGAAGGAGTAATACTGCTCGTCGTAGTAGTACATCAGCTCCCGGTTGGACAAAGTCATACCGGCGGCAGAGGCCACCTCCTGGTCCAGGAGCTTCTCCATTTCGTCGGAGGAGACGGAGACGGTCTCGCCGTTCTCGTTCAGGTAGTCGTAGGTATAGGTACCGTCCTCGTTGGCGGTGTAGTGGATGGAGTTAGAGTTCAGGCCGTAGGCGTTCACGTGATGGCCGGGCAGAACCGTGGACTCGTCCTGGCTGTCCTGGGCGTCCTGATTGTCCTGGCTGCCGTCGGCGGGTGCTTCCTCTTCGGTCTGGAGCTGGTCGCCGGCGGGCTGGTTCTTTTTCTTGTCCAGCTGGCCCTTGACCACGATGATAGCAATCACCAGCAGCACAGCCAGCACGCCCACGGCAATCACGCCGCCGTAGGACTTCTTGGTCTCGGGCTTATTTTCTTCCACAGGGGGAATGACCTCGAAGCCGTCCTCGTCCTCCTGGGGCTGGGCCGCTTCCTCAGTCTGGGGTGCTTCCTCAGTCTGGGCGGCTGCTTCTTCTACCGGAGTGGTCTGCTCCGTCTCTTCGGTCTGGGGAACCGCTTCCTCTTCGGAATCCATCGGCTCGCCGCAGGCTGTGCAGAACTTTACGTCGTCGGCATTCTCCGCCTGACAATGCTTGCATACTTTCATTCGCGATACACTCACTTTCCTAATTTATCGTTCGCGTTCCTTTAGTCTATCACAGCCCATGCTGCTTTGCAACGAAAAACCCCTGAACAATTTGTAAATTCGGGCTGCCGGGCCGAAAAAAACTATTTCTGAAATCAGAATACGTACTGCTCCAACCGGCGGAGGGCCTCCTCCACCCGGCTGCGGGGCAGGGCCAGGTTCATACGGATGGTCCAGTCGCCGCCGAATTCCCGGCCATCCTGCCAGGCCACGCCCACATCCCAGGCCGCCTTCAGCAGCTGGTCCATGGTCTTCGAGTGGGCCGCGCACCAGGCTTCGCAGTCCAGGAACAGCATATAGGTGCCCTGGGGCTTGGAAACCGCCACGCCAGGGAAATGGGCCGCGATATAGCCGCAGGCGAAGTCCACATTGCCGGTCAGCACCTGCTTCAGCTCGTCCAGCCACACCCGGCCCTCCGGCGTGTACGCGCCGATCAGGGCGTACATGGACAGGACGTTCATGGAATTGTAGTGGGACTTGGACGATGCGTCCCGGACCCGGTCCCGGAGGGCTTCGTTGTAAATAATATGGTAGCTGCCCACCAGGCCCGCCAGGTTGAAGGTCTTGCTGGGGGCGTAGAGGGCCACGGTCCGGTTTCGTGCGTCGTCACTGACGCACTGGGTGGGGATGTGCCGATAATCCCCCAGGGTCAGGTCGGACCAGATTTCGTCGGAGATGACCATGCAGTGGTTGTTCCGATAGATTTCCATGGCCCGCTCCAGCTCCTGCCGCTCCCAGACCCGGCCGCAGGGGTTGTGGGGGGAGCAGAGGATGGCCGCGTGGATGCGGTGCTTTTTGAGCTTCCGGTCCATGTCGGCATAGTCCATGCGCCATACGCCGTTTTCGTCCTTCTTGAGCGGGGAATGGACAATCCGGTAGCCCGCGTTGGTCAATGCCCGGGTGAAGCCGATGTAGGTGGGGGCGTGGACCAGAATCTCGTCGCCGGGGGCAGCCATGACCGCCAGGGCCGACAGCACGCCGCCCAGGACGCCGTTTTCGTAGCCGATGCAGGCCGGGGTCAGACCGGTCACGCCGTTGCGGTCCGCCTGCCAGCGGATGATGGAATCGTAGTATTCCGGCCGGGGGTCAAAATAGCCGAAGGCCGGATGCTGAATACGCCGGACCATGGCTTCCTGGATGGTGGGGACCGTAGGGAAATTCATATCGGCCACCCACATAGGGATGGCGTCGAACCCGTCCTTGGGCGCACCGGGCGCCCAGCCGGTGCCCAGTGCATCCACCGCAATAGCGTCCATCCCATGCCGTTCCAGGATGGAAGTGAAATCATAGGTCATGGAAAATGCCTTCTTTCTGTATTTTTATCTATGTGCATTGCACCCGGGAGTCAAACGGGACGGCACGCAGGCCGTCCCCTACGCGAAATCAGATTTTTCATATTTTTTCAAACAATCCCGTAGGGGACGGCCTATGTGCCGTCCCGCTGTACGCACTTATCTCCCCGATCACGCCTTCGCCAGGCTGTACGCCTTGACCAGATCCTCCGTCGCCTTCAAGGGGTCCTCGCCCTTTTTGAGCTTGAGGCTGACCATGGGCTTCTCACTCCTGGCCTCGAAGAAAATCCGCCGCTGATAGGCCGGTTCATTGCACACCGACGAAATGGCCGGGAAGTCGAAGGTCTCCATGGTCAGATAGACCGTGTCGGCCTTCTGCTCGATCTTGCTGATGCCCGCGGCGGCGGCCCTGGCCCGCAGCAGCGCCACGGCCACCAGGTTCATGACGCCCTTGGTAGGCTCGCCGAACCGGTCCACAATCTCGTCCAGCAGCTCCTCCGAATCCTCCTCGGACCGGATGCGGGCCATGCGGCGGTACAGGTCCATCCGCTGCTCTCCGGAGGCCACATAGGTCTTGGGGATGTTGGCCGTAATGGACAGGTCCGCCGTACACTCCGGCTCCTGGGCCTTGACGTCGCCCCGTTCCTCCAGCACCGCGTCCTCCAGGAGCTTGAGATACATGTCGTAGCCCACGGACATCATGTGGCCCGACTGCTCCGCGCCCAGCAGGTCGCCTGCGCCGCGGATTTCCAGGTCCCGCATGGCAATCTTGAAGCCGGAGCCGAACTCGGCAAATTCCCGGATGGCCTGGAGCCGCTTCTCCGCCACCTCCGACAGGACCTTGCCCGCACGGAAGGTCAGATAGGCGAAGGCGTGGCGGTTGCTGCGGCCCACGCGGCCGCGAATCTGGTGGAGCTGGGCCAGGCCCAGCCGGTCCGCGTCCTCGATAATCAAAGTATTTACATTGGAAATATCAATGCCGGTTTCAATGATCGTGGTGCAGACCAGTACCTGAATTTCCCCGTCTGCCATCCGCTGCATGACGTCGGACAGCTGCTCCTGGTCCATCTTGCCGTGGGCCACCGCCACCTCCACGCCGTCCAGCCGCTTTTTGATCCTGGCCGCCGTCTGCTCGATGGTCTCGGTCCGGTTGTGCAGGTAGTAGACCTGGCCGCCCCGGTCCAGCTCCCGGCGCATGGCGTCGTCCAGAATCCGGTCGTCATGCTCCAGGACGAAGGTCTGGACCGGATAGCGGTCGCTGGGCGGTTCCTCAATGGTGGACATGTCCCGCAGGCCCGACAGGGCCATGTTCAGGGTCCGGGGAATGGGCGTGGCCGACAGGGTCAGCACATCCACTCCGGCGGACAGCTCCTTGAGCCGCTCCTTGTGGGTCACGCCGAACCGCTGCTCCTCGTCCACAATCAGAAGGCCCAGGTCCTTGAACCGGATATTTTTCTGCAAGAGCTTATGGGTGCCGATAATCAGATCGATGTGGCCGTCGGCCAGACCGGCCAGCGTCTTTTTCTGCTGGGCCGGGGTGCGAAAGCGGCTCAGCACGTCGATATTCACCGGGAAGGTGGAAAATCGCTTCATGGCCGTGACGTAGTGCTGCTGGGCCAGCACGGTGGTCGGCACCAGAATCGCCACCTGCTTGCCGTCCAGCACCGCCTTCATGGCGGCCCGAAGGGCCACCTCGGTCTTGCCGAAGCCCACGTCGCCGCAGAGCAGCCGGTCCATGGGCACGGCGGATTCCATATCCTGCTTGATTTCGGCGATGCAGCGGAGCTGATCGTCGGTTTCCGTGTATTCAAAGCTCTCCTCAAACTCGGCCTGCCAGGGGGTGTCCGGCGAAAAGGCGTAGCCGGGGAGCCGCTTCCGGGCGGCGTAGAGCTTGATTAAGCCAGCCGCCAGGTCCTTGGCCGCCGCCTTGGCCTTGGCCTTGGTCTTCTGCCAGGCGTCGCCGGAGAGCTTGTTCAGCCGCACCGGCGCGTCCTCGCCGCCGCCGATGTACTTGCTGACCAGGTCCAGCTGGGTGGCCGGGACGTAGAGCACGTCGGTGCCCTGGTAGGCGATTTTCACATAGTCCTTGACCGCGCCGCCCACCTTCATCTGCTCCATGGCCACATAGCGGCCAATGCCGTGGTACTCGTGGACCACCAGGTCGCCGGGGGACAGGTCGGCAAAGGAGTGGAGCTTCTGGCGGTTGGTGGCCTTTTTCTTGGCGGGCTTGGCCTTGCGGACCGGCTGGGCCGTCAGCTGGCCCTCGGTCAGCACCGCCAGCCGGATGGCCGGGTATTCCAAGCCGGCAGGCAGGCTGCCGCCGGTCAGGAAAATCTGCCCGGGCTGGGGCAGCTGGGGAGCCGGGAACAGCAGGGACGCCTCCAGGTCGTGCTCCTTCAGCAGGTCCTGCAAAATCTCCGCCCGGCGGCGGTTGCCGCACAGGACCAGGCAGCGGAAGCCGTTTTTCTGGTAATGCTGCAAATCCGACGCCGCCGTGTCCAGACTGCCGCCGTAGGACGGCAGCTGCTTGCAGGCAATGCTCAGAAGGCTCTTGGGCGGCAGGTCCTGGGGGTAGGCGCTGGCCAGGAAGCTGTCCAGATAGACGGCAGGCCGTCCCGCCAGACTGCCGCACAGCCGGTCAAAATCCAGGGTCAGATCGCACAGCTCGCCGCAGAGCTGGCCGGACTGGAGAAACGAATCCAGCTCCAGGCCAAAGCTCTCCTGCCTGGCCTTGTCGGCCCGGCGCAGGGCTCCGTGGTCGCAGAACAGGACCATGGCGTCCTTGGAGACGTAGTCGCAGGCCGTGGCGAATTCCGGATAAACCAGCGCCATATACCGGTCCGCCGCCGGAAAGGCCACGCCGTTTTCCAGCTTTTCCAGATCGGCCTCCAGCGTCCGGAGCAGTGCCTCATGGGGCGTTTTCCGCCGCTTCTGGCGGGCAATCAAATGGCGGATGTCGCCGCACAGGCCCTCCAGGCCGCCGGGGTGCAGATGGGGCACCGTCTCGGCCACCGGCAGCAGGACCGCTTCGCTGAGGTTTTCGGTCCGCCGCTGGGTCAGGGCGTCGAAGAAGCCCATGGTGTCCAGCTCGTCGCCCCAGAACTCCGCCCGGACCGGGCTGTCGTAGTTGGGGGAATAGACGTCCAGAATGCCGCCCCGGATGGAAAACTGGCCCACACCCTCCACCAGGGAGGTCCGGGCATAGCCCGCATCGGTGAGCCGCTGGGCCAGGTTCTCCATCTCATAGGCCGCGCCGCATTTCAGCGTCACCGCCGCCGAGAACAGAACCGGTTTGGGCATGGTACGCAGGGACAGGGCGTCCAGGGACGCGATCAAAAGCCGGGTCCTGCCGGTGGCCAGGTCGTAGAGCTGGCGCAGCCGCTTCTGCTCCCAGCCCCGGGAGACCACGGCGGCGTCGTAGAACGTAAATTCCCGGCCCGGCAAGATTTCCGGCGCCTGGTCCAGGAATGCGGCCAGCTCCTGCTGCATCCGCTGGACGGCCATATCATCCTGGCAGATCACCAGGGCGGGCCGCCCCGTGTCCCGGAACAAGGAGGCAATCAGATGACTCCGGGCCAGCTGGCCCACACCGGCCATGGCGGCCACCTGACCGGATTCCACCGCCTGCTCCAAAGCCCGGTACTCGGGCAGCTCCGACAGGGCGGACAGTAATAAATTCATCGTAATCCCTCCTAAGGAATCTCTGAATAAATGGTCTGCGGCCTTCGGCGGTTCTTTTTTCCGCAATCCTGCGGTTTGAAAAACTTGGGCAATACCGCACAATTGTGTCTGCGTCCTTCGCC
>ERZ1034913.1796-NODE-1796-length-12068-cov-5.346375_pt1 | contig 12068 bp, 11 predicted proteins | sample MGYA00520697_ERZ1034913 | MGnify/ENA primary metagenome ERZ1034913 (study PRJEB33766, sample SAMN09781786) | gut metagenome | biome: gut microbiome | host: Homo sapiens | place: Madagascar | study: EMG produced TPA metagenomics assembly of the PRJNA485056 data... | reverse complement strand
AAGGGGGTCCGGGGGGAAATTCGAAATCCCCCCGGGCGCTTTTTCTTTTGCCAGCATTTTCTTTTTGGCGAGACAAAAAGAAAATGCTGAACCCAGCCCTCGATAATAAAAAACTGTCAACCATGCGCAATAAAATGGTTGACAGTTTAAACCTATCTGTGCTATCATACCCTCGGTGATCAAGCTTGAAAACGAAGGAACAACTGCTCCGGCTGTTTGAAGAAAACCGGGGCGTATTTTTTTCCGGCGAGGAGCTGGCCCAGCGGCTGGCGATTTCCCGGACGGCGGTCTGGAAGGCCGTAAACGGACTGCGCAATCAGGGCTATCCCATCGACGCTGTCCCCAAGAAGGGCTACCGCCTGTGTACGGAAACGGACATTTTGTCTCAACCGGCTGTGGAAAAGTATCTGGACCCGGAAAACCGGGGCCTGCATCTGCACGTCTTCCCGTCGGTCCCGTCTACCAACAGCGTCCTGCGGGACCTGGCGGCGGACGGTGCGCCGGAGGGGACCGTGGTTCTGACCGGGGAACAGACCGCCGGACGGGGCCGCCGGGGCCGGAGCTTCTATTCCCCGCCGGATACCGGCGTCTACCTGAGCGTCCTGCTGCGGCCCGGGGAAACCGGACAGGCCGCCGCCCTGACGACCATGGCCGCCGTGGCGGTCTGCGAGGCCATCGAGGCGGTTTCCGGCCAGACGGCGTCCATCAAATGGGTCAACGACGTGTATGTGGGCGGCAAAAAGGTCTGCGGCATCCTGACCGAGGCGTCGGTGGGCCTGGAAACCGGGGCCATGGACTACACCGTGGTGGGCGTGGGCATCAACGTCTGTCCGCCTGCCGGAGGCTTCCCGCCGGAGCTGGCGGACATCGCCGGGTCGGTCTTCCCTGCCCCGGTCAACGACGGCAAAAACCGTCTGGCGGCAGAGTTCTTGAACCGGTTCTTTGCCTGCTGCCGGGAACCGAATGATTATGTCAACCGTTACAGAAGCCGCTGCTTCATCCTGGGCCGGGACATTACGGTCCTGTCCGCCGATGGACCCAAGCGGGCCAGGGCGTTGGACGTGGACGACCGGTGCCGGCTGCTGGTGCGCGATGAAAACGGAGAAGAAACGGCGCTTTTTGCCGGAGAAATCAGTATTTTACAAGAGAAATAGGAGAGAAAATCATGGAAAATTCCGCAGTAACGACTAAAAAATGGAGAACCGTGGACATGGTGTATATCGCCCTGTTCGCGGTGATGATCGCCGTGTGCTCCTGGATTTCGGTTCCGGCCACGGTGCCGTTTACCATGCAGACCTTCGGCGTGTTCCTGGCGGGTGCGACCCTGGGCGGCAAGCGGGGCACGTTGTCGGTGCTGGTCTGGCTGCTGCTGGGCGCGGTGGGGATGCCGGTGTTCGCCGGGTTCAAGGGCGGCCTGGCCAGCCTGTTCGGCAATACCGGCGGCTATATGGTGGGCTTTGTGCTTTCAACCCTGATTATGTGGGCCATGGAGCGCATTCCCGGTAAGAAGCTCTGGGTGCTGGCGCTGTCCATGCTCCTGGGCCTGGTGGTCTGCTACGCCTTCGGCACGGCCTGGTTCATGATCCTCTACACCCGCACCACCGGCGCCATCGGCCTGTGGACGGCCCTGACCTGGTGCGTAATTCCCTATATCATTCCCGATCTGGTGAAAATCGCCCTGGCGCTGGTGCTGTGCAAGCGGCTGAAGAAATTTATTAAGATTTAAGCCTGCAAACGGGACGGCACGCAGGCCGTCCCCTACGCGGAAATCAGGATTTTCACGAAGAATTCCGAACAATTCCGTAGGGGACGGCCTATGTGCCGTCCCGTTGTATGCACCCAGGCGAATCCGTAAAAACGCACAAATTTCATAGGCAGCCGTTTACCGCACCGATTAAAACGCAGCTATCAACAAATTTAGTTCCAATTGTAGCGCGGCGCGTAGTGCGATGCGGAAAGGCAAGCCCGTAGACGCTGAACCTACCAATCCAATCCCCTGCCTAAAACGCAATGCGGTACAAGCCCGTACCCAATAAGCGCTCTTTTCTCCCCACTCTTTTCTCTCGCGGAGAGAAAAGAGTGGGCCGCCGGAGGCTGGACCCGCCAACGAAAATACCCCCAATCCCGAAGATCGGAATTGGGGGTATGAATTATTTCAGTCCATAAAACTCCGCCAGCTTCCGGAAGGCGGGCATGGATTTTTCAATCGTCTCCCGGGCCACGCAGTAGCTGACCCGCAGGTAGCCCGGTACGCCGAAGTCGTGGCCGGGGACCACCATGATTTCGTATTCCTTGGCCTTTTCGCAGAAGGCCATGGAGTCCGCAATGGGACACTTCATGAACAGATAGAACGCCCCGTCCGGGTGGACGCAGGTGAAGCCCATCGCCTCCAGGCCGCCCACCAGCAGGTCCCGGTTCTGCCGGTAATAGTCCACATCGGCCACCACGTCCACGCACCGCTCAATGACCCGCTGGTACAGGTTGGACGCGCAGATGTGACCCAGCGCCCGGGCCGCGCCGGAGCAGGCGTCCATCACGTCGGCAAAATCCCGGATGCGCTTGCACACGGCCAGATAGCCCATGCGTTCGCCGGGGATGGACAGGGTTTTGGAGTAGGAATAGCAGACCAGGGTGTCGTCATAGTAGTCCATAAGCCAGGGCACGTCGATACCGTAGGCCAGCTCCCGGTATGGCTCGTCGCTGAGCAGGTAAATCGGGTGGCCGTAGGTCTGCTCCTTCTGCTTGAGAATGTCCGTCACCGCCCGAATGGTCGGCTCGGTGTAGATCACGCCGGAGGGGTTATTGGGCGAATTGAGAATGACCACCTTGGTCTTCTCCGTCAGGGCCGCCTCCAGGGCCGCCGGGTCGATCTGGAAGGTGTTCTCGTCGGTATGGACAATGACCTGCTTGCAGCCATAGGCCTGGGTGTAGATCAGGTATTCCATATAGTGGGGCGTGAAGATGATTACCTCGTCGCCGGGGACCGTCAGGCCCTTCAGGGCCATAGCCAGCGCGCCGGATGCGCCCGCCGTCAGGAAGACGCCATTGGCGTCCACATGGTCGCCGAACCGGCGGGTGATGGAATCGGCGATGGCCTGCCGGACCTGGGACATGCCGTTGGCACCGGTGTAGCTGTGAATGGCCACCGGGTCGCCGTTCTGCAGCAGGTCCAGCATGGCCGCATGGACCTGGGGCGGCGCGGGGACGTTTGGGGAGCCGATGGAGAAGTCGAAGACGTTCTCCGCCCCGATTTCCTGCTTGCGCTTCCCCGCATAGGCCGACAGGTCCCGGATCACATTGGGCTTGCGGCCAAAATCAATCAGTTGCTGGTCAAACATTTGCATGCCTCCTCACAAATTTGCATAGCGCCAGTGCATAGATTTACGCCCGTTTTACAAGCAGCTCCATGGCCTCCAGGTAGCCTTGGAAGCCGTGGCCTGCGATGGTGGCCACACAGGCGGGACGGATGTAGCTGATCTGGCGGAAGTCCTCCCGGGCGCTGACGTCGGAAATATGGACCTCCACCGTGGGGATGGACACGGCCTTGACCGCATCCAGAATGGCCACGCTGGTGTGGGTATAGGCGGCGGGGTTGATGACGATGCCGTCAAATTTCCCATAGGCTTCCTGAATCCAGTCTACCAGCACGCCCTCGTGGTTGGTCTGGCGGACCTCCGCAATTACGCCCAGCTCCTGGGCCTTGTCCCGGATCATGCGCACCAGGGTTTCGTAGTTCTGGGCCCCGTAGATGGCCGGCTCCCGCAGGCCCAGCAGGTTCAGGTTGGGGCCGTTCAATACCAGAAGCTTCACAGGCTCTGCTCCTTTCCAAATTGCGTCAGGATGGTCCGGGCCACGGCCTCGGGCGATCCGTCGTTTTCCACCGCGATATCCGCAAAGCGCGCATAGAGCGCTTTTCTTTTTTCGTAAATGGCCGCCACGCCGTCCCGCTGGGACACAGGCCGTCCGTCGGTGGGCAGCCGGTCCAGGGGCCGCTTCAGCCAGACCAGGGTGCCGTTCTGGCGGAGCAGGTCGTAGTTCTCGGGCCGGGTGACGCAGCCGCCGCCGGTGGCAATCACCAAGGCGCTGCGCTGTCCCAGCTCGGCCATGACCCGGGTTTCCTCCCGGCGGAAGGCATCCTCTCCGTGGGCCGCGAAATAGTCGGAGATATTCCCGATGCGGGACACCAGAATTTCGTCCGCGTCGGCAAATTCCCGGCCCAGCGCCTGGGCCAGAGCCCGGCCAATGGTGGTCTTGCCGCTGCCGGGCATACCGATTAAAATCAAATTCTGCATCCGGCTGCCGATCTGATGCCAGACGGACTCCAGGGTTTCCCGGGAAATCGACCGTCCGGTCCAGTGCTCGCTGGCCCGGGCCGCCTGGCCCACCAGCATATACAGGCCGCTTTCGCAGGGAATGCCCCGGGCCTGAGCGTCCAGAATCAGCCGGGTCCGGGCCGGATTGTAGATCAGATCCAGCACCGCCTCCAGCTTGGTCAGGCGGGCGATGTCCACCGCCGCCTGACCGTTGGCCGGGTACATGCCCACCGGCGTGGTGTTCACCAGCACCTGGGCATCGGCGTGGCGGTCCAGGTTTTCGTAGTTGTCCGGGCCGGACCGGGAGATGACCGTCACCCGGCAGCCCAGGTGCCGCAGCACCGCCTGGACCGTCACCGACGCGCCGCCGGAGCCCAGGACCAGGGCCTTCTTCCCAGCGTAGTCTACGCCCAGCCGCTTGGCCAGGGCCTCGAAGCCCCAGGCGTCGGTGTTGTCGCCGTAAATGCTGCCGTCGGGGCGGCGGACCAGGGTATTGACGCTGCCCAGCTCCCGGGCCAGGGGCGACAGCTCGTCACAATAGGGCGCCACGGCCTTTTTATAGGGAATGGTCACATTGAGTCCGTCCCAGCTGCCGTCCCGGAGAAAGGCTTCCAGTTCCTCCGGCTCCTTTTCGTAGAGCCGGTAGTCGTAGTCCGCCAGCAGGCTGTGGATGGCCGGGGAATAGCTGTGGCCCAGCTTCCGGCCCAGCAAGCCGCACTGCTTCATTTACATCACCTCGGAATAGGAGCCCAGATAGGTAAAGTCCTCGGTGCTGGCAGAAAGCTCACAGATGATCTGAATGAACTCCTGGGAGTAGACCGACGTATCCAGGTCGAAATAGAACATGAATTCAAAATCCCGGTCGGGGATGGGGCGGGACTCCAGTTTGGTCACGTTGATACCCAGGGCATAGAACCGGGACAGGACCTTGTACAGGGCGCCGGGCTTGTGGGACGTGGTCAGCATGATGGAGGTGTGGTTGGCCCCGGGGTAGATCTCCAGGTCCTTGGAGATGCAGATGAACCGGGTGTAGTTGTTGCCCTGGTCCTGGATGTTGCGCTGGACGCAGTGCAGGCCGTACAGCTCCATGCAGTTGCGGGAGCTGATGGCCGCCAGGTCCTTCCGGTCGGATTTGGCCACCATCTCGGCGGCCATAGCCGTGTTTTCCACGGCGGTGACCTTCACGTCCTTGGGCAGGGACTTGAGGAATTCGCTGCACTGGCTGATGGCCTGCTCGTGGGAGACGATTTCCTTGATGTCCGCCAGTTGGACACCACGCTTGGACAGCAGATTGTGGTCGATTTTCAGCCGGACGGACCGGACGATATGGAAGTTCCGGTTGATCATCAGGTCATAGACCTTCTTGACGGAACCGGCGGTGGAATTTTCAATGGGCACGATGCCGTAGCGGCACAGGCCGCCCTCAATGGCGGAGAACACGCCCTCAAAGTTGTTGAAATACAGGATAAAGGGCTGCTTGAACATCTTTTCACAGGCAATCTGGGCATAGGCGCCCTCCACGCCGCAGACGCCCACGGTCACGTTCTCGGGGAACAGCTTGGGGGTGTTTTCGATGGCGTTTTCGATGCGTTGGCTCAGGGCGGTGTAGCGGTGCATCTGCTGATTCTGGTAGGACCGGCTCAGCTCGAACAGGGACGAATAGAGCACGCTGGTGTAATTGCGCATCTCCGGCGGGACCTTGGCACAGACCTCCGCCAGCTTTTCCCGTTCCCGGCTCACGTCCAGCACCGGCATACCCTGCTCCTTCTTATACTGGGCAATGGCCTTGGCCGTCTGCATCCGCTGCTGGAACAGGTCTACCAGCTGATCGTCAATGGCGTCGATTTGTTTGCGGTAATCCTTCAAATCCATGGGATTCTCTCCTTTATTTTGAACATTCCGAATCTCCCGCGCCGGTGCGGGGTTACAGACTGCATAGATAGGCGTCGTATAATGCCGCTGCCGCGGCCGCTTCCAGGACCGGGACGGCCCGGGGGACAATACAGGGGTCGTGGCGGCCGTGGATGACCAGCTTCTCGTCCTCCTGCCGGGACAGGCTCACGCTGTCCTGCTCCTGGGCAATGGACGGGGTGGGCTTGACGGCGGCCCGGAAGACCAGGGGCATGCCTGTGGTAATGCCGCCCAGAACGCCGCCATGGTGGTTGGTTTTGGACCGGACCTGGCCATTTTCCATGAACCAGGGGTCGTTGTGGGCGCTGCCGCGCATACCTGCGGCGGCGAAGCCGGCGCCGAACTCGATGCCCCGGATGGCCGGAATGCCGAAGACCAGCTGGGCAATCCGGTTTTCCATGCCGCCGAACATGGGGTCGCCCCAGCCCGCCGGGATTCCCACGGCAGCCGTCTCAATTATGCCGCCAACGGAGTCGCATTGAGCCTTGGCCGCCAGAATGGCGGCGGTCATGTCCGCCTCGACTTCGGGCCGGAGTACCGGATAGGACCGGTGCAGCAGGTGCTGTAAATCCGATTCGGTCACACGGACCGGGTCGAAGGGGTTGTCCCGGACCTGCTCAATCTGCAAAATATGGGCCGCCACGGTGACGCCCAGCTGCTCCAGCAGCTGAAGGCAGATGCCGCCCGCGATGCACAGCGGGGCCGTCAGCCGCCCGGAGAAGTGTCCGCCGCCGGCCACGTCCTGGAAGCCTCGGTATTTCACTTGGGCCGGATAGTCGGCGTGGCCGGGCCGGGGGCAGTCGCGCAGGTTGCTGTAGTCTCCGGAACGGGTGTTGGTATTTTCAATGATGGCCGTCAGCGGCGTGCCGCAGGTGACGCCGCCGGCCAGGCCCGACAGGAATACGGGCTGGTCCGGCTCCTTCCGGGCCGTGGCCGTGGGGCTGCCGCCCGGGGCCCGCCGGGCCAGAAACGCGCCCAGCCGGTCCATGTCGATCCGGAATCCCGCCGGAAGACCCTCCACGGTCACGCCGATGGCCGGAGAATGGGACTGACCGAAGATCGTAAAGCGAAGCCGTTCGCCGTAGGTGCTGCTCATACCGTCGCCTCCTGTCTTTGCAGCTTCCGGAAGTCGTCCCAGAAGCCGGGGTAGCTTTTTTCCACTGCCTCCGCGCCGGTGACCGTCACCGGCCCGTCGCACAGGACGGACCCGATGGCTGCCGCCATGGCGATCCGGTGGTCGCTGCAGCTGTCCACGGTCCCGCCCGGGAGGCGGTTTCCGCCGTGGATCAGCAGGCCGTCGGCGGTTTCCTCCGCCGCCGCCCCCAGACCCCGGAGCATTTGCAGCACCGAGGCAATCCGGTCGGATTCCTTCAGGCGCAGCCGTTCCGCGTGGTAGACCCGGGTGGTGCCGGAGGCTGCCGCCGCCACGACGCTCAGGACCGGGATCAGGTCCGGAATGGGACCGGCGTCGATCTCAATGGCCCGTAACGGCCCGGGAGAGACGGTGGCTCCATCCACGTTGGCTCCAAACCGGCGTAACATCTCCAGCACTGCCCGGTCGCCCTGGAGGCTGGCCGGGTTCAGGCCGGTGACTGTCACCGGCCTGCCGATGGCTCCGGCGCAGAGCCAGAACGCGGCGTTGGACCAGTCGCCCTCCACCGCGGCCCGGCCGGGACTGCGGCAGCCGCCGCTGGGAATGAAATAGGTTTGATTTTCCACCCGGACGTCCACGCCGAACTGGCGCAAGGCGTCCAGGGTCATTTCGATATAGGGGGCCGACTCGATCTGCCCGGTGACCGTCAGGGTGCTGGGCGCATCCAGCAGCGGCAGGGCAAAGAGCAGGCCGGAAATATACTGGCTGGACACGTTGCCCGGCAAGGTATACGCGCCCGGGGTCAGCTGCCCGGCACAGTGCAGCACGTCCGGCGCGGGCCGGGTCAGGACGGCCCCGTGGGCCGTCAGCTGCTGGTCCAGCGGCGACAGGGGCCGCTGGGGCAGACGGCCTTCCATCCGGAATTCCGTCTCCCGGCCCAGGGCCGCCGCCACCGGCAGCAGGAACCGTAAGGTGGACCCGCTTTCGCCGCAGGGCAGCGGACCGCCGCGCTCCAGCGCCGCCAGACAGGCACGGGTGGCCTGGATGTCCTTACTGGTGCCGTGACAGGCGATTTCCGTGGGTGTGTCCGCCAGGGCCGCACAGATATACAGCCGGTGGGCCATGGACTTGGAGGGAATGGCCGCTATGGTCCCGGACAGGGGCATGGGGGTGATTGTTTCGATCATACACCGGCCTCCTGGGGCGGAATCCAGCTTTTCAGCTCCTCCACCGGAATTTTATGGAGCACGCACTGGCCAATCTCCGCCGGTACCACCAGGGTCAATGTCCCGCCCTGGCGCTTTTTATCACCCAGCGCCGTCCGGTAAATCGACGCAGCGGACTGGTCTGTGGTAATGGGAAGCCCATATTGGGTCAGAATATTCAGAATTTCGTCCCGGATCTGGGCGGAGCAGAAGCCCTTTTCCGCCGCCGACCGGGCAATCATGGCCATGCCGATGGCCACCGACTGTCCGTGGCTCAGGGAGAATTGGCTCCCGGCCTCCACGGCGTGGCCCAGGGTGTGGCCCAGGTTCAAAAGCTGCCGCAGGCCGGTATCGAACTCGTCCGCCTCCACCACCCGGCGCTTGCTGTCCACGCAGGTGGCCACCACGTCCTCCAGGTTGCCCTGCACGCCGCCCTTGAGCCGCTCAAAGAAGGGCTTGTCGCCCAGAACGCCGTATTTGATGACCTCGGCGCAGCCGTCCCGGAAGATCCTTTCCGGCAGCGTCGCCAGCAGGTCCGTGTCGCACAGCACCAGCACCGGCTGCCAGAAGGCCCCGCACAGGTTCTTTCCGGCGGGCAGGTCCACGGCGGTTTTGCCTCCCACAGAGCTGTCCACCATGGCCAAAAGGCTGGTGGGCACCTGAATATAGTCCACGCCCCGCAGATAGCAGGCCGCCGCAAAGCCGGTCAGATCGCCGGTGACGCCGCCGCCCAATGCAATCAGCCCATCGGCCCGGGTCAGCCGGTGCTCGGCCAGAAAGTTCAGTAATTCCAGGAAAACCTGGCCGTTTTTCGACTGCTCCCCGTGGGGAAATACGAAGGTATCAACCGTGAATCCGGCCTGTTCCAGACTCTTCCGGGCCTTGGCTTCATACAGCCCGGCCACGGTATCGTCGGACACCAGGCAGACCGTCCGTCCCCGGAGGACCTCTGCGGCCCGCTGGCCCAGGGTTTCCAGACCGCCGGCCTGGATGACCACGTCATAGCCCTTGGAGGCAGAAATATGCACCGTTTTCATCGTCCGTCCACCTCCGCTTTGATCCGGCGGCCCTCGTCCAGCAGCTGCCGCAGATCGTCAAAGCTGTCGTTTGCAATGGCGTCCCGGTAGGCCGTCAGGTTTTTCAGCAGCACGTCCATTTCCTCCAGCATAAAATCCCGGTTTTCCAGCATCAGCTCGGCCCACATGTCCGGATTGAGCCAGGCCACCCGGGTCAGGTCCTTGTAGGACCCGGCGGAGAAGCCCTTGTGGGCCCGGGCCGTGGGGGATTTGATGTAGGCGTTGGACACCACGTGGCACATCTGGGACGTGAAGGCAATCATCCGGTCGTGTTCCTCGGCGGTGGTCACCGACAGCTTGCCGAAGCCTGCCGGGGCCAGCAGCGTCTTGACCCGGTCCAGCAGGTCCATGTCATACCCCGCCGGAGGCACCAGCACCATAGGCGCATTTTTGAACAGATTGGCCCGGGCGTATTTGAAGCCCGAATTGTGGGTACCGGCCATGGGGTGGCCGCCCACGAAGGTAAACCCGTACTGCGCCGCCAGAGGGAAGCAGGCGGCGCAGACCACCCGCTTGGTGCCGCACAGGTCGATGACCACGGTCTGCCTGCCGAAGTACGGCGCGTGGTCCGCAATCCACTGGATGGACGCCTGGGGCGGCAGACCCACCAGAACCACGTCGCACTGGGCCAGATTTTCGTCGGTCAGCGGCGCGGAAACGGCCCCGGACAAAATCGCGAAATCCAGCATTTCCTGGCTCCGGTTCCAGGCCAGCACCGTCTCCCCAGCCTCGGCATAGGCCTTGGCCATGGACCCGCTGATCAGGCCCAGGCCCACGATGCCCGCCGTCATTGAATGGCCTCCCGGACCTTCCGGACCCGTGCGGCCACGTCGGCGAACTGCTCCGGCGTCAGGGACTGGGCGCCGTCGCACAGGGCGTGGGGCGGATCGTTGTGGACCTCGATCATCAGCCCATCGGCGCCCGCGGCAGCCGCCGCCAGGGCCATGGGCTTGACCAGCCGGGCCTGGCCGGTGGCGTGGCTGGGGTCTACCACCACCGGCAGGTGGCTGAGATTCTTCAGCGTCGGCACGGCGGACAGGTCCAGGGTATTCCGCGTGTACGTCTCATAGGTCCGGATGCCCCGCTCACAGAGAATGACCTGCTCGTTGCCCTCGGACATGATGTATTCCGCCGACATGAGCCATTCCTTCATGGTGGCGCACAGGCCGCGCTTGAGCAGCACCGGCTTTTTCAGCTTGCCGACCTCCTTCAGCAGGTCGAAGTTCTGCATATTCCGCGCGCCCACCTGAATGATGTCCACATCCTCGAACAGGGGCAGGTGAATCAGGTTCATGACCTCGGTGCAGATAGGCATACCGGTTTCCTTTTTGGCCTCCAGCAGCATCTCCAGGCCCAGCTTGCCCAGGCCCTGGAAGTCGTAGGGGGAGGTCCGGGGCTTGAACGCGCCGCCACGGAGAATGGAGGCCCCGGCGGCCTTGACGGCCTTGGCCACGCCGATGATCTGTTCGTGGGTTTCCACGGAGCAGGGACCGGCGATGATGGCGAAATTGCCGCCGCCGATCTTCACGCCGGACCGGCCGATTTCGATGACCGTATCCTGGGGCTGGAAGTCCCGGCTGCACCGCTTGAACGGCTCGGACACCCGCTTGACCGACTGGACGATATCCAGGCTGGACAGCAGATCCATATCGATCTTGCTGGTGTCGCCCACCAGGCCCAGGACCGTATAATAATCGCCTGCGGAAATATGGATTTTCAGCCCCTGGTTTTCCAGCCAGCGGATCAGATTATCAATTTGCGCCTGGGGGGTTCCGGCTTTCAGAATGGCAATCATGGAAATTCTCTCCTTTGTAATCAGTAAGAAACGCCGCACAGAAGTGATTCTGTGCGGCGTTAAAAACGGCTTATTCAGCGGCTCGTTTTGACTTTTGCGCATCACAAATCACTTCTACCTTCAGCTGCGAAAGTAAAAGTAAAAGTATGCGTAAAAGGAAGCATTGCGTGCCATCAAAACGGTCTCCTTTTTGGTTGATAAAGTTACTATAGCACTTTAAAGCGACGTTGTCAACGGGGTTGCGAAAAATGTACAAAGAATTCGAGAAAGCAGGGGAAATTGGAATCCAATAGACTGCCGTACCTCTCGTAGGGACCGGCCTGCGTGCCGGTCCGCTTGCTTTCGGGTGCATGGCACGTCGATGGCGTCTCCGGGACGGCACATAGGCCGTCCCCTACGCGATGTAGGGGAAAATGCAGTTCGAATAGACTGCCCTGCTTCTCGTAGGGACCGGCCTGTGTGTTGGTCCGCTTACTTTCGGGTATATGGCACGTCGATGGTGCCTCCGGGACGGCACATAGGCCGTCCCCTACGCGGCGTAGGGGAAAATGCGGTTCGAATAGACTACCCTGCTTCTCGTAGGGACCGGCCTGCGTGCCGGTCCGCTTGCTTTCGGGTGCATGGCACGTCGATGGTGCCTCCGGGACGGCACATAGGCCGTCCCCTACGCGGCGT
>ERZ1034913.1783-NODE-1783-length-12144-cov-7.251386_pt1 | contig 12144 bp, 11 predicted proteins | sample MGYA00520697_ERZ1034913 | MGnify/ENA primary metagenome ERZ1034913 (study PRJEB33766, sample SAMN09781786) | gut metagenome | biome: gut microbiome | host: Homo sapiens | place: Madagascar | study: EMG produced TPA metagenomics assembly of the PRJNA485056 data... | reverse complement strand
CACCTGGACCCCCCTGCGCACCCCCACCTTCCGTCTGCTGTGGAGCGTGACCCTGGTCGCCAATATCTGCATGTGGATGAACGATGTGGCCGCGGCGTGGATGATGACTTCGCTGACCACCTCGCCCGTGCTGGTGGCTCTGGTGCAGACCGCATCCACCCTGCCCGTGTTTCTGCTGGGTCTGCCCAGCGGGGCGCTGGCAGACATTCTGGATCGCCGCCGCTACTTCATCTTCACGCAGTTCTGGGTGGCCGTCGTCGCCGTGCTGCTGTGCGCGGCGCTGGCCTTGGATGTCATGAATGCGCCGCTGCTGCTGGCCCTCACTTTTGCCAACGGCATTGGCATGGCCATGCGCTGGCCCGTGTTCTCGGCACTGATTCCGGAAGTCATCAGCAAACCCATGCTGCCCTCGGCCATGGCACTCAATGCCGTGGCCATGAATGCCTCGCGCATCGTCGGCCCGCTGGTGGCTGGCGCGCTGATAGCCAGCGCTGGCACGCTGTGGGTGTTTGTGCTCAATGCCGTGCTGTCCATTGCGGCAGGCCTGCTGCTGCTGACCTGGCAGCGCACCCATGTCACCCACCCACTGGGGCGTGAGCGCCTGCCCAGCGCCATGCGCGTGGGGCTGCAGTTCATCAAGGAGTCGCCCCGCATGCGCGCCGTGATTGCGCGCACCGTGGCCTTCTTTTTCATGTCCACCGCCATCATGGCCCTGCTGCCACTGACGGCCAAGCGCTTTGATGGCATTGGCTTTATCAGCGGCGCGGGCGTGTTCACGCTGCTGCTGGCCTCCATGGGTGCAGGCGCCATCATCGGTGCCATGTTTTTGCCGCGCATCCGGCAGATGTTCACGGGTGAGCCCCTGGTGCTCACCGGCACGCTGCTGCAGGCCGCCTCCACCGTGGGGGTGGCGCTGGCGCCCAATCTGCCGCTGGCCGTGGTCTGCATGATGACGGCGGGCCTGTCGCTCATCTCTACCGCCAACACCCTGGGCGTAAAGGCACAGATGGCCCTGCCCAACTGGGTGCGTGCACGCGGCATGTCGGCCTATCAGATGTCCATCATGGGCGGCACAGCCATTGGCGCGGCGCTGTGGGGCAAGGTGGCCGCACTCAGCTCCGTGCCCGTGAGCCTGATCGCCGCTGCCGTCACCGGCGTGGTGTGCATGCTGATCGTGCAGCGCGTGTTTACCGACCGCCAGGCGCTGGAAGATCTCAGCCCCTCCAAGGCCTTTCAGCCACCGCGCCACAGCCAGCCGGAAGAAGGCCGCGTGGTGGTGCACATCGAATACCTCATCAACCCCGCCAAGGCCCGGCGCTTTCGCACCCTGATGCAGGAAAGCCGCCGCAGCCGCATGCGCCAGGGGGCACTGTCGTGGCGACTGCTGCACAGCATGGAGCGGCCTGAGCGCTACATCGAGGAAATCGTCGATGAATCCTGGGTCGAGCACCTGCGCCGCTTTGACCGCATCACCGCATCCGACGTGGCCCTGCGCGAGCGCAAGCTGGCCTTCCATGTGGCCGATACACCGCCGCGCGTAACGCGCTTCTTTGAAACAGACTAAAAAACATAGCTGCCAGCGCTTGTAAATACTGGGCTTCAGAATCTTTTATATCTGAAATCCTTATCTTTCAAGCGCAAGCAGCTATTTTTATGGGAGTAACAGGCAAACAGCCTGCTTCGCAGCAACGCTGACATACCCGTGCTATCCGTAACTTCCACATGCACAAGTTCATGCACAAAGCTTTGACTTGTGTTCAAATCGCCCACTTCAAAGGGGAGTAGCTCCCCGCCGGGTGTGCAAATGCAGCCACATTCCGGCGGATTGGCAAGTCGTCAGTACGAAACCGTGGTTTCCGGCTTGCCAGGCATGATCAGCGATCGTGCGGGCAAGACCTTTGGGAGACTGTTTACACGTGCTCCCTCAGGAAGCTCCCACGGCATCCAGGCTTTGTCCTTCATCGCCCAAGACTTCTCCCAGGTGAACACGCGTAAAGTATCTGCTGCAGGCGCCTGAGCGCATCCGCAGTTTTTAACCGAGGTTTCACATGGATTTCGACTTTCTCACCCATGCCCCATTCTGGATTGCCCTGGGGCAAATCATCATCATCGACATCTTGCTGGGCGGCGACAACGCTGTGGTGATTGCGCTGGCCTGCCGCAAACTGCCTCCTGAGCAGCGTCGCAAGGGCATCATCTACGGCACCGCCGGTGCCATCATCCTGCGCGTCATCCTGATTGCCTTTGCCATGACACTGCTGGCGCTGCCTGCGCTCAAGCTGGTGGGTGCACTGCTGCTGGTGTGGATTGGTATCAAGCTGATTGCCCCTGATGAAGAAGGTCACGACAACATCCAGGGCAGCGACAAGCTGTTTGCCGCCATCAAGACCATCATCGTGGCTGACCTGGTCATGTCCGTGGACAACGTGATCGCCATTGCTGGCGCCGCGCAAAGCTCGGGCGACCACCAGCTGCTGCTGGTAACACTGGGCCTGCTGATCTCTATCCCCATCATCGTCTGGGGCTCGCAGCTGGTCATCACGCTGATGGAACGCTTCCCCATCATCATCGTGGCCGGCGGCATGCTGCTGGGCTGGATTGCGGGCGGCATGCTGGTCTCCGATCCGCTGTTCGTGAACCCCGACAAGTGGACCTGGGCACCCAAGCTGCTGGCTGCGGATGAAAATGGCCACGCCATCTTCAACGCCTCCATGCCTATCTACTGGGCTGCCCACATCGGTGGCGCACTGCTGGTGCTGGCACTGGGCAAGATGGCTGCTGCCAAAAAAGCCAAGGCTGGCGCTGCCCACTAAGCCCTGAACAGGCCCCGGACCACAGCCCGGCTGCGATATGCTGAGCGCTGTGCCCCCGGGGCTTTTTTATTCACACTCAGCCGCTCACACCCCCGAGTAACGAGCGGCGCTGATGAGACTGATTGCTGGAAAAGGAACCGTGCAAACTTACATCGCCTACGTAGACGACGCGGAGTACGCGCAGCAGCTGCTGCGCAGCATGCTGCTTTGCGCGCATGGACAGGACGCACACTGGGTGCTGGTCGCCTGTGCCCCACGTATTACGCATCGCGTTAGCAAGTTTGTAAGCAATCGCTCTCGCGAAAACTGGCGCAACAAATGGGCAGACCGCCTGTTCCAGTCCTGCCTGCCCGTCTTGCAGGCACAGGGCGTGCAGGTCACGCCCATGCTGGCCAAGGCCCCCTTGCCAGAGCTGCTCGAAAGCCTGCTGGCTGAGCACGGCAGCAGCGCGCAAGTCATCGACATGCGCCGCCCCAAGGATGCGGTGTCGGCCCAGACCTCCGCCCCTGTTCTGCGCAAGCTGGCTGGCACACTGACCAGCCTCGGCGCATGCTGGACGGTGCTGGTCAGCGACGTGCTTGCAGCCTGATGGGCCTGTGCCAGGTCTTTCAGACTCCCTACCAGATCAAGGGCCTTCTCGGCCCTTTTTCTTTGCCTGCGCGTTATGCTGGCAGCCATGAAACTCATGCTGAAATGGTTGCTCAGCGCTGGTGCGCTGCTCTTGGTTGCCGCAGTATTCAGCGGCGTACAGGTACAAAGCTATGGCTCGGCCCTGCTGGCGGCGCTGGTCATTGGCCTGCTCAATGCCCTGGTGCGGCCCGTGCTGGTGATTCTGACCTTGCCGGTCACGCTGATCACCGTGGGCCTGTTCCTGTTTGTGCTCAACGGCCTCATGCTCTGGGCGGCGTCCGGCATGCTCTCCGGCTTTCACGTCACAGGCTTCTGGGCCGCCGTCTGGGGCTCCATGCTGTATTCGCTGCTGGGCCTGGCGATTGAATCACTTCTGGCGCGTCTGTTCCCGTAGTAATTCCTGCACGGCACGCAGCCGCGTGTCGATGATGGAGGCCTCGATATAGTCGCCCTGGCCGCGCTGTGCCAGGTCTTGGGCGGCTTTGAAGCGGTCCACCGCCCCCGCGTAGTCGTAATGCGCCACGCGTGCCTCCGCCTCGGCGCGGATGGCGCGCAAATCCTCGCGCTGTGCATACCAGGCCTGTGCCAGCAGACGCCACGCCGCTGCATCATGCGGATGCTCGGCCACCCAGGTCTGCAGCCGGTCACTGACCACGGCAGGCTGGCCCAGCGCCAGCAGGGCGCGGCTGCCCAGCAGCATGGCCGGGCGTGGCAAGTCACCGCGCAAGTCTGGATGGCCCAGCAATTGCAGTGCAGCCTGCGGCTGCTTGTCCTCCAGCTCCAGCTCCGCCCCCAGCCATTGCACCTGCTGGATGCCGGCCTTGTCGCCAGAGGGCTGCACCAGGGCATCCAGCCTGCTCCAGAGCGCACGCGCTGCGCGCCAGTCCTTGAGCTGCATCTGGCTGAGCACGGCCACATACAGCGCGGCCGCCTGCTCCCGCGCATTGCGCTGGGCAAATTCCGGCATGTCCGGCAGCTTGACCCACTGGCGCAGGGTATCAACGCCGGGGCGGCTGAGCACGCGTGCACGCCCCGCCATCAGCGCATGCTCCAGCGTGGGCTGGGGCGGCTGGTTCTTGCCCTGGGGCACGCGGCTGTGCATGTCGGCAATACGCTCGGTGGTCAGCGGGTGGGTGCGCAGATAGGGCCAGCTGCCGTTGTCATTCAGGCGGCTGGCGTGCTGCAGCTTTTCAAACATGCTCACGGCGCCCTGCGGTGCAAAACCTGCGGGCTCCAGCAAGGTGTAGCCAATGCGGTCGGCCTCGCGCTCCATGTCACGCGAAAAGCCCAGCTGGTTCTGAATCGTGGCCGCCTGCCCGCCCACAATCAGGGCATTGGCCGCATCCGGGCTCTTGCTGGCCGCCAGCGCGCCCAGCACCATGCTGGCAATCATGATGGGCATGTTCTTCTTCTCCTGCCCGAACATGCGCGCAATGTGGCGCTGCGTCACGTGCGTGAGCTCGTGGGCCATCACCGTGGCCAGCTCATCGCTGCTGCTCACCGCACCAATCAGCCCCAGGTGCACCCCCAGATAGCCACCGGGCAGGGCAAAGGCGTTAATGCTCTTGTCGCGGCCCAGCAAAATCTCCCAGGCAAAGCGCTCGCTGATTTCCTCCGACAGATTGCCGCGCTCACGCGCCGCTTTCACCAGTGGCTCCCAGACGCTGAGCACATAGGCGTGCAGCTGCGGGTCGTCGATATAGTCCGGGTCGCGGTAGAGCGAGGCAATGATGCTGTCGCCCAGCCTGCGCTCTTCGCTGGCCGTCAGGTCTGCGCCATCGCCCATGCTGGGCAGGGCCAGCTGGGCCTGTGCACCAGCCATATAGCCCACACCGGGCAAACACAGCACCGCAGCCAGCAAGGCACTGCGCAGCGGCGAAAGGGCGAAGGTAAATGGCTTCATGGGAGGCATGCAAAGGCACAAGGCCCTCTGTGACAAGAACAGACTCTTATGATGCCTGCATTGCGCCCATGTTCCCAGCTTTACATGCCATACGCAAAGCTGTCTGACATCTGCGCCTCCCTGTAGCGAACGACACAGAATCAAAGATGAGCGAACACCACCTCCCCAACGACGGACTGACCCACTTTGACGCCCACGGCCAGGCGCATATGGTGGACGTAGGCGCCAAGCAGCCCACCCACCGCGTGGCCGTGGCCGAAGGCCGCATCGTCATGCAGCCCGCAACCCTGGACATCATCCAGAAAGGCACGGCCAAAAAGGGTGATGTGCTGGGCATTGCACGCATTGCCGGCATCATGGCCGCCAAGCAGACCAGCCACCTGATTCCGCTGTGCCACCCCCTGGCACTGACCCGCGTGGCCGTGGATTTTGAATTACTGCCTGAAGACAACGCGGTGCGCTGTGAAGCGACGGTGGAAACCTGTGGCAAAACCGGCGTGGAAATGGAAGCGCTAACCGCGGTGCAAATTGCCCTGCTGACCATTTATGACATGTGCAAGGCGGTGGATAAGGGGATGGTGATGGGGGGGGTGAGGGTGCTAGAAAAAAAAGGTGGCAAGTCTGGATCTTGGATATTCAATAAAATATCTCCCAATTAATTTTACTAAATCGAATAAATTTAAAAATCAACTTAGATTAAGAAAATTAGAAGACAAAAAATGCCCGGTTTAAACCGGGCAATGTTTGTACTATTAATTAATTAACGGCATTCTGCAGGTGCATACTTAGCTTGCAGGGTCGCAGTATTCTGAGCCAAACCATTCACAGCTGCTTTGCCTGCTGCATAGCAAGTCCAAACAATTGCCGAATCCGGAATGGTTCCTGCTTGTAACGCTGCACCACCGCTGCTGGGAACAAGCAGAAGCGTACCGCCTCCTGCTGCTGTTGTTGTTGTGATAGTAATAATTCCTGTGTCAGTAGCACCAACAACAGAAACTACATTTGGCGACAATGGCGTTTGCGCCGCCCCACCATTGAGAGAGCAAGTCCCAGCTGTATTGCAGGTAGTTACAGCCTGTGCACCAGGCGTGCTAGTTGTAATCCCTGCAAAAAGGCCACCAGAAGCATCAAGTGTTCCATTAGAAGCATTATCCGCCACGGTGAGCTTTTGACTACTACCTAAAACCATTGCCTCAGAAACTCTGGCACGCACCGTGTAATCCTGATAAGCAGGCAGTGCCACAGCCGCCAAAATACCAATAATCGCCACCACGATCATCAGTTCAATCAAGGTAAAGCCCTGTTGCATTGTGCGCTTCATAAAAAGCTCCTCTCTCTGTGGATGAAATTGACGTCATCCATAGAGCAAATCACGTGCCAGCGAATTCCTACGTACCAACCCCGGTGAATTGCAAACTTTGGTTGCAAATGGGCGTGGAATGTAATTTTCTGCATGACTTGTATCAAGCGGCATAACACTTTTGTCATTCACTGGATTTCCGCCACCTCGCATGCATAAACGCTATTTTCAGGAGCACCTTGCGCTTGATATACGGTGCTTTGCAATATAAATAACTTGGAAACCAAGAAATAACCGGCGCAAGCAGCTATATCTTTAAAAGCAGCAACCAAAAAGCCAGCCTCTTGAGGCTGGCTTTTGGCTTGATGCCCGCAGCAGATCACTGCGGGCTGACTGTGAAGATTTAAGCCTTCTTCAGCAGGCCTTGCAGCAGGCGGCCCATTTCGGAGGGGTTGCGGGTGATGGTGAAACCGCACTCTTCCATGATGGCCAGCTTGGCGTCGGCCGTGTCAGCGCCGCCGGAGATCAGCGCGCCGGCGTGGCCCATGCGCTTGCCGGGAGGGGCGGTCACACCGGCGATAAAGCCCACCACGGGCTTTGTCATGTGTTCCTTGCACCAGCGGGCGGCTTCGGCTTCGTCGGGGCCGCCGATTTCGCCGATCATGATCACGGCATCGGTGTCGGGGTCGTCGTTGAAGGCCTTCATCACGTCGATGTGCTTCAGACCGTTGATGGGGTCACCACCAATACCGACGGCGGTGGACTGGCCAATGCCCAGTTCGGTCAGCTGCGCCACGGCTTCGTAGGTCAGCGTGCCGGAGCGAGACACCACGCCCACGCGGCCCTTCTTGTGGATGTGGCCGGGCATGATGCCGATCTTGATTTCGTCTGGCGTGATCAGGCCGGGGCAGTTGGGGCCCAGCAGCAGGGTCTTCTTGCCGCCCGCGGCTTCCTTGGCCTTCATCTTGTTGCGCACTTCCAGCATGTCGCGCACGGGGATGCCTTCGGTGATGCAGATGGCCAGGTCCAGATCGGCTTCCACGGCTTCCCAGATGGCGGCAGCGGCGCCTGCTGGGGGCACGTAGATCACGGAGACGGTGGCGCCAGTTTCCTTGGCAGCGTCCTTGACGGAGCCGTAGATGGGGATGTCAAAAATGCGCTCGCCCGCCTTCTTGGGGTTCACACCGGCGACGAAGCAGTTCTTGCCGTTGGCGTATTCCTGGCACTTTTCGGTGTGGAATTGACCGGTCTTGCCGGTAATGCCCTGGGTGATGACTTTGGTGTCTTTGTTGATAAAGATCGACATGTTTTTATCTCCGGGGGCTTTTTACTTGACGGCAGCAACAATCTTGGTAGCAGCTTCAGCCATGGTGTCGGCTGCGATGATGGGCAGACCGGATTCGGCCAGGATTTGCTTGCCCAGCTCTTCGTTGGTGCCCTTCATGCGCACGACCAGTGGCACGCTCAGGTTCACGGCCTTGCAGGCGGTGACCACGCCGGTGGCGATGGTGTCGCACTTCATGATGCCGCCGAAGATGTTGACCAGAATGCCCTTGACCTTGGGGTTCTTGAGCATGATCTTGAAGGCTTCGGTCACCTTCTCGGCCGTTGCGCCGCCGCCCACGTCCAGGAAGTTGGCTGGCTCGCCGCCGAACAGCTTGATGGTGTCCATGGTGGCCATGGCCAGGCCCGCGCCGTTCACCAGGCAACCGATGTTGCCGTCCAGAGAGATGTAGGCCAGGTCGAACTTGGAGGCTTCGATTTCTGCGGGGTCTTCTTCGTCCAGGTCGCGCAGGGCCACGATTTCGGGGTGGCGGAACAGGGCGTTGGAGTCAAAGTTGAACTTGGCGTCCAGGGCCATCAGGTTGCCGTTGGAGTCGCAGTTCAGGGGGTTGATTTCCACCAGCGAAGCGTCGGTGTCCATGTAGCACTTGTAGATGTTGGCGAACAACTCTACGGCCTGGTCGATGGACTTGCCTTCCAGACCGATGGCCGCAGCCACCTTGCGCGACTGGGCTTCGGTGATGCCGGTCAGGGGGTCGATCATCTCGGTGATGATCTTCTCGGGCGTGGAGTGGGCCACTTCCTCGATGTCCATGCCGCCTTCGCTGGAAGCGATCAGTGCCACCTTCTGTGTAGCGCGGTCGGTCACCAGCGACACATACAGTTCGTTCTTGATGTCTGCACCTTCTTCGATGTACAGACGGCGCACCTTCTGGCCTTCAGGGCCAGTCTGGTGGGTCACCAGCTGCATGCCGAGGATTTGCTCGGACAGGGCCTTCACGTCCTCAATGGTCTTTGCCACCTTGACGCCGCCGCCCTTGCCGCGGCCGCCGGCATGGATCTGCGCCTTCACCACCCACACGGGGCCGCCCAGCTTCTGCGCTGCCTCTACAGCTTCCTGGACGGTGAAAGCCGGAATGCCACGGGGAACTGGCACGCCGAATTGACGCAAGATTTCCTTGCCTTGGTATTCATGAATCTTCATGAGTCTTGTCTCTCTGAAACGGAGGAAAAATGCCCGTTTTCCTGCTGCCTGGGCATGCGGAGCCGGGCTCGTATGACATGGCAATCGGCGAATGTACCATGCTGACAAGTCGGCAAAAAGTGCTTTGTTTCACGGGATATACGTATTGGCATACGTAGATCAAGCCACACCAAGGCTGGCCCGGAAGGCCACAAACGCCCCCTGAAAAACGGCAGGAGCCGCAGTTTTTGCGCTGCACCCCGCCCGCAGCAGCGACAATCCGTTTATTTGATGGCGTCGCAATTGCGGCATGAACCTACGATGCGCCAAGGAGCGCGGGAGCATTGAACAATGTCCAAAGTCTTTATTGATGGCGAAGCTGGCACCACGGGTCTGCAGATTCGTGACCGCTTGCAGGGTATGGCTGGTGTGGAACTGGTCAGCATTGCGCCCGAGTTGCGCAAGGACCCCGCGGCCAAGCGGGCGCTGATTGCCGAGGTGGATCTGGTCATCCTGTGTCTGCACGACGATGCCGCACGCGAGACGGTGGCGCTGATCGACAGCATCACCGCAGAAACCGGCCGCGCCATCAAGATCATTGATGCATCTACCGCCCACCGCGTGGCGCCGGACTGGGTCTATGGTTTCCCTGAGCTGTGCGCCGGCCAGCTTGAAGCGGTGAAGACCGCCACCCGCGTATCCAACCCCGGCTGCTACGCCACAGGCGCGATTGCGCTGCTGCGCCCGCTGGTGGATGCAGGGCTGATGCCTGCGGACTACCCCGTGGCCCTGCCTTCCGTGTCTGGCTACACCGGCGGCGGCCGCAGCATGATTGAGGCGTACGAGGCTGGCAGTGCCGCGCCTTACGAAGCCTATGGTCTGGGGCTGGCGCACAAGCACATTCCTGAAATTCTGAAATACACCGGCATGACACGCCGCCCTGTGTTCATTCCCGCCGTGGGTAACTATGCACAGGGCATGCTGGTGCAGCTGCCCCTGCACCTGGACCTGCTGCCCGGCGCGCCCAAGGCCCAGGACCTGCACGATGCGCTGGCCAGCCACTACGCCAAGACGAATACGCCGGCGCAGTGGGTCAAGGTGCTGCCTCCCACCGAAGACAACAAGCTGGCCGCCGATACGCTGGCTAACACCAACCACCTGGAGCTGCGTGTGTTCGCCAATGAACAGCACCGCCAGGCTGTGCTGATTGCGCGGCTGGACAATCTGGGCAAGGGTGCCAGCGGCGCTGCCGTGCAGAATCTGCAATTGATGCTGGGTGTGTAAAGCGCGGTTTTACACTGGCATCTGCCTTGCATGATCAAGCGGCCTGCGGGCCGCTTTTTTGCAGGCAGGGCGCTTCTTTATAAATAGCTTCCTGCGCTTGATTGCATGAGGTTTCAAATAGTTTTGTATCTGAAACCCTTGTTTATCAAGCGCTGGCAGCTCTTGTTTTTATAGGTTTTGCATGACTGCCGCCGCTGCCTCTTCGCCGGAAATTCGCCGTGCCACCCTGATCGGTCTGGTGGCCGTGCTTTGCTGGAGCAGCACCGTGGGCCTGATGCGCTCCGTGGCCGAGGCGCTGGGTGCGCTGGGCGGCGCGGCGGTGTTCTACAGCGTCAGCGCCGCGTTTGTGCTGCTGGTCAAGGGTGTGCCCTCGCGCGCGCAGCTGCGGGGTATCTCGCGCATCTACCTCATCGTCTGCGGTCTGCTGTTTGCTTTCTATGAGATCTGCCTGTCGGTGGCGATTGGACTGGCGCATGACCGGCCCCAGTCCATGGAGCTGGGCATGATCAACTACCTCTGGCCCTGTCTGACGATTGTGCTGGCCGTGCTCTGCCACCAGCAGCGCGCCCGCTGGTGGCTATGGCTGGGCGTGGCCTTGTGCCTGTGGGGGCTGGTGCTGGTCATGGGAGAAGGCGCCAGCAGCGTCGATACACCCTGGTGGCAGAACCTGGGTGCGCACATGGCGGCCAACCCCGTGGCCTATGCGCTGGCCTTTGGCGCAGCCACCATGTGGCCTGCCTACTCGGTGCTTGCACGCATCCACGGCGGTGGCTTCAATGGCGTGGGGCTGTTTCTGACCCTCACGGCCTTCCTGCTGTGGCTGCAATGGCTGGCCGCAGACACGGTTGCCATGCAATGGAGCTGGAGTGTGGTGCTGCAGGTGCTGGCGATTGGCGCGCTCACCGCACTGGGCTATGGCTGCTGGGAGCACGGCATTCAGCGCGGCAATCTGGCCGTGATGGCTGCGGGCTCGTACTTCACCCCCGTGCTCTCGGCACTGATGGCCAGCGTGTGGCTGGCCGTGCAGCCGGGCCTGCCGTTCTGGCAGGGCGTGGTGCTGATTACGGTGGGCTCGCTGGTGTGCTGGTGGGCGACGCGCGCTTGAAAGTTAGACCCTCACCCCCGCCCTCTCCCGCAAGCGGGAGAGGGAGTTCATACCAAATTCATAGCTACTAGCGCTTGCTGCATGGGCGTTAGAGGCATATTTCATGATGGAAACTGGTGGCTATCATGCAGCGCCACGGCGGCATGCCTCAAGCCTGGCAGGCCCCCATCCCTGCCTTCCCCCAGAGGGGGAAGGAGAGAAAGCCAGAGGGGAAGAGGTTCACCTCTCCCGCCTCTATTCCCTCCCCCGCTGGGGGAGGGTGAGGGTGGGGGCCGCCAGAAGAGGAAGACGCTCTCTCACCCCTGCCCTCTCCCGCAAGCGGGAGAGGGAGTTCATACCAAATTCATAGCTGCCAGCGCTTGCTACATGGGCGCTAGAGGCATATTTCATGATGAAAACTGGTGGCTATCATGCAGCGTCACGGCGGCATGCCTCAAGCCTGGCTGGCCCCCATCCCTGCCTTCCCCCAGAGGGGGAAGGAGAGCAAGCCAGAGGGGAAGGGAGTCACCTCTCTCGCCTCTATTCCCTCCCCCGCTGGGGGAGGGTGAGGGTGGGGGCCAGCAGAAGAGGAAGACGCTCCCTCACCCTGCCCTCTCCTGCAAGCGGGAGAGGGAGTTCATACCAAATTCATAGCTGCTAGCG
>ERZ1034913.1777-NODE-1777-length-12186-cov-10.991262_pt1 | contig 12186 bp, 7 predicted proteins | sample MGYA00520697_ERZ1034913 | MGnify/ENA primary metagenome ERZ1034913 (study PRJEB33766, sample SAMN09781786) | gut metagenome | biome: gut microbiome | host: Homo sapiens | place: Madagascar | study: EMG produced TPA metagenomics assembly of the PRJNA485056 data... | reverse complement strand
TAAGCCATACTCCTAAGCGTGGGGCCGGAGGTTCAAATCCTCTCTGGGACGCCAGAAAGCACCGCTGCAAGCCTTTTTTCGGGGTTTGCAGCGTTTTTTTGTTCCTCCTTCTCCCGGTAATTTCACTTCTGTTACCGGGAGATTTTTATACGCCGCAAGCTTTTTTGTGATGGCGTTGGATTCGGCAAGGACGCATTGTTTACAATTTGGCGGTGGATTATCCCGCGCAGGGTGTGGTACAATATAAACCACACTGAAAATGCAGGGGCCGATGCTCACCATCGACCCGTGAATCTTGCGGCGGCCACTATGTGCCGCGGGCGAACCATGTCCGCCCTTACACTCTCGACGCAGGAAAGCCGCGCTGCATCTATTATAATTAAAGGGGTGTTTACCATGTGTACAGCTGCAACCTATACAACCGACAGTTTCTACTTTGGCCGCAATCTCGATTATGAATTTTCCTACGGTGACGAGGTCACCGTCACGCCGCGGGCCTACCCGTTTGCTCTGCGCTGCATGGGGGACTTCCGCACAAAATATGCGATGATCGGCATGGCCTACGTGGCGGGGGAGTACCCGCTCTACTATGACGCCGTCAATGAGAAGGGCCTGGGCATCGCAGGGCTGAACTTTGTCGGCAATGCAGTCTACCATCCGGCGCAGGATGGCAAAAGCAACGTCGCCCAGTTTGAGCTGATCCCCTGGCTGCTGGGCAGCTGTGCGACGCTGGCCGAGGTGCGCACGCTGCTTGCAAAAACCAACATCGTCAATATCCCGTTCAGTGAGCAGCTGCCCCTCGCGCAGCTGCACTGGCTCATTGCCGACAAAACGGGGAGCATCGTGGTGGAGTCCACCGCCGACGGCCTGCACATCTACGATAACCCCGTCGGTGTACTGACGAACAATCCGCCGTTCCCGCAGCAGCTTTTCGCACTGAACAACTACCGCGCACTCTCGCCGCGCACGCCTGCGGTTGCGTTTGCGGACGGCCTTGACCTGCCCGTCTACAGCCGCGGCCTCGGCGCACTGGGCCTGCCGGGCGATCTGTCCAGCCAGTCCCGCTTTGTGCGTGCGGCCTTTGTGCGGATGAACGCGAAATCCGGCAGCGGCGAGGCCGAGAGCGTCGGGCAGTTCTTCCACATCCTGCACGCTGTCGAGCAGCAGCGCGGCTGCTGTGAGCTGGACGGCGGCAAGTACGAGATCACGCTCTACACAAGCTGCTGCAACGCTGACAGAGGCATTTACTACTACACGACCTACGGCAACCACCAGATCACTGCCGTCGATATGCACCGGGAAAACCTTGACGGGGACAGGCTGGTCCGCTATCCGCTGGTGCAGGGCGAACAAATTGCGCTGCAAAACTGATTTTACACCCAAAACGTGAAAAAAGCGCTTGCAACGTGCGGCAAACTATGCTATACTGTACGGTGCATGAGACTTTTCACGTCACGACGGCGTGGATAGAAATAGAAGGAGTGCTAATCTAATGAACTGGTATGAGATCGTTCTCGGCGTCGTCCTCATCGCCGTGTCCGTGTTGATCGTTGTTTTCACCCTCGCGCAGGAGCAGAAGGGCCAGGGCCTGTCCGGCGCGATCATGGGCGAAAGCTCTGCCACGATGGCAGCAGGCCGTGAGCGCGGCGTGGACGCCAAGCTGGCCAAGCTGACCAAGATCTGCGGCGTCGTTTTCTTTGTCGTCACGCTGGTCGTCTGCGTTTTGAGCGCGCGCCTGTGATTTTGGCAGGGTAACAAAGATGAAAAGGGTCCGCCAAGCGCTTTGGCTTTGTAAGCAGCGCCCCGGCGGGCCGTTTTTTGTGGATGTATATAAAGGTAGGGCACCGTCGGATGGCGGTGCGACGTAAATTAAAGGAGCAACTATGACACCGTTACAGAAATCTATTTTAAACGCAGTCAAGCGCCGTCCCATGACGCTGCGCGAACTGCAGAACAACCTGCAGGTGGACAACTCCCGCCTGCGCACCACCGTTTCCGCTATGGTCGCCACCGGCGAGCTGTCGATGCGCAACGGCACCTATGTGCCCGGCTTTGCGACCTATGAGAATGTTGCAGCCCCCAACACGATTCCCTGCACGCTCGTCAAGCTGGCCGCGCGCTTCGGCTTTGCCAGCCGCGACGACGGCGAGGGCGACATCTTCATCCCGGGCCGCGCGCTGCACGGCGCAATGCCCAACGATAAGATCAACGTCAAGCTGTTCGACCACCCGCGCGTGGAGGGCTCCTCCGAGGGCGAGGTCGTCGAGGTCACGGTCCCGAACAACCGCTTTGCGGGCACGGTCTGCCTGTCCGAGGATGGCCGCATGGCCGTGGAGCCGGACGGCTGCCGCGACGTGAAGTTCCTGCTGGCCAAGCAGGGGAGCGAGGGCGTGCACCTGGGCGACAAGGTCGGCTTCCTCATCACCCACCGCGGCAACCGCCACAGCGACCACCGCGCCGCCGTTGTCGAAAAATTCGGTTCCTCCGACTATGCGTCCGAGTGCGCCAAGGCCATCCTGTATGGCCGCAGCGTCCGCCAGGAGTTCCCGCCGGAGGTGCTGGAGGAGGCCCGCGCCTACGACAACGCCACGATTGACCCCGCCGAGGCCGCGAAGCGCCTGGACCTGCGCGGCATTCCCATCTTCACGATTGACTCCGCCGAGACGAAGGACATCGACGACGCCATCAGCCTGCAGAAGCTGGACGACGGCTACGAGCTGGGCGTTCACATTGCCGACGTCAGCCACTATGTCCGCCCCGGCTCTGCGCTGAATGAGGAAGCGTTCGAGCGCGCGACGAGCATTTACTACGCCGACAAGGTCATCCCGATGCTGCCGACCCAGCTGTCCAACGGCATCTGCTCGCTGAACGAGGGCGAGGACCGCCTGGCGTTTTCCTGTCTGATGCGACTGGATGAGAACGGCGAGATCCGCAGCTACAAGTTCGTCAAGAGCGTCATCTGCAGCCGCGTCAAGGGCGTGTACAAGGAGATCAACGCCCTGCTGGAGCCCCCGGAATCTGAAACAGACGCCGACCTGACCGACCTCAAGACGAAGTATGAGGCCGTGCTTGACCAGCTGCCCACGATGGACGAGCTGTACCGCAAGCGCCTGGTCCTGCGCAAGGCCCGCGGCGGCATGGATATCGAGTCCAACGAGGCTAAGCTCGTCATGGACGAGAACGGACGCTGCATCGACATTGTCAAGCGTGACCGCGGCACGTCCGAGTGCATGATCGAGGAGTTCATGCTGCTGGCGAACCAGTGCGCCGCCAACGCGGGCCGCACGAACAAGGCCCCGTTCGTCTACCGCGTGCACGAGGCCCCCGACGCCGAGAAGATGGAGAAGCTGTCCGCCACGCTGTTGGCCTGCGGCCTGAACGCCAAGTTCAAGAACCCCATCCCGACGCAGCTCGAGCTGGCGGCCCTGCTGGACGAGACCCGCGGCCAGCCCATCCAGATCCCCGTCCACACCGGCATTCTGCGCAGCATGCAGAAGGCCCGCTACGCCCCGCAGCCCCTGGGCCACTACGGTCTGGTGCTGGCGGACTACGCCCACTTCACCAGCCCCATCCGCCGCTACCCCGATTTGGCGATTCATCGTATTTTGACCGAGATGCTGAACGGTGTCTCCGCCAGCCAGCTGCAGCGCGACTTCAACGAGTTTGCCCAGCAGGCCAGCGAGAAGTCCAGCAAGCAGGAGGTCGCCGCCGTGCGCATTGAGCGCGATGTCGAGGACCTGTACAAGGCCGAGTATATGCACAACCATCTCGGTGAGGTCTACACCGGCACGGTGGCCGGCATCACGCCCCGCGGCGTCTTTGTCGAGCTGGACAACACGGTGGAGGGCTTTGTCCCCGCCGCGCAGCTCTGCAAGGGTGAACCGCAGGTCATCGACGGCGTCAGCATGCTGGACCCGCTGACCGGCAAGAGCTGGATGCTGGGTTCTTCCATGAAGATCCGGGTCGCCGCTGCCGATGTGGCGCTGGGCCGTATTGATTTTGAGTATATGGTGGAGTAATTTCCCGCGCCATACAATAGAAAACTCCCTGTCCGCACCGGGCAGGGAGTTTTTTGCGTCTTATATCACCTTATGCTCCATCCATTTCCCGCGGGCAAACCGCACAAGGAAACACAGGCTGCGGCAGATCCAGTCGATGAACATACCGAACCAGACGCCGGTCAGTCCTAAGTGGAACTGCAGAACGAAGATATAGCTCAGAATCACGCGGAACAGCCACATGCTGACGATGCTGACCGACATCGTAAACTTGGCGTCGCCGCCCGCGCGCAGGGCGTTGGGCAGGGTAAAGCTCGTCGCCCAGAAGAAGATGCTGAACAGGTTGAACCAGTGGACCACGTGGGTACACATGGCGGATGCCTCCGCCGAGAGGTTGAACCAGGTCACGACCTCGGGCATCAGGAAGAACAGCGCCGCGTTCGTGACGGCCAGCCCCGTGATGGCGATGCCCAGCAGCGTGACGGAATAGCGCTGCGCCTGCTTTTTCTCGCCTGCGCCAAGGCACTGCCCGATGACCGGGATCATGGCAAGGCTCATCGTGTTGCCGGGGATGTTCGCCAGCGTCGAGACCGAGTTTGCCACGGCATTGGCCGCGATGGCCGAGGTGCCTAAGGTAGACGTCAGGCTACTGACACACAGCTTGCCGATCTGGAACATGCCGTTTTCCAGACCCGACGGGATGCCGATGGACAAAATCTGCATGATGGGCCTGCGCCGGGGCCGCAGGTCAGCGAAGCGCTGCACGCGCAGGGGATTGTGCAGGTCCTGGTTCTGCCACAGGATGAACACCGCGGCGAACACACGCCCAATCAGCGTGGCCAGCGCCGCGCCGATAACGCCCATGCCGAAACCGTAGATCAGCAGCGCGTTGCCCGCAATGTTGATGACGTTCATGACAAGGCTGGCCAGCATACTGATGCGGCTGTTGCCCTGCGCACGGAACAGCGCCGCGCCGCCGTTGTACAGGCCGATGAAGGGGTAGGACACCGCACTGATAAGGAAGTACTGCTGCGCAAACCGCATGACATCCTCATCAATGCTGCCGAACACCATCCGAAGGATCGGGCGGGAGAGCAGCATACAGACAACACCCACCGCAACCGTAGAGATGCCCAGCACGCTGTACAGCTGGGCGGCGCTGCGGCTGGCGTTTTCCTCATCCCGGCGGCCCAGATACTGGCTGGCAATGACCGCACCGCCGGTAGCCAGCGCGGACAAAATCTGAATAATCAAAATATTCAGGCTGTCCACGAGCGATACGCTGGAGACAGCGGCCTCACCCACACCGGCGACCATCAGCGTGTCGGCCATGCCCATCGTGACGCTTAATGTCTGCTCCAGCAGCAGGGGCCAGATCAAGGCGAACAGCGCCCGCCTGGTAAACAGGGGACTTTGTGATTTTGCAGTGGCTGTCATGGTAAACTACCATCCTCTTTTACTTGGATTTTACCATTAGTATACAGCAAAATCTATGCGAAATCAAGGATTTGACACTTGTACAAAAAATGCCCACGAACGCTGTAGCTACGCCCTGTACAGCAAAAATCAGCAAAAATCAAATCGCAAGGATTTTGCCCACTTTTGCGGCGGCAAAAAGCCCCGGCCACAAAAGCTTGTGGCCGGGGCAGATCATGCGGCGGCTTGCAGGAGCCGCAGAGGGGCGGTGGTTAGAAGTCGACCTCGGTGTCGTAGTAGCAGCACTTCAGCAGCTTTTCCATCTCCTCCTGGGTCGGCTGGCGCGGGTTGGAGCCGGTGCAGGCATCGGCAATCGCGTTCTTTGCGATCTCGGGCAGTCTCTCGAGGAATACGTTCTCGGGGACAAAGCCCTGCTCGGCGGGGTAGGAGTCGGGGCCGTAGTGGCCGATGCAGTGCGGGATGTTCAGATCGTCGTTCATGCCGCGCAGATACTGGATGAGCAGCGCGACCTTCTCGTCGTCGTTCTCGCCGCCCAGGTGCATCTTGTCGGCAATGACGCCGTAGCGTGCCTTGGCGGTGGGGTCCTTCGCATTGTAGGCGATGACCTTGGGCAGGTACATGGCGTTGGCTGCGCCGTGGATGATGTGTGCGCCGTAATCGGCAAACGCCGCGCCGGTCTTGTGGGCCATGCTGTGTACGATGCCGAGCAGCGCGTTCGAGAACGCCATACCGGCCAGGCACTGGGCATTGTGCATCGCGTCGCGCTTATCCATATCGCCGTTGTAGCTGCCGACCAGATCCGCCTGGATCATCTCGATGGCGTGCAGGGCCAGCGGGTCGGTAAAGTCGCAGTTTGCGGTGGAGACGTAGGCCTCGATGGCGTGGGTCATGGCGTCCATGCCGGTGTGGGCGACGAGCTTCTTGGGCATCGTGTGGGCCAGCTCGGGGTCAACGATGGCGACATCGGGCGTGATCTCAAAGTCGGCAATGGGGTACTTGATGCCCTTCTGGTAATCGGTGATGATCGAGAAGGCCGTGACCTCGGTGGCCGTACCGGAGGTGGAGGAGATGGCGCAAAAGTGGGCCTTGCGGCGCAGCGGCGGGATGCCGAACACCTTGCACATATCCTCAAACGTGATGTCGGGGTACTCGTACTTGATCCACATGGCCTTGGCTGCGTCGATGGGGGAGCCGCCGCCGATTGCGACGATCCAGTCGGGCTGGAACTTTTCCATGGCGGCAGCACCCTTCATGACCGTCTCCACGGACGGGTCGGGCTCGATGCCTTCAAACAGCTCTACCTCCATGCCGGCCTCTTTTAAGTAAGCCTCGGCGCGGTCCAGGAAGCCGAAGCGCTTCATCGAACCGCCGCCGACGCAGATCATGGCGCGCTTGCCGGGCAGCGTTTTCAACGCTTCCAGCGCGTGGGGGCCGTGGTAAAGGTCACGGGGTAAAGTAAATCTAGCCATAGGGTTTGCCTCCTTTAAAAATAGCTCTCTCGGACTTTGATAATTAAATGTCAAAATCTGTTATTAACAGTATACACCTTATGTGTCTAAACGGTCAATCGACAATACAGAGAATTTTCCGGCGATAATTCAGCATTTTGCCAGTGGAACACTCATAGGCTGTTCTATGGGGAAGGGGGCAGGAGCTATGCGTCCGATCACGCCGCAGCAGAATACAAAAATGCGCCTGCGCATGCGGCTTTTGGCGGCGGTGCTGGCGGTGGGGTGCCTGGGAGGGCTGACGGTGCGGCTGTTTGTGCTGATGCTGCGTGACCCCGGCGGCTACGCGGCACGCGCCGCCGACCAGCAGCTGCGCGGGGCCACGCTGCCCGCCGCCCGCGGGGAGATCTATTCCGCCGACGGTACGCTGCTGGCCGCCAGCGAGACCTGCTGGACCATCCGCGCCGCCCCGCGGGAGATGGCCGACGACGCCGTAGAACCGGCTGCGCGGGCGTTGAGCGAAATTTTAGAGCTGGACTACGCCGATACGCTGGCCAAATTCAGCCAGCGAACCTCCAACGACTGCCTGCTGCGCCGCCGCGTGGATAAGACGATGGCCGACGCTGTGCGGGACTGGTGCCGGGCGAACGGTGTGGACGGCATACAAATTCGGCAGGATACCCGCCGCGTCTACCCGCAGGGGGATTTTATGGGCGGTATTTTAGGCTTTACCGACGTGGACAACGCGGGCCTGTGGGGGCTGGAGCTGCGTTACAACGACGAATTGACCGGGCAGAACGGGCGCATCCTGACCGCCAAGAACGCCTGGGGCTACGATATGCCGACCCACTACCAGACGCTGGTGGACGCCGTGCCCGGCAGCACGCTGACGCTGACCATCGACGCGAACATTCAGCACTGGCTCGAAAGCGCACTGTCCGCCGCCGTGACGGAGCATCATGTGGCCGAGCGCGGCGTCGGCATCGTGATGGACGTCCACACCGGGGCCGTGCTGGCGATGTCCTGCCAGCCCGACTACGACCCGAACGCGCCGCGGACCCTTATAAATAAGGAAGTCCGTGACGCTGTGAATGCCCTGACCGGCGAGGAGCGCAGCGCCGCGCTGCAAAAGGCCCAGCAGGCACAGTGGCGCAACAAGGCCATCAGTGACCTGTATGAGCCGGGCAGCGTGTTCAAGCTCATCACGGCGTCGGCGGCGCTGGACTCCGGGGCGTGTAAGGCCACGGACTATTTCACCTGCGCGGGTAAAATAACCGTCGCAGGCACGCGGTTCCGCTGTGCAAACGGGCATATCCACGGCACCGAGACCTTCGCCCGGGGGCTGGCTGTCAGCTGCAACCCCTGCTTTATCCAGATCGGTGCGCGGCTTGGAAAAGAACGCTTCTGCGATTACTTTGCGGCCTTCGGCCTGCGGGAGGCCACGGGCATCGACCTGCCGGGCGAGGTCAGGCGCAGCGAATACTACACCGCGGACCGGATGGGCCCGGTGGAGCTGGCGAGCTGCTCGTTCGGGCAGAGCAGCAAGGTCAGCTACCTGCAGATGCTCACGGCGGTCTGTGCGGTGGTAAACGGCGGCGAGCTGATGCAGCCCTACGTTGTGGCGAAAATCACGGCGCCTGACGGCACTGTTGTGAAGGAAGTGCAGCCGACGGTGAAGCGCCGCGTCATCAGCGCGGAAACCTCCGCCACGATGTGCCGCCTGATGGAGGGTGTCGTTACAGGCGGCACGGGTAAGCAGGCCGCGCTGGCGGGCTACCGCATCGGCGGCAAGAGCGGCACGAGCCAAAAGCTGGACAGCGCCAACGAGGGCGCGCGCATTGCGAGCTTTGTCTCCGTTGCGCCCATCGACGACCCCAAGGTCGCTGTGCTGGTCTGCCTGGATGAGCCCCACAGCTGGACGACGAGCGGCGGCGCGCTCTCCGGGCCGGTGTGCGCCGAGGTACTGGGAAAGGTGCTGCCGTATCTGGGGGTGGAGAGGGAAAGCGGCGAATAAAGACAGCCGGGCACGGGCGGATATGGAATCCGCCCCTACGTTGAATCGGGAAAGCGCAGGGTGACGGGGCTCTGCCCGTTTGCCGTTGCACGATACAAAAAACTCTGCGCCGTCCCTCTTGACATTCCCCGATCCGGTGTTATACTGGTAAAGTACGCAAACGAACAGTTAGACAACGAACAATTCGAAATCTAACTTCTTGGACCCAAAAATCGTAAAGGAGGGAAGAAATGCACGAATCATCGCATTGTGACTGCGGCTGCTGCGCGGATGCCCACTTCGGCGCACTGCTGAACCAGACCTCGCGGCTCATCCGCCGTGCGCTGGATGCCCGCATCAACGCCGAGGTCAGCTCGGAGCTGTCGGGCGTGCGCGGCATGGTGCTGGGCGACATCGTCCGTGCCGAGCGCCAGGGCCGCGACGTCTACCAGCGCGACATTGAGCAGTGGTTCAACATTCGCCGCTCCAGCGTCACCGCCATGCTGCAGGGCATGGAGCAGGATGGCTTCATCACCCGCAGCGCCGTGGCGAAAGACGCCCGCTTAAAGCGCCTTATCGCCACAGAGAAGGGCCGCGCCTGTCACAAGCAGATCGAAGAAAGCATTGCGCGGTTTGAGGATGACCTGCAAAGCGGCATTGACCCGCAGCAGGCCGCCGCGGCCCGCGCTGTGCTGGAGCAGACCCTGCGCAACGCACAGCACATCCTGCAAGAGGAAAATACCAACCAAGAGAGGGGAAATACCAATTGTTAAAAACACTCGGACGTGAAACCAAGGGCTTCCGCCTGGTCTCCGTGCTGACGCCGATCTTTATGATCGCGGAGGTCATCATGGAAATGATCATCCCGAAGCTGATGGCCTCCATCATTGACAACGGCGTCACGCCGGGCAATATGCAGGTCATCTACACCGTCGGCGCACAGATGGTCGTCGCGGCGCTGTTCGGCCTGCTGTTCGGCATTCTGGGCGCGGTGGCCGGCTCCCACGCGGCCACGGGCTTTGCCCGCAACCTGCGCCGCGGCATGTTCCGCAACATCCAGACCTTCAGCTTTGCCAACATTGACAAGTACTCCACCGCGGGCCTGGTCACCCGCATGACCACCGACGTCACCAACATCCAGAACGCCTACCAGATGCTGCTGCGCATGTCGGTGCGTGCGCCCGCCAGCATGATCGTGGCGCTGATCATGTCCTACACGATCAACCGTCGGCTGGCAAACATCTATTTGATCGCCGTCATCCTGCTGGGCTGTGCGCTCGCCTTTATTATGAGCCGCGCCACCAAGTACTTCGGTGAGGCATTCCGCAAGTACGACGACCTGAACGAGAGCGTGCAGGAGAATGTCTCCGCCATCCGCGTTGTCAAGGCCTATGTGCGCGAGAAGTTTGAGGGCGAGAAGTTCCGCAAGGCCAGCGAGAATGTGCGCAATCTGCTGATGCGTGCCGAGCTGATCCTGGCCTGGAACGCCCCGCTCATGCAGCTGACCGTCTACAGCTGCATCCTGCTCATCTCCTGGATCGGTGCCCAGCTCATCGTCAGCTCCGGCGCAACGACCTTCACCACCGGCGACCTGATGAGCATGCTGAGCTACTGCATGAACATCCTTATGAGCCTGATGATGCTGTCCATGGTGTTCGTCATGATCACGATGTCTGCAGCCTCAGCCAAGCGCGTGGCCGAGGTGCTGGACGAGCAGTCCGACCTGACGAACGGTGAGGATCCCGTTATGGAGGTCAGGGACGGCTCCGTCAAGTTCGACCACGTCAGCTTTGCCTATAAAAAGGATGGCGAGAAGGCCCTCGAGGACATTGACCTCGACATCAAGTCCGGCGAGACCATCGGCATCATTGGCGGCACCGGTTCGGCTAAGTCCAGCCTTGTGCAGCTGCTGCCGCGTCTGTACGACGTGACCGAGGGCAGCGTGACCATCGGCGGCGTTGATGTGCGCAGATATGACCTCGACACCCTGCGCAACAACGTCGCCATGGTGCTGCAGAAGAACGAGCTGTTCAGCGGCACGATTGCCGAAAACCTGCGCTGGGGCAACCCCGACGCCACCGACGCCGAGATCGAGGACGCCTGCAAGCAGGCCTGCGCCGATGAATTTATCGAGCGCTTCCCCGACAAGTATCAGACCCACATCGAGCAGGGCGGCAACAATGTCTCCGGCGGCCAGAAGCAGCGCCTCTGCATTGCCCGCGCACTGCTGAAAAAGCCCCGCATCCTGATCCTGGACGACTCCACCTCCGCCGTCGATACCGCGACGGACGCAAAGATCCGCCATTCGTTTGCGGAAAAAATCCCCGGCACGACGGTGTTCATCATCGCCCAGCGCATTTCCTCCGTGGAAAATGCGGACAAGGTCCTCGTGCTCGACAACGGCAGGGTCAGCGGCTTTGACACCCCGGCCAACCTGCTGAAAACAAATGCCATCTACCAGGATGTCTACAACAGCCAGACCAAAGGTTCCGGCGACTTTGATGAGAAGGGAGGGGAGGCATAATGGCACAGCAGCCTAAAGTCGTAAAGGTCGGCCCCGGCGGGCGCAGCAATGGCCCCCGCCCCAAGGTCGAAAACCCCGGCAAGGTGTTCAAGCGCATCCTCGCCTATGTCATGAGCCGCTATAAGGCACAGGTCATTGTGGTGCTCTGCTGCATTCTGCTGGCCGTGTTCGCCCAGCTGCAGGGCGTCATGTTCTCCCAGACGCTGATCGACAGCTACATTCTGCCGCTGCTCAAGGCGGGCAGCACGGACTTCAGCGGCCTGGCCGCGGCTATCCTGCGCGTGGCAGTCATCTACTGCATCGGCATCGCCGCTATCTTTGTGCAGAACCGCCTGATGGCAAGGATCACCCAGGGCACGCTGAAGGATCTGCGTGACGAGATGTTCACCCACATGCAGACGCTGCCCATCAAATACTTTGACACCCATGCCCACGGCGATATTATGTCGGTTTACACGAACGACATTGACACGCTGCGCCAGATGATCAGCCAGAGCCTGCCGCAGCTCGTCAACACGGTTGTGACCCTCGTCGGCGTGCTGGCCTCGATGCTCTATCTGAGCGTCCCCCTGACGGTGCTGGCCCTCGCGATGGTCGGCGTCATGCTGCTGGCGACGAAGTACCTGACCGGCAACTCCGGCAAATACTTCATCAAGCAGCAGCAGGAGCTGGGCAAGGTCAACGGCTACATTGAGGAAATGATGAACGGCCAGAAGGTCATCAAGGTCTTTTGCCATGAGGAAATTGCCATTGAGGAGTTCGACAGGCTCAACGATGAGCTGTTCC
>ERZ1034913.1776-NODE-1776-length-12192-cov-6.633188_pt1 | contig 12192 bp, 20 predicted proteins | sample MGYA00520697_ERZ1034913 | MGnify/ENA primary metagenome ERZ1034913 (study PRJEB33766, sample SAMN09781786) | gut metagenome | biome: gut microbiome | host: Homo sapiens | place: Madagascar | study: EMG produced TPA metagenomics assembly of the PRJNA485056 data... | reverse complement strand
TTTTGCCCACCAGTTCTGGTGTCATTTTGCCCACTACCCCAGTGACGTTTTGCCCACCAGTGTCATTTTCGCCACTAGTGACGTTTTGCCCACCAGTACACCATTGCTCATAATCCTTGTTAAACATTAACTCTGCAGTAACGCCTCTCTGTTCGGAATTAATGTAAATAATGACTCTGTCCTGCTGAAGTTTCTTTAATGCTCTCTTTACTGTTCTTAGATCACAATTTCCCCATTTAGCTATAAAAGTGGCCGATAGCTTATGTGATTTTCTCTGGAAACCGAATGTATAACGAAGAATACACATGATAACCTTTAACTCCGTCCCATTCAGTGGTTGTTTATAAAGGTGGTCTAATATCTCATTGGCTACAGCTGTGTAACCATTTTCAATCTGAGGATTTGCCACATTGCTGATCCTCCAATTCTCTTAATAATTCTTTTGCGCTCTCCAAGATAGAAATTGTCTTACCCCCTCGATTCTCCAGTGTTCGGATAAACCGCCTTACCTCTGCAATGTCTCCCTCCGCTGGTAAATAGTATCCCCCAGGCGAAACTGTGCTCGATAGGATAACTTTTCCAGATCCGCGCTCCCTTTCAATCTCTTTTTGGAGTAGCCGAACACTGGATAGATTACATTTCACAGCCAGGTACTCCGGAGACAATGCATTTTCTCTTCCTGGCAGCAGATTTTCATATACACTCATAGAATTACCTCCATCACTCTGAGATTTCATCCATATACTGATCAAGAATAGTAAAATTAATACGAACAGATTTTCCGATTTTTATGATTGCCCCAGCATCATTCGCAATTTTGCGAATAGAATTGCGGCCAAATCCATATCTTAATCCTGCCTGCTCTAATGTTCCTGTTTTTTGTTCAATCTCCGTATTTTGTATCAATGATCTCATAATATAAACCTCCAACAAAAATTTATCTTTGTTATTTACAATCTCATAATACAATGATAAACTGTAATTGTCTGGATACATATTTTTTACACATTTTATTTATTGGGGGATTTTTGTTAAAAATGAGGTACGATAAAATAAAAATTGGGAATCGTCTAAAAGAGGAACGAAAAAAAGCTGGTTTTAAAAGTCAAGATGCCTTAGTTGAATATATTCAACAAAATAACTATCGGAGTTTCAAAAGGCAAACTATCTCAAAATGGGAAAAGGGTGAAGAAATGCCCCCTTTAGATGTTCTATGTACATTATGTGAACCTTTCAATTGTGAATTAGGATATCTACTATGTGAACATGATTACAAAACCAAAAGTTCCACCGACATTCATCAGATAACAGGTCTTTCAGAAAAAAGTATTGAAATTTTAAAACAATGGAATAAGGTTGGTTCCCTTAAAGGCCAAGAATATTCATGGGCTCGTAATTGTACACATGCCATTAACAATTTACTAGAAGAGGATATGTGGTTCTCGCATGATGTTTTACTTCCAATTGCTGATTACTGCATTTATCGACATAGATATGAAGATTCATCCCTTCCAACTAGTGAAAAAACAAAAGCCCTAAAAAATTTTCGATTAGCTCTTTTTACCGCAAGCGAGGGATTATCTTCCTGCATAAAATCCATTTATAAAAAAACAATTGAAAAAGCACCCAATACCAATTAAGGCATTGAGTGCTTAATTTTATACCCCACATTTTACCCCAATTTTTACCCCACAAAACAGATTTTACCCCACTAACACAAGATGTAACATAATGAGCAAAGATAAAACCATAATTATAAATTTCCCTAGTAAAATCAAGGCTTTCCTGGTTTTTAAAACAACAAATGACACACCCAGATAAGCCTTGATAATACGTGCAAGGTAAAAGTATAGGATTTTTTACAAAATTATGAAAAGTGCCTGTTTTACTGGGTTTCACAAGGCACTGTTTAGCATTTACCCCACTTTTTACCCCAATCCGCTTATTTTATGGAAAAAGGCAGCAGTTATAAAACTGCCACCTCATGAAATGCCCTCTCTATCTGTTCCATTTCCTGTTGCTTCGTACTTGGAAGAACGTGTGCATACAGATCTGCTGTCATAGCCAGGGATTTGTGTCCAAGGATCATCTGCAGGGTTTTCATGTTCCCTCCTTCTTCTATGTATCGTGTTGCAAAGGTATCTCGGAAAGCATGGTGAGTAAATCTCTCAATCTCTACCCCTTGCTGCCGGAGCTGAGCCAGAACATTGTCTATAGAATAACTCACTGTATGGGATGCAATTGCCTTGGATCCATTGCTCCCCAGGAAGATGTTATTACTCAGCTTTCTCACGAAAATGTCCCCATAAAAAATCGCAATCTTATCTTTTTGCATTTGCAGGATCTTTTTTATTGTATCGTTCATAGGGATATCACGTTTGCTAGTCCCGGACTTTGGAGTTGTCTCTTCGATTCCTCCGCCCTTCTTCCGGGAAACTGTCTTGGTGACGTGGATCACGTTGTTTATGTAATCTATATCTCCCCACTTCAAAGCATTGATCTCATTAATTCTCATACCGGTACAAAGGGAAAAGCAAAAGAACTCATACAGCCATTCATTCCTTGCACCCTGCAGAAATGCCTGCTGTTCCTCCCTAGTCAATGCCCGGTGAATGGTCTCACTTGCATCCGGCCTGTCGTCTGTTCGAAGTGGCTTTATACTGGTAGCAGGATTCTTGATAATGATCTCATCTCTGACAGCTTCATTCAACACGGATTTCAGCACAACCAAAATCCCGTTTACTGTTGATGCACAAAGCTTCCCGGACAGCTCCTGTTGAAGCTTTATTACTGCACGCTTTTCTATTTTCTGCACTTTTGTCTTTCCCAGAACCGGTTTGATGTGATTATCATATCTTGACCGAATTTCTTTGATACTACTATTCTTCACTACTCCAACCCTGGACTTTTCCCATTCGTCAAAATAAGCATCCAGAGTAAGGTTTTTATTTTCGTTATACAGGCCTGCTTTTATTGTCTCACGCAGCTCTGTTTCATTCTCTGCACATTCTTTTACGGTATGGCCATAGGCGCTGTATCGCTTTCCATTCACGGTAAAGCGCTTCTCAAATAGGCCGTTTTCCTTTTTTCGCATTCCTGACGGAATTCTTGCCATGGTATCGCCTTTCTTTCTATGGTAATAGGGCAGCAGTCTGCCGCCCCTCGGTTGTCTTATTTAATTCCCAGAAAGCTACAAACAAATCTGAAAATTGTGTATGTTTGGTCATGATCTGCTTTCTCTAACATCTCTATGAGTTTCTTTTTATAGTCCATATTAATATCCTCTATTTTTTATTACTCTGGCAATGAATCTATAGAAGAACTCAAGCAAGCTATCGTCATTTTTCCTTTATGAAAGTAATGTCTTCATAAAAACATATATTGACCGTAACCAATAAATATTGTCTATCTTTTCTAACATTTCAATAATTTCTTCCTTGTAATCCATATTAGTACCCCCACTGTTTCTTAAATGAAACGATTACGTTATACAAAAATTTCAGAAATTTCTCGCTCTGGATTTCATTCAGAAAATTTGCAATTTCTTTTTTATAATCCATGTTATGCCTCCACCACTCTTGCATTGTCCTTTATTCGCTTTACCATCAGATAGTTTGCAAGGTTATGTACTCGCTTAAGGTCTTCCAGATCATTCATCATTAAAGTATCTGTAATCAGCCAGAAACGTTCCTGGTCTTCCTCTGATAATTCCATAAATGCTTCATTACTGGAACAAGCTGTCCGAAAGAGTTCTGCCAGCTCATAGGTGTGCTGTAATGATCTTCTGTCTTTGTTTCTCTGAACCACTTCCATGATTGCTTCTCTGCAAGGGACCTGTGTTAATATACATTTTTTCATCACTCTTCGCCCTCCTGTTCATCCTCTTCCGGCGGTTGCTGGTTATATGCTGCCTTTACGTAACTTAAAGCCATACTGAGACATTTATAATCAAAGATTTTCAGTGCAAAATTAATAATATCTGTCTGCATTGTAAGAATCAGTCTCTGCTGTGAACAAAACTCCCAGTCTTTTTCCAGATTATCAGCCTCTTCCTTTGCGTCCTCCAGCTGCTTTTTAAGATCTGCAATAATCTCCGTTGCCATGACCGTACCTGCGCCTTCTGTCTCCTGAGCCGGAACACCTGCAGTTTGCATCACTTCTGTTTCTTCCTGTGTCTTTGAAACTTCCTTATCGCTCATATCTCATTCTCCTTATCCAATTCTTTAATATAATCGCACACCTTGGCGGCCACAAAACCGCTGATAAAAATTGTAAGAACATCCATTACCGATAGCATTTACTTCTCCTTTATCCGTTGCGCTGAGGGGAATGAGTATGTTATAATACGCACAGCCCCTCAATTTTGCTGAATGTCGGGTTATCTTGCCCCTATCAGAGTTGCCGCTCTGGTAAGGGCTTTTTATTAAATTGCTTCTACCTGAGACTTTCCAAAGAAACTGGCTTTATATGTTGCCCCATCTCCTCTGCTTCCCCAGATAAGAGAACATCCAAATAATGCTTTGGAACCATGAACCACTTTATATCCCAGTTCTTTCCATTTAGCAAAGGTATTTATCTCTTCAGTGATTCCTGCTGCCTGCTTCGCTGTCTCAATTCTCTTTGCATTGATTTCCTCTGCTTTTGCAGATAACCATGCTCTATGAAGAGCTTCACCAAAACTAATCTGCTTACCACTGCGATAAACTTTCCATGCTTTCAGCATAATCTTGCTAAGGTTGTACTTCATATCATAATCCCCTTTCTGTCACGAAAAACTATAGGCTACGTGATGATTTTTCCTCTGTATATGTTTCAATGGTAAATTGTTCGCCTTTAGGTCTATGCCCCATTCTGTAGCCGTATAATGCGCACGTTGTACAAGTACACATTCTTACTTCTGCCAACTGTCCGCAACAACAATCAAGGCATTTCTGCCGGATTGCTTTTATTGGTGTTAATTTTGCTATTTCTTTCAGCTCCTTTCTCTTCTGGGAATCTCGATCAGCTCCGGCAGGTCTTAAACCAATCTCGGCAACTTTTGTTCCTTTGCTTACCCTTGCCCGGTATTATGTTGGTGTCTTCGGTACATCTTACGATCACTTCGTTTTCACCCTTCGCTGTTGTCTGTTCCCTTGAACTGATTATAATTATACACAAAGTTTAGTGTATGTTCAATTGGCTATATACACAAATTTAAGTGTATGTTTTTGTATATTTTATGCACTTGTTTTTGTGTATATATAATGCTATACTAACTGTGGTGGAAAAGAATACTATTTCCAATACACTCCACCAGGAGGGAGCATTATATGCCAATTAGTTACAAAAAATTATTTTCACTATTAGAAGAAAATGGTTGGACTACCTACCGTATTCGTAAAGAAAAGTTAATTGGTCAAGGAACTCTTACCGCATTAAAAAATGGTACTGGCGGGCTGGACAGCAAAACTATAGCTCGAATCTGTAAAGAACTTAATTGTCAACCAGGAGACTTAATGGAATATATTCCAGACAACGAACAATAAATGTAACCTCACATTACCAAGGAGTTTATCCATGCTTCAACAATATGATTACGCTTTCAATTTCAAAGAGGAATTTAAAATTTACAATCAAATTGGTACTAATGCAAATTGCCAAAATTATTGCGAATGGCGAAACTATGTACTCAATAAATACTCCAAACACACCAAAATTACCCTTGAAAATTTTTATTATTACTTAAATCGGGAATTAAATTCGATAAAAACCACTAAAGATGTTTGGAGTAATTGCATTTTCCCATTTGTTGCAATTTTTCTCAGTGTTACAATGACACTCATTTTTTCAATAGTAAGCTCTGTTACCAGCTATAACAACGCTATAAATAGTATTTACGACAAAGAATACATGCAACAATTCGGGCGAACTTACAAATCAATTATTAGTGCTTTTGACCAAAATCTTACTTCTGCTATGCGATTTTATACTTTAGGTGCTTTCTTTGCTATAATGATTGGAATCTTTGTTTTTTGTATTCTTTCCAGCAATGTTGAACGCAATAATCAAAAATATTATTTTTATTGTGACTATATGAAAATAATCAAAGACCTTTGTGAAAATAAAGATTTACTATCCACTGCTGCCGGAGAATCCGTAAACGGCTACATCAAGAAGGCTGTAGATCAGCGAATGGAGCGTGACAACGCATAATAGCTTTTACAACTCCGGCAATACTTTACCAAGAAAGGATATTTTACCATGGCCAAACGCTTATATACCTGTGATGATATTATGAATCTGCCTGACTTTATTCGGGTGGAGCTGCTTGACGGAATAATTTACACAGATGACTTTACAGATCTGGAGATTGACGAGGAAGTCTTTCGGAATCCACCATCCGAAGATCATCACGTTACCTATCGTCTTTCCATTGTGAAGGACTAAGGCAGCAGTCCGTATATCAAATTAAAGGGAAAATAAAAGAAAACTGAATAATATATTTATCCAGGCAGCCAGTAGAGCGGCTGTGGTTCCCTGGTCCTGAGCCTTGACAGGAGGGAATGCTTATGAGCGATTATGAGATATTTATGATCATTCTGACGACAGCCAGCTTAATTGTATCTATCCTTACATACACACATAAGAAATAGCCGCCCTGTCCCTGGTAAAGATTAGGCGGCTAAATCTTATTTAACACTTAATTGCCAGGACGGGGAACCTTGACTTCCCTTACTGGCTGTCTTGATAAATATATTATATGCCAGCTTCTGAGATTTGTCAATTTCCCATTTTCCTATACTCGCACCTGCTGCCGCTTCGCTTATTTAATTTATTGGATTCCCATTTCAAAATCCTATCCCCAGCCGTTTGTTACCAACATAACGAGCGGCCTTTTTTCTGCTCTTTTTGTCTTACCCTATAAATTCTACCCTCACATGGTTTTCGTCCGTTTTTGTCCCGTTTTATGCCTGTGTTCTGCGTGTAGAGCATATATCACTGAGCCAGCTCTATCAATGCAATCTCGTTAAACTGTCTCAGCTTCTCCTTGCAGGAAAAATATATACTCTTGTAAGGCTCTTGCAGGTCAATACCGTTTGTGATACAGTTTGAGATGATATTTTCTACCAGCGCCAGGTTATTAAGCTGCTGAAGGGGTGCCCGTTCCCTGTCGGCGATTCCTGCTGACTTATCAGCAAGCCTTGATAAACTGGAATAATACCGGGCGGCGTTACTGCTGCCCTGTTTTATTGCATATTCCACATAAGCCTTTATTGTTTCGGTTTCTTTCTTCCGAATTTCTTTTTGATATGCCCGTGTATCTTTATAGGTCTGTGTCTGCTTCTGGATCAATAACTGCTCCATCCTGTTAAATGCTTCTATGTACTGCCATTTCCATTCATTGGCTTTCTGTCCTGTAAAACCCATAGTCAAAAATGTGAAACCATCTCGATTCATAAAATACATTTTATTTTTCTTTCCCGTATCATCTTTGTAGGAAGACTGTTTGAAGCACTGAGCGCATTTTTGAGCCGAGTCATTTTTTATAAGCTTCTCAATAGATCTGATTACATTTTTGTGTCTTTTCTCAAAATGCTCTGCTACTTCCAGACTGCTACATACTGCATCTTTGTTTCTAATCGCTACTAAATCCATGTTCATCCTCCTTTTTTAATATGCAATCGCAAATACTGCTCTTCTGGTCATTCTCTCTTCCTGATTAGAGATCCTGTAGGCAGCAGTCCCCTTTTCCCGGATAAGTTTTTCCATCTGGTTAAATGCCCGGATGTACTGTAATTTCCATTCAAGGGCATTCTTTCTGGTAAATCCCATTACCAACAGAGAAAATCCGTCCCTGTTCATTAAATACATTCTGTGATATTGTCCATCATCAGCCTTTCTTTTGCTGACAATAAACATCTTTGAGGGTTCCTCAAAATTGAGGAGCGATTTCTGCAAATTATCAATGGCACGTAGCACATTATCATGTCGCATTTCAAATTTCTCTGCCACCTGCAAGCTGTCACATACTGCTTCGTCATTCTTTAAATAAACAAGTTCATTCATACTGTACGCCTTTCTTTAGCTATATACAAAAATACCATCATTTTCCATCAATTTATTAAATCCTCACTGCTTCCTCACGGCTTCGGTGCGGCTTCGGTGCGGCTTCACCTATCTCATAACTTTCTAAAATGACGAAGCCACTCTAATACGTTTTTCGCCTGTCCCTCGCCTGTTCAGTTAAGTAGTAAACAATCGCTTGCACACCTGGACCATAAATGACCGTATTTTAATAATAGTATGCCTTTCTGTTTTGTTCGTCTGTTGTTCAATTTCTCTCTGTTCGCTCTTTGTTTACTGACTCATTAAAAGGTCATTTCTCGGGGTTCGCTCGGAGTTCGATAACATCTGAGTGCATTTTCTCGAAGTTCGTTCGAAGTTCATTTTGGAATCATGCGCCAGACTTTTAGGGACTCCGAAATCTCTAAATAGTCACCCGCGCGTTATCGCGTCAACGAATTCCCTACATTTTTTCATCTATATGCCGATAAATGTTAAGTTTTCTTAAGTTCTGCACCTCTATATCCGAAAAAAATAAGGTTTTTTAGGTTTTACCTATACATACAAAAATGTTAGCTTTTGTTAGGTTCCATAATCCTATACAGAAAAATATATGAGGTTTTCATGGAACGCCTCCGCCTATATGAGCCAAAATACTAAGTTTTACTAGGCAGTAAAAGCACTAAATAATACTGAAGATTTTGGCCATATATGCAGAAATGCCACTATTTGCAACTAATTTATGAGGTATATACTCTGAACCCCCACCTCCTTCCATCCTATTCATCAGCTATATATAATCGGGTTTCACGTTTTTCCAAGATGTATTCCCTATACAGAGAAACAGACGGTTTTGATAGGTTGTCGATCCGAGAAGATGTTAATATCTGTTAATGTTTTCGGCTATATATGCTGAAATCGTAGGTTTCCGTAAGTTCCTCTCATATAGAGTGATATGTGGGGTTTTGTCAGGTTCTCTGTGCTGGAAATGATAATATTTGCTAAGGTTTTCAGCTATATAGGAATAAATGTAGGGTTTTGTATGGTTCTTCCGACATTATCACTATATAGCCAGCTACCTCAACAATTTTCAACATCTCAAAAGTTATGCTGATTATCAGATCTACCTATATTCTCTCTGTCCAGTTTTCGCCCATTCAGCAATATCCAGAAAATATAAGTAGCCTGCCGCCGATATGCATAAAAATCATCACGGTTGATGCACATATCCTTAACTTTATTCATTTTATCGTAGCTCTCCCCAAACATAAGAGAATGGGCAATTTTATCCGCTATATCTGGATTGCTCTGTTCTGCTGCCAGACGGACTAATTTTTCGTTTTCCTTTAGCTTTGCCTGCTCAAGCGCCCACTTATTTTCCTCAAAAGTAATTCCGTAATGCTTCAATTTCACTTCTCTGGTTCTCATTGTGTTATCCTCCTCGCTATGCTAATATAAGTTCAGAGAACAACATTACACTTTCTTTTCGGCAGCAGGACAGGTTAATTTTGCTTTCTTTTCCAGGTCTTTTGCCACCGCACACAAAAGATCCTGACACAATACGGAATGACCATGTTTATTTTCCAACTGCTCTATTTCTTTTACTGCCTGCTGCCAGTAATCATCATCCTTGGGCTTGCCTGGAGGATACAGTTTCCTGTAGAGCCTCCAGCAGTCCGTGAAAATATCATAGACTTGTTTTAATTCTTCCGTATCAAACACCAACTATTCCTCCGGCATGGTATACACCCTTTTTCCCGCTGTATACTCATGAAGCATATCATTTGTAACTTCCTTTGCTCGTGCTTCATCTTTATACTTCCCCATAATTTTGAAAGAGTTTGATGCCATATATACAACTGCTGCCATTGATGGCTCACCATCATAAATCGAAAGCAATATTCGTATTCTTTTGGAATTAAAATCAAAAACCTCACATAAATTTTGCATTAAAATTTTCATATATCATTTTCCTTTCTGGCGAATCACCGCCTATAAAATTTGCGTTTCATCAATCAAATGGTATTTCCATCTGTTCCAAAGCACTAACTGGCATAAATCCATTTCGATCTGCTTCCCATTCGTAAGGTTTTCTGAAATCATCACGATTATCACTTATCCTCTTGGATGCCTCGTCAAAATATAACTTTATTGCTTTTTCTCCTAAAGCCAATCTTCCTGTCAAACGATTCTTCGAAACTGTTAATATGCGCTCCGTATCAGGTAAGTTCTTATCTCGCTTGTATGTCATAACAACATCAACTTTATTTGTGATATCGGAACTTCCACTAACAACGTCATTATCATCGGCTCCAAGACTGTTCTTTCGAGGATGAACAACTAAAATCACTGCAACATTATAGTTTTTAGAAATCTTAACCAGCTTATCAACAAATTTACTTTGAGCTCGATATAAGTCTATATCCAATCCTATATCAAGCGCAGTCATCAGATTATCCAGTAATACCAGCTGAATTCCATATTGCTGTATTGACTTCTCAATAGTAACAAGTAAATAATCCAGCTCATTATCTTCCGTCGATTGATTATCAAATAAATAAGCTCGTCCTCGATACCATTCAGAGATTTTGTGCACCTTACTATCTGGAATAAAATAATTTACTGATCCAGCTTCTCCTGCACGATCAATCACATTGTGCTGACCTGCAATCTGAAAATCCAACCACCGTTTAAAAAAATAATCCGGCAGCTCTCCAGAATACGCAAAAATAGATTTTCCATTATCCAGTGCATTCGCTAATATCTGAGAGCCAAGTGTACTCTTACCATCTCCTCTCTTGCCTGTTAAGATTACTGTTTGACCCAAATAAATTCCACCTGAGAGAACCTTATCAATTCCCTTAATTCCCGTTGAGATCTTCGGAAGTGAAAATAAGTCCACTGCCTTAATATCAGCAATTTCTATTACTCGATCAATTAATACTGTTTTCGCCTGCTCAACAGCCCTACGAACTGCGTCTTTTCCATATTTGCATAACAGCTCATTTGCATCTTTACATCCTTTATAATCCTGCTGCTGAACCACTTTAACAGTTCCCCTGAATCGCTTTCGCATTTCATCAAAAAGAGTTATTGTCCCATTTTCACAATCCCCGAACACGATTAACGTATCAAATTTTTGCATCCATTCCCAGCAATAGGGAATCCAGGTAAAACCATTTTTCCCAAACGGAACAGAAACTGCATTTTCAATTCCAGATTCCGCAACTGATAAGCTGTCAATCTGTCCTTCTGTGAGAATCAGGATTTTATTTTCCAGATTACACTGATACATTCCAAATAAAATAGGTTTGCAATTTGCTTCACACCACTCTTTCCCCCCGTCTACTGCCGGGTTAAAATCTGTTTTTCGGTATTTTATAAACTGCATAATTCCTTTTTCATCCAAGAAAGGGAATACCAGAATATTCTCATGTTTACTCTGAACCGTAATCTGATATTTCTCTGCTGTAGTAACAGTAATTTTTCTGTTTTCCAAATATGTAACAGCTTCAGGCTTAGGCTTTATAGGCTCCATCTTCTTAAATTGCCGGAATCTTTTCTGTTTTCCAGTCCGATAATATGCATCTATATCTTTTCCCAAACTGAAATAATCAAAGTCTCTGGCAAGTGTAATCATGTTTCCTGAAACAGAACAGGAGGACCTGAGACATTTGAATTGTCCAGTATCCAAGCTAATAGAAAATGTCCCTTTGTCTCCATTTTTACCGCCTCTACAATATGGGCAGAACAAAAACTGGAGTTCATCCCCTCTCTGCTTAGCTTGGATTCCGGAAGTTCTGGCGAATTCATAGGCATCTTCTTTCTTAAATTCGTAATATTCCATTATTCCTCACTCCATAAATCAATAGGTTTCTCTGCTGGTTCTTCTGCCGTAACCTTAACACATGGTTCTGGTTCTTTGATATAGTCACGCCACCTAGTATTGAAAAACGTGGATCCATGCATGATATATTTTTCTGCCGTTCCATTCTCCTGTATCTCCGCTATGTATGAATTAACAGCTCCTAGAACAACATTTTCCCCAGCTTCGTACAGTTCCTTTTTAGCTTTCTGCGTCACAGATGATTTTCCCAACTTCCGGGGATACGGTTTCCAGACTTTTTCGAAGAAATCATCATAATATTT
>ERZ1034913.1773-NODE-1773-length-12224-cov-5.685677_pt1 | contig 12224 bp, 10 predicted proteins | sample MGYA00520697_ERZ1034913 | MGnify/ENA primary metagenome ERZ1034913 (study PRJEB33766, sample SAMN09781786) | gut metagenome | biome: gut microbiome | host: Homo sapiens | place: Madagascar | study: EMG produced TPA metagenomics assembly of the PRJNA485056 data... | reverse complement strand
CGGGAATCAAAACGCGCAGGGATTTCCGCGGCGGAATTCGGCTGCCGCCGCGGGCGGAAATCAAACTACGGTTAAACCGCCGCAAAACGGCGGTAATACTTCGCAACGAGGCACACAAAACGGCAGCGACGGCAGTACTTCGCCGCATGGCATACATAACAGCAACAGTGGGACAGCGCCACAAAAAAATATAAATTCCGCGGGAGCGGCACAGCAAAGCGGCAACCCGCCGCGCGGGAACGGAAATACAAACAGCCGTCCGCCGCAAAACGGGTACATGAACGGCGGTAACATGGGCAACGGTAACGCATTTAGCGGCAACGCGAATAACGGACTCATGAGCGGCGGACACGCAAGCAACAGTCGTGCAAACCGTGGCAGCGCAGGCAACGGACACATGGGCGGCGAAAACGCAAACGGCGGGAACTCGAACGCCGTAAACTCCCCAAAGCTGCCGAACGTGCGTCGACTCACGGCTCCGCCGCGGGGAAACGCCGCACCGCACGGAAACGGACAAATTCCGAACAGTTCACAGCAATGCGGTCAGCCGACAGGCAGCGGGGCGCTGCGCGGGCATATGCAGCAGAGCATGAACGGTAATCACAGCAACCCGCAATCAAGCAACCACAACAGCAATCCGCAGCAAAGCGGCGGAAAGAACACGTTCAACATTTCGTCAATACTCAATTCAATAATACCGTCATCGGTATATAACCCGGAAACAAAAAAGGTTTTCGGTATTCTGACAGCGGAGGATTTGCTGATTGTCGCGCTGATTTTTTTGTTTTCGGAAAACTCCGAGGACTGCGACCCGCTGCTGATTCCCGCACTGATTTATATATTGCTGTCAGATTATATCGCCCTTCCTGAGCTTCCGATTTAAAATTAGTAATATCATGGTCGGACAGCGCATAGTATATATCAGATAGCCACCGAAAAATCGAGCCTTTTTGGGTTTTGTGGCTAAGCATAAAATAAAGAGAGGTAATAACTATGCCCATAAAACTGCAAAAGGAACACGTCAGCCTGTCCGAGGTCCTGTGTTCACAATACTGCCGCTGTGCGGCGGAAAGCGATGTTATTGTGCCGGATGTCAAGCCGGACGTCCTTAAAATTCTGCAAATAAGCAGCGGTGTAACGGTCACGCAGAAAAACGTTCAGACCGACCGCGTATATGTTCAGGGAGTTATCCGCCTGAATATTCTGTACATACCCGACGGCGAAACGGTCGGACGCGTTAAGTCAATCTCCGCTACGCAGGATTTCAGTCATCAGCTCGACATCAAGGGTGCAAAGGCGGGAATGGTACTGAGCGTTGATGCAGAGTGCGAGCCGCCCGAATACACGCTTATAAACAGCCGCAAGCTGAACGTGCGCAGCAAAATCGGTCTTAGTATCAAACTGACCGTTCCGACCGAGGTGGAGATTGCCACCGACATAGACGGTGACGAGCCTGTCCAGACCAGCGGAATGCACCTTAGGCTGTGTTCAGCAGGGAGCGAGGCGGAACGTGATATTATTATCAGAGAGCGGCTTGAAATTCCGGACGGAAAGCCGGACATAGGCGAACTGCTTAAAATAGACGCAAAGCCGTTTTCCTCCGAGCTGAAAATAATTGACGGCAAGGCGGCGGTAAAGGGCGAGGTGCGGCTGTGCCTGCTCTACGGCGCAGCGGACGAGGACGCATCCGTTCAGTTTGCCGAGTACACTCTGCCGTTCACCGAGATTTTAGAGATAGACGGACTGGCGGAAGGCATGGAAGGCGAGGTCGAGTATTCCGTAAAGGACACATACTCCGAGATTTCGCAGGACAGTGACGGCGACAACCGCATGGCGGGGATTGAGCTGACGCTGTGTGCGCGTGTCAAGACGTTTAAAACGGTGGAACTGGATGCGATTGCGGACGCATACGGCTTAAACGGCGAGCTTATTATCGAGCGGAGCGCATACAATCTTGAACAGCTGATTGCAAACATCTCCGCAGACGCGGCGGTTAAGGAAACCGTAACCGTTCCCGATTTGCTGCCGGAGCTGTATCGAATCTGCGACTGCACCGCGCTGCCGAATATCGAAAATATCTCTATAGACAACGGCGCGGTCACGGTAAGCGGGTTTGTGAGCTGCAGCGTACTCTATCTGCCAAACGGCGGCGAACTGCCGATAGCCGCGTTCTCGCACACGATTCCGTTCAGCCACAGCTTTGAAATTCCCGGAATAAAGAAGGACTCGGTTTGCGACGCAAAGTCGGAGGTCGGACACATCAGCTTTAACATGAACTCCGCGCGGGAGATTGAGCTGCGCGTAACGGTCGAGATTTGTCTTAGAGCGGTAAGTCCGGGTCAGACAATGCTGATTGATTCGATGGAGCAAAACGAGGACGCGGAGACTGTGACGATTCCGTCAATGATAATATATTTTGTACAGAGCGGAGATACGCTTTGGGATATTGCGAAACGCTACAGAACCACACCCGACGCGATAATCGAGGCGAACGGCAAGGAAAAGGAAATTTTAAAGCCGGGAAACAGGATTTATATATTCAGATAGAATTATAATCTGACACAAAAAGTCGGCGCAGCCGAAATCACGCGGTATGTGTATTCGGACACGACAGCGCCCGACACAAAAAAGTCGGCGCAGTCAAAACAGCGTATTTTGTATGTTTGAACAGAACAGTGCCGACACAAAAATATCGGCAAAGCCGAAAACGCGCGGTTTGTATGTTCGGAAAGTATAATCACTGCCCCCCCCAAATCCGCGCGGTTTATAAAGACAGAATTTAACGCAAAAACCGACCCATGCACACATTCGGACTTAATATGCACTCCGTTTTTCGGTGTTCATATCAAGTCCGCTGTGCAGGGTCGGTTTTTAATTTTTTTCCGTGAATACACACAAATTCATTAAATCCGCTTTATTTACTTGCCAAAGGCTGCAGCTTTGGCACGCAACGCAGCCGCGCAATCGCCCGCAGGCAAAAGAAGGCTGACGGCACGCTATGCGCGCCGTCACTCACTGACACTCGCCATTTACTCACCGTAACCCGCCGTCACTCGCCGTCCACTTCGAACCAAAAAACCACTCCGTCATCGGTGTTATAAACTCCGTATTCATGCTCGTGCGCGTCAATAATTGCCGCAACAATGGAAAGTCCCAGTCCGAAGTTGCCGCTCTCACGCGTTCGCGCCTTGTCCGCGCGGTAAAAGCTCTTCCAAATTGCCTCGGAATCGCTTTCGTCAATAAAGCTGCCGCTGTTGAAAACGCAGACGCGGACATTCTTCCCGCGCTTTTCAAGAAAAACCCTTACGATTTTGTCGCCGCTGCTGTATTTTGCCGCGTTGACTATAAAGTTCACAAACGCTTCCTCTATCAGAAATTCGTCTGCCCAAACGTATACCGGAGCGTTATTTTCAAACGAAACCATTGCGCCGCTCTGCTCGATTATGATGTTTTTGCGGCTGATTATCCGTTCAAGCTGCTCCGATATGTCGTAGCGCTCTATGTCGATTGTTTCGGAGCCTGACTCGATTTTCATAAGCGACATGAGCTTTTGAATAAGAAGGCTCATCATTTTCCTCGCCCTTTGCCGTAAGCATGACTATAGGCACCGTGGAGTATGCGCGAATGCTGCGGCAGACCTCCCACCCGTCCATTTTGGGGAGCATAACGTCAAGAATCACAAGGTCAACGTCCTTGTGGCTCATAAATTCATCAACTGCCTGCTCACCGTCCACTGCCTCAAGAACACTGTAGCCTTTGGCGCTCAGAAAGTCGCGTATTACCTTGCGAATCCTGAATTCATCATCAACCAAAAGAATTTTTACCATATCCGGCGTCACCTCTTATCCGTCAGCCGATGGGCAGCTGCCCCGCCCAAAATGGCGCAAGTCGGCATATTTCGGTTATTGTATATATCTATATTAACATGGTTTTGTGTAGATTTTGTGTAGCCGAAACCAAATTTCAAAAGCGGATTTTCCGCCGCGCGGCGGAAAACACTCCTTAAATCCCCAAGCGCGTGAAAAAAGTTTTCTTTACCTTCACCGCGCGGGGTATCAAAATTTTAACCGATTTAAAATATAATTACAAAACAACCGCGTTTTGCTCATCAAACGCGATACAGCCTGTCACGTCGCGCCGCGCAACCGAAAGGTACGTATCCGTACCGATTTTTATTCCCGCGTCAATGAGCGCGTTTTTTGTGACGGTATACGCAAGCGCGGGGTAGTTGTTCTCGTGGCTCAAATGACCGAGAATGATTTCCTCCGTTCCGCAGCCGACAAGCCTTACCGCAAGGCTCGCGGCGTCCTCATTGCAAAGGTGACCGCAAGAGCTGCGTATTCTGCGTTTCAGCTCATACGGGTATCTGCCCATATCGAGCATATTGCTGTCGTAGTTCGATTCCAAAAGCACCCTGCGGCTGCCCTTTATCGCACAAAAAACCGTTTCGGAGATTTCGCCCATATCGGTGGCAACCGCCGCCTTATCACCGCCGCTTTCAAACGTGTAGCCTACCGGGTTTGCCGCGTCATGAGGTATCGAGAACGGCTGAACGCCGATTCCGTCAATCTCAAATGCGCCGCTGTCGATTATATGTATATTTTCGGGTTTCAGCTTGCCCAGGGTCGGTTTCGCCGCCTCATAGGTTTCGCGGTTTAAGTATACCGGAATATCATATTTCCGTGAAAATATCCCCACGCCCTTTATATGGTCTGTATGTTCGTGCGTGACAAGGATTGCGGAGATTTCGGACGGAGAAAATCCCGCCGCACCAAGACATTTGTCCATCAGCTTTCCGCTTATTCCGCAGTCAACCGCAAGCGCGTGCCTGCCGTCCGATATAACCGCCGCGTTTCCGCTGCTGCTGCTTCGCAGAGGGTAAATTTTAAGCTCTCTCAACCTGAACTCATCCTTTCAAATTACGGCAAAATCCGCCGCCAAAGCCGTGCCGCGGTTTCCGTCTCTCTATATCAATAGGGTGCAAAAAACATTCAAGGCGGAATTGCCGTTGTTTTTTGCACCCCAAAAATTTCGTTTTTATGCAATATTTCCGACGCGTTTTCCGTCGATGTTTTCCGTCCGCCTTGTAATCTGCGCGCCCAAAGCCTTCAGCTTTTCCTCAAAATTCTCATAGCCGCGGTCGATATACTTGATGTTGTACACCTCGGTTACTCCGTTTGCCATAAGTCCCGCGATTACCATTGCGGCACCCGCGCGGAGGTCTGTGGACGCAACCCTTGACCCGGTCAGCTTCATTCCGCCCTCGACAACGGCAACCCTGCCGTCAACGCTTATTACCGCGCCCATTCGCTGCAGCTCCTCAACATACTTAAAACGATAGTCCCAGACATTTTCGGTAACAATGCTCGTTCCCGCCGTGGAGGTGAGCAGCGTCAGCATCTGCGGCTGCATATCTGTCGGAAAGCCGGGGTACGGCATCGTCTTGAAGTTCGCTTTTTTAAGTTCTCTTTCAACGCACACGCGAACGCTGTCGTCATATTCCTCGACCGTTACGCCCATCTCAATCAGCTTTGCGGATATTGAGTCAAGATGCTTGGGGATTACGTTCTTAATCAGAACGTCGCCGCGCGTTGCGGCAGCCGCCACCATAAATGTTCCTGCCTCGATTTGGTCGGGGATAACGGTATAGCTCCCGCCGTGCAGCTCCTCCACGCCCTTTATCTTGATTGTGTCCGTACCTGCGCCCTTGATGTTTGCGCCCATACTGTTAAGGAAGTTTGCGACATCGACAATGTGCGGCTCCTTTGCCGCGTTCTCGATTATTGTAAGTCCGTCAGCAAGGGATGCGGCAAGCATGACGTTTATTGTCGCGCCGACCGAAACCTGATCCATGTATATCTCTGCGCCATGCAGATACTCCGCGCTTATATCGACAAGACCGTGTTCCACCGAATACTCCGCACCGAGGGCCACAAAGCCTTTAAGATGCAAATCGATTGGTCTTACGCCGAAGTCACAGCCGCCCGGCATGGAAACTCTCGCATTGTTAAATCTTCCGAGCAGCGCGCCCATCAGATATGACGACGCGCGGATTTTGCCGACCATTTCGTACGGAGCCTCATAACAGCTAAGCTCCGTGCAGTCAATGGTAAGAATACCCTTCCCAGTGAAAAATGCCTTTCCGCCGAGTTTATTTATAATATCAACGAGTACATATATATCGCTCACAAGCGGAACATTGTCGATTACGCAAACTCCCTTGACCATAATTGCCGCCGCAATCAAAGCCACAGCGGAATTTTTTGCGCCGCTGATTTCGACCTCGCCTTCAAGCCTTGCTCCGCCAAGTATAACATACTTGTCCATTTGTCCACCCACTTATTTTAGTCTTTCTTCCGAAGAATAATATGTCAAATCCCTATCCAAGTCATAAATATTATTATATCAATAACCGCGCCTAAAATCAATAGCAAAAGTAATTTTTTATATATATTTTTTATACCCTGTTTTTCCGATTTCGATACGCACCTGCCCGTTTGTTTTATCTGTCATATTTTTGACAAAATTTTCCGTATCGGAAACAGGCACAAACGCGCACACCTTTACGCTGTCTGTATACACCGTGTCGCCGGTTAAAACATTGCCGCGGCAAAGCTCGTTTTGGATTTTGCCCAAGAGCGTGTAGTCGCAAAAAAGCGATACCTCGGTGCAAAGCGCCATATCAACCGGGAGCGCTGCGGCTATGCCTTCCTTTGCCGCCTTTGAGTATGCGTGGACCAGTCCGCCTGTGCCGAGGAGTATTCCGCCGAAGTACCTTGTGACAACCACGGCAATATTACTCAGACCCTCTTTTTTTATGCAGTCAAGCACGGGGAGTCCCGCCGTTCCCGCCGGCTCTCCGTCATCACTGTAGCGCATGATTCCGTTTTCCTCGATGATATACGCAAAAACGTTGTGACGCGCGTCCCAGTATTTTTTTCGCAGCTCCTCGATAAACGCGGTTGCCTCGTCCTCTGTCCTGACAGGCTTTACCGCCGCGATAAACCGCGACCTTTTTTCGGTAATCTCTCCGCTCGCCTCCTGCGAAACGGTGCGATATTTTTCCTTCAAACAGTACACCTTCCTTAACCGAATGTATGATACCCGCTTAAGTGCGGATTTCTCCGTTTCGGCTAACTCTATCATAACATATACTTTCGGTTTATGCAAGAATTTTTTCTGCAAGCAAAAATTCCGCACTTTTTTCCGAAAATACGGCAAAAACAGAAACAGCCGCCCGCAAACGCGGGCGGTCGTAATTTCTTTAAAACGGCAGGTCTGTAAGCCGAGTTCTGTCATTTAAGACGGTCATCTATCTAATATATACATCACTGCATATCTTAAGCCACCTTCCCGGGAGACGCCGGGCAAGCTTAACCTCCTCTATCAGGTGTTGCTCCGAGTGGGGTTTACAGCATCAGTAAGTCGCCATACTGTGGGTGAGCTCTTACCTCACCTTTCCACCCTTACCTGTCAAAGACAGGCGGTATATTTCTGTTGCACTTTCCTTGAAGTCGCCTTCACAAGGTATTACCTTGCACCCTGCCCTGTGGAGCTCGGACTTTCCTCATACACAGGATTGCTCCTTGTGCCCGCAACCGTCCAACCTGCCGCATAATTCGGGCAGCGCCGCATAAAACGCTGCGCCGCCCTCCTTCATCGCACGGAAATTAAACGCTGTACGCTCAACTCCCGCGCCCAAAATCTTTGATGATTACTGCTCCTTAAAAAGCGTAACCCTTATTGTGCCGTCAATCTCTTTAAGTTCGGATAGAATATCCCCCCCGATTGCGCTGTGCGTATCAATCATTGTGTACGCATAGTCGCCGCGGCTCTTGTTTGTCATGTTCTCGATATTGATTCCGTTATTGGTGAATATCGCCGAAATCTGCGAAAGCATCGCAGGAATATTCTTGTGCCACATTGTCACACGCGAACCGCACACCGCGCCCATATCGCAGGTCGGGAAGTTAACCGAGTTGATAACATTTCCGTTTTCAAGGAAGTTTTTCAGCTCGCTTGCCGCCATAACCGCACAGTTGTCCTCGCTCTCCGGCGTTGACGCGCCGAGATGCGGCATTACAATGATATTTTCCTTGTCAAGCAGCTTTTCGTCCGCAAAGTCCGTAATATACGCCGCAACGGTTCCGTCCTTAACCGCATTGATAACCGCGTCGGTGTCAACCAGCTCACCTCTTGAGAAGTTGAGCAGTCTTACTCCGCTTTTAACCTTTCTGAAGGTGTCCGCATTGAACATTCCCTTTGTGTCCTTTGTTGCGGGAACGTGAATTGTGATATAGTCGCTTTCCGCAAGCACTGTGTCAAGGTCGTTCGCCTTCTGCGCCGCGCGGGTCATGTGCCATGCCGCGTCAACCGACAGATACGGGTCAAAACCGATTACATTCATTCCAAGCGCGTGTGCAGCGTTTGCAACGCGTACGCCGATTGCGCCCAGACCGATAATCCCCAGGGTCTTGCCCTGAATCTCCGGTCCCACAAAGTTGGACTTGCCCTTTTCAACCAGCTTGGGAACAGCGTCGCCCTCGCCTATAAGGGTTTTCGCCCATTCGATACCCTGTACAATCTTTCTTGACGAAAGAAGGAGCGCGGATATAACCAGCTCCTTTACCGCGTTAGCATTTGCGCCCGGAGTATTGAAAACGACAATACCCTTTTCGCTGCACTTGTCAATCGGGATATTGTTCACACCCGCGCCCGCGCGCGCAACCGCCGCAAGGCTTGCCGGCAGCTCCATATCGTGCATATTAAAGCTCCTCAGGATAATGCCGTCCGGATTCTCCACCTCGTCACCGTATGTATATTTATCGTCGAATACATTTAATCCGACCTTTGCAATTTTGTTTAAAGTCTGAACCTTATACATAAATATCACTCCTATCGCTTACGCGTTTTCCTTTTCAAACTTCTCCATAAGGGCAACAAGCGCCTTTACGCCCTCAACCGGCATAGCGTTGTATATGCTTGCGCGCATGCCGCCGACCGTTCTGTGACCCTTCAGATTTACAAGACCCGCACTCTTTGCCTCCGCAATGAATTTTGCGTTAAGCTCGTCATCGCCGGTCACAAACGGTACGTTCATAAGCGAACGGTCCTTCGGAACAACAGTGCCGCGGAACAGCTTTGAGCTGTCAAGAAAATCGTAAAGGATTTTCGCCTTTGCCTCGTTCACCTTCTGAATCTCCGCAATGCCGCCCATGTTCTTTATCCACTCATAAACCAGCTTGCAGATATAGATTCCGTAGGTCGGCGGGGTGTTATACATCGAGCCGTTCTCCGCATGGGTTGCATAGTTGAGCATTGTCGGCGTGATGTCAGCCGCGTGACCGATAAGGTCGTCACGGATAATTACAACGGTTACGCCCGCGGGACCCATGTTCTTCTGCGCGCCCGCATAGATAAGACCGAAGCGGCTTACGTCAACAACCTCCGAAAGTATCATTGACGACATATCCGCAACAAGCACGCTGTTTCCCGTGTCGGGAACGCTTGTGTATCTTGTTCCGTAAATCGTATTGTTGTATGTTATATGTACATAGTCCGCATCGGGCGAGAACATACTCCTGTCAAGCTCAGGGATATAGTTAAAGGTAGCGTCCGCACTGGAGGCAACCTCGTTCGCCTCGATATATCTTGCCGCCTCCGACTTTGCCTTCTTTGACCACTGACCTGTGGTAACAAAGTCAGCCTTCTTATTCTTGGTGCCGAGATTCAGCGGAATCATTGCGAACTGAGTGGAAGCGCCGCCCTGGAGGAATAATACCTTGTAATTTGACGGTATATTCATGATTTCTCTGAGGAGGGATTCTGCCTCGTCAATAATAGCTTGGTACTCCTTGGAGCGATGGCTCATCTCCATAACGGACTGCCCGCTGCCGCCGCAATCCAACATTTCTCTTTGGGCTCTTTCCAGAACCTCGACAGGCAGCATAGACGGACCTGCCGAAAAGTTATAAACTCTGCTCACAAAAAACACTCCTAACATATTTATTAAGCAATCAATATCCGTATATACGGATATATAATATAGTATATAACTTTTTTTCCGATACGTCAACACAATTTTGATTATTTTTTAACAATTTCGTAAGCGGCGTCCGATTTCGGCATATGCCCGAAGTCCCAAAGCGCGGATTTATGCCCCTTTGCGCGGGTTTTGACCGTCAGTGCGTCCGCAGCGTATTCCCTTATAAACCTCATAAACGCCGACAAGGAGCAGGAACACGCCGAACATACGGCGCAGCAGTCCCGAGCCGAGCGTAACCGCAAGGTACGAGCCGCCCACCGCGCCCAGTATGCCGCAGCCGCCTATGATGAGTGCGGTTTTGACCTCCACATTTTTGTTTTTTATATGCACAAAAAGCGCAACAGCCGCGGTCGGCAGAAAATAGGTCAGGTTTATCCCCTGCGCGGTCTGCTGCTTTATGTTCTCCGCAAGAATGAGCGCAGGGATAAGGATTGCGCCGCCGCCTATGCCCATACCGCTGATTATGCCGCTGAAAAAGCCGATAATTATATTGAGCATTGCCATACCTCCGAAATCATAAAATCATTTTCACGGCGGTTACAATAATGACTCCGCCGAACACAAGCTTCAGCCATTTTTTCGGTATTCTGCCGAGCAGCTTTGCGCCAGCGTAGCCGCCCGCAAGCCCGCCGACGGAAACAAGGAACCAGATTTTAAGGTCAAAAAAACCCTTCCTTATATAAAGAAACGAGCTGACAAGCGACATCATAAGAATTATCGCAATAGCGGTCGCGTGCGACTTTTTCTCGTCCACACCGAGGAATTTTTCCATTGCGGGAACTACCACTGAGCCGCCGCCCGCGCCGAAAAGACCGTTCAGCATTCCGGTGACAAGTCCGATTAAAATTTCCTTCCGATACTTTTTAAACATTCTTATCATAACGCCCCTTCCACGTTAAAAACCGCCCTTTTTTGCTATTGTTGGCAAATGGGGCGGTTTTTATGCAATCGCGCAAAACGCGTTTGTTCTCTGTTTGCCGCGGTGCGAATCCCGCACGTCAGGGCTGTTTTTTCTTATTTGGCGCGCTTTGTATTAAAAATGTATGTAATGCGATTATTTTTTTGTTTTGGGGACGCTGCTTGGCTGTCGGCGGCGGCTTTTTCTTTTATGCCGCCACCGTACGGAGCGGCGGTTGTCCTATCGGCAGCTATACCGCCATGCGGCGAATTTTTTGTCATATCAGAAATTATGCCGCCATGCGACGCGGCTGCTTTTACCCGTTCATCATATCGGCAATCACGCCGTCACGCACGCCTACATCCATTGTTATGATTTCCTTCGGCGCAAACTTATCGCAAATTCCCATAACGAGCAGAACGCCGCCCATGATAATATCGGCGCGTTCCTTGCCTATGCCCGGCATAGCCTCGCGCGCGGGCATATCGGCACGTTCGATTTCGCGCGCCATAAGCGCAAGCCGCTCCGCGCTCATTCCGTGCCGCTCCACCTTGTTTGCCGTGCCGTCGCAAAGGTCATACTTTGCGAGCGCGCGCAGGCAGCCGCCTATGCCGACAAGCGGCAAGCCGCGGAAATCGTCGGTCGGACACTTTTTTTCAATACATTCGGCAATAAAGGCGCGCGCCGCAGCGTATGCCGCGGGGGTTTCTCCGTCCGAAAAGAACATTTCGCAAATACTGCGCGAGCCGTACGGAATACTTACGGCAAACCTCGGCGCGTCACCGCCGCAAGCCGCTATTATCTCGGTACTGCCGCCGCCTATGTCGCAGATTACCGCGGAGCCGCCGCCCAGCCTTTCGCGGACGGCAAGAAAATCATAGTAAGCCTCGCATTCGCCGTCTATGACCTCGATATCCATGCCTGTTACGTCACTAACCTCCACAAGGAACTCCGCGCGGTTTTTCGCCTTGCGTACCGCGGCGGTCGCAACCGCGCGGACGCACTCAACCCCCTCCGCGGAAATTATGCTTTTGTATTCAAGCAGGGCGCGCACAGCACGGAGCCGCGCCTGCGGCTGCAAGACTCCGCTTTCGTTCATGCCCTCGCTCAGCTTGATAACGCTGCGATACGCGGCGGTTTCGGCACATCCGCCGTTTTTTTCTTCAAATATGCTCATTCTGATTGAGTTTGACCCCAAATCGATAATTGCGGTTTTTTTCATTTTTTCGTTACCCCTCGTAAAAAAATCTGACTGTATTTTTCGGCGTATTTGCGCCGCAG
>ERZ1034913.1768-NODE-1768-length-12268-cov-11.152460_pt1 | contig 12268 bp, 5 predicted proteins | sample MGYA00520697_ERZ1034913 | MGnify/ENA primary metagenome ERZ1034913 (study PRJEB33766, sample SAMN09781786) | gut metagenome | biome: gut microbiome | host: Homo sapiens | place: Madagascar | study: EMG produced TPA metagenomics assembly of the PRJNA485056 data... | reverse complement strand
CACCTAGCGGACTCGCTTCTTGAAAGACACCTAGCGGACTCGCTTCTTGAAAGACACCTAGCGGACTCGCTTCTTGAAAGACGCCTAGCGGACTCGCTTCTTGAAAGACGCCTAGCAAAAACTCCCAGATGGTCTCCAAAAGCATAAACCCGCCAGGCGTCCCGGCGGATTTGCAATCCGCCGTAAAAAAAGGTTCGACCTATTAAAACCGGGGGATTTGTAATCCCCCAACAAAGGAAAAGCATACTCCTTTGCTGCGGAATTCTAAAAAAAAGGTGCGTCATAGACTTATGACACACCCTTTATAGTTCATTTTCTTTATCTTCTATCATTCAACTTCTTTTCAGCTCCCGTCATTTTCCTGATGCCCGAAGCCTTGCCGAAGGTGTTGGCTGAACCACCTGCCGAACGGGTAAGCTTTTTGGCATAGCCCGTAGGAACCTCTTCGAAATCGAAGTTGATGATATCGCCCTTGGCATTGCCCACACCTATCATATAACCATAGAAGGTATAGCGATCCTTGCCCTTCTCGGCTCCCAGATGGAAACCAGTCTGGCTGGCACCGGCATCCAGTACGAAGGTGGCACCACTATTGGTATATTTAATGTAGATGTCGCCATTGTTGTCAATATACCAGGTGAACTTCAGGGTCTGCGAATCTGCCACATTGCCCTTCTCGTCATACACCTCGTCAACCTCAATACCGCTTCCGCTCAACGCATTACGCCTGTTGCCACTCTGGTAGAATATCATGCTGGCATAAAACTCGTCCTTACCGCGGGATACACCATCCTCGTTGATGTAACTGTATATCACCGGACCATACCACTCGCCTACCAGCGTCTGAGCCTCTTCTATCAGCTGGCTGTTCTGCGAACCATTCGACCCCTGGTTCCAGTCACCCTGGTTCCAGCCCCAGCCGCCCTGGTTGTAATCCTCATACCAGCCATAGTCATCGTGCCAATAATGACCATCATCCCATGGGTCATCGTCACAACTTGTAAATGTGAATGATGCCGCAGCTATCGCCATCAGCATCAAGATTGATTTCATCTTCTTCATTATCTTATATCCTTTCTTGTTTTCTGAATTCTGATGCAAAGATAAGACAAAAATTACACCCTGCAAAGGGAAAAGTGGAAAAAAACAGGGGAATTTCCCTATTCTTCAACAGTTTTTCCCTATTATCTCTTGCTTTTCTCAAAAAAATACACTACCTTTGTGCCAATTATCAAACAAAACTATGCATCGAAACAAAACAATGCATCAAAACAATGACAAAGTATGAATAAAAGATATTTTCTCTCTATCATCGTAACTATCATCGCCATCATGGCCAATACCCTAAGCATGACGGCAAGGCCTTACTGCGACGTAAGGAAATTCTCTATCGTTGACGGACTCGCCGCCAACACCATTTCTGACATGAAGCAGGCGGCCGACCGACTGATGTGGTTCGGAACCTGGAACGGACTCTCCTACTACGACGGATACTCTTTCTATACATTCAGAGATGAACCCGGCGAAGAAGACGTGCTCTCGTCCAACCGAATCATCGCCGTCTATCCCACCGCAAGAAACAACGTATGGTGCGTTACTTCGGATAGAAAAATCTATTTGTACAGCACCCACTACTGCAGATTCCGCAACACCGAAAAGAACATCAACGAGCAGTTTGGCATCAACCTGAAGGTGGATCAACTGTATCCTATCAAAAACGGCAGCACCTGGATTACCACCCAGGACGGAAACTATATCATCAGAGCCATCTTATCGCAAGAAGAAGAAGTCAGCCGAGAACTCATCAAGGTGGGAGAACACGGTTTGCGAAGCGGAAAAGTATGGTATATCTGGGGCGACCAAAAAGGCCGTGAGTGGATTTTCACCGAAAAGGGAACCACCATCTACAACCACCACTTCAGTACACCCCTCCCATTCAAATGGGTTAGAGAGGTGGGAGGAAACATCTTCCTGGCTACACCCGACGGCAAACTCGCCGCTTTCGACGAGAGAGAAAAACTCATCATGATTCCGATGCCAAAAGGCGTTACACGCATCAACCAGCTCAAGAACACCGGCTACCAGCTGCTCATAGCCACCAACCTGGGGCTGGTAATCTACAACCCGCGCAACTTTAAAACCCAACTCATCAACGTGCAGAGCCCAAGCCAGCCTATGGCAGAGGTGAAGAACATCTATACCGACGACTTCGGCATGGTTTGGGTGTTTACCGACGGCATGGGCGTAACCCTGGTAAACCCGAAAACGGGCGGAAAGACATGGCTCTTTGCCGACCAGCCAGACCCTGCCGACCGCACGGAATCGGATAAATTCTTCATCACCCAAGATGAAAACAAAAACCTCTGGATCGTGCCGAACGGCGGAACCTTCAGCTATTTCGACCGAAAGGCTGGAAAACTGGTGCCTTATCTGCTACGAAGCAACTCTTCGGGTAACTTCCGTGTGCCTACAATCAAGAAATATTGCCTCTCAGACCAGGGCATCCTCTGGATAAGCGGTACGCACGACCTTACCCAGGTGGCATTTAAAGACCACCAATACCACCTCAACGGGCTAGACCAGGGAGAATCTGACGTGCGCTCAATATGCAATACCCCCGAAGGTTACCACTGGACGGGATATTACAACGGCATCATCCAGGTGAGCAACAGCCAATATGAAAAGGTGGGATACCTGGCACCTAGCGGACAGGTGGTACCACAGCAGGTGAAGTTCTGCGAGTCGCCTATCTTCGCACTCTTCTTCGACACCGAGGGAAAGATGTGGATAGGCACCAGAAACGATGGTCTCTTTGTGCGAACCAGCCAGGGCATGACCCACTACACAATGAACCCTGCCGACCGGAACTCGCTGCCCAGCAACAACATATTTGACATAGCAGCCGACCGCCACGGCAGAATATGGCTGGCTACCTATGGTGCCGGACTCGTGCTGACGAAGCAGAGCGCCACGGGGCAGATTTCGTTTATAAGCAAGAACAACGGAATGCCTTGGCCCAAGCAGCAGTTCCAGCAGGTGAGACGCATCTTCTGCGCCCCTACGGGAGAGATTCTGGTGGGAACCACCGATGGGCTGATTACCTTCGGCGATAACTTCAGCACACCAGCCAAGATGAAGTTCTTTACCAGCCAGCACATAGAAAACGACTCCAACTCGATATCAGCCAGCGACATATACTTCATCATGCAGCACAGCAACGGGCAGACCCTGGTATCGCAGCTGGGCGGAGCACTGGAAAACATTAGCAGCAAAAACCTGCTGCAGAACAACCTGCAGACCCGTATCAACAGACACATCAGCTACGACGAGGGCATCGTGCAGAGCATGATAGAAGACAACCAGGGAAACCTCTGGGTGATACGCGAATCGAGTATCGACCGGTATAATCCGAAGACGGGAACGACGGAAGTGTTCGGCCCTAACGACTTTGACTTCAACATGTCGTTTACCGAGGCACGCCCTGTCCACGACCCAGCCACCAACGATATCACCGTGGGCACGCCGATGGGCAGCCTTACCTTCAACCCATCGAAGATGAAGAAGAGCCAATACCAGGCACGCGTCATCTTCACCATGCTGCACTATACGGGCGAAAGCGCATCGGAACCTATCCTGCATAAAGAAAAGGTGGAGATTCCTTCAGACAAGCGAAACCTGAGCATCAGCTTCGCATCGCTCGACTACTCCCGTAAATACAACATGAAATACCGCTACCGCCTTGACGGGCATACCCCTGAGGGCGAGTGGATAGACCTGGGAAAGAGAAACTACATCGCCTTCAACCACATCGCCAGCGGCAACTATGTGCTCAAGGTGATGGCCACCAATTCGCACGGCGTATGGAGCAAGTACGTGGCAGAGCTGCCTATCGAGGTGAACCCTACCTTCTGGGAGAGCATCTGGGGCAAGCTGTTCATGCTGCTCATGCTGCTGTGCATCGTGGCTTTTGTCTTCTACATCTACAACAGCAACCAGCACGAGAAGCTGAACCACGAGATGAGCCTGATGAAGAACGACTTCTTCAGCAATGCCAGCCACAAGCTGCGCACGCCGCTCACCCTGATAGGCGGACCGCTGAAGGAGGTGCTCGACAAAGAAAACGGACTCACCCGACAGGGCAAGGAGATGATAACCATAGCCCTGAAGAATTCGTACGAGATGCTGGAGATGATCAACAAGATGCTGAGATTCGACAACAACAGTAACCTGATGGACAACAGCGGACTCGATATCCTGGACAAGACCATGGAAGAAGACGAGATATCAGGACAGGTGGATGACGGCAACGCAGCAAGATACCTGGCTGATATTAAAAAGGTGGAAAAGGAAACGGAAGAAAACATGACCGAAGAGGAGATACGGGCGAAGGAAGAGGACCGCAAGGAATTCACCGTGCTCGTGGTGGAGGACAACGGTGACCTGCGCAAATTCCTATATGCCATCCTATCGAGCATGTACAACGTGCTGCTTGCCGAAAACGGAAAGGCGGGCTTGCTGATGTCACGTACAGAAAAGCCCGACTTCATCATCACCGACGTAACCATGCCTGTGATGGACGGCATCACGATGATTAAGGAAATCAAGCAAGACCACGACCTGGTTCAGATTCCTATCATCATCCTCTCGGCCAAGGCGAGCGTGGAAGACAGGCTCAAGGGCTTCGAGATGGGTGTGGATGCCTACATGACCAAGCCATTCTCTACCCAATATCTGCTGGGCAGAATCGATGCCGTGATTAAGCAGCGCCGTGCCCTGCAGAAGGAAATGCTGGAGAAGCTGGAACAGAGCGGAAACATTGCAGGCCTCAAGAACATGCAGATGATTCCGGAACCTAAGAAGACGCTGAGCCAGATAACCAGCGAGATAGCCGAGAAGGAACGTGAGGATGCCGAGAAGGCGAAGACACTGCACGAAAGCGACTTTGCCTTCATGGCGAGTCAGATTAACGACAAGGTGACGGCAAAGATTCTGAAGTACGTGACGGAGAACATGAGCAACCCAGACCTGAAGATAGACGATATAGCCGAGGCGATGGGTATGAGCCGAAGCGTGCTCTATGCCAAGATCAAGCAGTCGGTGAGCATGACGCCTATCGATTTCGTACGCCACATCAGAATTATGAGAGCCAGCGAGCTGCTGCAGCAAACCGACGATACGCTGGCATCCATCTCCTTTGAAGTGGGCTTCAGCGACCCTAAGTACTTCTCCAAGGTGTTCAAGAAGGAGATGGGAATCGTGCCTAGCGAGTATCGTGAGCGCACAAAACACGAATAATGCTGCAAAACCGCAACATTTAGCAAGTGTGTTCAAACGGCAGAATTTCGGGTTTAAATGGACGCAAACGGGGTTTAAACGGGCTGAAAAGGGGTTCAAAATGCCTTAAAGGATACACATTAAACTTTTTTAACACCCCCCCCGTAAAAAAATGGTTGTAAATGATACGACTTTAAAAAAAAGTTTGTACCTTTGCACCAAGTTCTTAGAAAAGTTAAATGATAGATTAATCGTAACTTCTCTCCCATCATTTTTTTTGGAGGGAAGTGAAAGGTCTCCGGGGATTGTGAAATTACCGGAGGCTTTTTTTATGCCCGAGAATCATCACAGGTCTATGCCGGAAAATCATCGCAGGTCTATGCCGGAAAATCATCACAGGTCTATGCCCGAAAATCATCGAACTGCAGGGTTGAAAATCTTTACTGGTTTGCATGCGAATGCTATCAAATTGAAAAAATGAAAGATTTTTAGAAATTTTATACAAAAGCATGATGATTTCTGAAATAAAAATCGTACCTTTGCACTACGTTTCTAAAACACCCCCGCAAAAGGGGCTAAAGAAGTAACATAAAATAGATATATATATAAAATGAGAACCGTTTACGAATTCTCCGTTAAGGACAGAAAGGGAAAGGATGTTTCCCTGAAAGAGTACGCCAACGAGGTGCTGCTCATCGTTAACACAGCAACAAAGTGCGGTTTCACTCCTCAGTATGAGGAGTTGGAAAAGCTCTATGAGACATATCACCAGCAGGGCTTCGAGATTCTCGATTTTCCTTGCAACCAGTTTGGACAGCAGGCTCCAGGTACTGACGAAAGCATTCATCAGTTCTGCAAGCTTACATACGGCACAGAATTCCAGCGCTACAAGAAGATTAAGGTAAACGGCGATGATGCCGCTCCTCTCTTCAAGTTCCTCAAGGAATGTAAAGGTTTCGCTGGCTGGGACGAGAGCCATCCTCTCTACCCTGTGCTCGACAAGATGCTCTCTGAGGAAGACCCTAATTATAAGGAGAGCGCTGATATTAAATGGAACTTCACCAAGTTCCTTATCAACAAAAAGGGTCAGGTGGTAGCTCGATTCGAGCCAACTACCAGTTTCGACGTTATCGCTAAGGCCATCGAAGAGTGGCTGAATGCGTAAATGTCATGGATTTAGGAAACAAGTGCCCCTTAGCGAAGGGGTAACCAAAAATCAAAACATCTCGAAGCCAGGCTTCTGCAAGGTCTGGCTTCATCGAAGCCAGGCTTCTGCAAGGCCTGGCTTCATTTTTTTTACTAATCTACTTGAGGAACATTCTTGAGATATTTCTCAATCTCCTCGTCACTCACCTTATAGTTCTGCAAATCACCATTGAGATAGCTTTCGTAAGATGGCATATCAATCAAGCCATGACCTGAAAGACAGAACAGGATAACCGGAGAGGTACCCTCCTCCTTCGCCTTCTTGGCCTCGCGGATGGTAGCCGCAATGGCATGGCAACTTTCTGGAGCCGGAATGATTCCCTCGGCACGGGAGAAAAGCATACCTGCCTCGAACGCCTCAATCTGTGGTATATCTATACCATGCATATAACCATCCTTGATGAGCTGAGAGATGATCATACCCGCACCATGGTAACGCAAACCACCGGCATGAATGTTGGCTGGCTTGAAATCATGACCCAGGGTGAACATCGGCAACAATGGTGTATAGCCGGCTTCATCACCGAAATCATATTCAAACTTACCACGTGTCAGCTTAGGACAACTCTCTGGCTCGGCTGCGATAAACTCGGTGTGCTTCTCGCCACTCAGGTTATGACGCATGAATGGGAAAGCCAAACCGCCAAAGTTACTACCGCCACCAAAGCAGGCAATCACCTTGTCTGGATACTCACCCGCCATCTGCATCTGCTTCTCAGCCTCCAAACCAATGATGGTCTGGTGCAAAGCCACATGGTTCAACACGGAACCCAGGGTGTATTTACAGCCCGGAGTGGTGGTAGCCAGCTCCACAGCCTCAGAAATGGCAGTGCCCAGAGAACCTGGATGGTGTGGATCGCGGGTGATGATGTTCTTGCCCGCACGGGTACTCATGGAAGGAGAACCCTCGACGGTGGCTCCGAAGGTACGCATGATGCTGGAGCGGTATGGCTTCTGCTGCATGGTAATCTTTACCTGATAAACGGCTGCCTCCAAACCATAGAGCTTGGCTGCATAAGAAAGGGCACAGCCCCACTGTCCGGCACCGGTCTCGGTGGTAACATTGGTATCACCCTCCTGCTTGCAATAGTAGCACTGAGGCAGGGCTGAGTTGATTTTATGTGAACCTAATGGTGTAGCACTCTCGTTCTTGAAGTAGATGTGGGCAGTGGTACCGAGTGCCTCCTCCAAGCCGTAGGCACGGACCAGCGGGGTGGAACGATAGTAGGCATACTTCTCGCGTACGTCCTCTGGGATATCAATCCAAGCGTGCTCAGTATCGAGCTCCTGCTTAGAACACTCCTTATTAAAGATGTGAGACAAGTCGTCGGCTGTGAGCGGCTTGTGGGTCTGTGGATTCAACGGTGGCAATGGCTTGTTAGGCATGTCAGCTTGAATGTTGTACCACTGAGTAGGAAGTTCCTGCTCCTGAAGGATAAACTTTTTCTGTCTCATGATGTGTTATTTTAATATATTTATTGAAATTTGCTTTATTTGATTGCAGATTGAACGGGTTTTATCGGTTTTACCTTACAATCTGTTTACGTTATTGGGCGCAAAGGTACAAAGAATTTTCCATATAGACAAATTATATGGTGATTTTATTTCTAAAATTTTTAAGGAAGCCCTAAAAAGCTATCTTTACGGGGGTAATTGTTATATAAAACACTTGTTTTTTGCTAAAAAGTATTGATTAAAATAGTTTTTGCTCCTTAAAAGATAAAATTTGCACCCTACTTTGCAGAATATTTCGTACCTTTGCATCAGTTAAAACAAGGGCGTTGTGAAACGCTAAATCATCATCTTTTACTTATACAAAAAAAACAATGGATTCGATAAGGGTATCGAAATCCATTGTTTTATTTTATATACCTATCTCATTTATTTTATATACCTATCTCAAGTCCGAAAACTTATCATTTTTCATCAACCTTGATCTTGGCTATCTGATTGAGCAGCTGTCGGGCCTTTTCCACGGTCTTCACATCCTTGATGCGGAGGAAACGCTTGTTATTCCTTTCCTTCAGCATGCAATCCTGAATATGGGTGGTGGCGTAGGTAAGCACACGCGAGAACATCTGGCTGCGATAGAACGGACTTGCCACATTGCTCACAAACTGCAACTGCATAGCTCCCTGCTTCAGGGTAATCTTCTCGCAACCCAGGCTCTTGCCCACACGGCGCAAGCCAACCACATGAATCAGCTCGTCACCCGCACGAGGTATCGGACCGAATCGGTCGATCATTCGCTTGCGGAAAGCTTCCACCTCATCATCCGTTTCCAGATGATCCAATTCACGATAGAGCAGCATTCGCTCGGAACTGCCGGGAACATAGGTATCCGGGAAATACATCTCCAGGTCGCTCTCCACGGCACAGTCATCCACGAAGTCATCGCCCGTGAGCTGCTTGCCTTCTGCCATCTCCTGCTGGTAAAGGTCGCTGAACTCCTCGTTCTTCAACTCGGTTACTGCCTGCGAGAGAATCTTCTGGTAGGTTTCGTAACCCAGGTCTTCCATGAATCCACTCTGTTCTGAACCCAGCAGATTGCCGGCGCCACGGATATCCAGGTCTTGCATGGCAAGGTTGAAACCGCTGCCCAGGTCGCTGAAGGTTTCCAGGGCTTCCAGTCGGCGACGAGCCTCGGTGGTAAGTGCCGACTTAGGCGGTGCTATCAGGTAGCAGAATGCCTTCTTGTTGCTACGCCCCACTCTACCACGCATCTGATGCAGGTCGCTCAGGCCGAAGTGGTGGGCATCCATCACGATGATGGTATTGGCATTGGAGATATCAATACCGTTCTCTACGATGGTGGTAGAGAGCAGCACATCGAAATCGTAATTGATGAATCCCATGATGATCTTTTCCAGTTCATCGGGCTTCATCTGGCCATGACCGATTACGACACGGCAATCGGGCACATGCTTCTCGATAAGCAGTTTGATTTCTGTGAGTTTAGAGATGCGGTCGCACACGAAATATACCTGTCCGTTGCGGCTCATCTCGAAGTTGATGGCATCGGCTATCGCCGCACCGCTAAAGGTAATCAGCTCTGTATGAATAGGATAGCGGTTTGGCGGCGGTGTGCGCATGATGCTCATGTCGCGGGCACCCATCAGCGAGAACTGCAGGGTGCGGGGGATAGGCGTGGCACTCATGGTGAGGGTATCTACGTTTACCTTCATCTGGCGCAGCTTCTCCTTGGTGGAAACGCCAAACTTCTGTTCCTCGTCGATGATGAGCAGGCCCAGGTCGTGCCATTGCACGGTTTTGGAAATGAGCTTGTGGGTACCGATGAGGATATCAATCTTGCCCTCCTTCAACTGTTCCAGAATCAGGCGGGTATCCTTGGCAGAACGGGCACGGCTCAGGTAATCTACGGTTACCGGCAGTTCGCCCAGGCGGTGCTTGAAGGTTTGGTAATGCTGGAAGGCGAGCACCGTGGTAGGCACGAGCACTGCCACCTGCTTGCCATCGCAGGCTGCCTTGAAGGCTGCACGAATAGCCACTTCGGTCTTGCCGAAGCCCACATCACCACACACCAGTCGGTCCATCGGACGAGCACTTTCCATATCTTTCTTCACCTCGGCAGTGGCCTTGCTCTGGTCGGGCGTATCTTCGTAAAGGAAGGAAGCCTCCAACTCATGCTGCATATAACCATCTGGGCTATAGGCGAATCCCTTTTCACGACGGCGCTTGGCATAGAGCTTAATCAGGTCGCGGGCTATATCCTTGATACGCTTCTTGGCCTTGTTCTTGAGCTTATCCCAAGCCCCGGTGCCTAGAGTGGAGAGACGTGGCGGCTCGCCGGTATCAGCACGGCGATACTTGCTGATTTTATAGAGCGAGTGGATGGAGACATCCACCTTATCGTTGTTGGTGTAGATGATGCGGATCATCTCCTGGTAACTGTCGCCCGTAGGCACACGCACCAGTCCGCCAAACTTGCCGATACCGAAATCCACATGAACGATGAAATCGCCGGGTTCCATCTCCTGCAACTCCTTCATGGTGAGGGCCATCTTGCCCGCACGGGCGGAGTCGGAACGCAGGTTGTACTTGTGATAACGGTCGAATATCTGGTGGTCGGTGAAGAAGCAAACCTTCTTCTCGTTATCCACGAAGCCCTCGTGCAGGGTCTTATCCACCGGGGTAAACTGAATGTGGTAGCGCTCCAGTTCCTCGCTGGCAAAGATATCCTTGAGGCGCTGTTGCTGCTTCTGGCTATCTGCCAATATATATAAGGTGTAGCCCTTGAGCTGGTAATCTTCCAGGGTTTGAGACAGGAGCTGGAAGTTTTTGTGGAAGAGGGGCTGCGGTGCCACATCGAAACAGATAACGGCATTGCCCTGGCCCTTGGTTTCTGCCACATTCTCCTTTTTCCTGGCAAGAATGGCTTCTGGCATCTTGCCGAACTCGATACGAACGTGCTCGACAATGGCATGCTGGAAATCGGTGGCACTCACCAGGTTCAGCTCGGTCTTCATCTCCTGTCGGATTCTTTCTGCCTCCATCTCGGTGGCACCTTCCAGCAGTTCGGTAAGGCTCTGGGCAGAGAAGCCATCGTTGTAAATCTGGCCGATGCGGTCGTGCAGATAGGCGTAATCCTTCATCACCACGAGCGTAGAAGGGTCGAGGAAATGCAGGAAACACTGCTTCACGGTTTGCTCGGCAGCCAGTTCGGGCACCACTTCGATGCTCTCGCGCTTGTCTTTGGAGAGCTGGTCTTCGATGTTGAAGGTGCGGATGGTATCGATTTCATCACCGAAGAAATCGATGCGGAACGGAAATTCGCAACTGTAGGAATAGACATCGATGATGCTTCCACGCACGGCAAACTGGCCTGGCTCATAGACATAATCTACCTCCTGGAGTGAGAAATCGCGCAACTGGTGCACCACATCTATCTGTGAAATCTGCTGACCTACTGAAAGTTTCAGAATTTTCTCATCCAGATGCTGCTTAGACACCACCAGTTCGGCGAGGGCATCGGGATAGGAAACGATATAAATCTGGTTGCCTGCTGACAATCGGGCAAGCACTTCGGTTCGCAAAATCTCGTTGGCAGCATCCCGCTGACCATACTTCACGGCACGGCGATAGCTGGAAGGGAAGAAAAATACGCTCTCCTGCCCCAACATCTGAGTGAGGTCGTGATAGAAATATCCCGCCTCCTCGGCATCATCGAGCACGAAAAGCACCGTGCGCTTCAACCTGTTCTGCAGCGAACCGAAAAACATCGAGGCAGAAGAGCACACCAATCCCTGAAGAAAAAGGGAATGCACTGACTTTTTCTTCAATAAATCAAAGAGGGCATTCGCCTGCGGCGAACGCCCGTATTGTTTTGCAATATCCTGTAATATCACTGCTTATTCCTAACTTATTTTTGGGTATTTCTTGAACCATCCATCGAGTCGTAATCTCATCACTCCGAAGAAAGCCTCGCCAAAGATACCGCCACTCATCTTGCTGGTGCCCTCACGGCGGTTCACGAAGATTACCGGCACTTCCTTAATCTTGAAGCCTATCTTGTAAGATGTGAACTTCATCTCTATCTGGAAGCCGTAGCCCTTGAAGCGAATGGCATCCAAATCGATGGTTTCCAATACTTTGCGACGATAGCAAACGAAGCCGGCTGTGGTATCGTGTACCTGAAAACCCGTAACGAAGCGCACGTATTTTGAGGCGAAATAGCTCATCAACACGCGACCGATAGGCCAGTTGACCACGTTGACACCCGATACGTAGCGTGAGCCTACGGCTACATCGTAACCCTCGTCGTGGGTGG
>ERZ1034913.1766-NODE-1766-length-12277-cov-4.950335_pt1 | contig 12277 bp, 16 predicted proteins | sample MGYA00520697_ERZ1034913 | MGnify/ENA primary metagenome ERZ1034913 (study PRJEB33766, sample SAMN09781786) | gut metagenome | biome: gut microbiome | host: Homo sapiens | place: Madagascar | study: EMG produced TPA metagenomics assembly of the PRJNA485056 data... | reverse complement strand
AAATATATGAGCCAATCATTATATTTCTTATTTTAGAGATATAGTAATTGGCTCTTTTTTATTGGCAATCGTTTTAATTTTTGATTAGAACGGTTGCCTTTTTTTATTTGCAAAAAATTTGAAAGGAATGATTTTAAATGTATTTTACCGACACACCCGAACTCAGGAAGTTTGAAAGAGAGATGCGTCAGAAACCGAATTTTGACAGGCGCAATGATGAGTGTGATGAAAATGAAATCTCACATTTCTCTGACAGCAAAAATGTCAATACAAACAGAAAAAAAGAAGGAGGTTGATTTTATGACAATAAAAATCAGAAGTCCCACTAATGGATATTGCTTGAATCAAAACTAAAAAATAGGAGATGTATAACTTGAACGAATACGAAAGACAGCGCAGAATCGCTGAAAGCACAAAGAAATTGTATCCGCCGGGAACAAGAATTGAGCTTATCCATATGAATGACCCACACGCACCTGTTCTGGCAGGAACAAGAGGAACAGTAAAATTTGTTGATTCAATGGGAACGATATTCCCCGAGTGGGACAATGGTCGTTCACTTGGAGTCGTTCCCGGAGAGGATTCATTCAGAAAGCTCACACATGAAGAAATCGAAGCAGAAAACCAATCTAAATCAGAAGTTGAAGATGAAACTCCTGATGAGGATAGCGGAATGACAATGGGAATGTGAGGTGTTTTTTAATCTATAAATCTTCGGTGAGCTGAAGATTTATGGCAATCAGATTTTTTGATATGTTTGCTGGCATCGGCGGTTTCCGTTCCGGACTTGAAGTCATTGGCGGTTTTGAGTGCGTCGGATACTGCGAAATCGACAAGTATGCAAAGCTGGCATACGAAGCAATGTACGATACAGGAGGTGAACTTTACTTTGATGACGCAAGAAAAATTGTACCCGAACAGTTACCCGATTTCGACCTTCTGGTCGGAGGATTTCCCTGTCAGTCTTTCTCAATCGCAGGAGCGAGAAAAGGATTTGATGATACAAGAGGAACGCTGTTTTTTTGAAATTGCAAGAATTGTTGCCGTTAAAAAACCTAAGTATCTCTTCCTTGAAAATGTTCCCGGATTGCTTAACCATGACTCAGGCAGGACATTTGAAACAATCCTCAATACATTGAATACAGGGTCCCCGAAAAGCATTAAGCTTTTTGGGGAGAGGAGGTGCAGCATAGCGTGCGAGTTTTTAACCGCTTGCGGTTGGAAACGAGTAAGCACAGCTTGCACCGACGAGGGGTATGATGTATGCTGGCAGGTACTTAACAGCAAAAATTTCGGAGTTCCCCAATCAAGAAATCGAGTGTTCATTATCGGATATCTTAGAGGACAATGTGCCGGAGAAGTATTATCTTTCACGCAAACAAGCGGAAAAGCTCTTATACAAAGAAAAGCCAACGCAAGGTGAACGAATCTACTCATCAAAAGGACTAAGCTGTACACTTACAAGCGGTTCGGGCGGTTTCGGCGGTCATTCCGGACTTTATCTTATTGAAGATACTGAAAAATTCGGTTTGCTGATAAAATCTAAGACCAAAGACGGTTATCAGATCGCATATCCCGGTGACAGCATTGATACTGCCTTTTCAGGACAAAATTCAAGGCGTGGCAGAGTAGGAAGTCAGATAGCGCATACTCTGACAACTTCTGCAACGCAGGTTGTATTCTATCTTTTACCTGAAAGGGAAAATGATAGAATTAGCCATCGACCGTTGACACAAAGTGTCAAACCGGTCGGGCGAAATGAACCTAATGAAATGGACACTCGTGTCAATTCCATCGACCTGAACCCCGATCCGAAACTGACAGAAATTGCAAGGTGCATAACTGCAAGACATGATTCGGGAATCAGTAACCACAAGGCTGAACATTCGGGTGTTTTCGTAGAAAGCACGAATATTGCAGATGATGAAAAATTCGCAGTTGCTTTTGTTGAGCCAAACGGAGAAGTTCATATCGGAAGAATCAGAAAGCTTACTCCGAGAGAATGCTGGAGATTACAAGGCTTCACGGACGATCAGTTCGATAAAGCAAGAGCCACAGGACTATCCGACAGCAGGCTCTACAAGATGGCAGGAAATGCTGTGACAGTGAATGTAATCTCTGAAATCGGGAAGATTATCAAGAAAGTAAACGATAAAAATTAAATAACAACAACTAATATCAATCGTTCCTAACGACTGATATTGGTTTTTATATATAAGCCGTTGGTTGAGTTAAAAGCTTAATCAACGGCTTTTTGTCATTTCTGGGGCGATTGGTATTAAAAAATTTTGGCGAGATGAGAGTTATAACTCCCCACTGCTGACAATGTTTCCTCTATCGTACTGTTATGCGGTGGGGAATTGCCAACGGCGGCTCGCCGTAAGGAAGTGAGAATATCAAAACCCCTGTAAGTTGGATGGGTAACAAGACATCCATCCTTCATATTTTGTACGCCCTCTTTCCTTTGAATTACGAAAGGTATATTGAACCCTTCGGAGGTTCGGGAGCGGTACTTTTAGGCAAGAAAAAGCCTGATAAATTCGAGGTTTACAATGATTACAATCATAATCTTGTAAACCTTTTTCGCTGTATGCGTGACAGACCTATGGCATTCATAAAAGAACTCGGATTTTATCCGCTAAATTCAAGGGACGATTTTAATGCAATCAGGGATTTCTTTAGACAGGAAAAGTTTGAGGATAAGTACCTTGATGAAGAATTGGAACTGACGAAGATTATCCTGCCTGACTTGAAAGCAGAAGAAATCATAGAGCTATATGTCAGAATGAAACAGGACTACGATTTGCGCAGAGCCGTAATGTTTCTTAAACTCTTGCGATACAGTTATTCAAGTGGCGGAAAATCATTTGCCTGTCAGCCATTTTCAGTAGTGAGCCTGTTTCAACTGATTGAGCAAGTCGGCAAAAGACTTGAAAATGCGATGATTGAAAATCAGGATTTTGAGGTTTTAATCAAGCATTATAACCGAGATAACGCCTTTTTCTACTGCGATCCGCCGTACTATTCAAGCGAGTATGTGTATCAGTGCGGATTCACTTGGAATGACCATCTTAGGCTAAAAAACGCACTTGCAAATTCAAAGGGCAAATGGCTTGTATCATACAACGATTGTAAGGAAATCCGTAATTTATATGACGGTTATTCATTCTTTGATTTCACAAGGCTTCACAATATGAAACAGCGAATAAACGCAGGCGAACAATTCCCCGAATTGCTTATCGTCAATTACGATATGTATGAACGGCAGAGAAACAAGCCGTCACAGTTAAGCCTGCTTGACTTAACAACCGAACAACAAATTGATTTAGAACAAATTTTGAAGGAGTGTAAAGGAGTGTATTATTAACAATGAAAAATAGAGTATATGTAAGCATACCGCTTGACGCACTTATTATATCAGGAATCACATCCGACTCTGCTGTGCAGATTTCAGCTATGGACGGAGCAATTCTGATTGAGAGATGCGATGATGATTGCGAAAATTTTGATGACGAGTGTAATTGTTGCGACTGTATCTGCGATGAGTGCAGAGCAGAGCTTGCGGAAAGCGAGGACGAGTAGTGCTTAAAATATACAGAGTTCTCGGTAAAAAAGGAAGAATTACAATCCCTTTTGTAATCCGTCAGCGAATCGGATTCAGATACAACGATGTTTTATCATTTACCCAGCAGGATGACGGCTCGGTACTTGTCAAGCGAGAAAAAATCTGCGACAACTGCCAGTACCTTGAAGAAGATTTTGAAGAAAACATAACTCTTGAAGATTTCCTCGACAGCCTGTCCGAGGAAGAACAGAGAGATGCACTTTTACATCTTTCTCTGCTGTGGGCAGAAAAGCAGAAACACTAAATCGGAGGTAAATTTATAATGGCACAGAATACAACTTTTAAAGGAAACAAAAACAATAATCAGAAAAAGAAACTGCCGTATATCAAGGTAAGAATTGATAAGCACGTTGATATTGATAATTGCAACACAAAGGCGTTCGCAAGCGTTACTGTCGGAGGTGCGGTTGCAATTCACGGAATCAGAGTGATGAACTCAAGAAAAGGCTTATTTGTTGCAATGCCTGCAAGTAACTATGTTGACGAAAACGGCGAAACGAAGTTCAGCGAGATTGCTCACCCGATTTCAAAGGAGTCAAGAGATATGCTAAACAGCAAGGTTATGGAAGTGTATCATCAGGCACTTGATGAACAGCAGAGTGAAAAGGAAACCGAGGATATGTCGGAAGATGAATCAGAAAGCTTTACGCAGAGTATGTGATTTTGCCTTGACTTTTACTCTAGACTTATGTATAATATCTTTCAATTTGAATGGTAATTTCGGGAGATAAATAAAATGAAAGTTTTAGTAATGAATTGTAGTCCAGTAAGAAATGGCGCGACTGCTGAAATAGTAAATATTGTTTCAGATTGTTTGAAAGAAAAATATGATGTCAGAAGTATTTGTATTGATGATTTTGATATAAGTTTTTGTAAAGGGTGTAGAAATTGTCATAATACAGCTAAATGTATTCAAGATGATGATGTAGTCAAAATAATTCAACAGTATGAATGGGCAGATATTATTATATCAGTGTCTCCTTCATATTGGGCTGACATTCCGGGACAATTTAAGGCTTTTATTGATAGGTGCACACCTTGGTGTAACACTCATGACCCTCATGCTACCATAAGTAGCGGAAAGAAAGGATATTCAATAGCTTTAAGAACTGGTCCAAGTATGAGAGAATGTAGCCGAGTTATTGAAAGCATCGAACACTTCTATGGACATTTGGAGATTGAGTGTTGCGATAGTTTAGGCTTGTGTTCAGTAGAGTATAAGGAGGCAGTGGAACAAAGAAAGAATGAAATTATAAAGTTTTGCGATAAAATTTAAGAATATGCTCTGGACATTTGAAATTCTTTGGATATACTTGTTGTTTGAAAGGAGCGATGAGAATATGAAAAAGAAAATCGCAATAATGCTGACATTGATTTTAGCAACAGGAACATTCACAGCTTGTACGGCAGAAGAAAAAATGGATAATAGTTCTTTATCACCCACGGTTTCAACTTCCGTGGGTGTTTCTGCATCTGGGAAAAGTTCTGAAATGGCAACAACCGAAACAATGCAATCCACCGAAAAAGCAACCGCTTCAAATGAAACAGAGCCTTCGGAAAAGGATACAAAATCCGAAGAAAAAACCGACAGTGGGCAAAATTCGGCGGTTGCTTCGGCAACGAATAGAACCGAGCAAAATTATATGTTACAGCGAACCTTTTCCTGAAATGCAAGGTGACATAATTTATGTTGATTATGAACTTAGCGGTTGGAAATATCTCAATAAAGAATCATTGGACTTGCCATTGCATAATAAAAAGGGTATAATTGTTAACAAAACAATGCTTCAGCCAGAGAACTTCAATAAAATGTATTCACTGAAAGGTTCAGGTAGTGCCTACGGCGGTAAGTGGAAACCAAAAAAGACTGAAGATGAACGATTTTTAGGAAAACCGGGCGAAATTAAGGAAACATTTGATAAGAATGGCGAACGAAGGTTAACGAAAATTGGTGATGATGGACGTGCAACCAAGGAAAGACATTTCAGTTTCCATAATCGACCTGATAAACATACAAATCCGCATGATCATATGATAAATTGGGATCCTAATCGTGGTAATCCATTGCAACAGAGACCTATAAATTATCCTGATGTAGTTCCAGAATTTAAGTATTATAGGGAAGTGAACACACAGATGAAAGTAAATAAAAATATTGTAAAAAACGAAGAAGATCAATTTAAAACAATTAGCGAGTTTAAATGGTGTGTAGATTGTGGTGGAGAAGTTGAATTTCAATGGAAAGGCAAATCTTATTCTATCACACATCCTGACGGGAGAATTAACATTGGCGAGGGCTACTATATAAAAGATGGAAAAAATTATAATGTTCTCAGCAATGAACCATGCATTGACATAGAAGGAATGTGGGGAGATACGGCAGATGATATATTGGAATATATTGTCGGTGGTGACAGGCTTCGTGATGTAATAACTCAAGTTGAGGTCGTTGTAAGGACAATTTAAAATTTTATAATGACAGCACTCTTAATCGGGTGCTGTTATTTTTTTGAAAGGGACTGATCTCAATGAAAATAAACCAAATAACTCTAACAGATCTACGCCGTATAAACGGCAAGGAAGGACTCATCTTGCAGGGGTGTGGCGCTGAAACACAGGAATGGGTGGACGGCATCAATAAAATGCTCACGGACAAAGGAATACTTCTTGACAACACAAAGTTTGAGAATGTTTCGGTGTTTAAGAGTGACGGCGTAACCTGTATTCCCTATTCCTTTGAAGATGTTCACCTTGACATAGGCAAGATTGCAATGTGGAGATTACATTCCTACACAGCCTTTGTAGGAATGTGGCTATCCGACTATGTGGACAACAGGCTTGGTGGTTTTATTATCGATGAACAGAGCAAAGCAGAAAAAGTCAAACCTGACTGTGCGTTAATAGGCTGTGATTCCAACATATTCAATCTTATGGGCATTGCAAGCCGTACACTAAAACAAAACGGTATGGCTCCGTTCATACCACATTTTTATGCGCTGATTTTAGATGACAGCAACAAAGAAGAAAGAAACCTCGGTATGCTTGCAGGGCTTTCTATGCTTTGGGTTTGTGATGCGGTCTGGGTTTTCGGAGATGAAATAACCGAGGGTATGAAAACAGAAATTCGCTTTGCAGAAAAACTGAACATCGAAGTCAGATATATATCTGAGAATGATTTAAGAAAATCGGAGGTAAAAAATGATAAAATCAAGAAAAATTAAGTTATTGAAGTGGTTGGCAGGAATATCAGTAATACTGTTAATGCTCTGAATATCGGCAGTAAATGCTTTTGCGGCAGGAGATGTATCATCAGCCATTGAAAGCACATGGAACTCGGCACAAACACAGATTAAAAATGTTGTAAACAATGTTGTCTTTCCTGTGGTGGATATGATTCTTGCTATACTTTTCTTTGTTAAACTCGCAACGGCGTATATGGACTATCGAAAACATGGACAGTTTGAGTTCACCGCACCGGCAATACTTTTCGGCTGTCTTGTGTTCTCTCTGACTGCACCGCTATACATCTGGACAATACTATAAAATTGAAAATGGAAAATGTAAAATGGAAAATTTTGGTCGGAAAGATAGCTTGCGATAACGGAAAGTTTTATTGCCCGACAGTATTTAAAATTGCGGTAAAGCAGCCGCACAGCTTAATTTTCAACTTTCCATTTGACAGGGGGTGATTTATATTTTTGATTGGTTAGGAGATTTCATCGGAGAAATCGGCAGTGCCATAGACGGTGTGTTTGATTACCTCGGTGAACAAATTTCAAACGCTATATGGAACACAATGTTACAGTGGTTCTACGAAACGATTTACAACGCTGTTGCCGACTTCTTCACAATGATGGGAAATATGGGAGCAGATGTGTTCGACCTTGAATGGGTGCAGGCGACAATAAACCTGTTTACGCTTTTTGGCTGGGCATTGTTCGTCGCAGGATCGGTCGTTGCCGTATTTGATGTGGCTGTTGAATATCAGAACGGCAGAGCAAATATCAAAACAACAGCAATAAATGTATTAAAAGGTTTCTTTGCCTGTTCGCTGTTCGGCGTTGTGCCTGTGGAACTGTATAAATTTTGCATCAGCCTGCAAAACATATTCTCAAAGGATTTGTCCTCCATAATGGCAGGACAGCAAAGCATTGATTTAGCAGGACAAAGCACAAGTGTTTTAGAGGGCAGTTTTGCAGTTGCAAATCAGACAACATTCGGATTATTGAATCTGTTATGCATGATAGCCTTTGCCTACTGCGTAATAAAAATCTTTTTTGCGAACATCAAGCGTGGAGGAATTCTGCTCATACAAATGGCGGTAGGTGCGTTGTATATGTTCAGCGTTCCGAGAGGATATCAGGACGGCTTCAATCAGTGGATGAAGCAAATAGCGGCACTATGCCTGACAGCATTTATGCAGACAACTCTGCTGTTCCTCGGGTTGCTAACCTTCCCCGGCAATATGCTTTTGGGACTTGGAATAATGCTTGCATCAAACGAAGTGCCGAGAATTGCACAGCAGTTCGGACTGGATTCATCGGTTAAGGTAAATATGACGAGCATTGTTCACGCAACTACAACTGCCGTGAACCTGACAAGAAGTGTTGCGAGAGCGGCAAAGTAGGAGAATTTATATTATGACCACTTATTTATATCCGCAAAACCTAAAAGCCACAGCCAATCTATGGCTGTGGAGCTTGCGGGATTTTGCGATTATGAGCATAGCGCTTTTATTATCAATCCTTATACTTGCACAGACGAGGATAGTAGTTCCGCTTGCAGTAACACTCTGCTTCGGATTTTTGTCAATAAGGCTTGAAGATACAACAATTCTTGATTTTATCCGCTATGCTGTGAAGTATTTTATATCAACACAACAAATTTTTTACTGGAGGGAGAAAAAGTGAAAAAGCAAAAACGAAAAGGTAAATCGGTTCAGGACTTGCTGTGCATAAAAACCTTTACGAAAAACGGCTTGAAGGTCGGCAAGGAAGATCTTATCTTCTATATGGTTCAGCCGACAAATATTTCTGTGCTTTCTCACACGAATATTGAAATCAAGGTGCGCCACCTGATGATGGTGCTTTCTGCTGTACCGGATATTGAAATAACCTGTACCGATTCCTGCGAGTGCTTCGATACGAACAAAAGCTATATCAAAGGCAGAATTGAAGCAGAACAGAATGAAAAGGTCAGAAAAATATTGAATAAGGATCTGGATTTTCTCGACAGTATTCAGACCGAAACCTCAACCGCAAGACAGTTCCTGTTCATTGCAAGGTGTAAATCTTCAAAATCAGAAAATGTTTTGCAGAAAGCAAACAGAGTTGAGAAGATTATTTCAGCCCAAGGCTTTGAAGTAACCAGAATGAAGAAAGCCGACATCAAGCGTTTTCTTGCAATATATTTTGACGCAAGTATGAACGGCGATTTGATGCCCGACTATGACGGCGAACAGTATTATGAAAAGGAGCATACCTATGAAGAAACATAAAGGAAAAATCCAAATGGGAATTGTGATAGGTATATTTTCAGTAATCATAGTTGCCTGCCTAATTTCAATTTTTTCAAGGCTCTATGCCGAAAACAAGGAAATGGAAGAATTCAGGCAGCTCGCAGAAATCGTTACTGAGGAAACAACGAATACAGATACTGTAACAGAAAGAATTAAAAAGCCAAATATATTAAAAGTCAGCGATTTTGATAATGAAGTTCAGGATGAACAAACTGTGTATCACACAACCTATTATGACCCTCATTCAATATCAGAGCTTATTTCAATGAATTCCGAATGCTTCGGCTGGATAAGCATAGCAGACACAAATATCAATTATCCTGTTATGCATACACCCAGTAATCCGCAGAAGTATCTGAACAAAAACTTTTACGGCGAGTACAGTTATAGCGGTACACCGTTTCTGGATAGCAGATATTCAGCAGACAGTACCAATCTTATAATCTACGGACACCATATGAACAACGGCACAATGTTTGCAGACCTATGCAACTATACCGATTATTCGTACTTTACAGAACATCCGACAGTTGTGCTTGAAACGAAAGATGGGGCATTTTCTTACTCCGTCTTTTCAGTTATAAGGGTAAAATCCTATGATGATTGGTACAAATTTTTAACAACAGATTTGGACAAAACCTATGAAAAATGGGTCAGTTATGCAAAAACAAAATCTCTGTATAACACAGAAATTACACCTGTTTACGGTCATCAAATTTTAACGCTTTCAACCTGTTACGGATGCAATCAGGATGACCGTATACTTGTGTTGGCAGTACGAAATTAAGGGGGTTAGAAAATGAAATTTCTCGATAGAAAGCCAAAGGTGCTCACACCTGAACAGGCAGAAGAAATATATACCAAAGATTTCTTTGATATGATTCTGCCGTCAACAATAAAATTCTTGACAGATCACTACATTGTCGGCGACTCATACCGCAGTGTATGGGCGGTTCGTGAATATCCGCCGTCAACTGAAGAACAGGCGATTCTTTCACAGCTTGCAGATAGAAACGGAGTAACTCTCCGCATCTATCACAGACTTGTGGAGAGTATGGAACAGCGTAAAATCATACAGAACGCAACACGCAAAAATAAGCTCAAATCAAGCGGTAACGATGTAAATGAAACCATTGAAGCACAGGGCAACTTGCAGGATGTTGTCACGCTGATGGCGAACTTACGAAAAAACAAAGAACCGTTATTGCATTGTTCTGTGTTCATAGAGCTTAAAGCCAAGAGTAAGCAGAAATTGAAGGAGTTGCAAACCGATATTGCAATGGAGCTGACACGCTCCAAGATTGAAGTGGATAGATTAACGCTAAGGCAGAAAGAAGGCTTCTTGTCGGTGAACCCCATAGGTTCAAATCAATTCGGACTTTTGTATGAAAGAGTGTTGCCTGCTTCATCTGTTGCAAATCTGTTTCCGTTTAATTTCAGTGGTAAGACAGATCCAAACGGTTTGTATATCGGCAGAGATAAGTACGGCACTAATATTCTCGTTGATTTTGACAGACGAACAGAGGATAAGACAACGAGTAACATTCTTATTCTCGGAAACTCAGGTCAGGGTAAATCGTATTTATTGAAACTTATCCTTACAAATATTCGTGAAAGCGGAAAGAAAATCTTATGCCTTGATCCTGAAGCGGAGTATGAAGATTTGACAAATGCCCTCGGCGGTTGCTACATTGATTTTATGTCGGGCAAATACAAAATCAATCCGTTAGAACCAAAGGATTGGGGTAATGCAAATGAAGAAGTTGACTCCAAAACACCCGAACCGTTCAAGCGTGTTACCCGATTATCACAGCACATTGCATTTCTAAAGGACTTTTTCAGAACCTACAAGGATTTTACTGACGCACAGCTTGATACAATCGAAATCCTGCTTATGAAGTTGTATGCAAGGTTCGGCATTACAGATACAACCGATTACAGCACAAAAAAGCCTACTGATTTTCCTGTGATGAGCGATTTCTATGACTTGTGTGAGGAAGAATATATGACCTACGACCACAAGCGAAAGTATCTTTATACAGAAGAAATCTTGCAGGAGGTTTGTCTGGGTATTCATAGTATGTGTGTAGGTTCAGAATCAAAGTATTTCAACGGTCACACCAACATTACCGATGACAAATTCCTGTGCTTCGGGGTAAAAGGTTTGCTTGACACGAACAAAAGGCTCAAAGATGCAATGTTGTTCAATATTCTGTCGTATATGAGCAACAAACTTCTCGGAGAGGGAAACACCGTTGCATCAATAGACGAACTCTATTTGTTTCTTTCAAATCTCACAGCAATTGAGTATATACGCAACGCAATGAAGCGTGTACGCAAAAAGGATTCAGCCGTGATTTTAGCCAGTCAGAACATAGACGATTTTTTGATTCCGAGCGTTAAGGAATACACAAAACCCTTGTTCTCAATCCCGACTCATCACTTCTTATTCTACCCCGGTAATATCAATCCTAAAGATTTTCAGGATGCACTGATGGTTGAACCGAACGAATACGATTTAATAAAATTCGGTGAGCGTGGCACCTGTCTGTATAGGTGCGGTAATGAACGCTATTTGCTTCTCGTTCAGGCTCCTGAATACAAAGCAGAGATTTTCGGTAGAGCTGGTGGAAGATAAAAAAGTCGAAAGTTGACAAATTATATTATCAGATTTATAATATTACCATTATTCACTATGAGAGGTGTGTGTATGTATAAATCTGATAATAAGCAGAGTGAAGGAAAAGAACATTCAAAAACTACTATAGAAAAAATAACTAGTAACGCTTGGGTGGTTTTGTTTTTTAATATCTGTTCTTTGTTTGGATTGATCCTTTCTTGCGTATTTGGTAATCAGTGGTGCATTTTAATTTTTTCCATTCTTTTAGCAGTGCTAATATGTATTATTTCATCATATTTGATGTATAGAGTTTTTGCGGTTAGAAGAGCAAAAAGAAATATTGAAAAAACGCATTTGGCAATTCGTAAAGAAACAGGAGAATTGTTCCATAGGTTTTTTCATGATTTAAGAGATTGCAATAGTTTTTTAGATAAAAATCGAGATGTAAATCAAGAAGTATTTAAAGATAAAGCGACTTTATTGTGCAATCAAATTGAAAAAATATTTAATAGAA
>ERZ1034913.1763-NODE-1763-length-12282-cov-5.077452_pt1 | contig 12282 bp, 12 predicted proteins | sample MGYA00520697_ERZ1034913 | MGnify/ENA primary metagenome ERZ1034913 (study PRJEB33766, sample SAMN09781786) | gut metagenome | biome: gut microbiome | host: Homo sapiens | place: Madagascar | study: EMG produced TPA metagenomics assembly of the PRJNA485056 data... | reverse complement strand
CCCTTACTGCAAACGGAATGACGCCGATGGGAGAAGCAGTAAATATAGCACTCGACCTTCTCGAAACCCGTAAGCAGGAATATAAAGAAGCAGGCGTTGATTACTTCCAACCATGGCTTGTTTTGATGACTGATGGAGAACCAAACGGCAGTGTAAAGGAATTGGAACGTGCAATCACGCGAACCACTGATCTTGCAAATAACCGTAAGCTTTGCATCTTTCCAATCGGTATCGGAAGTGAAGCCAACATGGAGACGTTAGCCAAATTTTCGCCACAGCGTCCTCCACTCAAGCTGAAAGGGCTCAAGTTTCAGGAGTTTTTTCAGTGGCTCAGTCAGAGTGTTGCAAGGACATCCCAGTCAATGCCAGGCGAAAAAATCAAGCTTGATCTCGCTTCAATCGGCACATGGGGTGAAATTTGATGAGCTTACCATCCAAAAGAAACCCTCGTATTATGAAATCATTACTGTCTGCCTGTAAAACGGCAGACAGTGGTGAAACGAGAATGTCAGATTTATACATTCAGACACAGATAAAACAAGCTGTTGCAGATATTATTCCCGAAGTTGTGGAACAGGCTGTAATAGCACTCAACAAGTATTACTCACCTATTGTGACTGATCTACAGAAGCGTATCAACGATCTTGAAACTGAGATCTGTTACATACATCAAGAAAACAGGGAACGTAACGATTAAACGGAGGATATGTTATGAATGGAAATTCTTTACTCAGGATCAGAGACCTTGTCGACAATCCGACACCTCGTGTACCTATATGCTTGTGCCTTGACACCAGTGCATCAATGGACGCGGTCGAGGGAGAGTGTACTCCGACTGGCCAGACTGTATTCAAGGACGGAAAGACCTGGAATGTAGTTACAGGAGGGAATACTCGAATTGATGAGCTGCAGAAGGGAATAGATCAGTTCTATGATTCGATACGCAAGGATGACATAGCTGTGTATTCAGCAGAGATATCAATAGTTACATTCAACAGTTCTGCACAGTGCGTGATGGATTTTGCTAACATTGACCGCCAGTCTGAGGTACCAAAACTCGTAGCTTCGGGTGATACGGCAATGGGCGAAGGCGTTAATCTTGCGCTCGATTTGCTTGAGACGAGAAAGAAAGAATATAAGGACAAGGGTGTAGACTACTATCAGCCGTGGCTGGTACTGATGACCGATGGCACTCCGAATGGTTCAAAGGCTGAACTGGACAGGGCGGCAGCAAGGATTTCAAAGCTGGTATTAGCTAATAAGCTGACTGTATTCCCCATCGCAATAGGCAATGAATCGGATATGTCATCCCTTGCAAGGCTGTCTCCGAACACACCTCCCATTAAGCTTCAGGGTCTGAGGTTCTCAGAGTTCTTCCAATGGCTAAGCCAGAGCGTATCTGCTACTTCGCAGTACCTGCCGGGAGAAAAAATCATATTGAATTACGAGAAAGATATCCAGGGATGGGGGTCGCTGTAATTCTACCATATTACTATCAGCAGATAAATGGAGGATCAACCAATGTGGAAAGTCATTCAGGCGGCAGTACAAGGCCGTGGACATACCAAAATGATGATACCATGTCAGGATAAGACTTATAGCTTGTTCCAAAATGGAGTCAGTTCCGTAGCGCTTGCAGATGGTGCGGGGAGTGCAAGATTATCTCATTTCGGCGCGGAACATATTACAAAGTACATTTCCGAGTATATGTCTGATCATTTTGAAGAGCTTTTTACTAATGATGATGGAGCATCAGTCAAGATAATGCTCGACAACAATATTAAGGAACAGATTAGCGGACTCTCAAAAAAGCTTGAATGTGAGCCTTGTGATTTGGCATCAACATTACTTTCTGTAGCTGTCAAAGATAATCGGTATATCGTGCTTCATTTCGGAGACGGAGTTATAGGCTACTCAAGAAACGGTGAGATCGGTACGGCTTCTAAGCCGGAGAATGGGGAGTTTGCCAATACAACAGTTTTTACGACATCCTCTGATGCACTCTCTACGTTGAAACTGCTGAAAGGCAGTCTGAATGGCATTGACGGATTTGTGCTTATGTCCGATGGTTCTGAAGCAAGTCTTTATAGCAAGCGTAATAATAAGCCATCTGACGCTTTCACAAGAATAATGCGTATTATGAAGTATGTTCCATCTCAAAAGGTTGAAGAACAGCTCATACACAGTCTATTCTCTGTAATTCGATATGCCACGACTGATGATTGTAGCATAGTCATAATGACTAATATCGATAATGAATTCAATGGGTATTTATCATTAAGCCGCAATGCAAAAATGAATTTACTTGGTTTTGATTCTAAACAAAATCACAGTGCAACTCGTTTCAAACACTGTGATGATATACTTAATGCACTAGTTCATCCACAAACTGTCAAGTGTCTTGCAAAGCAGGTTCATGTCAAACAGAAGTACATTACTAAATATCTGAATCGTCTTTTAGAACTAAATTACATTGAATCGTGCGGAGATTTCTACCATACAATCATTACAATGTAGTTGTGCCGTATCTGCCCAATAATCCCCAATCATAAACTCCTAGTTCACTGCCACAAAAGTAGCAATGGGCGTCATATTATTTGTAGAAACCGGACAGCTCAACCCAAGGCATCAAGCTGTCCGGTTGTTCGTCTGTCGGAGAATCATTGAACTTCGGAAACTCAGTAAGCCAGCTCCATTTTTTAATCTATAGTATTTGATGGATGACCGTAATGGTGTACAATTTTTAATTATTACCCGATTCCGCAAAACTCAAATTGCATAAAGACTGTCCCAAACGTGTTATTACGCTATTATGAACACATTATAAGCCGTTTTTATTTCACCCAACATGTGAATTTTTTCAGAACATCAATACATTAGCAAAACGCTGAAATTACGTTAATTTCAGACACTTTTGCAATTATCAACTCTGCGAATTCAAATATTCCTGAAAAATAGCAAAAAAGACCGCAATGCTCATTAGCCTGTGCCAGTTGATTCTCGAAGGGATGCTGTTGACCACGGACTCTGGCGAATATCGGCTGGCTTCTTTCATCGACGAGCAGCGTATGAACCGACTGTATGAAAAGTTCATACTGGAGTATTACGCAAAGGAATGTCCGCAGGTAACGGCAACGGCATCTCAAATTCCGTGGGCATTAGATGACGGCATCGGCACAATGCTTCCGATAATGCAGAGTGACATCACGCTGACCCAAGGAAGCACTGTGTTGATTATAGATGCCAAGTATTACACGCATACGACACAGGCTCAGTACGATGTCCACACCTTACACTCTGGGAATCTATATCAGATTTTCACTTATGTGAAAAACAAAGACACAGAGTTCGGAACTCAACCGCATACGGTTTCCGGTATGCTCCTGTATGCCGCAACTGACGAAGCCATTCAGCCGAACAACAGCTACAGAATGAGCGGAAACAAAATCAGCGTAAAAACGCTTGACCTGAATAGAGATTTCTCGGAAATTGCCGCGCAATTGAATGCAATTGTAGATGAGTATTTTTCGGATGGAACTTTTTAATTATTCCTACACCTTTTAATGGTGGGTGAACCTTTTAATAAAAGGTCAGTGCCGTGTGCATTTGGTATCAAAATAGGTCTTTACTTTCATATCGAGTGTTCATAACAGACCTCACGGGTTTGGTATGGACACTCGATGTTTTTTGCCTGAAAATACTTTTTTATTGTTGCCGTGCAGGTTCTCCGCACGGCTTTTTCTTTTGGGTCAAGCGGTGAGAATCGGCGTTTCACTGTGTGTGTATAGTTCGGTGCGCTGTACTCTCGCTTACGCTGTCTGCTCCCCGCTCACATACCGGATCGCCACGCCCTGTCTTGTCTCCATCAGAACCGGAGTCTTTTGCACATACGGGACATCAATCACGCCTACAAACCGATAATGAATCACAACCTTCTGCGTTCGGTTCTTTCCCCTGCCCTGTACAGCGTGGATGTCAATGCGCTCAATCAGCTCGTGAAGCACGGTCGGAGTCAGCGTCTCCATCTGCATGAAGGAACGGATGGCTCGGAGAAAGCCGTCTTTTGCTGTCTGCATACCGGACAGGCGATTCAGGCGCTCGGTCAAATCGAAAATCCGCTTCTTCTGCTTCTTTCTCATAAAGATGAATTATGAGAAACAGAAGCAATCGGGCGGGAAGGACGAACAGTTTCGGCTGTTCGTCCTTTTCGTTTTGCGAAAGGCTCTGTGAATTTGAATAGTTTACTTAGAGCCGTTTGGCTTTCAGACCATGTTAAGCCCGGATCGTTGAAAACGGTTTCTGATGTGCATCCGGAAATTCCGCTGTTTTTGCGGATATGGCTTTGTCACTGCAATGATCGGCTCTTTCCGATTCACTGTCCGGCATGGAGCCGATGTGCGTGAAGTAAATGTCGATCCGTTGTTCGCCCTCGCTTTTCTTTCGTGACGGGCGTTCGTGAATCACGATTTTGCTGATGAATGTCCGCAGGATCTCGGGTGTCAGCTCCCGTATATCCGTATACCTGCGTGCGAGCGACACGAACCTTTCCACATTGACTGCTGTGGATTTAAGCTGTTCAATTTCGACTTTGAGTTGTTCCAATCGTTTGACAGTCGTTTTTTGCTCAGCGTTATAGCCATCCGACAGCATCCGGAACTGCTCATTTGTGACCTTGCCGAGTACATTGTCCTCATACAGTCGTTTGAACAGCAGGTTCAGCTCCTCGTTTCTCTTTATCAGCTTACTTTGTTCGGATAATTTTGCATTCAGCTCCCTTCGGTTTTCGGAGGAGCTTTTTTGACTGATGAAACGAACAAATTCTGCCGTGTGCTTCCGTGCTTCCGAGGTTACTCTGCGGATTTCCTCCAGAATGATCTCGTCAAGCGCGATCTCCCGAATACTGTGCGGGGTGCATTGTTTCTCGCCCATGTGCTTGCGATAGCGGGAACAGATGAAATTGAACGCATCCGGTTTCATCGTTCTTCCGCGGACAAAATACAGCTTGGATCCGCAGTCGGCGCAGTACAGCAGTCCGCTGTATTTGTTTACCTCACCCATCGAGTTGCGTCTGCGCTTTCCTTGACGCACCTGCCGGACGATGTTCCATGTCGTCTGATCAACAATGGCTTCATGTGTGTGTTCAAATCGGTATTGCTCACTCTCCGGTCGGTCAATGACACGCTTGTCTTTATAGGATACGACTGTCGTGCGACAATTGACGGTATGCCCGAGGTAGATTTCGTTATCAAGAATCCCCGCAACCGTGCGGTCGTTCCAACCGTACATGTCTTCCGTATCGGTCACGGTTCCGTATATGCCTTCGGTCATAAACCGATACATGGTTGGCTTTGGGATTTTCTTTTTCCGCAGGGCGTTTGCAATGACCCGCGGACCTTTTCCCTCTGCGCATAGGGAGAAGATCATTTTTACGACCGGTGCGGTTTCCGGATTGATGAGCAGGTGTCCCTTGATCTCCGGATCGCGTTTGTACCCGTATGGAATTACCGTGCCGACCCGTTCGCCGCGCTCGGCTTTTGCCTTGATCGCCGCTCGGATTTTTTTGCTTGTGTCACGGGCAAACCATTCGTTGAACAGATTTTTGAGAGGAGCATACTCATTGCTTTCGCTGTAAAGCGAATCGTAATTGTCATTGACAGCGATATAGCGGACATTCCACCGCGGAGTCATAACCACCGGCTAAGCCGGTGGCTTGCTCAGCCCTATAAGGGCATGTTACTGGCGGGGCTGAAAGCCCACTGAATAAAATACAACAGTTGCAAAATTGCGCTGCTTCCACAAATGTGGAATTGCGTTTTAATGATATTACCATCTTACGATATGCCCTTTCGGGCATGGTTGTATTTCAAGGTAAAACAACACTCACAATGTTGAGCTTTCATGTGATTGCATATTTAACATTTGTTTTTTGTTCAACGGCAAAAGCCTCTTTGGAACCACCCGCTTAGCGGGTGGTTTTCGAGAGAACTCCTCCTTCGTCTGAGTTCTCTATACAAAAAGGATCTCGGTATAATTGCCTACCTCAATATAATTGCGTCCGAGACGGGAGAGGTCTTTGGTAATCAGAGTAGAGACCTTACCTTGCTCCATCAATTCCAGAAGCCGCTGAAAATCCGGGCGGTTGAAGCTGACACCGGAATAGCCGTCATCCACAAAAACTTCAATGTTTTCAAAGCCGTTATCCTTTGCGTATTTGGTCAGAATGGATTTCTGATTGATGATGCTGTCGCTGTCACCTTTGTTTTCATCTTCCTGAGAGAGACGGCAGTACAGCGCTGTGATTTTCTTTTCGTTTTGGTTTGACTTCATCATATTTTACCTCCTTGTGCAGTCAAACCGATTGAGAGTGCTTGGGAAGAGTATTTTCCCAAGGCAATCATACTCCCAATCGGGTTCAAAGTCCAGCGTTTTCCGGAAGAGTTCAGAAAACATTATCAATTTCACGCCCGAGCAGGTGACGGATATTGTCGTCAAGGTCACGCCCGGCAGCGTGCGGGAAGATTGAGTTGACACGGTATTTCCGCCCGCGTGATTCCTGTACACGGCTTTTGGAAATGCCTCTGTCCGTGCGGTAAAATTCAACGCCGTTTCTGTGACAGACCGCCCATTGCGGATCAAACTCCGCTCCGGCGGGCGTGCGGAATTCATATCTGTCGGGTGAGTAGTCATCCGGGAGCTGTGCGTTTTCGTAAATGATTTTTCGTTGTTTCATAAGTTACCTTTCTGCAAATTGCGATAGTTTTGTTTAATAAAATAGCCCAAAGCCCTGATCTTCGTCCTGCGTGCTGTACGCGGAATATTGAAGCAGTGCTTTGGGTTCGACCTTGATGCCGAGTATTTCCAGCTCCATGACGGTCAGCTTATCGATTTGATAATCTTCGACAGGCGGCGTGAAACGTCCTTCATACGGCATGGCTTCGAGCAGTCTTTTCAGCAGCGAAAACAGCCCTTCGCCCACGGTGTAGTTGTGTTCCGGCTGAAGGTCATTCACATATCCCTTGTACTGCTCTGCCAGCCCCGATTCACAGCCGCCGAGGAGAAAATAAATCTCCAGATTTTTTCGCAGGAGCTGCTCGGCAAAGAGCTTGTTGTCACGGCATTTATGACCGTCCGGTGTGGTGAAGGTAATATACTTGTGTCCCTCCTGCCAGTCCACCTTGTAGCCGTGCATCTCCATCTCGTAGATAAAATCTTCTTTGCAGGAGGTGCGGCAGGCAACGGAATATGCCTTGCGTCGCAGCAGGTCTTTCCACTTCGGCATCGAACCGAACGAAGATTTTGCTTCGGTTTCAGACAGTCCATACTCACGGCAGAGCTGATTGGAATACTCCTTGACACGGGCAAGATCATCGGCAGTCTGATGAAACTTCTTTCCGTTTTCCATATTCACCGAGTTCATGACGAGATGATTGTGCAGATGATCACGGTCACAATGTGTGGCAACGACAATCTGATAGCCCGGAAAGTATTCGGCAAAGCGCATACCGATTTCGTGCGCGGTCTCGGGAGTCAGCTTGTCATCGGGGCTGAACGATTGGACAATGTGGTAATATTGTCTGCCGTCGATCTTGCCGAATTTGTTTTTTACAAAGCGGAATTCGTCAAGTGCGGACTCGGGCGTGCAATGGATTCCCGAAACCAATATGCCGTCCTCGGTTTTGCTTTCGTTCATGACATAGGAAAAAATGTTGTTCATCGGGCATCCCGAAGCAATGAATTTAACGATTGCCATACTTTTTGCACCTCCTGTTTGGTTTCTCCGAGGTCAACCGCCCGTACAAATCCTGCGTTGACGGCACGGGTAAGCTGATTGAGATTGTTGCCGATGCGCTGAAGCTCGTGCGCAATTTCATCGGCTCCGTCGATGTTAACGATCTCTTTTTTGAAAATACAGTCGCGGACAAAGTCGCTGATGCGCCTGTAATGACCGTAGGAATGTTCCTCGATCCATGTCTTTTCTTCCGGCGTGACGCGGAAGGAAAGAATGATATTTTTGTTTTTTTCTTTCACAGAAAGACTCCTTTCGTAAATATTTGATAGGGGTATGGGATTCGCCCGACGCCCATGAAGCCGCCGGAATCGGCCGGCGTCATACAAAGGCGAAACTCGCAATAATCTGCAGGCAGTGCCTGCACCCGATCCACGGGCTGAACACTAAAGTCCATGCTTAAGGCTGTAACGAGATAAGTCGTCATAACTTTGCCTCATGCAGGGACGCAAGGGTCGCAAGGGACGAAAGATATGAGGGCAGAAGAAGTTGAGGCACTTGGGTCACTTGAGGCACTCTCTGTCGGTTGCGTAGTTTCAAGCGTTATGCTCCTTTCCTGATTTTCGCACACAAGCGCTTGTGTGCGGTTTTGTTTGTTGGCGGAACAAAAGTCCCGCATGAATGTTATCCTCGCCACACGGGGCGAATTCGGCGGTGTTGCGCTGCTATATTCTGCATGATGATCATCTCCTTTCGCTCCGAATATGGGAGCAGTTTTATAAATACAAAACCGATTCCGAAATCAGTTCCCCACCTATATCCATCCACAGGGGGCTTTGGGCACCCCAATTCTTCTGTAAATTAAAATTGCTCTCCTATCTACCCACGAAAATCCTTAAATGTGGGGGGTACTGCACTCGGAATACTTGAATTGCTTTTCACCGTTGTTCTCATTTGGGGAACAACGGAGGAACTTTCGTTTCAAATGCGGAGTACTACCCGTTGCTTACGGTTTCTTCTCACTTCTACCGGAAAAAATCGACGTTTCTACAACCAAAGCAGAAAAAAGTTTTAAAAAATCATCAAAAAAAGAAAAGCCGTCGGCAAGACATGTATTCTGTCTTGTCGGCGGTTCCGGCTTGAAAAAATCAAGAAAATATGCTATAATGTTTATGGTGTATTGCGTACTGTTTTCAGATATACATACGAAGGGAGGCTCGTACCGATGTTGGTTTTACCGATATTCATGACAATTGAAAACGATGAAGAGCGCTCTCTTGCGGAAAATTTATATCTTACATATAAGAGCCGTATGTACGGTATCGCTTACGCAATACTGCATAATCGCGAGGATGCAGAGGACGCCGTCATGGACGCTGTATTCAGCATAGTGAAAAACATTTCGCTGTTTTCCTCAATCCCGCGAAACAAAACAGAGTCTCTCATTGTTGTAATAATCAGAAATGCGGCGATCAACAGATATAACTATAACAAACGCAGAAGCACGCTTCCGCTGGAGGGGGCCGCAATTGATATTCCGGACAGCGATCCGACTCCTGAGGAAATGTTCGGGCAGAAAGAAGATTATGAGGAATTGCTTCGGGCTATCCGGTCGCTTGATCCGATCTATCGGGACATCCTGCTTCTGAAATATCTTTATGAGTACGACAACGGCACGATTGCCGCTATGACAGGTATTGCTGAAGCAACCGTTCGCGTCAGACTGATGCGGGCGAAGGAAAAGCTGTCCGAACTTCTGAGAGGAGGTGAGTCGGATGGAGAAAAATGAACTCAAGAATGTTTTTTCGACGCTTGAAGCCGATAATGCAGCGGAGCTTAACAGCCATACAGGCAAGCACCGTTTCCCAAAGGATTTTGAGAGACGTGCCATCTCGGTTTGCCGCGGAACTGCCGCCGCTTGCCGTTCACCTCGCCGCCACCGTCGTCTGCCGCTTTGGGCAGCCGTCCTCATTGCGGTGCTTTTGTGCGCACTTGTGACCGGATGCGCCGTTGCGGTATACAAATACTTTACCAGATATATACCCAATTACGGCATTGTCGATATGTTCAGTGATGTCAGAATGTCCGCGACCGAAGAAACGATTGATATCGGTGACATGACGATTGAAACCGTTTTGTATATCAGGGACGGCGACTCCGGAATCGTTCGCCTCTGGACAACCGGTCCGGCACTGTCGGGCGGGTGGGGAGATGCTGAATGGAGCGGAACGCCGATATTCACTCTGAAGACAGACAAAGGCGAGTATCCGGTCTACGCGACAACTGCTTCGGTAGGCGCCGACGGCGACTTTTATGAGTGTGAAGCGCAGAATGTTGAAGCATTTGAACGTGCAACACTTGTCGGGAACGGCGCGGAAAAGGCTCTCACCCTGCACGATATATCCGAAAAGGGCTATACGGTTTCCGCATGGGCGGAGTATGACGGTATCACAATCAAGGCACTGCCGCTGTATGCCAACAACAGGATTATTATTCTGTGTACGGAGGGCATTGCGGATGCCAAGTTCGTTTCGGCGACGCTGACCGTCTATGATTCGCTTGGAAACACCGTAAAGGTTGGTTCCGGAAGTGAGGAAAACGGGTGGTATGTGTTGACCGTCAAAGAAAAGCTGCCCGGCGAGATTGTAAAGATCGAAATTGACAGCCTGCGCGTCCGCTGCGCACCGCCGGAGGCCGTCAGTTTTGAATTTTCTGTCCCGAAGGTCGACGGCGAGTACGCTATTGATGGCACGCTGATCGACAACGATGTTTTCACGGAAAACGCGGTGAGCATAAGGCGCGAAGGAGACATTGTGTACCTGACAACAAAGATTGATGCCCATAAGTACGAGCCGCTGACCGATTTTTATGTTGACTATGATTCACCCGGTGTTCGCATGGAAGATTGGAACACACGCGAAACCGACACTGTCATTTATAAGCTGAAAATCGAGTCCGGCACCGATAAGATTGTTTTGATCGCAAGAGAATACATGTACATGATTCATGATAGTCAAAACAAGCCGCTTGGTACAATTGAAATCCAAAAGAGCAGATAAAAGATAAATCGAAAAGAACCTCATGAAATTTTGCGGTTCTTTTCTTTTTTTGAAACAGACGACCGGGGCGGATTGTTATATAAGGCAGAACCAAAAGGAGAGTTGTATATGAAACGCTTGATTTTAATATTGATTGTCGGAGCCATGCTGTTCGCGCTACTGTCCTGCAATGGGAAAAATAACGCGCCGGACGGAAAAACATACACGGACAATTATGTTTATACGATGTGGAAGACGTCGGACACTTCGGTGTCCACACTATATCGGATCAATGTACTGAATGCAACGGGAGCCCCGGTCTGTCCGGATCCTCTATGCGCGCACAATGCATCGGACTGCCCGTTTTTCAGCATCAATACCACCGGCTCCGGCATTGTCGGGAGCAGTATATATTACCTCAGGGGCAGTGTACCGATGAAGTATTGCAGACAGGTGTGCCGTTTCAATCTGGAATCCGGGAAGCTTGAGATTCTGCACGAAAACAATGCCGCAACGATCGCAAGGCTGTTTGTTTTTGAGGATTACATTTATTTTCTCGAACTAACGGACGATGGCAAGGACTCCCCGATATACGCGTTCCGCCTCATGCGTTACGGCATCCGTGACAGAAAGACTGTTGATCTCGGAAACACGGGCGCCCAGAAAAACGTAGATATCTACGCCTGCGTTGGTGGCAGGCTGTACTGGGAGGACGCAGGTGGTGCCGAAACCTACTTTTCGACCGACATAGACGGCAAGAACCGTATGGATGGCGACCGATTGCCCGACCGCACCCGTTCGGGCAATTACAGCGTCATGACAGAAAACATTCAGGTGATCGATCGCGCTTATATCAATATGTATACCTGCGATGTTGTCAGCAAGAATCTGACGAGTGGAGAAACCTCCGTCATTGTCAGAAACAATCCCTCGTTCCCCATGGTCTATGACGGAAAGGTGTTTTATTACAGATTTCAGAAAGAGCCGCTTCTGATAGGAGACGTAGTTGACGAGGACAGCGGGGAGAGAAAAAAGATATTTGATGCTCGCGGCACAGAGCTGTATGTCTGTGATTTCGATGGGCAGAACGATCGTCTGCTCTGCGATATTTCCGACAGCGGGTACCTCTTCGGAATCACAAACAGTATGCTGTGGAGCTCAGGTAACGGAGAATATTACTGCACAACACTGATCAGCTATCGGCAATCAGAGGATGGTCAGACAGTCGAACGGGGTGAGAATGCAATCGTTGTCATCAATGTGAAAACGGGAAGCTATAGGGTCGCAGAAATGGAGTGAGCGAACGATGAAAAAATTTGCCGCATTGCTTGTGCTGCTATCAGTGCTGATGTGCGCAGCCTGTACAAAGGAAACCGCACAGGAGCCAGACGTCAATTACACGGACAACTATATTTACGCGAACATGAACGGTACCTTTTTCCGCTTTTGTGTGGACAACGCAACGGCATCGCCGCTTTGTCCCGACCCTTTGTGCGGGCACAACGATGAGGGCTGTCC
>ERZ1034913.1756-NODE-1756-length-12329-cov-4.165390_pt1 | contig 12329 bp, 6 predicted proteins | sample MGYA00520697_ERZ1034913 | MGnify/ENA primary metagenome ERZ1034913 (study PRJEB33766, sample SAMN09781786) | gut metagenome | biome: gut microbiome | host: Homo sapiens | place: Madagascar | study: EMG produced TPA metagenomics assembly of the PRJNA485056 data... | reverse complement strand
TATGCTTTTCACAGTCGGTCAAATCTCCGATATACTCCTTGCCGCAGTCGGGGCAAGTGTAAACCGTGTAGCCGTGTTCGGTACAAGTCGGAGGAATGACCTTTTTGTCATAGTTGTGTTCGGTTTTATCCGTGTAGTCCGCAACATAGCTATCGCCGCAGTCGGCACAGGTGTATGTGGTATATCCAAACTCCGTGCAAGTCGGCTTTGTGATTTTCTCCTTGTAATTATGCGGTTTCTTTTCGGTATAGTCCGAAATATAGCTGTCATCACAGTCTACGCAAATATATCTTGTAAAGCCGTGTTCCGTACAGGTAGGCTCTGTAACATTTGCATTGTAATTGTGCGGAAGTTTATCCGTATAATCGCCCACATAACTGTCATCGCAGTTATCGCATTTGTATTCCGTATATCCCATAGCCGTGCAAGTCGGTGAAATTACATTTTCGGAATAATGATGTCCTTTCGGAAGTTCAAGCACGGTTTCGCAAACGGTACAGATTTGCGGCTCGGTGCAAGTTGCCGCTTTGCCCGGAGTATGTCCCTTTGCAGAGTCAGCCTTAATCATTTTTTCCTTGCAATTCTTGTTTATACAATGATATTCGATTACGCCGTCAGCGGTGCAAGTGGAGGAAGTAACCGAATGTCCCTCGTCCCAATTATGACCTGTCGGCTCGGTGTAGTCAGAAACATAATTCAGTCCGCACATAGTACAGGTTGAAGTCGTATAACCTTTATCGGTACAAGTCGGCTCTTTGATGATACGCTCATAAGCGTGTGAGATAATCGGCGTCATATCTGTAATATATGAGTTGCCGCAAATTTCGCAGATGTGATTTGTATAACCTACATTTCTGCAAGTCGGCTGTACTTTTTCAGTTTTGTATTTATGCTCACCTGTCGGTGTGCTTTCCTCATAAAAGCTGCCGCACTTGTCGCAGAGGTTTAATTTCAAACCGCCCTGTTTGCAAGTCGCTTCACGAATTGTAATTGCCTTGTAATTATGCCCGGTTGCCTTTGTGTAATTTCTCTTGTCGAGGTTTCCGCAGCCGTCGCACTGCCAGCGTTCATAACCGAGGTTATCGCAAGAGGGGGCAACGGTTTCAAGGTAGCGGTAATCGTGTTCGTGCTTTTCGGGGATAACAGTTCCGCCGTTGTTATCGTCCTTTTTGTCCTCCAGCAGCCACACATACGACACGCCGTTTTCAACCATTGTTTCGCCCTGATATTTATAGCTGATTTCATAATATACAGGGTAATATCCGACTTTGGTGTAATTCGGCGCGGAGGTCATATAACAGTCGGAGGCGGTTTTGCCGTAACGGATTTTTGTATGCACACCGCTGTCGGATAAATCGGATACACTTACCGTATGTGCGTCACCGTCCGCCATTCCGTAATAGGACGATACAACCGACTTTGCGGCAACATATTCGCTTGTGGTATAGCCGCAGTCATCGCACTTTTCCGTGAGATAAAAGCGGTTATTTCCGACCTGTCCGTCAATCGTGCTTGAAAGGTCGTGCGACTCTTTCTTGATATTAGCCTTTGCATAAGTACCTTTGCAAAATTGGCAGTATTCGCCTTTCTTTAATACGGTTGTGTGCTGATGTTCGTCATACGGCTCGTATGTGGTATTATCAAAATCAATAAAGAAATTATGGTCGCAGGAGTTTAAGCCGTAGACATTGTTATTGAAGTTATATGCACCGGAGCCGTCAACAGAGTTGATAGTGCCGCAAGTCTGACACACAGACTTGGTGTAATGATAGCCTGTGTAGCTTGCGTCCACACCCGGAGTGCCGCTGTCGGTGTTGCCTTTTTTCTTGCCTTCAAGGTCATAACCGTCTGACCACTTTACACCGTGGTTTAATGCAGTCTGCCCCGATTTTGTGTATTCGGGGACACGGTAGGTTAAGACGGTTGTGTGCTTGTCGCAAACCGGACACCATTGTGTTTCATAGGTTACGGTTGCGTTCATATCAAGCTCGTTTGTGCGGTTGTTGGTTTTGAGCCAATTATCCGCCGGGTCTTCATAGTCGCTTTTCTGTGCGGCGAATACGGAAACGGGAACCGTTCCGGCGATTAACACCACCGCCAGCAACATTGAAATAACCGATTTCATAGAAAAATGTTTGGTATTCATAAAATTATTCTCCTTTTCGATTTGTATTTTGATTTTTGATATGGAAAGAGCCGCCATATTTACGGCGGCTCTCGGTAGCGTGGATATGTAAGTATCATTTACTCTCGTCCTTTCTGCTTTTTCTTGCGTTTTTTCTTTTGAGGGTTGGTGTGCTGCACTGTTTTTTCCTTTTCGGGTGCAGATTTTTTCTTTGCTTTCAAGTCAGCCTTGATGTCCTCAATTTTCTTTCGGACAGACGGTTTAGTAGCGTTGTCCGTTTTTGCCGTACCCTCTAATGAGATAGATTTGTTCCCGTGCGGATTTTCGTTTTTCCTCTCCGCACGGGGTTGGCGGTTTTTTGAGGGTTCGTCCTTATTGGGTTGTTCTTTGGGTATTTCCGTCTGCTCTGGTGCTTCCGGCTCAATATCCTGTTCGGGTGCGAAATATCCGAGCTTTTCCATAATGTAATTAAGCCGTGGAATATCATCGTGAAAGGCGATAATATCGCAAAGTCCGTTATCGTTTGTCTTGTCCGCAACAGGGCGGTACATTATACCGTAGTTTTTCGCTTCGGCATTGAAATTTTTAAGGTCGGTTTCCTTTATCTGCATAATACAAAGCTGCTTGCCTGTTTTCAGCATCTGCTTTAATTTTGCAATGCCCTCGGTCTTGCCGTCATCTTTGGCGAGTGCCATAACGATTGCCGCAAGGTTTTTTACACCGAGGGCGGTTAGCTTGACCGCCGATTCTGTCATTTGTATCGCTTCTTTTGCCATTAAATCAGCGACTTCTCCGCTTGTGTTCATTCTCTCTCAACTCCTTGTCTGCCTGTTTCTGCAAAGCGAGTGCCTGCCGTTTTTTCTCGGCAATTTTATACGAGTCCTTAAATATTGCTTTGCATAGTCTGATTTCTTTTCGGATTTCATTAAGCTCCGCATTGATTTCTTTCGCTTTTTCTTTGACTTCATCACAATTTTCATCATTCCTTTCGTTATAGAGCGTTTTTCGCCGTGCGATTAAATCGTCAGCCTCGGCTTCTTTGTCCTTTTGGTATTTCTGCAAATCTTCGCCCGTTTCAATATCGTGCGAAAATAAGAATTTGAACTGCCGTTGGTAACGGTCGAATTTTATCATTTCCTCATGCATAAAAAATGACACCCTCTGCGGTGTCTGTTTATGCTCGATTTTTTTGAATAAGTAGAGGTAGTGGAAATATAGGGCAATAAAGCCTTTTAACTTTTTGCCTTTGACATTTTTTAGATTACCTCTGAATTTATATTGTTTCTTCGGCATTTCGGACGGTGCAGCCGTGATAATGCCGTTTCGGGTTGCAATTATCCTTTCCAAAATTTCTGCTTCGCTGTAACCCTTGCCGAGATTATCGAGCCTCATCGGGCGTTTTGCGTTCGGTGCGATTATTGATGTATATTTGATGTTCGGACCTTTTCTGTGTATAATAAACCCACGCTTTTTTAGGTTCTGCCAAAACTGCTCCATTGTATATGAGCATTTTATAATCTCATCAATATCACGGCGAATAGTGCCACGGATAGTCGGTCTGCCTTCTTTTAATGCCAGCCATTCGCCGTAGTGCATACCTCGCCTTTGCGGCTTGTCGATTACCGACAGACAGTTTTCACGGCATATTTGATCTGAAATACCCCGAATGTCTATAAAGTAGTCTTTGAAATTGTTTTTATATTTCGTTCCGTCAAAGTATGATGTTGCATTGATGATAATATGATTATGCAAATGGGCGTGGTCAAGGTGTGTAGCAAGCACACATTCATACTTTCCCTCAAACAGTCTTTTTACAAGCTCTCGTCCGCATTTGTGAGCAATTTCCGGAGTTGTTTCAAAGTCTTTGAATGACTGAACTATATGATATGCGACCACTCCGTTTTTTCTCCGATTTCTCTCGAACATCCTTTGAGTAGCTACCATATCTGAAAAAGCATTGTCCTCTGAACAGCCGAAAGCCGATACGAATTTGCATTGTTCTGTTTTATCTTTGTTTTTTATGTACTTGATAACACCTTCTCTTGCATCAATATCGGGCTTAACAGATGTCTTGTCGGGATTAGAAATATAGTTAAGGCTTGTATCAAGTCTTGATTTAACAGACCATATTTTTGTAATCGCCATTTACCTCAATCCTCTCACAAGCTGAATAAGCTCCCTTTGATAATTTTTGACCGCATTGATTTCGTCTTGGCTGATACGGTTTTCAGCGTTAGCCTTATGTGCAATCTGATTTATATTGTTTCCTATGGCATTGACCTCTCTGATAAGGGTTATATATTCGTTGGGCGGTCTTGCCTTGATTTCCGAGCCTGCTATGAGTTTACGGATATACTGCTCCATTTTCAAGGCACAAGCGGCAGCCTTTTCTTTCAGCCGTTTGTGTTCCTTTTCGGTGAGCCGCACCGATATTTTTATTTTATCCATTGTTAAAATCACCTCGTATCATAGTGCCGACAGGCGGGGTATTAGGGGCATAAGCCACTAACAAGTGGGAAATTTGCCGTCAAATTTCCGTGCTTGCTAATACAAATGCTCACGCATTTGTTTCCTTATCCCCGTCCGATAGGCTTTCAAAGCTATACTTCCATAAATCGTATTCCTCCGGCGATATTTTATCGGCTTTCAATTCAGTTTGCTTGTTATGCCAACATTCAAGCATACTTTTTAATTCGGTATCACTTGGCTCAAAAAACATAAAAACACGGTTGTTATGTTTTCCGATATATAACGGAAATTTATCATCGAGCTTAAAAAGCGTGTGCATAATTTCTATGTTGCTTGTAAGCGACGGCGGTGAGAGAGCATATTTACTTATGCCGAGTGCGGATGCCAACCGCTTTTTTATTGCCGTTGTCGGAACGGCACGGTCGGCTTGATATTGCGAAATTCTTACATCTGCCCCTTTTGTAAAGCCTGCGGCTTTTCCCAATTCAGTCAAGCTCATTTTCCGTATCTTTCGGCATTTGCGTATTACTTTGCCCACGGTCATTTTTATCAACTCCTTTGCTTGATATGAACATTTCAAATAAGTCCTCCGGCGTTATCATTCCACCGAGTGTCGGCTCGCCATCCTCGCAAGGAACACCAACACGGTATAAGTGTAATTTTGCAACATCATTTTCGTTTTTGCCGTAAGCTGCAATTTCGGTAAATACCTCGCTGTCCTCTGATAAATCTGTCTGCAAAATATCTGTATTTGCCACAACATTGCACATAAGCTCTGCGGCTTCTTCGACGGAGCTTGCGACTACGCAGAATTTGCGAATTTCCTTTGTTTCCACCATTACTGTGTACTGATTTCTCTTGTACATTTTTGTTTACCTCATCTTTCATAAATTTTTTTGTATCAAAAAAGCCTGCCTTGTGGGGGCAGACTGATTTGCGAATATTTATCGTTCCGGCTCTGAACGCTTTTTCTTTTTCGCCTGTTCTTGACTTCGTGCAAGGTTTTCTGAAAAATCATCAACCGTATCACGGAGCATATCCATATATGTGTAGTCGTTTTTCAGCCATTCGTCATAGCAAGCCGACAACGGATATTCAAGTTTCAACAGGGCTTTCATTTGTTTTGTGTCAAGAAAATCATCGTCAAAAAGCATAAGAATATCATCTCGCATAACCTTTTCGTATGCCTTCGAAATAATTTCCTCCGGCGATGAATGTTTCAGCTTTTCTATAAAATTATCCTGTTCCTTGCTCATTTTTTCATATAATAGGTCTTTGAGTTCATTTCTCTGTTCCATAAAAATCATTCCTTTCTATCTTTCCATAGCATATTCCCGTTTTTTAATCGGAGCGTCCTCGTCCGAAATTTCGGTGTCGATAACATTATCGTCCTTTTTATCCATTTTGAGCAAAACTTCCACGGCGGCAAGGCGTTTGGTTTTTTCTTGCAATTCCGCCTCCTGCGGAAACGGTCGCTTTGCTTCAGCCTTTGCCGTTTCAAACTGCGTATTGGTGTTCGCAAGCTCCTCTTTGGATATTTCAAGCCTTTTTTCAAGACCGTCGATAGCGTTGTCGACACGCTGAATATTACCGAATACATCTGTTCCAAGCTCAACCTTATGCGAAAGCTCATTTTTGAGCGACACATAAAACTGCTTTTGAAAGCTGTCAAACGATAATTCCATAGAAAAACCCCGGTAATCACCGATTAAAACCGGCTCCTCCGAGGTCATTTTCTTACACCGCTCAATTAACGCCTTTCCGGCTTGTTCCTTTTCAAAATATCCAAATCCGTCAATCGTCATTGTGTTAAACCTATCTTCAATTTTAGGGTGCTTGTGTGCGGTTTCAATATCGGCTTCAAGTCCCTTTATTCTTGCGGAAAGTTCGGATATTTTCTTCGGATAGAATTTTACCACCTTATCTTCAAGGTCATAAATCTGCGACATAAAGGACGATTTTATCAGCTTCAGCTTGGATACCTCCATATCAAGTTCCATTTTCTCCTTGATGTGCGGATTGCCTGTCGAAAGTGCCTTTATCTCCGCAAAGGACAGGGCAGTTGGGTCTATATCGTCCGCAACTCTGACGGGAGATTTTGAAGTGAATATCTGCGATATGAATTTCTGCTTTTGCTCCACCGTCTGCCACATATATGTATCGAATGTACCTTTGGTTACATAGCGGTAAATATGCACCTTTTCGTTTGTGTTGCCCTGCCGTATAATTCGCCCGGCACGCTGCTCCAAATCTGCCGGACGCCACGGACAATCAAGGTCGTGCGAGGCATAAAGCAGTTTTTGCACATTCGTTCCGGCACCCATTTTTGAGGTTGAGCCGAGAAGTACACGAACATCACCGCTGCGAAGCTTTTTGAATAAATCGTCTTTTTTGACCTCTGTATTCGCATCGTGAATAAAAGCAATTTCATTTTCGGGTATGCCTTTTTCGAGCAGTTTTTCCCGTATGCTGTTATATACCGAAAATGTACCGTCATTCTTTGGTGTGGAAAGGTCGCAAAAGAGTAATTGTGTTGCTTTCTTATCTCTTGTTTCTTCCCATATTTCATACACACGCTCGGCACATACGGAAACCTTTGAGGTTTCATCATCGGGAAGCATAGGATTTATCATTCGTTGGTCGAGTGCTAATTTTCTGCCGTCGTTTGTGATTTTCAGCATATTGTCAACACTCGGATCGACTGTTCTTTTACGCACCTCCTCGGCTCGTTCGCCAAGCTCGGCTACCATATCCTTTTGAAACTCGGTAGGCTCTGCGATTTCATTGTGGTATTCCACCTCCGGCACGGGCAAATTCAACATATCCGCCGTCTGAATATCGGCAACCTCTTTGAACATTGAGATAAGCTCCGGCAGATTAAAAAACTTTGCAAACCTTGTTTTCATACGGTATCCGCTGCCCTCCGGTGCAAGCTCCATCGCCGCAACCGTTTCACCGAATGTAGACGCCCACGCATCAAAATGCTGCAAACCTCTGTCTTGAAGTGATTTATACTGCAAATATCTCTGCATAGTGTATAACTCAACCATACTGTTGGAAACGGGTGTTCCCGTTGCAAAAATAACACCCTTGCCGCCCGTCAGCTCATCAAGATACTGTGTTTTCATAAACAGGTCGCTTGATTTTTGTGCTTCGGTCTGTGCAATACCACCGACATTTCGCATTTTTGTGTATAAAAACAAGTTTTTGTAGTAGTGTGCCTCGTCCACAAACACCCTGTCAACGCCGATTTCCTCAAAGGTTACAACATCATCCTTGCGTTCTTGGTCATTGAGCTTTTTGAGCTTGGCTTCAAGTCCACGCTTTGTTTTTTCCATCTGCTTTACCGTGTAACGCTCCGCATTTTCGGCTTTGGCTTCGGCTATGCCATCTAAAATTTCATCAAGCTGATTTTGGAGTATAGCTTTCTGCCGTTCTGCCGACATCGGTATTTTTTCAAACTGGCTATGCCCGATAATGACCGCATCATAATCGCCCGTTGCGATACGACCGCAGAATTTTTTGCGGTTTTTCATCTCAAAATCTTTCTTTGTCGCAACAAGGATATTCGCCGCAGGATACAGCTGCAAAAACTCGCTTGCCCATTGCTCGGTCAAGTGATTTGGCACTACAAAAAGAGATTTGTTGCACAGTCCGAGCCGCCTTGATTCCATAGCGGCGGCAACCATTGTCCAAGTCTTTCCGGCACCCACGACGTGACCTAAAAGAGAATTACCGCCGTACATAATTCTTGCGACAGCGTCCTTTTGGTGTTTCCGCAGAGCTATTTCGGGGTTTATTCCGTTGAAGGTTATATGGCTGCCGTCATACTCACGGGGACGGATAGAGTTAAAGCGAACATTATAGATTTTGCAAAGCTCATCACGCCTTACGGGGTCTTTCCATATCCAATCTTCAAAGGCTTGCTTGACAGCCGTTTGCTTTTGCTGGGCAATGGTCGTTTCTTTAACATTTAATACCGCCTTTTTAGTGTTGTTTTCATCATACACATAATCAAAGATACGCACATCACGCAAATTAAGAGAGTCCTCGATGATTTTATAGGCACTGATACGGTTTGTGCCGTAGGTGTTGGTAGCCTTGACGCCCTTGTCGGCACTTTTACCTTGAATATTCCATTCGCCTGTTAATGCCGAGTATTTCACATCAATTTTGCTCCTTGCGTAATAATTCGGAGAAAGCAGTTCAAACACAAACTCTTTTATGTATTCTTCGGGCATCCAAATTGTGCCGAGCTTTACGGAAATTTCGCTTGCGGTCAAGTCTGTCGGCTGCACCTTTTTAAGATATTCGGCGTTAATGCGGTATTCGGTATCGTTCTCCGCAAAACTTTCCGCTTGACTTAATTTTGCACGAACATTGCCGGATAAGTATTCATCGGCGGTTAGGTATTTCGGCTCGCTTTCGGGGAATGTTTTGTGTTCGGGGTTAAGAAATATCACGCCTTTTAAGTCCGCATAAAGCTCCTGTTCGGTTTTGCCCGACAGATTTTCCATAAAGGGTATGTCTATTTTCGCTTTTTCTGCCAACGATACCGCCAACGCTTCATCTGCCGTATCAACCTTTGTTACTTCGTGTTTGGCTCGGATAGTTCTTTTGGTGAACATATCCGCTTTGCGTTCAAGGTTTCCGTTCTCATCAAGAATTTCAAGCGAACACAAAAGGAAGTAACTGCTATCCTCCGAAAATGCAAGAGCATTGCCACGGGAGTTTATAAGACCGTATTTTTGGGTATAGTCATCATAGATAGTGTTCAGCTTTGCCTGTTGTGCCTTAATTTCATCATTGGAATTGTTTTCCGTCTGATATTCGATTAAAGTTCTCACGCAGTCCCGAAGCTCTATCATACCTTTGACACGGTTTTCAGCCGTTGCGTTCAGCTCAACCTTACGCATAAGGCTGTTTTCTCTGAAATACACATCACCGTCAACAACCGTAAAGCTGAAATTGCGAACATTCGGGTCTGCCGGAATTGTGATTTCCTCGTCATTTGAAACATCGTCAAATTCGTATTCGGTAATGCTTGCGTGAATATTTTGAATTGCACCGTCAAGCTGCTCGGCAAGCGTTGTGTCCTCATTCGGAACACAGGTAAGCTCCGGACCGAAAGGACCGCTGACCTCTTTAAGTTCGCCCATAACCATATCGGGGTTATCCAAAAAATATTGGTTTACAAATTGCCCTTCGCAAAACTCATCGACTTCAACCCATTCGGGCATTATATCCGTCATTCTTTCACGCTTTTGCAAAAACAAAATATCCGCCGTAACCTCTGTTCCGGCATTTTTCTTAAAGGTGTTATTGGGCAAGCGTATCGCACCGATTAAATCGGCTCTTTGAGCTATATATCTGCGCACCTTTGAAGTACGCTTATCCATAGTGCCGGAGGAGGTGATAAAAGCTATAACTCCGCCCGGTCGCACCTTATCCAAGGTTTTGGCAAAAAAGTAGTCGTGAATGAGGAAGTTATGCTTGTTATATTTTCTGTCAAGCAGCTTAAAATCACCGAAAGGCACATTGCCGATTGCTACATCGAAAAAGCTGTCGGGATGTTCGGAATTTTCATAGCCTTGTATGGCAACGGAATTTTTCTGATAAAGCTGCTGTGCAATTCTTCCCGTAATACTGTCAATTTCCACGCCATACATTTTGCTCTCGCTCATACTCTCCGGCATAAGTCCCATAAAATTACCTATCCCGCACGACGGCTCCAAGATGTTACCCTGCGTAAATCCCATATTGGAAAGCACCTTATACATTGCCTTGATTACAACAGGCGGAGTGAAGTGCGCGGTAAGTGTTGACGCTCTCGCTTGCTCATACTCATCAGGGGAAAGAGTGATGTATAGCTCCTTAAATTCCTCCGACCAATTTTCTTTGGATTCATCAAAAGCGTCCGCAAGACCGCCCCAGCCGACATACTGTGATAATATCTCCTGTTCTTCGGGAGTAGCAAGACGGTGTTCAAATTCGAGATTATGAAGTAAATTTACGGCTTCAACATTCCTCTTAAATTTCTCTTTCGGTGTACCGTAACCGAGTTCATCATTTGTAATTTGGAAATTGCGTCTTTCCGCCAACGGTATTTCGGGATATATAACCGTGTTTTGCACTCTCTGCGGCTTTGCCTTTTGAAATTCCGCCGTAAGCTGCGGTTTCGCCTGCTCCGCAATTATGCTCTTGACAAAATCTATGCTCTCGCTTCGGAATATGGGAAAACCCGTACTGTTTTGAAAGGTTATATCCTTTAATGACACTTTGTTAAAATCAGTGTTTACTCCGTCTACAACAAATTTGCGGTCATCAATGGTGAGTTCCGTTCCGATAAGGTTTTCGGCGGTTTCGGTTACATTATCAATTTGCGATGTTTCCGTCCGTTGTGCTTGTTCAGGCACAACCTTATCCGCTGACAAAAGCCGTTTATAGTTCCTATCCTCATCAGCAATGACAACATCATATCCGGCATAGAGCAGCTTGTTGACATATTCGTCCGTAATGTGTTTCGGAAAGCCGCACATCGGGTAGCGTGTTCCGTCGATTTCCTTTGAGATTACAGTTATATCAAGCACATCTGCCGCCTTTTGTGCGTCATCTCCGTAGACTTCATAAAAATCACCGAGAGGAATAACGGCAACGGTTTTTGAGCCGTTGTCCTCCTTGTGAAGCTCGGCAAGGTATTCCGAAAGCGGTTGTTCTTGCGGTTGAGTGTTTATTGCCGTTTCAATTTGTTGCTCCGTTACATATACAAGCTCATCAAAATTGAGGTTTTGTAAGAATTTTTCCGTTATATTTGATAAATTGTAATAGTGTTCCGTATCAACCAAAACATTATCAATATATTTTTCAACGGTAAAATTCTCAAGATTTACATCAACCTGTATAGGAAGCTCATCGTCCGTAACAGTCGTATATGCTATGCCTATTTTTGAAAGGTTTGAAAAATCTGCCGGAGAGCCGTATTCTTCAAGGCAAAATTCATTGATAAGATTTTTTGCGGTTTCAAACTGTTTTTCCCTCCGTTCCGTAGTTATGGCTTTGTATAACGTCATATCATTATCGGTCAGATTATAGTTTTCACTGTAATCAAGACTTAATTCAACCTTGTCAACAAGTTCCTGTCTTTCGTCCTCGCTCATTTCGGCAAGCTGTTCTTCCGGTGTTTCCTCTTTAACCTCCTCAATTCTGTCGATATGCGGAAACAGGTTATACTCACCGTTTGCATATTTTTCAAGGTCTTGCACTGCTTTCTCTCTGTACGGATAGCTCCGTGCATCGGAGGGAGTCTGTGCAAAAAGCTCTTTTAAGTCGGCAAGCATTGTCTGTGTATGCGTTGTATCGCTCAACTTATCAACAAGTATTTTTGTTGCGTCCGTATATTCCGAACCGGAGGGATACGGCTTAACCATACCTTCGGTTATGTCATACGCATAGGCACGCCGGATAGAATGTGCAACTTGTTCCTTTTCGTAATTCGGAATGTTTTTGATTTCCGCTTCATTTAAGTAATTGCGGCTTTTAATGAGCCTGTCAATACGCTTTTCAACCTCATTCCATTTGAGCAGAATTTTTGCATACGGCTTTGTTAAATCTCCGTGGCTGAACGAAATTCCTTTTCCGCCGTGGTCTTCGTTGCTTTCGCCGTTATAACTGCCGCCGATACCGTATTCGTTTTTAAGAAATTTTATTCGTTCCTTTTTGTCGCTATGTGTATCAA
>ERZ1034913.1747-NODE-1747-length-12374-cov-25.136618_pt1 | contig 12374 bp, 12 predicted proteins | sample MGYA00520697_ERZ1034913 | MGnify/ENA primary metagenome ERZ1034913 (study PRJEB33766, sample SAMN09781786) | gut metagenome | biome: gut microbiome | host: Homo sapiens | place: Madagascar | study: EMG produced TPA metagenomics assembly of the PRJNA485056 data... | reverse complement strand
CAGTCTCTCCCCTGCCCTATCACCCCTGAATAAGCCCAAAACAAACACCCCCTGCCTTGCTTTTGTACAAGACAGGGGGTGTTTGTTCACCCCACCAGCCCGCCGTTGTCGGTGGGGGTGGTGCGAAATTTTTGGATAGCTTCGGTCAGTTTGGGGATGTCCAGCGGTTTGGAGAGATAGTCATTCATGCCGGCGGACAGGCTCTTTTGTCGGTCATCGTCAAAGGCGTTGGCGGTCATGGCCAGAATGGGGATAGTCTCGGCGTCCGGCTTGCCGCAGTGGCGGATGGCACGGGCCGCTGCGCAGCCGTCCATCTCGGGCATCGGGATGTCCATCAAAACCACGTCAAAATAGTGGGGCGGCTTCGCGGTAAACAATGCCAAAGCTTCTCGCCCGTTGGCGGCTTCGGTCACGATGGCGCCCGTGTCTTTCAGGATAAAAGCGGCAATTTCCCGGTTCAGCTCGTCATTCTCGGCCAACAAAATGTGCATGCCGCGCAGACTTCCTTTCGGTTTTTTAGGGGCATCTTTTACAGGGACCTGCTCGGCAATGGCAAAGGGAAGCGTCACATAAACAGTCGTACCAACGTCCACTTTGCTTTCGATGCGAATCGCGCCGTGCATACGCTCCAGCAGCGTTTTTACGATGGCCATGCCCAGCCCGGCACCCATGCCGATGCCCTGGGGCACGGCGTCTGCCTGCACGTAGGGCTTGAAGATCTCCTGCAAAAAGTCCTGCTCCATGCCAACGCCGGTGTCGCAAATCGTGATATGTAACGCCACTTTGCTGTCTGAAGTCGGTTTTTCCTCCAGCGCGCAAAACACTGTGCCATGCGGGCGGTTGTATTTGATGGCGTTGGTCAGGATGTTCAGCAGCACCTGCTTTACGTACAGCGGGCTGCCCAGCAGGCAGGGGTATTTCAGCTGCAGGCAGGAGGTGCGGCAGATGATCTCCACGCCCGCTTCCTCGGCACGCATGTGGGCCAGGGTCTCCACTTCCTTCAGCAGGGTGGGCAGGTGGAACACCTCCTGCGGCAGCGGAACATCCCGTTTTTCCAGCTTGCTCAGCTCCAGCGTATCGTTGACCAGCGACATCAGGTGGCTGGCTGCCACGCGGGCCTTAGCGCGGCTGGCATCGATCAGCTGCCGGTCATCCGGGTGCTGGCCGCAAATTTCCAGCAGACCAACGATGCCATTGAGCAGCGTGCGCATATCATGGGCCAGCCGGGCCGGGAAATCTGCCCGCGCCCGGTCGGCCTGCTGCATATCTTCCAATTCTTCCATGCCGCGCAGGGTCTCCCGCAGGCGATCCACGGCGGCCGTCAGTTCTTCCGTTAGCTGTTCCGGCTCCAGCGGGGCGGTACGATCCACCAGCCGGTTTATGCGGGCAATGACCTCTTCCGTCGCGGCTATGCAGGTTTGCATCGTGTTGTCTTTCGGCATGTCCGATTTCATCGTATTCCTTTTCTTTCGTTGTTGTGCGGTTTTAGCGTGTGCGGCGGTTCTTGTCGGCCAACCATACGGCCAACCTCTGCTGAAATGCCTCCTCGGTGACGGGTTCCAGCAAAAAATACGCCACCCGCAGCCGGAAGGCATGCAGGGAAAAGTCCAGATCGCTGCACCAGATGACCCTGCACGCAGGGCAAAGGGCGTGCAGATGCTCCACAGCATCCAGCCCCGCTACTCCGGGCAGGGCGATCACCGCATTGGTAGGGGCGGTCTGCGGCAGCTGGGCAAAAAACCGCTCCTGCTCCGGGTAGGGCGTGATTTCAGGGAACAGCCCTCGCTCCCGGCAAAAGCGCTCGATCTGGGCGATATAAGCAGCGCGCTCCTTCTCCTCTTTTGCCAGTACTGCAATACGGTACACTGCAAGGCCCCTTTCCTGCTTTGTTTGCCTTTACTATAGCGCGCGGCGGTCATGGTTTACAATAGATTTGGCACGAATCCCCGTTTTGCGGCACAAAATCCGGTTTTACGGCTGGCCGATCGCAAAGTTTCATGATATAATAGGCAAAACACCGCAGAAAGGACCGGATGCCATGAGAATTGCCATCGTAGACGACCTTGCCGACGAGCGCGTGCTGCTGCGCCAACGGCTGGAGCACCAGCTGGCCCGCCGCAATGTGCAGGCTGATTTGCTGGAATATGAGAGCGGCGAGGCGTTCCTCACCGCCGCGCAGGACGAACCGTTTACGGTCGCCTTTCTTGACATCTACATGGCCGGGGCCAACGGCATCGAGACCGCCAGGGCCCTGCGCCAGCACAACACCGACTGCCTGCTGATCTTCACCACCACCTCCACCGACCACGCGCTGGAAGGCTTCCAGGTGCGCGCCATGCAATACCTGGTCAAGCCGTTTACCGAGGATGACATCGCCCAACTGATGGACGAAATTTTTGCCCGCCTGCCCCAGCCGGACAAATACATGGCGCTGAAAACCAGCGAGGGCGAGCTGCGTCTTGCCTATAAAAATATACTGTACGCCGAGCATTTTGCCCACGTGATCTACATCCACACCACGGCGGGCAAAACGCTGACCACACGGCAGCCGTTCAAAACCTTTATCGAGCCGCTGAAAGATGACCCGCGCTTTTTCGTCTGCGGGCGCGGCGTTATTGTGAATCTGGAACATGCCGCTGATTTGGACGGCGCAGCGTTCCGCATGGCGGATGGCAGCAACGTGGGCATCAGCCAGGATTTGCTGAAAAGTGCCCGGCAGGCATTTATGGAATTTCTGCTGCAAAGGGGGACCGACGTATGATGAACGCCCTGCGCCCCATGTTGGAGCTTTCGGTGGTTTTTCCGGGGCTGCTGCTCCCCTATTTTCCCGTGTATGGCGAGTTGAAATGCCCGCCGGGCAAATTGCTGCGCTGGATATTGCCGCTGCTTCTGGCGCTTTCCATCGGCGGCGGGTGGGCCTGCTATGTGTTTCACATTTCCACGCTGTTCCCGGTGGCTGTTCTGGCGCTGGGGGCGGCGGTGATTTACGTAAAATCGCTCCACATTTCGCTGTGGAAGTCCCGCACGATCGCGCTGGCATCCTGTGCGCTGTTCTGCTGCATCAACAGCCTGTTCCGCGCGTTTAACGCGGCGTATCTGCTGCGTGTCGGGGCCGACGGCGGCGACCTTTGGTTTAGCCTTCCGGTTGCACTGGGGTACATCCTCACCTGCTGGGCCATTGTCGGCGCCACCTACTACCCGGCCACGCATATCGTGCGCACAATGGTGGAGGATGACAATTTCGCGCCCACCTGGTATGTGTTCTGGATACTGCCCATCGCCTTTATTGCGCTGAACCTGTTTATGGTCCCCCACCAGCGGCAAAACTTGTATGTGGGCCGCATGCTGCAGGGGTATATTGTCATCAGCCTGGCGCTGCTGTTTCTGCTGGGGTGGTTTTACGCGGTGTTTTTGCTGATGGCCACCAACCTGAATCACAACACCAAATTGCAGCAGGAAAACCACTTTTTGTCGATGCAGCGTGAGCAGTACGAGAACCTGCAATCGGCCATTGAGGAAGCGCGCCAGACACGGCATGATATGCGCCACCACTTCAATCAGCTTTCGGTGCTGGCCGAGGAGGGCGACCTGGACGGCATTAAAACCTATCTGACCGGTGCCACGGGCAAGATCCCGAACCTGGACATGAGCTTTTGCGCCAACCGCGCCGCCGACAGTGTGCTGGGCTATTACTGTGCGCTGGCCAAGCGGGAAAGCATCCCCTTCCATACGCAAATCGACCTGCCGGAGACCGTGCCGGTGGATGAGATCGACATGTGCCTTGTGCTGTCCAACCTGTTGGAGAATGCGTTGGAGGCCAGCCTGCGCACTACCCCGGCGCGGCGGCGGATCAAAGTGACGGCCTACATCCACGGCGGGCGGCGGCTGCTGATCCAGGTGGAAAACACCTTTGACGGCGAAGTACGGGAGAAAAAGGGTGTGTTCCAATCCTCGAAGCGCAGGGGCGACGGTGTGGGGATTCAATCCGTCCGCCGTATTGCTGAGAAAACAAATGGTGCCAGCACCTTCAGCTATAAGGATGGGGTCTTTCTTGCCAAAGTGATGATCTGCGGAACATTATAATATTGCATACAGCCATGGACCTGTTCCTGCCGGGCGGTGGGTACGGGTCCATTTGCTTTGTACCGTTACAAGAAAATGGCAAGACGTAAACAGCCTGCCCTATATCTTACGACTTTTTTAGACAAAACGACCATTTTCGACACAATTGGTCAAATTGTATGGCATTTCGGCACAAACTATGGTAGAATAGATACACTTATAAGGGGTAGAGTGTTCTATACTTTGTAAGCGCATCGCCGCCTATGCGGCCCTGCACCTTTGAAGAAAGGAGGACAAATCTCATGAACAAGTTCAAGAAGCTCGTTGCGGTGCTGGTGAGTGTTGTGATGGCTTGCGTCTTCGCAACCGGCGTTTTCGCTACCGACTATGTCGATAACCTGAGCGCTGCCCGCGCTGAAGTGAACGGCTACCTGACCAGCGCCGGTGTTTACGGCATGGACGGTGTCGTTAACAGCCTGAACGAGGCCCAGCTGCGCGTTCTGCGTGACAACTCCGTTGCCCTGCGCAACGCCCTGACCCAGGCCAAGGACGCCCTGAATGGCGCCAAGACCGAGGCCGATGTCCGCACTGCTGTCAGCACCGCCCTCAGCCAGGTCGGCGGCATCTTCCGCGATGCCGGCATCAGCCTGAACATCGATGTCGTTGCCTCTGGCAGTGAGGTCGCCGTCGTTCCGACTGCTTCCGCTAACGGTGTCTCTGGCACCACCCAGTGGAAGTTTGCCACCGACGGTTCTGTTGCTTCTGCTTCCAACCCGCTCACCGCTTCTTCTTCTGCAGTCATCAAGGCTACCGGCGACAACAGCGCTATGGTTATTGCTACCATCGTTCTGTCTGTTGTTGGTGTCCTGGGTCTGGCTGTCCGTAAGGAGAGCGCACTGGCTCTGTAAGCCGACGCAGCATCCGATGAGCTTTGCTTGATCGGAGGACGGGCAGAACTTCGGTGATGCCCGTTTTATGGGTTTTTATGCAGGCAGTAGTTTGCCTGTTTTCAGATAGATATATATTTTATAGGGGCGCGGCAGGCGGCTGCGCCTTAGTTCAGGAGGGGTTACGAACTTGCCGCATAGTAAAAAACATTCCTTTATACGCAGCAGCCCACTGGCCTTTGTGGTGGTACCGCTGGCCTTGGCCGCTGTTACCGCCGCTTTGCTGGCTGCGCTGAGCTTTGTGTTCCTGCAGCCTTACCAGATGATGCTGGGCTGGTTCTTTGACAACACCACATCCGCACAGCCGCAGGACCTGCTGGCTCAGGCCGGTACCGTAATTGACGGCGGCACGGCGGCAGAAGCGGCTTCTCAGCCCGAGACCGTGCCGTTCAGCAGCATCACCTACCCCACCGCGGGTGACCGCTATGCCACCATTACCATTTCCGGCACCAACGTGGACGCTCCGGTGTACTACGGCGACACCAACAAGATCCTGAACCAGGGCGTGGGCACCTACATGGAAAACAGTGCCGCCGGTCTGCCCGGCGAGGGCAAGACTATCCTGCTGGCTGGCCACAACAATACCTTCTTTAATGATCTGCAGCATGCCGAGGCAGGCGCCACCGTGACCATCACGACCCACTACGGCGTGTATACCTACGAAATCACCGAGACGAAGATCCTGGATTATCAGGACTCTTCTGCCTACGACTTTTCCCGCACTGACGAAAATCTGATCTTGTATACCTGCTATCCCTTTGATGCGCTGGGCTTTACCCCGGACCGCTTCTTTGTGTATGCACGGTATGTCTCCGGCCCCGTGCTGGATAGAAACAGCTAAGGGGGCGATATTTTGGCAAAACGAACTGGTAAAAAACGCCGCGGCAGCGTTGGCTGGGCGCTGGGGCTTTCCTGGCTGTCTACCCTGCTGCTGACGGTTTTGGCAATCTTCCTGATGCTGCTGACCACCGTCTGCAGCGAAAGCTTCATGCGTAAGCAGGTCGGCCGCAGCGACTTTGCAGACTATGCTTACAGCTACCTGTATGACAACTTTGTCAGCTATGGTTCTTCCACCGGCTTCGAGGCAGATGTCATCACCTCCACCATTTCCCGTGAGCAGATCAATGCCGATATGGAGCAGGCTGTCACAGATTTGTATGCCGGTAATACAACGGTCAACGCCCGCGAGAATGTTAAGAGTGAGATCAACGATGTTTTGCTGGCTGACCTGTCCAGCCGCGGCAAGGATGTAACCGAGGATGTTTCTTCGGCTGTAGAGATCGTGGCCGATGCCTGCCGTCTGGATTACGCCAACTATGTGGCCATCCCGCTGGCAAGCCAGCTGTACACGATTATTACTAAGATGAACCGCCTGGTCCTGCCGGGCGTCATTGCGGCGGCCCTGTTGTGCGCTGTCTCTTTGGTGCTGATGATGCGCCTGGCGGGCAGCTCTCGCCTGGGTGTGCGGTGCCTGACCTTTACCTTTACGGCCAGTGCCCTGCTGTGCGCGTTGGGTGCTACTATCCTATACCCGCTGCTGGGGCTGGACAAACTCTCCCTGGAGCCGGCCTCGATCCGGGCGCTGGTGCTCACCTATCTACGCAGTATGTTTGGCAGCCTGGGCATTTTTGCGGCTGTATACGCCCTTGTCGCTGTCATTTTGCTGGGCCTTATGTTCGCGGCGCATCACCAGTTGAAGCGCCAATATCAATCTAACACCTGAGGAGGACCCGATCCGTGGAAAACGAAGAATACGAAACCATAGACCTGCTGGAAGTATTAAACGCTGTCCGGCAGCACCTGGCTGTGCTGATCGTCTGCACATTGGCTGCCGCCATTGCCGGTTTTGCAGTCTCCAAGTTCGTCATGACGCCCCAGTACGAGTCCTCGGCCCTGATGATCGTCAACACCCGCCAGGATACCACCTCCAACGTCACCAGTGACCAGATCAACTCCGCCACCAAACTGGTCTCGACTTACAGCATCATTATTAAAAGCGACACCGTGCTGCAGCAGGTCATCAACGACCTAGGCCTGACCCTGAATTATGGCGAGCTGAAAGACCGTGTGACGGTCTCGGCCGTTGACGACACCCAGGTCATGAAAGTTACCGTCCGCAGTAACAACCCTGAGTGGGCCCGCCAGGTCTGCGATAAGATCACCGAGGTCTCCCCCAACGCAATTCTGGAGGCTGTTGAGGCTGGCTCCGTCAAGGTGATTTCCAGCGCCTCTATTTCCACCGATCCTGTTTCCCCCAACACGATGAAAAATACGGCACTAGCCGGTATGGTCGGCCTGGTAGTTTGTCTGGCCGTTATCTTCCTGCAGGTCATGCTGGATAACAAAATCAACACCGAAGAGGACGTTGCCAAGTATCTGGAGCTGACTGTTGTAGGTGTAATTCCTGAATATGAGGGAGGCAAAAAGAAATGAGCGCGAAACAGAAAAAGGGTCATGCTTCCCACCGCAAGCTGTATGTCGTCAGCAAAGATGCTCCGTTCCAGTTTGTAGAAGCCTATAAATCTCTGCGTACCAACCTGGAGTTTCTTTCCGCCACCAGCAACTGCAAAACGATTCTGATCACTTCCTCGGTTCCCGAGGAGGGCAAAAGCAACGTGGCCATCAACCTGGCTATGACGCTGGCTGCCTCCAACAAGCGTGTTGTGCTGGTGGACTGCGACATGCGTAAGAGCGCGATTTCTCGTTATCTGCGCATCCCCCGCAACCGCACAGGTCTGACGAATGTGATCACCTCGCGGGATGTGAGCACCCTGCCCGATGCCCTGCTGCGCCTGAAAGACAGCGATATTACCGTGCTGCCGGTCGGCACCATTCCGCCGAACCCGGCCGAATTGCTCTCGACCCCCATTGTAGAGCAGATTTTTACCGCTTTGCAGAAAACCTTCGACTATGTCATTGTTGACACTCCGCCTGTCTCGGTTGTCACCGATGCCGCTGTCCTGAGCCGCGTGGCTGACGGTGTGCTGCTGGTCGTGCGCCCCGGTGTGACTACTATTCAGGGAGCTCAGCTGAGCAAGAAGAATCTGGAGGCCGTCAACGCCCACATCCTGGGCGTTGTTATGAACGGTTACAATGCAAAGCGGACCGGCCGCAAGGATGGCTACTCGTATGCCTACTCTTACGGTTACTACGAAACGAAACAGGATAGCAGCGACGAATGAGCCAAAATCTGGTAGACCTGCATTGCCACATTTTGCCGGGCATCGATGATGGTGCCAAAAATCTGGACGTATCCATGGCGCTTTTGCGCAAAGAAGTCCAGGACGGTGTGGCTGGCATTGTATTTACCCCACACTTCCATTATGAGCGTATCTCGGTAGAGGATTTTGCCGCAAAGCGCCGCGCCGCGTTTTTACAGGTAGCCAAAGCCGCCAAAGAGACCGGCCTGCCGCTGGCGGCCAAGTTGGGTGCGGAGGTGTACTTTACAACGGCTCTGCCCAGTCTTGATTTGCGCGCACTGGCCTTTGCCAAATCAAACTACATTCTTATCGAATTCCCTACCACCTGCCACCCCGCAGGCATTGACGAAACGCTGTACGCTGTGCGCCAGCGCGGCTATACGCCGATTCTGGCCCATGTGGAGCGTTATCCTTTCGTGACCGAGGACCCTACCCTGCTGTACAACTGGGTCAGCGAGGGCTGTCTGGCGCAGATCAACGCCAGCGGCCTGGTGCGGGAAGGCCGCACGGCCCACTGGCTGCTAAAATTGCTGGAATGGAACCTGGTGCATCTGCTTTGCACCGACTGCCACTCGATCGACACTCGCCCGCCAAACCTGAAAGCCGGGTACAGCAAGCTGCCAACCCCCATCGCCCGCCGCCTGCGCCGCAACAGCATTGAAGTCTACCTGGGTAACGAACTTGTCCCACCCGAGCCGACCAAGCCGCAATACCGCTTTGGCCGCTGGGTGTGACCCTATTACAAACAACTCCCCCTGCTGATGAATTCAGCAGGGGGATATTTTGTTTATATACTTTTGCAAACGACGAACTCAGCGGTAAATCTCTCCCCTGCCCTACAGAGCGGTTTGCATTTGGTGCCGGGTGGGAGTGCCCTCGATGTCAACCGGGAGTCTCGGTGGCCATGGTCTCGCTGATCGGCAGTATTGTTTTCATCTGCGTTCCTCCGTAACCGGGCATGCCCGATTTTATAAGATAATTGTCGTTTTTTCGATGTTGTGGTATACTGATAGCAAACGCACCGGAAATCTGAAAGAAAGGAAAAATTATCATGCCGACACAAGAATTACAACAGCGGCAAATCTTATCACAGCAGCAGCTGCAAGCCTTGAACATCCTGTCCCTGGACGGTGCCGCCCTGGACGAGATGCTGAAAAAAGAGGAGATCGACAATCCCCTGTTCGACCTGGACAAGATCCACGGCACGCTCGAGCGGCCCATCAGCGTGCAGACGCCGGATAAGGAGGGCGACCTGTCGGAGCGGGCTGCCCCGGACAAAACGGCGCAGGACCTGTACCTGTTTTTGGAGAGTCAGCTCCCCGCCAATGTCACAAAAGCCGAGCGCGGCGTCTTTCGCCATATGGTGGAGTTCCTTGAACCCGGCACTGGCCTGCTGCCCGAAACCGTGGAAGAGGTGGCTAAGATTTTGGCTGCACCCTTGTATGTGGTCGAGCGCTGTCTGTCCTGGCTGCACCAGATGGAGCCTGCCGGTGTGGGCGCAGCCACGACCTCGGAAAGTCTGGTGCTACAGGCATTCCACAAGGGGATGACAGACCCGACGCTGCTGGGCATCCTGTTCGATCATCTGGAGGATGTGGCCGCCAAACGCTACCGCACCATTATGCGGGCCTACGGCCTGACGATGGAGGAAGTGCAGCACTATGTCTCACTGATCCGCACGCTGGAGCCGTACCCGACGGCAGCCTTTGGCGGCGGTGAGAGCGCTGGTTTTATTGTGCCAGATTTGGAGTTCTATTGCAAAGACGGCCAGTGGGGCGTGCGCGTGCAGGACCGCTGGAGCAGCGGCGTGCCCTACAGCAGCTACTACGACCTGTCCGGCACGGACGCAGCGCCGGAGCTGCGCACCTATTTGCAGGAGCAGCACCGCCACGCGGACTACATCGTGCAGTGTGTGGAGAAGCGCCGCAGCACCCTGCAGCAGCTTGGTCAGCTGATCTTGAACACCCAGCTTGCCTTTTTAGCCGAAGGCCAGCCCCTGCACACCCTGACGGCTGATATGCTGGCCGAGCAGATGGGCGTCAATCCGTCCACCGTCAGCCGTGCCATCAAGGGCAAATATGTCAAAACACCCACCAAGGTCTATCCCCTCTCCTACTTCCTGACGAGGGCAGGCAACCGCAGCGGGGACGTTGCACCGGACAGCCGCAGCGAGATTCTGGCCGCCCTGCATAAACTGCTGCAGGAGGAAGATCCCGTCCATCCTCTCTCTGACGCACAGCTGGCGGATCAGCTGACGGCCCAGGGCATTACCACCACCCGGCGCACCGTGGCCAAGTATCGGCTGCTGCTGGGCATCCCCGGCGCGTTTGAGCGCAAGCAGTGACCGCCAGCTTTGACTAAATACTTACAAAAGAATCGCCGATCAGAGCCTCATAGGTTCCGATCGGCGATTTTTATGAAGGATGCTTTTACGGTAATGGCAAATCAGTTGCGGCCGATGCGGCTGACCAGGTCACGGACATAGGCCTCGCATGTCTCCCAGTCGTTGGCAGCCACGGCGTCCTTGGGCATCAGGCTGCTGGCCAGACCTACGCTCAGGTAGCCGGCGTCAAAGAACTGGCGGATATTCTGCGGGTTCACACCGCCAATGGCCATGTAGTGGGTATCGTCGAAGGGACCCTTCAGGTCCTTCAGATAGCTCATCGGCATGCTGCCAGCGGGGAAAAGCTTCATGGTCTTAAAGCCATACTCCAGGCTGACGGCCACATCGGTGGGGGTCAGCACGCCGGGCAGTAGGGCAATATCGTTCTTGGCGCAGTACTCCAGCACGTCCACAGGGGTGCCGGGGGTCAGCAGGAACTGGGCACCGGCGTCCACTGCGGTGCGGCAGCGCTCGGTGGTGATGGCCGTGCCGCCGCCTACCAGGCAGCGGTCACCAAAGTGCTTGCGCAGCATGGTGATCTGCTCCAGCGCGTGGGGGCTGTTGAGGGCCACCTCAAAGAACGCTACGCCGCCGCGCACAGCGGCATCGGCATAGTCGATGGTTTTTTCCAGCGGGACATTGCGTAGGATGCCCAGCAGCGGGTGCTCTGCGGTAATTGCATACATATCCATAATGGTATTTCCTTTCCGGTCTGCTTACCACTCGGCCATGGTGCCGTCGTAGTTACGCCACTTGGGGTTGGTCCAATGCAGGCCCTCGGCGGAAACTTCCTTGACGAGGTCCTCGTCGATCTCCAGACCCAGGCCGGGCTTGGTGGGTACATCCACATAGCCATCCTTGTACTGGAAGATGTCCTTATTCTTGACGAAGTCCAGCAGGTCAAAGCCCTTATTGTAGTGGATGCCCAAGCTCTGCTCCTGGATAAAGACGTTGGGAGAGCAAACATCCACCTGTAATGTAGCGGCCAGCGCAATGGGGCCGTAGGGGGCGTGGGGCGCGGCAGCCATATCAAAGGCCTCAGCCATGGCGACGATCTTCTTGGTCTCCAGGATGCCGCCGACCAGGGCAACGTCAGGCTGGATGATGTCGATGGCACCCTCACGGAAGAGGTTCTTGTACTGCCAGCGGCTGACCAGGCGCTCGCCGGTAGCCAGCGGGGTGGAGACCTGGTTGGCGACCTCGCGGAAGCCTTCCTCGTTCTCGGGCAGGACAACTTCCTCCATGAACATCAGCTTGTAGGGCTCCAGTTCATGGGCCAGCACCTTGGCCATCGGCTTATGCACACGGCCGTGGAAGTCGACAGCGATGCCGAAATCATTGCCACAGGCCTCGCGGATGGAGGCAACGCGGTCCACAACGGCCTGGATCTTGGCAAAGGAGTCAATGTAGTGCAGCTCCTCGGTAGCGTTCATTTTGACAGCGTCAAAACCCATGGCACGGCGCTCCAACGCGGCCTTGGCCACGTCGTCGGGACGGTCGCCTCCGATCCAGGAGTAGACCTTGATGCGGTCGCGGGCCTTGCCGCCCAGGAACTCATACACGGGCACGCCAAAAGCCTTGCCCTTGATGTCCCACAGGGCCATCTCCATGCCGGAGACGATGGTGCCGTTGATAGGGCCGCCGCGGAAGAAGGACTTGTACATCTCCTGCCACAGGCGCTCGATCTCGAACGGGTCACGGCCAAGCAGATACTCGCCCATTTCCTTGGCACCGGCCAGGTCATAGCCGCCAGCCACAGCCAGTGCGGTGTGGACAGGAGCC
>ERZ1034913.1745-NODE-1745-length-12382-cov-10.845786_pt1 | contig 12382 bp, 13 predicted proteins | sample MGYA00520697_ERZ1034913 | MGnify/ENA primary metagenome ERZ1034913 (study PRJEB33766, sample SAMN09781786) | gut metagenome | biome: gut microbiome | host: Homo sapiens | place: Madagascar | study: EMG produced TPA metagenomics assembly of the PRJNA485056 data... | reverse complement strand
TATCTGGACCACGATAGCCATTTTCAGGGAACACGAGAGCCCCTTCTGGAATATCAAATTCAGGCATGGAACCGTCTTCGTTGCGCTTAGGTGGGAACACTAGTGTAGCACCTTGCAATTCTTGGAAACGGTACTCAATAGAGATAGCCATGTTGTCGATTTGGTTACCCGCATCATTGATGTAGTACTCGGATTGTACATTGTAACCTGCTGCACGCAACAAGTTTACAAGAGCACTACCATAAGCAGCACCACGACCATGACCTACATGCAACGGACCTGTTGGGTTCGCACTTACGTACTCTACTTGAATCGTATCGCGTGCACGCAATGGTTGAACACCATACTGATCGCCAGCATTTAAAATAGCTTTCAGCGTGTCGTATACCATATCAGATTTCAAGAAGAAGTTAATGAAACCTGCACCAGCAACCTCAGCGCGTTCAAGCCAATCAAAATTCATATGGCTAATCAAAGCCTCTGCAATAGCACGAGGGTTTTGACGAGCTACACGAGCGGATTGCATAGCGATATTTGTAGAAAAATCACCGAATTCTTTTTGAGGTGGCACTTCGAGAACGATTTCTGGATATTCCCCAGCTGGTAAACCACCGCTGTTAATCGTATCTTGTAATGCCTGTTCAATCCCCGATTTCAGGATTTCCTTCATTTCCATGCTCTATATCCTCCCGCACGTCTATATCTAACTGATTATAAAATTGCCATTCACCTTCGACGGAAATGTCATATCCTAAATGAACATGACCTACGCCTTCGTGAAAGTCTACTGTTAATTCATGAGTGTTTACGGCCATGTGTAAATCACCATACGGCGTTTCATACACGGACTCACGCTCTTCACCACGGACGTATTGATGACGCATATTCACGGCCCCTGTTCGGAGCAATACAATAGAGTCATCATGGATTTTAATGGTCGTCTTTACCCCATCCAAGCCAGTTACACTGGATTCTTCGTAACGCACATACTGAGCATTGCCCTTTTCATGTGACGTACCTGGGGAAATCAGTTCCACTACGGTATCCTTGCCGTCCATATCTCGTTGTACACTTTTTACGGACACTAGAACCCGCTTCATTTTTCAACCTCCATGGCAGTAATTAATCATCATATTATACCATAATTAAGGACTATTTTGCACCCTTAATGAGCCTCAACTTCTTAGTCTTTGTCATCTTTTTAATGGCATACTCTCTGCGTTGGGCGTCCTGTTTATTGTGAAAGCTTTCAGAATATACCAATGTGACAGGACGTCGTCCCCGCGTATACTTGGCACCACCAGGGATGAGCCCATTATGAGCATCCATGCGGCGCTCGAGATCGGTAGTCCAGCCACAATACAAGGAATCATCAGAGCAACGCACTAAATACACATAGTGCTGTTCTCCAGACTTAGCCTCCTTATTTGCCATTTTTCGCATCGTCAGTAATCGGTTCCAATGTAATGGTATTGATGATAACTGGTTCTACCGGCTTATCGTTACGGCCAGTTTTTACTTTACCGATTTTTTCAACAACGTCCATACCTTGTACTACAGTACCAAAGATTGTGTGTTTATTATCTAACCAATCTGTAGGGCCTAAGGTAATGAAGAATTGGGAACCCCCAGTATTAGGACCACGGTTAGCCATGGCAAGAACGCCCATTTTGTTGAAATGTAAATCATTAGAGAATTCATCAGGAATAGTATAGCCAGGACCACCAGCACCTGTACCATCTGGATCCCCGCCTTGAATCATAAAGCCTTCGATAACGCGGTGGAATGTAACACCATTATAAAAACCTTTTTTTACTAAGTAATCAAAGTTTTTTACAGTAATAGGCGCTTTAGAGCCTAGCAAACGAACTTTGAATTGACCATAATTTGTGTCAAAAATAGCGTATTCATCAGCAATCGGCGCATTAGAGAAATTAGGCATAGTTACCGTTTCTGCTTTTACAGTATTCCCTTGTGGTTGTTCCCCACTTTTTGTACCACATGCCGCTGTACCAAGCATTGTAATCCCTAACATTGCGCATAAAGCCAAGCGTTTCCAGTTCATATTTCCCCCAAAAGATATATCGTATATACTAACATGTATGTAAAATTCACATAGAAAAGCCGCTCAACCCGTGAGCGGCTCTTTTTTAGTATATCATATTACACCCGTATTGAAAGCCAAAATATTCTAAAAAATCATTAAATTTTACTAGAATATTCGACCTATAAAATGTGTCTACTATATAAATTAATAACAAACTTAGTTATTAGAGCATTTCAATACATGGCGTAGCAAAATATATTCAATATTTATTTAATAAGATTTTTGCGTTCTTTACTACCTTTAGGTTTTACCTTTAACTTGATAGCCTTGCCAGTTTCATCATAAGTAGCTTCAATAATTTTATCATTTTCCATAGGACCACCATCGGAGTCAATTTGGTTTACGAAGTAGAAGAATTTTTGGGTTTTCGGCCCCCAACCCATACCGGCTTTTGTAATGAAACCTGTATAGGTATCTTTCAACTCAGGATTAGATTGAGCCTCTTTTTTGAAGGTCTCAATAACAGTGGCCATCATATCTGGGTTTAGATTGTCTATGGAGTAGAATGTTTGAGCAATATCGTTCTTGCCTGGACCAACTACATCAACAGGCGCGCCATCAGACCAAGCTTGCTTTTCAAAATCATATTGATAACGTAACAACTCAGTAGTCCCTGGTTTTACTACGTCAATTTTAAAGGTCTTCTGATCAAAAGTCATGTCCCCAGAAACTTGAATTGGAGCAGTTTTTAATTCGCCACGCTCTTTCAACTTATTAATGGCAGTTTTCCAAGTATCTGCTTTAGATATTTTATCTGTAAGAGCCACATTATTGGAACGATCCTGTGCCAACGCCTCTTGCTGGGCCTTTTCAAATCTAGCCTGTTTATCCTCTTTAGACTCGCCACAGCCAGCTACAATGAATAAACTCATAGATAATACACCGGCCATCAAACAACGGGCCCACAACTTCTTATTCATAATTATCTCCTTAACACACAAAACGATTGTATTCATAAATACATAAATCACTTCATCAAAAGGCTCATCAAGACCATAACGGAATGGGTATTTTCCACGACGAGCAATATAATATATTTCATACTATAAAGAGAGTCTCTCGTAAAACGAGAGGCTCTCTTGTAAAAGCGATATTATTTTTTCTTTTCGTCGAAGGAATCTGGTTTAATGCGGTTATACACATCAATGTAGTGGTTAAAGCTTTGAACCATACGATTTAGATTGCGATCTTGATATTTATCATTAGGATCAGCCATTACTTGACGAATAGCACCAACAGTATCATTGAAGTTACGAACTAAAGATTCTTTATAGGAGTCTTTTGTTTCTATACCATTAAGCAACGCTTGAATTTCGCCAATTTCTTTTTCCACACCTGCTTTATCAGGATTGCTTTGTGTCGCTTCTACTTTATCAACTAAATCTGTTAAACGAAGAGTCGCTTCCATTGCTGCAGCATAGTTTTTGTAGCCATCTTTTTTCATTTTTTCAAGATTCTTTTTAGTTTGCTCTTTATTTGCTGCTTTTACTGCATCGCCTAATTTACCATAAGCAGCATTGAATTTTTCTACAGCTGCTACGTATTTAGCCGCTAACTCATTACCCTTAGCTTTACCATCGTTTAGATAAGCCTTAGAGTCACTATAAGCCGCAAGTTCTTTAGAAATTGGCACTAATTCATCCAATGCAGCTAATACATTATCGCGCTCGGTATCAACTTCTTTGTATGTATTGCCTATTTCTTTACTTTTCTTCAAACCATTTTGTAGGCTATCATATTTAGGTTGTGTGTTAATAGCATGCTCATCGAAACCAGCTTTCAATTTAGCAAGATTTTCAGCATGTTGTTGGCCCCAAGTTGTGTTGTTACCGTTAAACTTATTTGTAGCATCAATAATTTCATTAAAAGCTTTAGATACTTTTTCATCAGACTTAGAATCTGTAGCAGAAGATACTGCAGAAGATACAGTGTCAGCTGCCTTATCACTACCGCAACCAGAAACGAATAAACCTGCTGTTAAGGCACCTACACACAATAAGGTGGAAATTAACTTACGTTTAGAGCTCATAATCATTCTCCTATACAAACATAACAGTATAATCATCTTTTATTATACCAACTTATAAAACCACTTCCCATGAACCAAGTGTGAATTTCATTACATTTTTATATCAAAAATGCAAATATACCTATTTTTAACACCGATCTATGCCAATCACGCAAAGCACAACCTATGTACTTGACTATGCCTCTCAAAACAATGTATATAATTCGTTATATACTTATTTTTATGCAGCCTTATATGAGAGAGAATGCTTTATTATTGGTAATCATTACGCTGCTATAGTTATTGTTAAAGGAGAGACACTATGGACGATATTTTATCACTCTTGACCTTTATTTTCTTCTACACCATTTTTAGTTGTATTTTTACGTTCTTCTTAATCTTAATGGTTCGTGCCATTATGCGTCGTTCTCTACGTCGTGAACAAACTACAGAAAAGGTACTACGTAATACATTTAATGCAGTAAAAACAATGTATTTTGTTATTTTCCTACTCTTTAGTGGCATCCCAGGCGCTATTATGTACTGGTTGAAATTCCGTACGCCTATGATGGAAGAAGTTCGCCAAAACATGATCCAACGCGGTTACGATGTAAGCGACTTAAAATAGAATTAACAAAAAAACAGAGCTCCTACAGGAGCTCTGTTTTTTTACCCTTACGTACTCGTTAGCTATTCGATTATTTAGCGTCGAATTGGTCTGGAGTTGTGCTGTTATACGTATCAATATAACCGTTGAAACCTTCAATCATGTTGTTAAGGTTGTTGTCGCTTGGATCAGCTAGCACTTGACGTACTTCACCAACTACGGAATTGTAACGATCAGCAAGAACTTGACCACGGTCGTTGTTTATGCTCTTAAGCAATGCTTCGATTTCGGAAAGTTCTTTTTCTACAGCTGCTTTATCAGCATTTTGAGGAGCTTTTTCCAATTTATCCACAAGCTCAGTTAAGCGAAGCGTAGATTCCATTGCTGCTGCATAACCTTTTTTACCGTCTTTTTTCAATTTTTCGATTTGTTTTTTGCTTTGTTCCGCATTAACTTTATTTAGAGTTTCGTTGAACTTCGCATAAGCAGCATCGAATTTTTCTACTGCTGCTACGTATTTAGCAGCAAGTTCTTTACCTTTAGCGCCGCCATCGTTCATGTAAGCTTTAGAATCATCATAAGCTGTCAAATCTTTATATATCGGCACTAATTCATTAAGAATGTTCAATACATTGTCGCGCTCTGCATCAACTTCTTTGAATGTGGAACCTTCTTTTTTAGCTTTTTCTAAATCTGCTTGTAATCTGTCAAAGTGAGGTTGGTTAGTAATAGCACCTTCTGCGAAGCCGCCTTTTAATTTAGCCAAACCTTCTGCTTGGAATTGAGCAAATGAAACATTGTCACTGTTAAAGCGGTTAGTTGCATCGATAAGTGTGTTAAGCTTTGCCGCTGCTTTTTCATCGCCACCGTCAACCACGGAGGATACTACGGAACCAATACCGCCCGCTTTATCGCTACCGCAACCAGAAACGAATAAGCCTGCAGTCAAAGCTGCTACACAAAGCAAGGTGGAAAATAATCTGCGTTTGTTGTTCATAACTTCTCTCTCCTATTTACACACGAGTATAGAACTAAACGAATTATACTAATTATGCTACACCAATTCCGTAGCCACAGCTACAAAAATTAGATATTCATATAAATCTCACCTTAATTAAGGGAATTACCTAAAATCAGTCGATCCATTTAAAATGTTTGCACGCATTATAAATGCCGTCTTTATCACAGTCTGTAGTGATATAGTCCGCTTTTGCTTTTAATTCAGGACGCGCATTCCCCATGGCAATATTAAGCCATTCCGGTCTAAACATGGACAAATCATTATAGCCATCACCAAATACAACAGCTTGATTCGGTTTCATTCCGAAATGTTCAAGCATATTGCGGATGCCTAAGGCCTTTTCCATTGGTTCATACAAAACACAACCTTCGCCATAGCGGATCAGCTTATGTGTCATATGCTCAATATCTTTCTCCTCTTCTTCCCCTTCTTTAAAGAACACATAAATCTTATAAAACTCTTCAACATTATGAAAGTCAAAATCAGGATCTACGGTCGTTTTAAAGACGTCCCAATTTGGATTCCACTCCAAGATTTCCTTGTAAGGTGTGATGCGACCTAATTTATTGCGGTCTGTAACAGCCCAAGGAATATTATGAGATTCTAAATACTCTAAATATTTAATACATGCATCGCGATCCATGCCAATCATAGATACCAATTCATTATTAACGGTAATACTATGACCACCGTCCGCTACAAAATCGGTAAGCCCTGCACGTTCAGCAAAACGTTTAGCATCTACTTGAATACGTCCCGTCGCTAATGCTACGCGATGACCACGGCGTTTCAATTCATCCAAGCAGTATTGGGCGCTGTCAGGAATTTTGCCTTCAGGCCATACAGCTAGGGTATTGTCGATATCGAAAAAGAAAAACTTCTGCTCCACAGGCCCTCCTAATCACGTCCACTCATCAACTTAAATCGCTCTTTTTGTTCTACATCAGGATATTTCTCCCGATCCACATCACTAATAAACATCTCTAAAGGACGTATATACATATCGCGCTCATCATAGAGTTTTTGATATACTACAAATTTCTCACCCGTTTCCGAATGAGTCGCTACGTCTAACACGTAATAATACATACCCTTAAAATGGCGATATAAACCGCCTTTTACTATATCACTCATGAACAACCTCATTATATCAATCTAAAATAGTAGCTAATTTTACCAAACTTAATGTATCTAAATATCCGTTATCAACACATCATTACGTAACAATATTGATAAAAAATATAGACCCGAATTAATCATAAAAACAATTAGTTACAAGCTAAATGGATAATAAAAACGTAAAATACTCTAACTATTATTATATAACTATTAAGAGGTAAATTCACGATAATCTAGTAATTAACATTCTATAGTTTCCATATAACGAATGGCATCCGCTAACATATCAGTCGTAATCTCATATGGTGATACTACTACATCACGAACAGATACTGCTTTCTCCACGATTTGTGGTATATGGGATTCATTGAGTCCCATTTGTGAAAGCTTCGTAGGCCAGCCGATTGCACGATATACAGGTAACCAACGGTTTAATTCGTCTAATTGTTTATCTACAATAAAGAGAATTAACAAACCGTAAGCTACCATTTCACCATGTAAATGATGCTTTTCTGTCTCTTCATTCGTAGCACAACCGTAGCAAATAGCATGAGCAATAATACTATTATAATCACCAGGCATACAGCCAGATACGATACCTGTCGTAAAGATTACAGTCATAACCATCAAATCAAAGGCTTCGCTACGGTGTTTGTTCTCGTTATCCTTATAGGCCTGTAAACCATGCTCAAAGATCGGTTCACTACACATAGAGGATAATACAAGACCTAATTGCGTGTTGTACACTTGCTCACGATTACGGGCAGACATCAATGTTTCGTAATGCTTGGCGATAGTATCGCCCATGCCAGCCCATAAGTATCGGCTTGGCGCCTCTACGAGGATATCTGCATCGATAAAGCAATGTACTGGCGGATGATTTACAAAGGCAATGCCATCAAAATTATGATCTGCCGTATATACGGCTGCCGCTTCAGATGTGGCAGCACAAGTAGATGCAATAGTAGGAATGGTGAAGAACGGTTTATCATCTAACTCTACGGCTACTACTTTCACCGTATCAATAGCCTTGCCACCGCCTACAGCAAATAGAAAATCTGCAGCTTTCACAGAATCCATAGCAGCGATTTCCTTGCCTCGAGCAAAGGTACATTCACCACCAAAATGGATGATATCTAATACCTTGATACCTGCCTTATCTAACACTGGCTGAAGGTGAGGCATTGCCTTAGAGAGGGCCGTTTCACCACCTATAATGGCTACTGTATGGCCGTATAATTTTGTAAATTGTGGAATGGCGGCAAAAACATCATGACCGCCAAAGCTGTAACTAGGTAAACAATGAGTGCTACGCATAAAAATCTCCTTTATATACTATATATGTATTATAGAAAGTCCTACCTATAAAAGCAATTTTAGGCGGCAACTTTTATACCGCAAAAAAGGTTCTATACTTTCAACAAAGATGAAAGCATAGAACCTTTACTATTATTATTTATTTTCGGACACAAGACCTTTATGGATAAGACCTACAACGAAGCCTAATACCGCAAAGCTCACCCAGCCCATACCAGCAGCCTGGAATGGAATGTATTGAGTGAAGAGCTGTTCCAATGCAGCAGGTGCAATACCTGCCGTTTCAAGACCAGTCATAAGAGCAGAGATCATTGTGAAAGCCATTGTCCATGCATATACGCAACGACGACCACCGAACATATTGTTAACAAGCGCTAACAAGATAATTACAATCGTTAACGGATACAAGAGCATCAACACTGGAATCGCAGCACTGATGATTGTTTTCAAGCCAAACATACTAAGACCAAAGGCCGCAACGGAGAAGATGACTACATATAATTTATAGCTAATCTTCGGAGTCAACTTATGGAAGTACGTACCACAAGAAGTGATAAGACCGATACTTGTGGACAAGCAAGCCAAGAGAACGATGATAGCCAAGATGATTTGACCAAAATCACCAAACAAGTAGTTCGCACTTACGGACAATACAGGAGCACCTGTATCGAATAAACCGAAGCGTTCAACACTTGTAGCACCGATGTTAGCAATAAATACATATACGATGCCGAGAAGGGCTACCGCGATAGCACCTACCTCCATTACTGTTTTTGTAATCACCGCACGAGATGTAGCACCACTAAGACGTACAAAGTCGATGACTAGAATAGCAAATACTACAGAAGCTAACGCATCCATCGTATTATAGCCGTCCAAGAAACCTTGTAACACAGCCTTTGATGCATCGCCATAAGTAGGTTGTGGCACTGCATAGCCACCAAGCGGCGTAATAAAAGATTTAACAATTAACAGCAGAATTACAAGTAGTAATGCCGGTGTCAAAATATTACCGATACGATTAACGAGCTTTTGTGGGCTAATGGACAGCCATAAGGAAACACCAAAGAATAATGCCAAGAAAATTGGTTCCATATTCATGCTTAAACCTTCAGTGAAAGGTTTAATTGCAATTTCATAAGCTACAGTACCAGTACGTGGCGTCGCAAACATTGGACCGATACTCAAGTAAAGAGAAATTGTGTACAACAAGCCATAAAACGGATGAACACGGCTTGCAAGTTCTTCAACATCTTTACAGGAGGAGTAACCCATCGCTGCAACACCTAACAGTGGAAGGCCTACACCTGTTAATACGAAGCCGAGCAAAGCCCAACCTACATTACTACCAGCTTGTTGACCTAAGGCCGCTGGGAAGATCAAATTCCCTGCCCCAAAGAATAGGGCGAATAACATCATGCCTATGGCCAAATAGGCACGGGTCGACAAATTGTCGTTACCATTCATAAATGTAACCCCCTTTAGGTTATATAAAAATAATATTACCATTATAATCCAAAGGGGGTTAGGTATACAAGAAAAATATCCTTACTATTCCATATCGGCATAGCGTTATTCCCACAAGTAAAGGGATTTAACTAAGAAATTTTTCTTATATGAACTTGTACATCGTAGAAAGTACTGCCCCAACCTTGATCAGTTGGGCGATCTGCCGTAAGTGCATTGATAGCGACTTCAGGGTCACTAGATTGTGATTGCCACCATACACCAAGGGAGACTAATGTGCCTCGTTGCACCTCATCATCATAATGAGCTTTAATTTTTACACTGCCACGGCCGTTATAAATTTCAACTTCATCACCATTTGCGATGTCATATATTTTTGCATCTTCTGGATGAATGCGAAGTTTCATCAATTCTGGATCATCAAAGTCGAGTTCACAGAAGCTAGAATCTAAAATACGAATATCATTACCATTGATAAGCCAAAACGGTGCATTATCACCATATGGTGGCATATATCGAATGAGAGGCTCCACATCATGAGGATTATAAAGCTCAATTTTACCAGATGGCGTTTTAAAATCCATCTTGTAATTGTCAGGCAAAGTCATCTCTACCGGCTCACCACTAAGAATCAAATCTTGGTCTTCTTTAGATATACGACTAGAAGTACGCACAATTTGATCTATCAATTCTCGTTCACTATGATTGAAGAATTCATCATCAAGACCCATCCGTTTTGCTAACTCTGCAATGACTTGCCAATTGGAACGAGATTCGCCGATGGGATCAATCAATTTATAACCCGTTCCAATGGTGTAGTGACCATAGGAATTATAAATATCATCATGCTCTACAGAGGTAGTAGCAGGTAAAATAATGTCAGCATACTTACAAGTGTCGGTAAAGAAACGCTCGTGTACCACGGTGAATAAGTCATCACGCATTAGACCTTTGCGTACAACATTCTGGTCAGGAGCTGTAATGGCAGGATTCGAAGAGAACACATATAAACTATGGACTTTAGTCCCTTCAGGGTTAGTAAGCATTTCACCAAGTTTAATCATCGGCATCAATCGTTTAGCTGGTGCATGGACATGAGCCTGTTGCATCACCTCTTTACCAACGAACTTACTACCACTAGCACTCGATAGTAAACCACCACCAAGGTGCTGCCACGCACCTACAACAGCCGGCAAAGCATTGACTGCTCGACATGTCATAGCACCATTGCCGTAGCGAGACAAACCACTACCGAGGCGAATAAATGGAGCCTTAGCTGTAGCATAAGCATGAGCAAACTCAGTCATACGCTCTACAGAAACACCAGAAATTTCAGATGCTTTCTCTGGCGTAAAGTCATGCAACGTTTGCTCTACTAGCTGATCGTACCCTTGTACATGTTGATTGATAAAATCCATATCCGCCAAGCCATCACGATGAATGATATGAAGCATGCCTAATGCTAGTGCCCCATCACTACCGGGGTTCACAATAATCTGTTCATGAGCTTGACTAAAGGTATATGTTTTATGGGTATCAATAATCCAAACTCGAGCCCCATTCTTTTTAGCAATATTTACATCATGTAAGATATGAAGATCTGTAGCCGTCGCATTAATGCCCCACAATACAATTAAATCACTATGTTGGGCCTCTTGTGGCTTAATAGCTAAGGTGTCACCATAAACAGAGCGAAACCCCGCTTGTTTCGCAGGCGAGCAAATACCTCTATCTTGATCGGTAGCACCTATTCGACGAAAGAAATAATCTGCTGCAGGGCTTTGAATAACACCCATTGTTCCGGCGTAGGAATAGCGCAAAATGCTTTCACTACCATAAGTATCAATAGTGTTCTTGAAATTATTTACTATTGTATCTAGCGCTTCATCCCAACTAATACGTACATATTGGTCTTCACCAATACCTTTTTTGCCAATGCGCTTCATAGGGTATTCTAAACGCAGCGGAGAATGGATAACCTTTTCGTAATGAACCATTTTAGGACATAATGTGCCTCGGGTAAAAGCATGGTCCTTATTACCACGAACCGACACTACTTTATTATTTTCAACACTTACGATTAGCCCACATGCGTCGGGACAATCATAGGGACAAACAGACTTATATTCTTTCACAAATAAGCACCTCGCTTATAAATTATATAAACTATAGGATGTATATTTATATTATATTACAGTATAGACCTGTATATGTGTAATCTTTTTTACATCTTTTAATTTTAAAGAAAACATGAAGACAAAGAATTTTCTGTATATCAATACATTCAGTTATCACATTCAATTTATGACCTTATCAATTATTTTGATATATAAGCCTTAACATTTCAAGTTTTATCGATATCTATCCATTATCATTCTTCCTAGTAAGCTGAACAGTTATACTAATAAGGTCTATAAAAATACTCTAAATCTACAAAAAAATCATGCAACAATGACTAAAAGTCATAACCATGTAATTTTAGGTATAATCAGCTTTTCCACTTATACACTATAGAATATGTGATTAAAATCACCCGCACGTATGCGTATTTAGTAATGTCATTCAGACTGCAAGACTATTCAATCTCACTTCTTTCTGTGCTATACTGACAGTGTCATTTGAGAGGATATAGAGCTACCCAGAGAGTCATGTAATTTTCATGATTCCTTTAAACTGTAGTTGCTATATCAGGTACATATTTTCTGAAAAGAGGTTTTAACGATGGCAGACGCAAAA
>ERZ1034913.1743-NODE-1743-length-12386-cov-4.170384_pt1 | contig 12386 bp, 10 predicted proteins | sample MGYA00520697_ERZ1034913 | MGnify/ENA primary metagenome ERZ1034913 (study PRJEB33766, sample SAMN09781786) | gut metagenome | biome: gut microbiome | host: Homo sapiens | place: Madagascar | study: EMG produced TPA metagenomics assembly of the PRJNA485056 data... | reverse complement strand
CGAAGCAACTTCAAATATTGATGTTGAAAGCGAAAATGATATTATGGCACAGATTGCCGAGATTGCCAAAAGCAAGACGGTTATTTTGATTTCACACAGACTTGCAAATGTTGTTGATGCGGATAACATTTATGTAATGCAGGACGGCAATACTGTTGAAAGCGGTACACATACCGAACTTTTGAAAAACAACGGTGTTTATGCCGAACTTTATAATTCACAGATTCAGCTTGAAAACTACACAAAGGAGGTGTGAGTAATGAAAAAAAGAAGTAATCTTAGCATTATGTTCAGACTTTCGGCACTTGTAAAACCGCTTGCGGGATTTATGGTGCTTGCAATTATTATGGGTGTAATCGGAAATTTGTGTGCCGCATTCATAACTGTTCTCGGAGGCTACGCAATCCTTGACGCACTCAGTATTTCAACGGAAATTTCAATGCTCACAGCCTTCATACTTGCAGGTGTATTTGCACTTTTGCGTGGCGTTTTAAGATATGCCGAGCAGTCAAGCAACCATTATATAGCTTTCAAACTGCTTGCACTTATCCGTGACAGGGTGTTTGTTGCTTTACGCAGACTTTGCCCCGCAAAGCTTGAGGGCAAGGACAAGGGCAATCTCATTTCAATTATCACCTCTGATATCGAATTGCTTGAGGTATTCTATGCACACACGATTTCTCCGATCGCAATTGCAATTATTTTCTGCGTTGTTATGGTTGTGTTCATAAGTATGTACAGCATAATCCTCGGAATGATTGCGCTTGCGGCATATGTTACGGTCGGTGTGATTATACCGATTGCGGTTTCAAAAATCAGCGGAAGTGACGGTGAGAATTTCCGCAAAAAATCAGGTGAGCTCAGTACATTTGTTCTTGACAGCCTGCACGGAATTTCTGAGCTTATTCAATTCGGAAGCGGCAAAAAGCGTTGTGATGAAATGTCGGAAAAAACCGAGGATTTGCTCAAAACAGAAAAAAATATGAAACAGAAAACGGGTACAAATATGGCTGTTACAAACACGGTTATTTTTGTGTTTGATGTTGCTCTCCTGATTACAGCTGCGTTTTTGTATCAGTCGGGTTTAGTAGGCTTTGACGGTGTAATCATTCCGGTGATTGCACTTATGAGTTCATTCGGCCCTGTTGTTGCACTTGCAAATTTAGGCAGTACATTGCAGAACACCTTTGCCGCAGGAAACCGTGTGCTGAACATCCTTGATGAAAGTCCTGTTGTCGAAGAAATTACAGGTAAAAAAGATGTTGTGTTCAACGGTGCAAAGGCTGAGAATGTCACATTTGCCTACGGTGACGAAATTATACTCAACGATGTTTCGGCAGATATAAAGGAAAATTCTGTTGTCGGAATTATCGGCAAGAGCGGCAGCGGAAAGTCAACTTTACTGAAGCTTTTAATGCGTTTTTGGCAGATTCAGAAAGGTGATATTAAAATTTCGGACACAAGTATAGAAGATATAAACACCTCAAATCTGCGTGATATTGAAAGCTATGTTACTCAGGACACACACCTTTTTCATGACAGCATAAAGAATAATCTGAAAATTGCAAAGCTTGACGCAACCGATGACGAGATAATTTCAGCCTGTAAAAAAGCGTCTGTTCACGATTTTATTATGAGTCTGCCAAACGGCTATGACACAATGGTCGGTGAACTTGGTGACACACTTTCAGGCGGAGAAAAACAAAGACTCGGACTCGCAAGAGCTTTTCTGCACAATGCACCGCTTATGCTGCTTGACGAGCCGACAAGTAACCTCGACAGCCTTAACGAGGCGGTCATTCTTAAATCACTCAATGAAGAAAGAGATAACAAAACAGTTGTGCTTGTATCCCACAGAGAATCAACAATGAAGATTGCCGACACGGTTTATTGCGTTGAAAACGGGAGGACAAGCTGATGGGCAAGAAACTCAGCGTTGATGAAAAGCGAGAAAGAGAACAGCAGGTTGTGTCAAAAATGATTGACCTCTACTGCCGTAAAAAACATAAGACTAAAGGGAAGATGTGTCCCGATTGCCAAGCCTTAAAGAATTACGCAGAACTGAGAATCAGTAAGTGCCCGTTTATGGAAACAAAAACCTTTTGTTCAAATTGCAAGGTGCATTGCTACAAACCGCAGATGCGTGAAAAGATACGGGAGGTTATGCGCTTTTCAGGTCCGAGAATGATTTTTTACCATCCGATTATGGCAATCGGACATCTCATAGAAAGCAATAAAGAGAAAAAGAAACTTCAAGAGGATAAGCAAAATTATTAAATTTTACGGCAGAGCAACGGTTTTTGAACAGCTTGTTGCCCTGCTGTTTTGTGATACTTGACAAATTTAATTGAAATGTGATAAGATACAAACAAGTTAGCTTAAACTAACTTGTTGCAATCATGGGGGAGTGGTTATGAACGAATCGCTTGAAATACTGAAAATGCGAGTGCTGTTGAGTTTTCTCAATGAGGACAGCCGATTTTGCACGGTAACAGGACTTTCGTCTGTACTGGGCGAGAGCAAACAGAAAATCAGCAGATTATTAATGTCGCTTGAAAAGGACGGATTGCTTGACCGCACAGACCTCAGACATCCAAAACTTACGGATGATGGTATAAAGTCGGCGGAATATTACGAGGATCGCACAAGCGTAATACTCAACCACCTGCTCTATGAAGGACTCGACATAGAAAGTGCGGAACACGATTCCTACGCATGGGCGTTGTACAGTTCTGAAAATGTAATGGAAATCATCCGCAGTTCCGAACAGCGCTACCGAGCCAAATATGAACTGCGCCGACAAAACCAATTTGGCGGTGATGAACTCTGCAAACATCTAAGTGACGGCGAATACCTGTTCCCGTTTTTGATATACAAAGAAAACCTGTCAAACGGCACAAATCTGTCAATGGCAAATTCGGGATTTGAACATCCGTGCAAGCTTGTGGTGGCAGACGGAAAAGGTACAATTGTGCTGAAACCGCTCGACATAACCGCCAAATCGCAGATGAACGGCAAGGATATGTACGGCAGAGTACGCAAGCTGATGTACTTTGACGGCACCGATTTTGTTCAGGCCCCCGACAATGACGGCTGTATAACCTTTCCGGCTGACAGTATGTTCTTTCTGAACATCGGTTCGGGAATGGGACAAATACTGCACGGAAGTGTTTGTCTGAGAATGCAATGCTCGGTCGGCACAAACCATATGCCCGAGTCAACGGCAATCTTTACAATAATGATATGAATAGGGTATTATTTCAAAAATTGTCACATCTGCGATACAAAATTGTAACGGTAGTGTGACATAAAATAATAAAATTTTGCCTGTAAAAGCGAGCTGACTGCAAAAATCAGCCTATTTTGTCACACAAGTGTTACAAAACCACGCTTGCACGCCAAAATGAAAAATGCTATACTCTAAATCGCTAAAGAAAATGACTGAATATCACCGCATTAACGGCACGCAGTTTAATCGAAATTTTTAAAAATCCCAACAGCTAACGGCTGTTGTTTTTTAAGATATAGGTTAGGTTAAGCTAACTTAAACGATTAAATCAAACTGCAGAAAAATGCGATTATTCCGTTATTTTTTTGAAATACAGTTAGCGTTAGCTAACATTAAATTAAACCCTATTTTGGGGTATATTTAAGGAGGATTTTATGGAAATAAAAACGACAAAGCACAATTTCTTTAGTAGAGGAATTGCTGTGCTTTTGTCTGTTCTGATGTGTTTCGGTGCATTTAGTATGACAGCTTTTGCCGCCGAGGATACAAGTGCAGACACACCACAGCAACAGCTTGAAAACCTGCTTGATAAAATCTATGCGCTTAACGCAGACGATTACACAGCAGACAGTTACAACGAGCTGAAAGAACAGGCAGACAGCGTTAACAGACCTGTTATTCCCTATGATGAGGTAACAGGTGACGGTATGCCTGATTGGGTTGCCAACATAATGATTAAAAATCTTACAGAGGCAATGAACAATCTCGTTAAGATAACTCCGCAGAGTCAGTTGGAAGATTTGCTTGACAAAATCTATGCACTCAATCCCGACGATTATACACCTGAGAGTTATAACGAACTTAAAGAGCAGGCAGACAGCGTAGTAAGACCTGTTACACCGTATGATGAAGCAACCGGCGACGGTATGCCCGACTGGGTAGCAAATTATATGATTACTACACTTACTGATTTAATGGATAAATTACAGCCTGCTGATAAAAAGACAGTTTTCGACAAACTCGAAGACAAGCTCAAAGAAGCAGAAGCACTCAACTCAGCTGACTACACAGAAGAGAGTTGGACAAAGGTTCAGGAAATCATTGACTCGGTTGACAGACCTGTATCATCAGATAACATTACAGAGAAACTTGCAACTAAAATGCTTTCAGACCTTGAAAAAGCGATTGAAGCATTAGAGCAGAAGCCTGATGAATCAATCAAACTTGAAGACGGTACATACTATGCTAAATTAACTCACAATAGTGGCAATTTTAAAGACAGAGCAAAGATTGTTGCGAAAGACGGTAAGTATAAGGTAACTATATATACTAAAACTATGACATCGCAGAACTTTGACGGTGGCTATAAAAGCAATCGCTTATATACTGTTTACTCAAGATCAGATTACAGCTTTAAAGAAGTTGAGGTTGTAAAACCTGAAAATAATGACCGGTTTGAAGACATTGCTTCAAAGTATTCAAAGAAAAACCTTGTTTCAGGTTTTGACATTGCAGATACTGACTATAAGGATGCAGTAAAAGCAGCAGTAAGTTCTGATTATGATGATTTATTCTTTGATTCAAGTTATGTTGTACTTTCTGACTACAGTGTAGCTACAACCTTTGAAACAGATGAACTTGACAGTACATTCTTGGTAAATGGTCTTTTCACTTGTCCGTACTATAAATATGGCGGTGATATAGAAAGAATGAATTACTGGCAGTTGTCAGATAATATCAAATTTAACAGTTCTGATATCGTTAAGATTGCCGATGATTTTACAAGCCTTTCAGGAACTTATGTAAAAACCGAAAGTGCTAGTAACAGCAATAAAAATGAGCGTAATGTTAGTAAACAGCCGTTTGCAAAAATTGAGAGCAAAAACGGTAAGGTTTATGTAACATATTCATTTGACCCTAAGGCAGAGGCACAGAATATTACTGACGCTCAGAGTACAGAAGCCGTATATGATGCAAAGGGCAACAAACTCGATACAAGCAACAATGAAATTACACTTGAATACAACAGTTATGATGAACTCATTTCAGGTACATATGTAAAAGCTAATGTTTCAATTGTAAGTGACGTTCGTGGTGCATACAATCGTATGTATGAAAATGATTTTGCGGTTGACTTTACGGCAAAGCCTGTAACGATTACAGACAGTGCAACAGGCATTAAACTTTATTCAACTTCAAAGTTTATTTCCGAGAACGCTAAACTTGATGTAAGTCTTGTAAAAGACACAGGAAGCACAGACACAGATAAAGATGCTTGGGCAAACGCTATGAGCAAGTTGCCAAAGTATAACAAGATGTATTTCTTCAACTTCAATGTTACAGACGGTGGAAATACAGTTACAGACTTTGGCGGTGCGGTTTCAATTGAAGTTCCAAAGGTTGACGGCTTGAATGAAAGTTCAGTTCGGTTGTTTCTCAACAAATATTTTACTGACTATAAAAGTTTTGCTTTTGGTTGGTTTAACGAATACATTGTGGTAAACAATGACGGTTATGCTATGGTTCTTGATCCTGATTATTTTGACGGTAACTGGTGCATTTATGATGAAAAGATGTCTAATTCAGACGGTTCATCACTTTCAGACGGTACATACCGTGTTCCGATTACAACATTCAATCAGGTTCAGCCTGACCAAACTTCAATGTCAGCACAGTGCCTTGGCGACTATGCAACACTCGTTGTTAAGAACGGTGTAAAAAGACTTGAACTTGAGTACAAGCCTGTTGATATCGGCGAAATGCAGGGTTATCTCATTCAGATGTGGGAACAGGAAAAGAACGGCGAGTATAAAGAGCTGACTTACACATCTTACTATAAGAACGAAGACGGCTCATATTATACAGACGCACTCAATGAAGGTACAAACAACTACTATCCAAAGACAGGTTATATGATTTTGCCGACTGACGATGTACAGTTCCTGACAAAGTTCAGAGTATCTGCAATGGATGCGATTATGGGTGGTAACGGTGACGCAACCCGTGAGGCTATCTTTACAATCTACTATGATGATGCTGTAAAGATTTCTGACGAAACCCCTGACCCCGATCCCGAAGAAATTCCAAACTTCAAACCTGCTGACACAACAGAACTTGAAAAACTCGTTGCACAGGCAGATAACTACAACGAAGACGATTACACAACTTCAACTTACACAACAATGAAAAATGCCCTTGCAAGTGCAAAGGCAGTTCTTGCAAACAGCAAGGCAACTCAGGAAGAAGTTAACAATGCAGCAGCAGAGCTACAGACAGCCATTGACTCACTTAAAAAGAAAGATGATACAAAGGTTGATATCAACAATCTTCCTGACGGCAAGTACACACTTTATGCTCAGATGATTAAAACAGACAGAGAGAGCTTCTCAATGTCAAATAACGCAATCAAGCATGATGTATGGCTTGAAGTAAAAGACGGTGAATATTACCTTACAATGCAGTTTAAGGGTATGTCAATTTACAACAAGTTCGGTTACTTGCTCAATCTTTCTTATTTTGACACCGGCTACACTTACAATGATTACGGTGTTCCTGAGGGTAAATTAGTTCCTGCCGAAGTTCTTACAACTCAGAAAGACAGTAACGGCAACGATGTTATCGACCAATACAACAATGCCGATAACCTATATCCTGAACTTGTAAGAATTAAACTTGTTGATAAGGCAAGCGAAAAATATGTTCCGCTACAGGTATTTGTCCCGATTATGGAATCAATCGCTGACGAAACTGGTACACAGCCTGTTCTTATGCAACTTGACTGGACAACTTTAAAGACTGACAACGGCGAAATCGTTCCCGACAAGCCTGAGGAGCAGTCACCTGAATTAGACTACACAGACTCTAAGACAGGCGTTAAGGTTAGCGCTGACAAGGGTGTGTTTGACGAGGGTGTTCAGGTTGTTGTTACCGAGATTACCGAGGGTACAGACTACGCTAATGCCGCTAAGGCTCTTGAGGACACAGGTAAAAAGTTCAAGCTTTACAATGTTAAGTTCCTTGACAAAAACGGCAACGAGGTAACTCCTAATGGTACTGTTTCAATCAGTATCCCTGCCCCTGCAGGTTATGACACATCAAAACTTTCTGTATTCAGAATCAATGACGGTTCTTCTAAGACTGTTGTTAAGGGTACATTCGCTGACGGTTTCTATACTGTTGTTACAAAAACAGGCGGTAATTATGCCCTTGCCGAATCGGGAAGCATAATCACAGACAAGCAGAATTCTGAAAATGTTGCAAAGTCCTCAACCTCAGATACGGCAGGCAACACAAATTCAGGCAATAATCAGCTTGTAAACAATACTGTTAAAACAGGTGACAACAGACCTCTCACAATTTGCCTTGTTGCAATGCTCGCCGCTTGTGCAGTTCTTGCCGTGATTGACTACAACAAAAAGCGTAAATCTCAGGGAGAATAATAAATGAAAAAATTATATTGTACAAACTTTTTTAAGACCTTGTGCAGTATGGTTGTAATGCTCGCTCTTGTGGCGGGCATTACTGCTATACCTGCCTATGCCGCATCTAACGGAATTTACACAGCCACCGCCACTCCGCACTACAGAAACCCCCTCACGGGCAAAATTGAAGACTCGGGCGGCGAAGATTCTGAGGTTCTCGGTCAGTCAATGACTGAATCGGCAACCTACACAAAAGCTCTTGTTGAGGTTGACTCAAACGGCAATACATACATTACGGTAAGACTTAAACTTATGGATAACATTCAAAACCCGACATTTAAGGTTGACGGAAGCTCCGTTTCGGCATCTCTTATGCAGGAGGACTATTCCGCCAATACTGCCGATTACAGAATGAAAGTTGCAAGCGAAAATTCCGTTATCCGTTGCAGTATGTATGTTGTTCCAATGGGCAGAGATGTTATTTTCTTTATCACGGTTTCAAACCTAAATTCGGGTTCGGGCGACTTTGTTACAAGCATTGCCGTGAATAATAACAAATCAAATAACAGCTCAAACAACGCAAATTCTTCAAATAACAGCTACAGCAATAATAATTCGGGCAACAACAATAACTCGTCCTACGAGCCTGTAGAAAGTTCAAACAACAGCTCATCTTCAAAAAGTCCCGATAAAAAGAACAATAAAAATTCCGACAAGAAAAAGTCAAAGGAAACTACTGCTCCCACAACCGTAAAACCGAGTACAGCCGTTCCCACAACTGCAGTAACAGAGCCGACAACCGATTCTGCACAGGAAGTAAACGGCTTACAGGAATTTGACGAGCAGGGCAGAGAAGTAACTGCTCCCGCAACCGTTGACGAAGTTCAAAACGGTTCTTATGCCGTTTGGTATGTCATCGGAGTTGTTGCGGTTGTATTGGTTGCAGGTTTCTGCGTATGGTACTTCGGTTTCTTCAGAAAAAAGAAAAAATAAGGAGATTTTACGAATGAAAGTAAAGCGTATTATTGCTCTGATTCTTTCCGCTGTGGCAGTTGTTTCGCTTGTCGGCTGTGTCAATCAGCACCCCGAAAGTGCTGCCACCAAAACAGAGGTAAATAAAGAAGTTCGCCTTGTGGCAACTTCTCCCGCTGTTGCACAAATTTGCAGCAGGTTGAATCTTGACCTTGTCGGTGTGTGCGACACTTCGGGTGCTCTTCCCGAAAAATATGATAAGGTGAAAAAAGTCGGCATGGCAATGAATCCCGACCTTGAAACAATCAAGTCGCTCAATCCCGACTATGTACTTTCTCCGTCATCTCTTGAATCGGATTTACAGCCAAAATATGCCTCAATCGGTGTCAAGTCGCTGTTTTTAAACCTCAAAAGCGTTGACGGTATGTATGCTTCAATCGAGGGACTCGGCGAAAAATTCGACCGTAAAGACGAAGCTGACGAAATGCTTAACGAGTTCAAAACCTTTATGGATAAGTACAAGGATAAAAATAAGGACAAGAAAAGTCCGAAAGTCCTTGTCCTTATGGGTTTACCGGGTTCGTATATCGTTGCAACCGACAACAGCTATGTCGGTAGTCTTGTAAAACTTGCTGGCGGTACAAATGTTTACGGTGACGGTGGCGGAGAGGAATTTTTGACGGCTAACACAGAGGATATGCAGACAAAAGATCCCGATATTATCCTAAGAGCCGCTCACGCTCTCCCCGATGAAGTAAAAGAAATGTTTGCCGAAGAGTTTGAAACCAACGATGTGTGGAAACACTTCCGTGCAGTTCAAGAGGGGAAAGTCTATGACCTCGACTCATCACTCTTCAATATGAGTGCAAATTTCAGCTACAGCGATGCTCTTGAGGCACTCCAGCCGTTGCTCTACGGTGAAGAATAAGTTTGTGCGTGAAAGGCGGTTTTATAATTGATTAGCACACGCAAAAAAATCCTGTCATTTGTTCTGACGGCTGTCGGACTGTTCATACTGTTTATTTTTGCAGTAAATACAGGCAGTCTGAAAGTTACTCCGTCAGAGCTTTTCTGCGGACTTTTTATTGAATATAATCCCGATGTTGCAACGATTTATGACCTGAGATTTCCGAGAATTTTCATTGCAATGCTCGGTGGTGCGGCAACTGCCGTTTCGGGTGTTTTGTTACAGGCGGTAATGAAAAATCCTCTTGCCGACCCCGGTATTATCGGTGTAAGTTCAGGCGCAAGCCTTGTTGCCGTAATCGTAACGGCATTCTTTCCAAGCCTGTTTTTTCTCACGCCAATGCTTGCGTTCATAGGCGGCTTGGTTGCATTTCTGCTTGTTTACAGCCTTTCGTGGAAAGGCGGACTTTCACCGCTAAGAATTATCCTTGTCGGTGTCGCAATAAATGCACTCTGCACAGGCCTTATGAGTGCGTTCAACTCCGCAACAGGCAGTTCATACACAGGTGTTGCAAGCATTGTAAACGCAAACATAACCCAGAAAACATGGGATGATTTTCAAACGCTTGCCGTTTATGTTGTAATCGGACTTGTTGCCTCATTCTTTGTGACAAATCAATGCAATCTGCTTTCACTTGAAGACAAAACCGCCCGCAGTCTTGGTATGAATGTCACAAGGAGCAGAATTGTTATTTCCGTTACAGCCGTACTTCTTGCTTCAATCAGTACAGCCGTAGTCGGTGCAATCAGCTTTCTCGGACTCATTGTTCCGCACATTGCAAGATTGCTTGTCGGCAGTAACCACAAGGTTCTTGTGCCGTATTCAATTTTGCTCGGAGCGTTCACGCTTTTGCTTGCTGATACAATTGGCAGAACGGGCGCATCACCCTATGAAATCAGCGCCGCAGTTGTAATGTCAGTAATCGGCGGTCCGTTCTTTATTTTCCTGTTAAGGAGGTCAAAGCAAAACTATGGCTAATAATATTTTTGAAATCAAAGACCTCTCGTTTTCATACGGAAACAATAAGGTTATTGACGGCTTGAACCTCAAAATTAAAGAGGGTAAAATTACAACCCTAATTGGTGCAAACGGTTGCGGCAAAAGTACGCTTTTCAACCTTATGACAAAAAATATAAAGCCTGATAACGGTATAATTTTTCTCGGCGGTCAGAATATTGAACAGATGAAGTTGAAAGATTTTGCCCGCAAGACTGCAATTGTTCATCAGTACAACACAGCCCCGCCGGACATTACGGTTAAAAAGCTTGTGGAATTCGGCAGAACTCCGTATCACACAATGGGTTTGTCGCCAAATCCTGAAGAAGATAGGGAAAAGGTGAGATTTGCCCTTGAAATAACCAATACGGAAAAGTTTGGGGACAAGCCTGTTTCGCAACTTTCGGGCGGTCAGAAACAGCGTGTGTGGATTGCAATGGCGCTTGCTCAGGATACAAAAATTCTCTTTCTTGACGAGCCGACAACATACCTCGACATCCGCTATCAATTGCAAATTCTCCGCCTTGTAAAACGGCTGAACAGCGAATTCAACATAACCGTGATTATGGTTCTGCACGACATTAACCAGTCGCTCTGTTACAGCGATGAAATCGTTGCAATGCAAAACGGAAAAGTGCTTTCACAGGGTGTGCCGAAAGAGATTATAACACCAAAACTTATAGAAGAGGTTTACGGTGTCACACTTGAAACAGGAGAGATTGACGGCAAGCCGTTTGTAATACCCGTGTAAAAAAGAAAGGTGGGAATGAAACTGAAACGAGTAACCGAGGATTATCTCAAGACAATTTATATTCTTTCATTAAAGGGAGAAGTTCACGCAACAAGATTAGCCGAAGAACTCGGTGTGTCAAAACCGACAGTTTCGGTTTCATTGAAATCCCTTGAAAAAGACGGCTGTATAACCCGTGATGAAAACAGGGCAATTTCTCTCACAAGGTCAGGCAAAAAGATTGCAAAAAATGTTTATGAGCGTCATTGTGTGCTGCGTAAAATGCTCGAGAACCTCGGTGTTGATAAAACAACAGCCGCATCCGATGCCTGCAAAATGGAACATGCCGTAAGCCCCGAAAGTTTTAACGCTTTGCGAAAACTTACCAAACATACAGATGATAAAAAATAACAAAAGGAGAGCAAATTTGAAACTCAAAAGAATAATTTTTACAGTAATCGGTTGTGTGTCGCTCGGAATCGGTTGTGTCGGAGCAGTTCTCCCAATTATTCCGACCGTACCGTTGTTCTTGCTGACAGTATTCTGCTTTGCAAATTCTTCCGAAAAATTACATAATTGGTTTGTGAACACAAAGATGTACAAAAAACACCTTGATTCGTTTGTAAAGAAAAAGGGTATGACAGTAAAAACCAAGGTAACAATACTTTCATCTGTAACGGCAATTATGCTGTTAGGCTTTATCCTTATGATGCTAAAGGGGATTATTATCCCAAGTATAATACTTGCCCTTGTGTGGCTTTTTCACCTTGTTTATTTCATTTTCTTTGTCAAAACGATTGCAGAATAAAATCATTTTCATAAATTTCTATAGTGCTTATGGTGGATATGATAATTTTAGATGAAGCAAATTATCTATACAAATAAGCAGGGTATGGTGGAACTCATATTTTTGATAATAGTGGTTCAATTGTTTCTGTTCTCAATTCAGATGCTTACCAGCAGGTATCACTTTCTGTTACTCCTGAAAAAACAAATGAAGTTGTAAATTATATTGCATTTGCGTTTGTTTACGGTTATAATGAGAATTGTTGTGGAAGCTATATTTAAAGC
>ERZ1034913.1741-NODE-1741-length-12406-cov-18.028743_pt1 | contig 12406 bp, 8 predicted proteins | sample MGYA00520697_ERZ1034913 | MGnify/ENA primary metagenome ERZ1034913 (study PRJEB33766, sample SAMN09781786) | gut metagenome | biome: gut microbiome | host: Homo sapiens | place: Madagascar | study: EMG produced TPA metagenomics assembly of the PRJNA485056 data... | reverse complement strand
TGCCGCACCTCGCTCGCCGTATCGGCACTTAGAATTATGCGGTATTGCCTTAATTGCTAATTCTGCAATTCCGTTCGCTTTCGCCCAGTAAGCGCCAGCTCACCAAATCAGTAGTACTTAAAATACCCCACATGCTGCGGCTGGTTATCTTCTACCAGGATGGTAAAGCCGCCGGGGTTTACTTCGGTCTGCTTACCAAAAGCGGCGCGTACAATCAGGTGCGGGCCGTTGTTCAGGATAATCTCCGCGGTCTGCTCCTTACCCACGCGGCGGTAGTGCAGCACATCGGCGCTGGCTTCCATCAGCTCCATGCTGCCGCCGTCAAAAGCATCGCAGCTGCGGCGCAGGCGAGCCAGGTTGGTCAGCGGCACGCGCAGGCGGCGCTCGGTGGAGTTCCAGTCAAAATACGCGCGGTTGAACGGGTCGCGGTAGCCCTGCATCCCGATCTCATCGCCATAATACACGCAGGGCACGCCGGGCAGGGTGTACAGCATGGCGTAAGCCAGCAGCACGCGGCGCAGGGCATCATCAATGCGGTCGCCGGGGATCATCCGCTTGCTCTGCCAGTAGCGGTCGCGGCCATTGGCGGGTTCGCCTGCAATGGCGGTAATACCGCGCTCGGTATCGTGGGTGGAAAGGAAATTCATTGCGCAGTCCAGCGCTGGTTTGGGATAGTTTTCGCAGATGGACATGATCTGCTCCCCCACCGCGCTGGCATCCTCGCCGCGGGCAAAAGCCACAGCGGCATTGCGGAACGGGTAGTTCATGGTGGCATCCAGCCCATGGCCGCGCAGGTAGGTGCGGCGGTGGTCGAACGCTTCCTTGGTGGTGGCGTCCTCCCATACTTCGCCGATGAGCAGCTTATCCTCGCCGTGGGCTTTGACGGCGGCACGGATCTTTTCGATAAAATCATCAGGCAGTTCATCCGCCACATCCAGCCGGAAGCCGGAAGCCCCCAGCCCCAGCCATGTATCAATCACGCCACCCTTGCCGCAGACAAAGTTGCCGTAAGAGGGGTCCTCCTCCTCCACTTCGGGCAGGGTCTCAAAGCCCCACCAGCTGCGGTAGCCGCCGACATAACCGGAATCGAAGTCATACCAGCTGCGGTAGGGCGAATTGCGGTCACGGTAAGCGCCGCCGGGGCCATAGCGGCCTTCGCGGTTAAAATAGAGCGAATCCGAACCGGTGTGGCTGAACACGCCATCCAGAATAATGCGGATGCCGTGTTTTTTGGCCTCGGCGCACAGGGCGGCAAAATCCTCGTTGGTGCCCAGCAGCGGATCGGCTTTCAGGTAGTTGGCCGTATTGTAGCGGTGGTTGGCGTGGGCCTCAAAAATGGGGTTCAGGTAAATGCAGGTAACGCCCAGCTCTTCCAGGTAAGGCAGCTTTTGCTGGATGCCCGCAAAATCGCCGCCGTAATAATCCATGTTCAGGTAGCCTTCGCTCTGCTCATTGGGCCAAAAATACGGCTCGCCGGTTTTATCCGGACGGTAAATGCGGTCCGCAAAGGGCAGCGGCTTGTTGGGTACGCCCTCATAAAAGCGGTCCGGGAAGATCTGGTACATCGTACCGTCTTTGATCCAGTCCGGGGTCTTGAAATCCGGCTCGTACACCGTCAGCTGCCAATCCAGGCCATTCACCCAGGTCAGCTCACCTTCCCCGTTGGCGGTGCGATAAATCTTGCGGAAATCCGTGTACAGGTCAAAGTGGTAAAAATACAATCCCGATGTGGTGGGGGCCAGCTGGAACACAAAATGGTTTACGCCGGGGGTCTGGCCGTCAAAATTCATGCGGTAATGCACGGGGTCTTCGCGGTCTTTGGTCAGCACCAGGTGTGGGTCCACATAGCCCAGTCTTTCCGGCACAGTCAACCGCCAGGTAACGGTCTGCCCCGCCGGAACTGCGCCAAACGGTGTTTTATACTCCGCACAGCGGGAGTTAAAAAAAGTATGCGTTGGTTGTTCAGGCAAACAAATCAATCCTTACATTGAACAAGTGTACAAAAGCAGCCGTGACCCACTGGCGCCGGCAAATTCAAGTCGGCTACCGGGATCGCGGCTGTTCGTTTATTTTATTGTACGGGCAGCGCGTGTACGTTCACAGCTGCACACGCGCCCGCACTGCGGTTAAAGCTCTGCTTTGGGCAGATTATTTAACCGGGGTAGCACCCCAGATATCGCGGGAGTAATCCATGATGGAACGGTCGGCGGAGAAGATGCCGGCGTTGGAGATGTTCATCAGGCTCATACGGTTCCAGGTCTGCTTCTGCTTGTACAGTTCCTGCACGGTGTGCTGGGCACGGCGGTAATCCTTGAAGTCAGCCAGGACCATGTACGGGTCAGAGTTGCGCAGGTTGTTGGTAACCTCGCTGAAGTTCTCGCCGTTCCAGCCCTTTTCCAGCATATCCAGAACTGCCATGGCAACATTATCATCAGAGATGAATGCCTGCGGATGGTAGCCCATGCCTTTCAGTGCGTTGACTTCGGGGGTCAGCATACCAAAGATAATCTCGTTGTCCTTACCGGCGGCATCGGCGATTTCCACGTTCGCGCCGTCCAGGGTACCCAGGGTGATTGCGCCGTTCAGCATGAACTTCATGTTGCCGGTGCCGGAAGCCTCGGTGCCGGCCAGAGAGATCTGCTCGGACACTTCGGAAGCGGGCATCAGGCGTTCAGACAGGGAGACACAGTAGTCTTCCAGGTAGACAATGCGCAGCTTATCTTTAACAGCGGGATCGCTGTCGATCAGCTTGCCCAGCTTGCAGATCATGCGGATCATCTGCTTGGCCATGTAGTAGCCGGGGGCAGCCTTGGCACCGAAGATATAGGTCTTGGGCACAAAGTCAGCGTTCGGGTTTGCCTTCAGGTACAGGTACTCAGCGGCAATGTTCATGGCATTCAGGTGCTGGCGCTTGTACTCGTGCATGCGCTTGACCTGGCAGTCAAAGATAGAATCCGGGTCAATGACCTGGCCGGTGGTCTTTTCCAGATAGTTGGCAAAGTTCACCTTGTTGGCGCGCTTGACGGCGGCCAGCTTATCCAGCATGGCAGAATCGTCGGCAAATTTCTCGAACTTCTTCAGTTCGGAAGCATCCTGCTTGAAGCCGGGGCCGATGGAATCTTCCAGCAGCTTGGTCAGGCCGGGGTTGGCAGCCAGCAGCCAGCGGCGGTAAGCGATGCCGTTGGTAACGTTCTTGAATGCTTGCGGCTTGTACAGGAAGTAATCATGGAACACGCTGTCCTTGATGATCTCGCTGTGCAGCTTGGAAACGCCGTTGATGGCGTGGCAGGTGTAGGCACAGATGTTGGCGGTGCGGACCTGGTTGTCGCCGATGATGGCCATATAGTCGATCTTGCCCTGGTCGCCGGGGAAGGCCTTTGCCAGGTCTGCGCGGCAGCGGCGGTCCATCTCGCAGACGATCTGCCAGATACGGGGCAGGGTGGAGCGGAAGATGTCGGCGTTCCACTTCTCGAGAGCCTCACTCATGACAGTGTGGTTGGTGTAAGCGAAGACCTTGCGGCAGATGTCGAAGGCAGCATCCCACTCATAGCTGCACTCATCCAGCAGGATGCGCATCATTTCGGGGATGGCCACGGTGGGATGGGTATCGTTCAGCTGGATGGAGACCTTGTCAGGCAGGTTGTCCAGCGTGCCGTACTGGTTCAGGTGGTTCTGCAGGATGTCGGCGATGGACGCGGCAGAGAAGAAGTACTGCTGGCGCAGACGCAGGATCTTACCCTCGGTGTGGTTATCGTTGGGGTACAGGATCTTGGAGATCAGCTCGGCAGAAGCAGACTGGCTGATGGCGGTGTTGTAGTTGCCGGCGTTGAAGCTGCTCATATCAAAGCTGGGGGCCTTAGCCTGCCACAGACGCAGCTTGGAAACGCCGTTGCTGCCGTAACCGGCCACATACATATCGTTGGGCACGGCGATGACAGAGTTATAATTCTCGTACTTGACGTGGTGGAAGCCGCCCTCCCAGGTCTCGATAGCCTGGCCGTCAAAACGGATCTCCTGGGCCTGGTCGGGATGGCTCTTGATCCAGACCTGACCGCCGGGCAGCCAGTTGTCGGCAGTTTCCTGCTGCCAGCCGTCCACGATCTTCTGCTTGAAAATGCCGTACTCATACAGGATGGAGTAGCCGGTGCCGGGGATGCAGTCAGTAGCCATGCCGTCCAGATAGCAGGCGGCCAGGCGGCCCAGGCCGCCGTTGCCCAGGCCTGCGTCCGGCTCCTGGTCGTAGATGGTGTCGATCTTGACGTCGGCGTCAGCCAGCACGCTCTCGGCAACCTCGTTCAGACCAAGGTTGAACAGGCTGGTGCGCAGGCTGCGGCCCATCAGGAACTCCATGCAGAGGTAATAGACCTGTTTTTTGCCTTCGCCCAGGGTCTTGGCCTGGAACTGCTTCTGGCGGTCAGACATGATCTGACGAACGATCATTGCCATGCAGCGGTAGATCTGCTCGGCGGAAGCAACGTCCAACGTGACGCCGCATTCGCTGACGACCTTGTCTTTGAGAATTTTTTCAAATTCTTTTTTAGTAAGTTTCATCAAAAGTATCCCTCTCCTTACGGCTTATCAATACCAGAACCCTCTGGGATTATACTGATTTTTCAAAATCAATAAAAATACTTACCTTAAGCATTATAGTCAAAATTGGCGATATGTGCAAGGCTTTTTTCCCACACGCGTCAATTTTTTCAATTTTACACAAAAGGGGCTTTTTCTTACGGGCATTTTATACTATAATATAAGGGTATAATTTTAAGCATTTTCCCTGCGCTGCGGGGGCTGGTGGGCGGTTTTGCCGCGCAGAAGCCCCTTTTCGTCCCGCTTTTGGCGACAAAAGTGCAGGGTGTTCCTGATAAAAACACCATCAACTGAAACAAAGGAGACCCCGACTATGGCTAACAAAGTACGTCTGACCATCTGCGGTTCGAGCTATGTAATCTCGACCAACGAAAGTGAAGATTATATGCAGAATCTGGCCGAGCGCCTGAATCTTGATATGAATGAGCTGATGAGCTCTTCCAATTCGGTTTCCATCACCACTGCTGCCATCATGACCGCGCTGAACTACCGCGATGAGCTGGAAAAGGCCAGCGGCAGCGCGGATAATATGCGCCGCCAGATCAAAGACTATCTGGAGGATGCCGCCTCCGCCAAGATGGCCGCCGAGGAGCTGCGCCGCGAAAACGCCGCCCTGCGCAAAAAGGTGGACGACCTGCACCGCCGTTCCCTGACGAGCGAAGCCTGATGGAACAGACTGTTTTACAGCGCCCGGAGATCCTGGCCCCCGCCGGCAATGCTGATATGCTGCGGGCTGCGGTGTTTGCCGGGGCTGACGCCGTATATCTTGGGCTGGATGGCTACAATGCGCGGCGCAGCGCTGGGAACTTTGACCCTGATGCCCTGCGCGAAGCCGTCTGTTTTTGTCATGCCCGCGGGGTTGCGGTGCATGTGACCCTGAACACACTGGTTTACGCCGCCGAGCTGGGCGGCCTGGCCGATGCCGTGCGCGCTGTTGCCGCCGCCGGGGCGGATGCCGTGATTGTGGATGACCTTGCCACCGCGCAGCTGGTGCGCAGCATTGCGCCTGGCCTGCGCCTGCACGGCTCTACCCAGATGAGCATCCACACCGCAGAGGGTGCCAAGATGCTGGCAAAGCTGGGGTATTCCCGCGCCATTCTGGCCCGTGAGCTGAGTCTGGCGGAGATCGAAGCCGTGGTAAAGGCAAGCCCGATCGAATGCGAAGTGTTTGTACACGGCGCGATGTGCATGTCCATGAGCGGCCAGTGCATGATGAGCGCGTTCCTGGGCGGGCGCAGCGGCAACCGCGGCGCCTGCGCGGGTCCCTGCCGCCTGCCGTTTGACGCTACCAACGGCCTGCGCCCCGGCCAGCCGGGCAAAGCCTGTCACCTGAGCCTGAAAGACATGGACCTTGTGCCCCACATGGCGCAGCTGAAAGCTGCCGGGGTTGCCAGCATTAAAATTGAAGGCCGCCTGCGCACGCCGGAATATGCCGCCGCTGCGGTAACGGTCTGCCGTGCAGCCCGCGCCGGGCAGCCCTATGATGAAGCGCTGCTGCGGGATATTTTCTCCCGCTCCGGCTTCAGTGATGCCTATCTGGTAGGCCGCAATGACGGCACCATGTTTGGCGTGCGCACCGAAGCCGATGCAGCCGCTACGCGCGCCGCCACGCCGAAAGCCCGCGAGCTGTTCCGCCGCGAACTGGAGCGCATTCCGGTGCATTTCTGCGTCAGCGGCGGTGTGGAGGACGGCGGCATCAAGCTGACAGCTTTCGATGACAACGGCAGCCGTGTCAATGTGTACAGCGCCGATGAACCGCAGCCCGCACAGAAAGACCCCGCCCCCGGCATTGAGCGTGCCCTGGGCAAAACCGGCGGTACGCCGTTCACCTGCGCCGGGGTTGAGTTTGCCTGCGGCGAGGGCGGCCCCGGATTTTTGCCCGGCTCCGCCTGGAATGAGATGCGCCGCGAAGCGCTGGACAAGCTGCTGCAAAAGCGCAGTGAACCTGCGCCCCTGGCCACAAAGGAAATCACCCTGCCGGAATACGCCGAGCACGAAGTAGGCATGATACCCCAGCTGGCCGCCCGTTTTGAAACCGCTGCCCAGCTGCCCGGTGCCGAATACCTGGCCAAGCTGCGCTATCTGATCCTGCCCATCCGGGAAGCGGACGCTGTGCCGCAGCCCTTGCGCTGCAAAACGCTGCTGGAGCTGCCCCGCGCTGCTTTCGGCACTGTGGAACCGGATACCATGCGCCGCCTGGCTGCGCTGGAAGGTTCCGGCTTTGCGGGTGTGGTTGCAAACAATCTGGCGCAGTTTGGGTATGCCTCTCCCCTGCCGGTGTTCGGCGGGCTGGGGCTGAATGTAACCAACCCAATGTCTGCGGCAGAGTATGTGTGCCTGGGTGCCTGTGGTCTGCTGGTACAGCCTGAAACGTCCCTGACCGCCATGCGCGCCGTGGCACCCCGGCAGAAAGACGGCACCCTGGTGCCCACCGCTGCCCTGTGCTATGGCCACCTGCCCCTGATGCTGACCCGCGCCTGCCCGCTGCGCAATGTGCGCACCAGCTGCGCGGGCTGCACCCACAAGGGCAAACTGCGGGACCGCAAAGGGCGGGATTTCCCGGTGCGGTGCTCCGCCCCCGGCAGCGCCGGAATGCGCACCGTGTTTAACCCTGTACCACTTTATATGGGGGACCGCCTGACCGAAATGCCGGTGGACCTTGCCGTGGCTGCGTTCACCCTGGAACCCGCCGACCGCGTGGAAGAGGTCCTGACCCGCCTTTTCCATCAGCAGCCCTTTGATAGCGAGTTTACAAGAGGGCTGTACTACACGAATAACTAAATCATAATATCGGAGGAAGGGTAAGTTAGGAGTGAGGAAGTAGGAGTTAGGAGTTAAAGCAGGGCCTAGGGTTTTGCTCTGTAGGGAACGGTCTTGACCGTTCCGAAACATTGCCATATATGCCATAATGGAATTTGCAATAATGCGCCCCTACGGGGGGCATCGTAATTTCTAATTGCTCATTGCTAATTCCTAATTGAGATAACTCCTCACTCCTCCCTCCTAACTCAACCCAACGTACTATGGAACAAAAAACCGTTAAATATACCGTTCTTTCCCCGCTGGCAAAGGTGCCGGCATATGCAACGGCGGGGGCGGCGGCCGCCGATTTGTGCGCCGCGCTGGAAGAACCGTTGACCATTGCCCCCATGCAGCGGGTGCTGGTGCCCACCGGCCTTGCCATTGAGCTGCCGGATGCCGGGTGCGTGGCATTGGTGTATGCCCGCAGCGGACTTTCCATCAAGCACGGGCTGTGCATGGCCAACGGCGTTGGCGTTGTGGACAGCGATTACCGCGGCGAGCTGAAAGTGCCCATGATCAACCTTGGCACCGAGCCTTACACCATCGCCCCCGGTGAGCGCGTGGCCCAGCTGTGCATTGCCCCCGTGTGGCAGGCCGCCTTTGTACCCGCCGCTACCCTGAACGAAACCGAGCGCGGAGCAGGCGGGTTTGGATCGACGGGAAAATAAATTTTTGAGTTAGGAAGTAGGAGTGATGAGTTAGGAGTTTTTGGGCCGCAGATAATTGTAAAATCTGCCTGTGCGTAAAAAGATGCCTGTAGGGAACGGTCTTGACCGTTCCGCAGGTTTAGGATGATTGGCCTTTTGTCAGATAAATCCTTTGGTTTCGGAACGGTCAAGACCGTTCCCTACAATTTATTTTATTCTTTGTTGCAAACCTTCAAAAGCACATTTAACTCCTAACTCCTACTTCCTACCTCCTAACTTCCTATTTTCCCTTTGTTTCGCCGCGGTGGTGCGGTAGAATCTGTTACGAAAGGAACATCCCATTATGTCCTTGATTTTAGCCTCCGGCAGCCCGCGGCGGCGGGAGCTGATGGCGCTGATCACGCCCAATTACACCGTTGCCCCCAGTGATGTGGACGAAAGCCGCATTACCGCCGCAACGCCTGCCCAGCTGGCCCAGGCCCTGGCAGAAGCCAAAGCCCTGGCCGTGGCGCAGCAGCACCCTGATGATACCGTGATCGGCTGTGATACCGTGGTGGACTGTGACGGCGCTGTGTTCGGCAAGCCTTCCGGCGAGGAAGACGCCGTGCGGATGCTGCACGCGCTCTCTGGCCGGGAACACAAAGTACATACCGGGCTGTGCGTGGTCCACGGCGGCAAGGCATATCTTGCCACTGAAACCACCCGCGTACAGTTTGCGCCCATTGAGGAAAGTGACCTGCTTGCCTATGCGCGCACCCCGGAACCGTATGACAAAGCCGGGGCTTATGCCATTCAGGGCCATGCTGCGCTGTGGTGCAGCGGCATTGTGGGATGTTATTACAATATTATGGGTCTGCCCGTACACCGTCTGGCACAGGTACTGCGCCAGGCCGGAGCGCTGTAACGGCAGTGCCGCAGCGGCCTGGCTGCTGCGGCGTGTCGTGCGCATTCTTTGTGCGGCCCACCCGCACAAACACATGATGGGGAGATAAAAATGGCAAATCCGATTTTGCAGCTGCTTGAAGCTCTGCGCAATATGTTTACCTGTGATATTGGCATTGACCTTGGCACCGCCAACACGCTGGTGTATATGAAAGGCCGCGGCATTATCATCCGCGAGCCCAGCGTTGTGGCGGTGGATGCCCGCACCGACGAACTGCGTGTGCGCTGCGTAGGCCACGAGGCCAAAGCCATCATCGGCGCAGCGCCCAACTCAATTTTGGCGGTACGCCCGCTGAAAGACGGCGTGATTGCCGACTTTGACATCACCGCCGCCATGCTGCAGAGTTTTATCCGCCAGGCATGCGGCAGCCGCCTGTTCGTGCGGCCGCGCGTGGTCATCTGCGTGCCGTCCGGCGTGACCGAAGTGGAACGCCGCGCCGTGCGCCAGGCCGCCGCCAAAGCCGGTGCCCGCCAGGTAACGGTGATTGAAGAGCCGATGGCTGCCGCCATTGGTGCCGGGCTGCCGACCGCTGAACCGGTGGGCAGCATGATTGTGGATATCGGCGGCGGCACGGCGGAAGTGGCGGTCATCAGCCTTTCCGGCATTGTGGCGTCCCGCAGCGTGCGCTGTGCGGGCGACGCGCTGGACCAGAGCATTACCAGCTTTATCAAGCGCAAATACAACCTGCTGGTGGGCGAACGCACTGCCGAGCAGATTAAACTGGAAATCGGCTCCGCCTACCCGCCAGACCCCACCGACACCGAGCATGGCGAAACCACAATGGAGATCAAGGGCCGTAACCTGGTGGATGGCCTGCCGAAAGATATCCTGATCCGCTCTGAAGAAGTGCGTGAGGCAATGAACGAAAACCTGATGCGCATTGTGGAAGCCATCAAGGACACGCTGGAATGCACTCCGCCGGAGCTTTCCAGCGATATCATTGACCGCGGCATCATGCTTTCGGGCGGCGGTGCCCTGCTGCGCGGGCTGGATACTCTGATCCAGAACGAAACCGGCATTGAGGTACACATTGCCGAAGCCCCGCTGGACTGTGTTGCCCTCGGTGCCGGCGCCGTCCTCGATCACCCCGATCTGGCAGGAACCAGACGGGAGGAACTGAGCTACCTGTAAAGGTAAGAGTTAGGAAGTAGGAGTTAGGAGTTAAGCGGTGGTTTGAATGCCCGCCGCAAACCCATAAAGTAATCGTAGGGAACGGTCTTGACCGTTCCGTTGCCTTGAAACCATATCCCATTACAGGAGATAATTTCGAGGTTTCGGAACGGTCAAGACCGTTCCCTACATTTTGTTTTAATTTCAGGCGGAATTTTTTGGCACCTGCGGCCAAAAACTCCTAACGCCTACTTCCTAACTCCTACTTTTCTCTCGTTGCTTCCCACCGTGCTACCAGGTCTTTGGTCTGAGCTTGCAGGGCTTCGCGGGCGGCGTTCAGGGCCTGGGTGTCCTGGGGGGTCATTTTTTCGGGCTTTTTGTGGCGGGTCAGGCGTTCCAGGTTCTTTTCCGCTTCTTTAATGCGGTTTTTGGTGTCCTTATCCAGCGCTTTGCCCTCTTTACTGCCAAGGGCGGAATTGGCGCGGTAGATGGCAGCTTCCGCGGCATTCAGGGCCTCGATGGCGGCTTTGCGCTCCTGGTCCTGCCCGGCAAAGGCAGCGGCATCGTCCATGGCGCGGCGGATCTCCTGCTCGCTCAGGTTGGAAGACCCGGTGATGGTAATGCTCTGCTGTTTGCCGGTGCCAAGGTCACGGGCGCTCACCGTCACAATGCCGTTGGCGTCAATATCAAAGGTCACTTCGATCTGCGGCACACCGGCCCAGGCGCGTTTGATGCCCTTGAGGGTAAAGTTGCCGATGAGCTTATTATCCTTGGCGAACTCCCGCTCACCCTGCAGCACCTTGATTTCAACTGTGCTCTGGAACGGCGCGGCGGTGGTAAAGATTTTGGAATACCGGGTGGGAATGGTGGAGTTGCGGTCGATCAGATGGGTTGCCACACCGCCCACCGTCTCAATCGAAAGGGTCAGCGGGGTAACGTCCATCAGCAGCAGGTCCTGCCCGCCAGCAGCCAGGCCTTCGCCGCCAAGGCGTCCGCCCTGCACCGCAGCGCCAAGGGCCACACACTCGTCCGGGTTCAGCGTTTTGGACGGTTCCAGATCGATCATCCGCATGACCTTGGCCTGCACCGCCGGGATGCGGGTGGAACCACCTACCAGCAGCACCTGATCCAGGTCGTTGGCGGCCAGGTGGGCATCCCGCAGGGCGTTGCGCACCGGCAGAGCCGTGCGCTCCACCAGGTCGGCGGTCAGCTCATCAAACTTGGCGCGGGTCAGTTCCGCCTGCAAATGCAGCGGGCCGTTGGGGCCAACGGTGATGAACGGCAGGTTGATTTCAGTATGGGTGGCAGCGGAAAGCTCTTTTTTGGCTTTCTCGGCTTCCTCCCGCACGCGCTGCATGGCAACGGGATCACGGGTCAGGTCCACCTGGTTTTCGGCGGCAAAGTTCCGCACCAGCCAGTCAGCCACACGAGCATCAAAGTCATCGCCGCCCAGATGGTTATCACCGCAGGTGGCCAGCACCTGCACAATGCCATCCCCGATCTGGATCAGCGAAACATCGAATGTACCGCCGCCCAGGTCGTACACCATCACTTTCTGGGTCTTGCCGTTATCCAGGCCATAAGCCAGGGCGGCCGCAGTAGGTTCGTTGATAATGCGCTTTACATTCAGGCCCGCAATGCGCCCGGCATCCTTGGTAGCCTGGCGCTGGGCATCGTTAAAATAAGCCGGTACGGTGATAACAGCTTCTGTCACCGGTTCACCAAGATAAGCTTCTGCATCCGCTTTCAGCTTTTGCAGGATCATGGCGCTGATCTCCTGCGGGGAGAAGCACTTACCGTCAATGGGAATGCGCTCATCACTGCCCATTTTGCGCTTAACGCTGGCAATGGTGCGCGGTGCGTTGGTGACAGCCTGGCGTTTGGCCGGATCGCCCACAAGGCGTTCGCCGCTTTTTGCAAAAGCAACGACCGACGGGGTGGTGCGCTGGCCTTCGGCATTGGGGATAACGGTTGGGCGTCCGCCTTCCACCACAGCCACGCAGCTGTTGGTTGTTCCTAAATCAATTCCGATGATTTTACCCATGTTGCTTTTGGTCCTTTCACACAAGCCGGCAACAGATACAGGGGTTCGCCAGCTTTTGTCACACAGGGAGCACCGCTAAGGCGCAAAACTCCGCCTTAGGGTGTAGCTGAAAGCAAAGAAAATGACAATTATTCCGCAAACACAAGCGGGATTTAAGGCGATACGGCATAATTCTAAGCTCCAATACAGTGAGCGAGGTATGTCAGCTGCTAAGTAAAAAGCGCAGATAATACTGGATGCTGCAAAGGTGAGCGCCGCCAGTGGCGGAAA
>ERZ1034913.1736-NODE-1736-length-12434-cov-16.628726_pt1 | contig 12434 bp, 5 predicted proteins | sample MGYA00520697_ERZ1034913 | MGnify/ENA primary metagenome ERZ1034913 (study PRJEB33766, sample SAMN09781786) | gut metagenome | biome: gut microbiome | host: Homo sapiens | place: Madagascar | study: EMG produced TPA metagenomics assembly of the PRJNA485056 data... | reverse complement strand
CAGCCGCCGGAGCGGTGCTTGAGCCGTTAGGCGGGAATTGTGCGGTATTGCCTTAGAACCCCCAGTGCAGAAAATCAGCATCTTGCACGATTATTTGAAATATTTTTTGTGAATACTCTTGACAGAGCGTGGTTTATCCGCTATTATTATAAATGCGTGAGTTAAGGGGTCAAGTGCGGCCAAAATGGAAGCACAACCCCCGCAAAAAACTGCGCGGAATAATCAAGAAAGGAGAAAAGAAATGCCTACTTTTAACCAGCTCGTACGCAAAGGCCGTGAGGTCCTGGTAACCAAGAGCACTGCTCCTGCCCTTCAGAAGAGCTACAACTCCCAGAAGAAGCAGTACACCACCATGAACAGCCCCCAGAAGCGTGGTGTTTGCACCGCTGTTCGTACCATGACCCCCAAAAAGCCCAACTCTGCTCTGCGTAAAGTTGCCCGTGTCCGCCTGACGAATGGTATCGAGGTCACCTCCTACATTCCTGGTATCGGCCATAACCTGCAGGAGCACAGCGTTGTCCTGATCCGTGGCGGTCGTGTTAAGGACCTGCCCGGTGTCCGTTACCACATCATCCGTGGTACTCTGGATACTCAGGGTGTTGCAAACCGTAACCAGGCTCGCAGCAAATACGGCGCAAAGCGTCCCAAGGCCGGTGCCAAGAAGTAAGGAAACATCTTTTCGCCATAAAATGGTCAGCTGACCCTTTTGTGGCATAACGGGAGTTTTCTTTAACTTTCGAGTACCGATGATATCATTAATGTGAAGGAGGGAAGAAAGATGCCCAGAAGAGGTAAAATCGCAAAGCGCGAAGTTCTGGCTGATCCTATTTACAATTCCAAGCTCGTCACCCGTCTGGTCAACAGCATCATGCTGGATGGCAAGAAGGGCGTCGCTCAGAAGATCGTTTACGAAGCTTTTGAGACTGTCAAAGAGAAGACCGGCAACGATCCTCTCGAAATGTTCGAGAAGGCCATGGAAAACATCATGCCCAGCCTCGAAGTTAAGGCCCGCCGTGTCGGCGGCTCCACCTACCAGGTTCCCCTGGAGGTCAGCCCCGCCCGCCGCGAGACCCTCGGCCTGCGCTGGCTGACTCTGTACAGCCGCAGCCGTGGTGAAAAGACCATGTCCGCTCGCCTGGCCGCCGAGATCATCGACGCTACCAACAACGTTGGCGGCGCTGTCAAGAAGCGCGAAGATACCCACAAGATGGCAGAAGCCAACAAGGCTTTCGCGCATTACCGTTATTGATCTGCTTACTGAGGAGGTTTAAGCCATGGCAACGCCGAGAGACGTATCCCTGCAAATGACCCGAAATATCGGTATCATGGCCCACATCGACGCAGGCAAGACCACCACCACCGAGCGCATTCTGTACTACACCGGTATTAACCATAAGATCGGCGAAGTTCATGACGGCGCTGCCACGATGGACTGGATGGAGCAGGAACAGGAACGTGGTATCACCATCACTTCCGCTGCAACCACCTGCTACTGGAGCCACACCGAGACCCAGCACGATCCGGCTCTGTTCAAAAAGAACCGTCATCGTATCAACATCATCGACACCCCGGGCCACGTTGACTTTACTGTTGAAGTTCAGCGTTCTCTGCGTGTTCTGGACGGTTCTGTTACCGTTCTGGCCGCAAAGGGTGGCGTTGAGCCTCAGTCTGAAACCGTTTGGCGCCAGGCTGACGAGTACAAGGTTCCCCGCATGGTTTACGTCAACAAGATGGATACCATGGGTGCTGACTTCTTCCGCTGCGTACAGATGATGCATGATCGTCTGCATGCCAACGGTGTGCCTATCCAGCTGCCTGTCGGCCAGGAAGACACTTTCCGCGGCATCATCGATCTGATCGACATGAAAGCCGATATCTACTATGATGATATGGGCAATGATGTGCGCGTTGAGGAAATTCCTGAAGACCTGAAAGAACAGGCTCAGGAATATCATGACAAGCTGATCGAAGCTGTTGCTGAGACCGACGAAGAGCTGATGATGAAGTACCTGGACGGCGAAGAGCTGACCAAGGGAGAAATCAAGGCTGCTCTGCGTAAGGCTACTATTTCCAACGAGATCGTTCCTGTTGTCTGCGGCTCTTCTTACAAGAACCGTGGCGTTCAGAAACTGTTGGATGCAATCGTTGATTATATGCCCGCTCCGACCGACGTTGCGGCCATCAAGGGCACCAACCCGGAGACTGGCGAGGAAGAAGATCGCACTTCTTCCGATGATCAGCCGTTCTCTGCACTGGCATTCAAGATTATGACTGACCCGTATGTCGGTAAGCTGTGCTTCTTCCGCGTGTACTCTGGTACCGTTGAGGCTGGCACCACTGTTTACAACTCTGTTAAGGATCAGGACGAGCGTATCGGTCGTATCCTGCAGATGCATGCAAACAACCGTAAGGATATCGACATCTGCTACGCTGGCGATATCGCCGCTGCTGTTGGTCTGAAGAACACCACCACTGGTGATACCCTGTGCGATGAGAAGCATCCCATCATCCTCGAGTCCATGAACTTCCCCGAGCCGGTTATCCGCGTTGCCATCGAGCCCAAGACCAAGGCTGGCAGCGAGAAGATGGGTATCGCCCTGTCTAAGCTGGCTGAAGAGGACCCGACTTTCCGTACCTGGACCGATGAAGAAACCGGTCAGACCATCATCGCCGGCATGGGCGAGCTCCACCTGGAAATCATCGTGGACCGTCTGCTCCGCGAGTTTAAGGTCGAAGCTAACGTTGGCGCACCTCAGGTTGCCTACCGTGAAACCATCCGCAAGGATGCTAACCAGGAAACCAAGTACGCACGTCAGTCCGGTGGTAAGGGCCAGTATGGTCACGTTAAGATCAAGATTGAGCCCAACCCGGGTAAGGGTTATGAGTTCGTCAACGGTATTGTTGGCGGCGCTATCCCGAAGGAATACATCCCCGCTGTTGACAACGGTATCCAGGGCGCGATGAAGTCCGGCATTCTGGCTGGCTATCCCGTCGTGGATGTCAAGGTCACTCTGTGGGACGGCTCCTATCATGAAGTTGACTCCTCTGAAATGGCGTTCTCCATCGCCGGCTCCATGGCATTCAAGGATGCTATGAAGAAGGCTGATCCCGTCATTATGGAGCCCATCATGAAGGTTGACGTTGTTGTTCCTGACGAGTATATGGGCAACGTCATTGGCGACTTGAACAGCCGCCGCGGCGCGATCCAGAACCAGGAATCCACCGATGGCACTGCCCGTGTCACCGCTATGGTTCCTCTGTCCGAGATGTTCGGTTACGCTACTGACCTGCGTTCCAAGACCCAGGGCCGTGGCCAGTACTCCATGGAGCCGGCTGATTACCAGCAGGTTCCCAAGAGTGTTGCAGATAAGATCATGACCGAGCGCAATAAGGGCTGATTCTGCACAAATTCGCGCAAAATACTTGATTTTTCTTGAAAAATCTAGTATGATAGCCTTACAACAGGCTATTTTATCTGTTTGAATTAAAGGAGGATACTTCCAATGGCTGAAAAGGAAAAATTTGACCGCTCTTTGGAGCATGTCAACATCGGTACCATCGGTCACGTTGACCACGGCAAGACCACTCTGACTGCCGCTATCACCAAGACCCTGGCTCTGAAGGGCGACGCCGATTTCATGGATTACTCCAGCATCGATAAGGCTCCTGAAGAGAAGGCTCGTGGTATCACGATCAACACCGCTCACGTTGAGTACCACACCGAGAAGCGTCACTACGCCCACGTTGACTGCCCGGGCCATGCTGACTACATCAAGAACATGATCACCGGTGCTGCTCAGATGGACGGCGCTATCCTGGTCGTTGCTGCTACCGATGGTCCCATGCCCCAGACCCGTGAGCACATCCTGCTGGCTCGTCAGGTCGGCGTGCCCTATATCGTTGTGTTCATGAACAAGTGCGATATGGTCGACGACGAGGAGCTGCTGGATCTGGTCGAGATGGAGATCCGTGAGCTGCTGAGCGAGTACGACTTCGATGGCGACAACACCCCCATCATCCGTGGTTCTGCTCTGAAGGCTCTGGAGTCCACCAGCACCGATCCCAACGCCCCCGAGTACAAGTGCATTTGGGAGCTGATGGACGCTGTTGACAGCTACATCCCCACTCCTGACCGTGCTGCTGACAAGCCCTTCCTGATGCCCGTTGAGGACGTTATGACCATCTCCGGCCGTGGCACCGTTGCTACCGGTCGTGTTGAGCGTGGCACTGCTCACGTTGGCGATCAGATGGAAATCGTCGGTATCAAGGAAGAGAAGATGACCACCACCATCACCGGCCTGGAGATGTTCCGCAAGAGCCTGGAGTTCGCTCAGGCTGGCGACAACATCGGCGCCCTGCTGCGTGGTGTTGACCGCGACCAGATCGAGCGTGGCCAGTGCCTGTGCCAGCCCGGTTCTGTTCACCCCCACACCACCTTCGACGGCCATGTTTACGTCCTGAAGAAGGAAGAGGGCGGCCGTCACACCCCGTTCTTCAACAACTATCGTCCTCAGTTCTACTTCCGTACCACCGACGTTACCGGCATCATCACCCTGCCCGAAGGCACTGAGATGTGCATGCCCGGCGACAACGTTGATATGCACGTTGAGCTGATCACCCCGGTTGCCATGGAAGAAGGCATGCGTTTCGCTATCCGCGAAGGCGGCCACACTGTTGGTTCCGGCGTTGTTTCCAAGATCGAGAAGTAATTTTCGGCTTGTGATATAGCTTTCAAGGCTCCTGCTGTTAAGGCAGGGGCCTTTTTGTTGTGTACGACTTATGGGACGGGAGGGGGCAAAGGCCGGGTGTGGAAGACCAAGGAAGGCATCATGAAAACATCAGGAATTGTAGATAGGGGAGAGGACACCATTCGGAACTTTGAAAAAGTGGAGCAGGAGGGGGCACTCACACCGCCCTACCTTGGGAAGGTGTATTTCAGGTCGCGGTTAAGGGGCAAGGGTTGATCTATCCCTAAGTTTTCGGAACGGTCAGGAACGCTCTCTACAGTACAATTTATAATGGGCAATTCTCAACCTCCAATTTTCCCTTCAAGTTTCCTCCAATCTCTGCCAAATCTCTCAACAACAAGCCAAACCGAAATGGCAAAAAATGCGCGATCACAATACCGGGTGATTGTATTAAGAGATTGCAAAGAACATTATCGGGGTAAATGTTCAATCATTTGATAAAAACAGGAATAAACCATTCAAAAATGTTAATAAATACCGCCAAAGAGTCACCGCACCGCAGTGCAAATAATGTGCGAAAAACAGGTTTCAGTTGATTCAAGGACAAAAATTCACATAGAAACCGCGTTAATTAACTATGCAAATTCTGGCAGCTGTGATATAATGTATATACCTAGATGTGTCGGAATGGCTATCATTTGCAGGTTCAAGGCATGCAGCCGGTACAACGTTTTGTCAGCCGCTGTGCCGGGGCCAAAAGCCCCAAAGGCAGGCCGCAGCCCGGCAGGGGATTGCCAGACCGAGGGGGCACAACCAGGCGTTTTGCAATCAACACCTGCAAAGTGCCGCACATCTGCCGTACCACTTTTCACACAAAATGGGAAAGTAGTAACACTTAAGGGAGGATAAAACTATGAAGAAAAACCTTCAGCGTTTTGGTGCATCCGTGCTGGCAGCAGCCATGGTTGCCCAAAGCGTGGCGCTTCCCGCAGCAGCCGAAACTACCAAGATTGATTCTTCGGTAGCGCAGTCTGTTGCAGCAAGCGCAGCAAGCGCGGCCAGCGCTGTGCAGTCCCTGCCCAAGTTCACCAGCACCGCAGACCTGATCAAGCAGACAGCCCAAACGCTGGCTGCCCAGGGCGAAGTGCATGAACTGGAGCAGGACGATGCCAAGCTGGAAGCGACTGCACAGAGCAAGGCAGGCATGAGCCTTGCGGCGTTGGAAAATGCACTGGCCGATGCCATGTACGCCAACGCCGCAGCCGGCAAGATCAACACCGAAGCCTATGGCCTGAACAAGGACGAGATGGCATCGGTGATGGCTGCCACCATCAAAACGTATCATCTGTCCAGTGCCGTTACCGACCTGGGCTATGAGACGAACGCCGCAGGCGTTGTGACCACCGTTACCTTTACCGGCAGCTCCGGCATGACCTCTGCGATGGAGTCCATGACCAACAGCGATGATGAAGTGATTGCGCAGCAGGCTGACAGCTACGCACAGGCTTACGTTGCTGAAAACTCCGATACCTTTGCTGCCAGCGCCGCTGCAGACGGCCATACCTATGGCGAGCCGAAATGGTACTGGAATGACACCAACCCGGAGGATGGCCACACCCATACCTGGAAGGAAACCCCCGACGGCTACTGGACCAAGACCGATGACGGCTGGGCTTACACCGCTGTGTATACCTGTGAAAAGGACGATGCCTACCAGAAGGTAGAAGGCACCGTAACCAAGAATACCACCGATGCAAAGCCCGGCGCTGCCGGCAAGACCGTTTACTCTGCCAGCGTGCCCGCTGACAAGAGCCCGGTTAAGAAGGAATACAAGGAACCCACCACCCGCACCGACGACATTGCCGCCCTGCCCTGCCAGAGCCATGCCGTGCCCAAGGATGCAGATGGCAAGTTTGTTGTTTCCTTCAACTGGGAAATGAAGAAGACACCGCAGGGTGAATTTTCCAAGGAAAATTCCCAGCTGTTCTATGACAGCGAAACTGGCAAAATTTCTGCCGGCGCTCCCGTTACCATTGACTGGGAATGCACCAGCATCACCTTCAAGTGCGCTGTCTGCGGCGAAGAAATCAAAACCAAGCCGATGCAGACCATGCCGGTCAGCGTTGTGGTAGACCAGAATGACAATTCCGTCTACATCAACGTGGGCGGCACCCCGACCCTGGATACCACCTCCGGCGGCACCGGCGTTACCCTGGTGTCCGCAATGAAGGACGGCAGCTGGTACGATATGCAGAACAACCCGGTTGACGCAAGCAAGGTGAACTTCACCTATCAGAGCGGCGACAACAAGGGCAAGAACAGCCTGCTGCTGTACGACAGCCAGAAGACTGCCGTGTATGTGGACGACCAGGGCAACCAGGTCACCAATACTTACGATGTCTCGACTGCGCAGATGAACTACTACTACTTCCAGCTGTCGCAGTTCAACCAGGACGAAGCAGAGTACTTCGGCGTGGTTGCCCCGTTCTGGACCTCCAAGGGCGTTCAGAAGCAGGGCGAGGATGGCAGCATCACCGGCACCATGGGCGCAATCAAGGTATTGTGCAGCATTGATCCGAACGATGATGTTCCGCCGACCACCATGGCATTCATGCTGAACATGCTGCCGCAGGCGTTCATGTCTTACGTCATGAACTATGGCGAAGCTCTGAAAGCTATCCGTGATGCAGGCCTGGCACAGGTTGCCAAGCTGGGTGACGCTGACTATGTTACCAAGCTGCTGATCCTGCACGACTGGATCTCCCAGGTTGCAGAATTCGATATGGGCTCCATGGGCGATATCACCGGCGGCGGCAACAACGACCCCATCCAGATGACTGCTTTCGGCGCCCTGCTGGGCGGCGAGATCGGCGCTAAGGGCGTTGAGTATGGCTGCATCTGCCTGGGCTATGCATCTGCATTTAACTACATGGTCCAGAATTTGCCTGACAACAAGGAAATCTATAAAAAGACCGTTGACGGCAAAGAAGTTTGGAAGACCGCTGATGAAGTAGGCGATAACGCTGTTGTTGACTTTGCCCAGATCCTGTATTACTGCGATACTTCTGATACCAGTATTGCCGGTAATGCGTTCGGCGGCGGCATGTTCAACAACGTCCACTACTTCAACGCAGTCAAGGTCAACAAGCTGCAGGGCGACAGCAACTCTGCTACGATGACCACCGGCGAAGCCAACAAGAACTGGTACTATGTTGACGTCTGCTATGACGACGTGAACACCGAGTGCATGGCCCAGACCCGCGTTGAGAACGCAGGCGACCTGCGCCATGTCAACTTCCTGGTTTCTCCCTCCGGTCTGGAAGGCCGTTACAGCAAGTACTATGATTACATTGACTCGCTGTACGATGGCTACACCTACACCAAGAACAAGGAACCCGATAAGGACGATAAAGGCAATGTCATTCTGAACAACGGCAAGCCGCATTACACTTACACCAAGGCGGATAACAAGAACGAGACCCGTTACACCGATACCTGCTACGAGGATACCTGGTTCACCTCTATCTGCAGCCCCATCTACTTCGACGATAATTACTTCTATTACGTTGATACCACGACCAACCAGAACCTGTATAACGACATGCGCCGCAAGCAGGCCGAAAACGGCGACAGCGGCAGCTCTGGTTCCGGCAGCTCTGGTAACAACTCCCAGATGCAGCAGTTCATGAAGAAGATGCAGAACCAGGGCCCCGATACTCTGGAAGCACGTCCGCGTAATGCGAACTACTATATCCGCAAAGCGGATTCCAGCAGCTCCGGCGGCTTCAGCATGAGCAGCTTTACCAAGACGGATGACCCGTTTGATATCATCCTGATGTACTACAACGATCTGAAGGAAACCAGCAGCAACTTCAATGATGACGACAGCAATGCCAAGGTTCTGGCCAAAGCTGGCACCATCTATAAGATCGATACCAGTGCAACAGATAAGCATACCAAGGTTGAAAACAACCTGAACACCGAGTGCCTGGCAGACGCTGCTGCAAAGCGGATCTACCCCGCACTGGTACACTCTACCGCACTGTATGATGGCCAGCTGTACTTCAACGTCAACAACGCCATCTACCGTATGGACCCGACCTCCGGCAAAGTGGAAGAAGTGAAGGAATACAACACCGTCTATGGCGGCATTAAGCTGACCAAGGATAAGGACGGCAACATGGTTCCCGATACCCACTTTACCGGCATGAGCATGGTTATCATGGGTAGCGACCAGGATACCAGCAGTGTGAAGTATCTGGGCACCTTCAAGAACCATCCTCTGGCTGGCCTGACCCTGCGTGACAGCTACAGCTTTGCTACCACCACCCAGCAGGGCCAGACTGTGATCACCGGCATCAACACCACCAAGGATCAGCTGGTCGTTTCTGTCGGCACCAACCTGTCCAACACCTATAAGAGCCTGGACGAGCTGGATGAGGACGGCAAGCCGGTCGTAAAGACTGATGATTCCGGCCTTTCCTATGACCAGCGTAAGAGCTACAAGACCGAGTCCTGGAACTACAACCCGAGTTACAACCAGAACATGGGCAGCTCTGACGAGAAGAACAAGAACGAAGAGTTCATGTGGTGCGCTAACCTGGTTGAAACCATGCCGATGTCCGACATGGTCAGCGACCTGAGCAGCGACGCAACCAGCGATGTTTCCGTTGAAGCATGGTGCAATACCCCTGCTTATACCCAGGCCCGCACCACCAAGTACGGCCTGACCAAGGGTGAAAAGAAGTACGATGACGGCGCACTGCCCAAGGGCCATACCTGGAAGCTGGACGAGCTGGAAACCAAGTCCGTTGGCGAAGATGTGTACCTGTGCTCTGATTGCCATACCGCAACCGGAAGCAAACCCCACACCGTTACCTGGAATGAAGTTGAAGGTGTTAAGCTGACCCTGGGCACCATCAACAACACCTACATCAAGGACGATACCGTTACCCTGACCGTAGAAAAGGAAGGCACCGCTATCGTTACCGTTACCGCAAAGAACGGCGATACCGATGTTGCTCTGACTGAAGTTCAGGAAGCAGCGCAGGACGAAGCCGCAGCCCAGGCTACCACCGAAAAGGCTAAGACGGTTTACACCTTCACCATGCCGGACGGCGATGTGGCCATCAGCGTTACCAAAGCCGCTAAGACCTATGCGGTCAAGGTGGCTGACGGCGTGACCAATGGTAAGTTGGAAATCACCGATCCCAAGGCTGACCTGGATAAGGTCACTGCGGGCACTACCATTACCGTTGTGGCTACCCCGGCAACCGGTTATACTGTGAAAGCAGGTAGCGTAAAGGCTACTTATACTGACGATAAGGGTGAAGAGCAGACTGTTACGGCAACCGCCGACACGGAGAAGGCTAACACCTACACCTTTGCAATGCCTGCTGGTAATGCAACTGTCAGCGCAGAGTTTGAACAGGTTAAAGAGTACACAGTTAAGGTGGATCCTGTTGAAGGTGAAGTCGCTACTGTTACCGTAAATCCGGACAAGGCTGCGCAGGATACCAAAATTACCGTTACTGTTGCTAACATTAAAGAGGGCTATCAGCTCAAAGAGGGCGGCCTGACTTACAGCTACAATAACGGTGAAAAGACCGAGACCGTGACGCTGACCCTGAATGAAAAGGGAGAAGCAACCTTCAAGATGCCCGCTGCTGATGTTACCGTTGATGCTAAGTTTGAAGCTATGCCGGATAAGACTTATAGCATTACTTCTGACGTGACCAACGGTGCCGCAAACCTCAGCGTAAAAACTGCAGCTATGGGTGATCCGGTTGAGGTTACCTTTACGGCAAATGGCGAAAACTATAAGCTGGAAGAAAGCTCTGTGTGTTACGAAAAGAAGGGTGATCCTTCTACCGCAAAGCCACTGACACCGAACAATGGCAAGTATAGCTTCTACATGCCGGACTATGATGTTGTTGTTAAGGCCGTATTTGCAAAGACTACTCATACCGTAACTTGCAATGTAACCAATGGTACTGCTACTGTTGAGCCGACCGGTGAAATTAAAGAAGGTACGAGCGTTACTGTTACTTTTAAGCCGGATGAGGACAAGGCAAATTATGTGCTGAAAGAGAATCCGAAGCTGGATTCTGGCAACCTACACACCACTTTGAATGTAAGCGATGGCGTTGGAACATTCAAAATGGACAAGAATGATGTCATTATCACGGCAGAATTTGTGGCACCCGAATCTACTGATCCTACCCCCGGCGAAGGCGGCAACACCGGTGATAATACCAACAACAGCGGCGAAGAAACTCAGGCTCTCGAAGCCGAGGAGCGCACCGCTCACGGCGCTGCTGAAAAGACCACCGTTACCGCAATGGCTGTCTTTACCTGCACCGATAAGAACTGCGCAAGCGCACAGTTCGTGGATGCAACTGTAAAGCAGACCAGCGGCGTTACCACCGCTACCGTCAACTTCAACGGCAAGGACTACACTGCCAAGTATGGCGAAACTGTAAAGAACGGCTGGGTTGAAGAAAACGGCAAGAAGTACTGGTACGAAAACGGCGTGAAGCAGGGTACCACCGGCCGCGGCAAAGAGATCTATGATCCCGATTCCGACGCTTGGTACTGGCTGGATGCTGTCCAGGGCGGCGCAATGACCGTCAGCAAGGACGTTTATCAGGAATCCGCCGCCGGCCAGTGGGCTGATAAGCCCGATGGCACCGGCAAGTGGGTCCGTTACGATGAGAACGGCCACATGGTCAAGGGCTGGCAGACGACCGATAAGGGCACCTACTACTTTGACCTGATCACCGGCGCTATGGCTAAGGGCGCAGGCGATATTGACGGTGTACCTTGCGCATTTGACGAGTACACCGGTATCGCTCTGGACGGCCAGTGGCTGACCATCAACGGCGCTGACTTCTGGTACGAAAAGGGCGTTCGCCAGGGCCTGGATGGCCGCGGCAAGGAAATCTATGACCCGGCTTCCGACGCTTGGTACTGGCTGGACGCCGTTGACCAGGGCAAGAAAGCCACCAGCAAGGATGTCTATCAGGAATCCAAAGCTGGCCAGTGGGCTGACCGCGCCGATGGCACCGGCAAGTGGGTCCGTTACGATGCACAGGGCCACATGATCAAGGGCTGGAATACCAATGCGAAGGGTACCTACTACTTTGACCTGACTTATGGTACCATGGCCAAGGGCCGGGTTACGATCGACGGTCGTACTTACAACTTTAACAAGGTGACCGGCATTAAGCAGTGATCTGCCAGCCAGACCTGTGTAGCTGTAGCCAGCCCATTAACCCCTAAATAGAAATGCCGCAGCAGATGTAACAGTCTGCTGCGGCATTTTTGTATTTGTGGGCATAGGTTCGGTGAAATATTTGCCAGGCCAGTAGGGTGGGGGACCCCACCCTGCCGAAACCTTAGAATTGGCGGCACACAATTAAATTTGCTATGCCGTAGGGGGCGGCGTCCCCGACGCCCCGGAGGAGCGTATAAATTACAGACCTTTTGTTGGTAACTGTACAGTAGGGCGGCCAGCCCACTGGCCGCCGTGTTGCCCAGGCACATATCCCATTTATCAGGCTCTGCGCGAGGAACCACCCCCTCACCGGCTTTCGCCGGAGCTCCCCTCTAAGGGGAGCCGGTATCTTACCTTATGATTGCGGTGGCTCCCCTGGAGGGTAGCTGGACGCGAAGCGGCCTGAGGGGGGGTTCCTTGCCGCAAACCTAAGGCAACACCGCACAATTCCCGCCTGACGGCTTAAGCAC
>ERZ1034913.1735-NODE-1735-length-12450-cov-18.652844_pt1 | contig 12450 bp, 13 predicted proteins | sample MGYA00520697_ERZ1034913 | MGnify/ENA primary metagenome ERZ1034913 (study PRJEB33766, sample SAMN09781786) | gut metagenome | biome: gut microbiome | host: Homo sapiens | place: Madagascar | study: EMG produced TPA metagenomics assembly of the PRJNA485056 data... | reverse complement strand
AGAGCCCGTGCGGCTTTACGGGCTCTCAAAAAGTTAGTTTGCTTTAAAAGTCAGGAGTACTGACAAGGCTGCCGCATCCGCTGCCATCCGAGTCGCTCCGAGAAGAGGCCGGGTAAAGGCTGGCGTTGTGCTTGACCGAGACGGCGTGACTGTTGTTCAGAGCCGCGAGGGAATCGACGCAATTGAAAGGGCGGCCTATGTGGCCTATCCCGCCGATTGCGGCAATGCCCCCGAAGACAGGGCCGGATTCGCCGCCAGGGTGATCCGCAGCGTTGTCGACAAGCCCAACGACTGCGATGTCTGGGCGAACCTCTCCGAATCCGTCGTTTACGTCCTGACGCTTCCCGTCGTCAAGGATGCCGATCTTGACGCCGTTGCGCTTTTGAACGCGAGCCGCGTCTCTGCGATCAATCCCGACGAAACCAATTTCGACTACCGCCTTCTCGGCCGCACGGCCGGCACGGACGTGCCCTCGCTGCGCGCGATCGCCGTGAGCGCATCTCAGGAAGGCTGCGAACTCTGGCGTTCCGCCTTTGAAAAGGCCGGCATCAAGCTTGCGGGCTTGTGCTCTCAGGAGCTCGTGCCGGCGCTTCTCGCCTGCCGCACGCCCGTCGACGAAAGCTGGACGACCTACGCCTACATGACGGTCGACGCGGGCGAGAGCGTGCTCACCCTCATCGAAAACGGCCGCGTCGCGCTTCAGCGCAACTTCAACTTCGGCATGGACCAGTTGCTTGCCGACGCCGTCGAGCGCCTGTCCGTCACGGAAGAATACGATCCGAACGAATCGCCCGACGATCGCCGCGCGCGCCTGATGCTTCGCGTCAAGCAGATCTTCGCCGACGAAGAGCTTCTGAAGACGCACGGGGACATGCTCGCATCGAGCCTTGACGCAGGCGTCGACCGCTGCATCAAGTACCTTGAACGCACCTTCAGCTACTACGAGCGCGTCGAGCACGGCGCCGCTCCGATGGGTCTTTGCCTCACGGCCGACCACGGCTTTGCCCAGGTGCTCGCCCGCAGTCTGGAAAGCAAGCTCGGCATCCCGTGCAAGGTTCGCCTGCCCGGCGCCTACCGCGTTGAAGGCGCCGAAGATCGCGTTCACGGCATTCCGGAAAATTTCAAGTGCGTGGCGGCTATTGAAGCGCTGGGCCTCGCCTGCAGCAACGAGACGACGCCCAACCTGCTGGATCTGCCGGCCGAGCGCCGCATGCGCGCCAGGATGCGCCGCCTCGTGCGCGCCGGCATGGTTGCGCTCGGCGCCGCCACGGTCTGCATGCTCGGCATTGCCGCCTGGTGCGGCCTTGCCTGGGTTGAGGACGGCCAAGCGCTTGATCAAAGCCGCCGCCAGCTCGTGGCTATCGGCACGCCGCTCACCGCCCGTGCCGTCGACAGCGAAATGCAGCGCCTTGAAGCGCTTGAAAGCCGAGGCGTGGCCGTTCTCGAGCGCCGCCGCTTCGCCGGTCTGCTCGGCGAGCTTGCGGCCGTGCGCGGCGATGATGTCTACATTCGATCCATCGAGCTCGTGCCGGCTGGTGAAGCTGTTTCTGAAGACAAGAAGAAGTCTTCCCGCAATGAGCGGAACGAAAAGGCACGGCAGACGCTGGTCGTCGTGCACGTGAGCCTCTACGGCAGCGCGCAGGAGCGCGAGGCTTCCTTTGCGGAATTCATCAATCGTCTTGAAGGACTCAACCGCGGCGGTACGATGACCGTTGTGACGGAAGATTCCGTGGACAACGGCGTGGCCTACGCCATTCGCATGAGCGGAGGCTTCTGATGAAGGACGTGTTCAAGAATATGCGCGGTGCGGGTCTGGGCGGCCTGCTTCTGATGGCCGTCGTCTTTGCCGTGTCCGTCGTGCTCGCGGGCGGCCTCTACTTTGCCAAGATTTCCCGCGGCATGGAGCTTAACGAACTCAACGATGAGATCTCCGCTCACCGCACGATTGCGCCGGTTGTGGCAAGCCTTAAGGCGCGCCGCGTCGAGACGGAAAAGCTTCTTGCGGCTGCTGCAGTTTACGACATGCCCAAGGATGTGCGCGGTCTTTTGAAGACGCTTCGCGTCGTGGCGCAGGATGCGGGCCTTCACAACACGCAGTTCCTGCCGGAGGCCATCTCCGTCGTAGGTAAGAGCGACATTCGCCTCAAGGGCAAGGCTCAAGGCACGACCGACTGCTTCCGCCGATTCCTTGTGGGCTTGAGCTCCCAGGACTGGATCTCGTCCATTGGCCGCGTCAAGGCTTCTGCCGGCGACGATGCCGACAGCAACACGTATGAAGTGACGATCCGGGCTCGTTTCGGCCTTCTTAAAGAGCAGGGAGGCAAGTGATGAATTCGCGTGAGAAAAAGCTGCTCGGGCTCGTGATTGTCGCCCTGATCTTGGCGGCCGGCAACTTCTTCTATTCGTCGCTTGACAAGTTCGAGGCCGTCGTTTCGTCGGATTCGAAGGCCGAGTCTGCAAGGTCCGCCGTGGCTCAGATGAGCGCCCGCATGGCGTCGATGCCGCTCAACGCCGAAGCGCGCAGGCGTCTCGCCGCCGCCAACGAGCCGCTCAAGCGCGATCCGCTTCAGGCGGTGCCGGCAAGCCGGCAGTTTGCGCGCAACGGCCAGAAACTTCCCTTCATCTCGGTCGACGGCTTAATTCACATGGGCCGCACCCACCTCGTCATTCTCGGCGGCGTTGAATTCGCCAGGGGCGACATGATCCCCGAGACGGGCGAAGTGGTGAAGTCGATCGGCGCCGATTCCGTGGTGCTTGAGCTTCCGGACACCGGCATGCGCCGCACGCTCAACTTCGTCGAGCAGGATCTTCAAACCAATTACGAGGAGCCGAAAGCCGGCGACTCCAACCTCATAACACAAGTGACCGCCAAGCCGGTCCGGTAATCGAATGAAAGCACTCCACATCAACCTCAACACCTGCCTCATGCGTCCTCTTGCAGCCGCGTTCGTTGCGGTGCTCGTGCTTTCCGGATGCGCAACCCGCGACAAGGACGGCATCGGCAAAGACGATGCGTTCATGCAGCACTGGCAGAACCAGTCCGTCGACCGACAGGGCTTCTCGCCCGCGCTCGAGGATCTGGCGCCCGAACCCCGCGTTCTGATGAAGCAACAGTCTGTAAATCTGCACGGCACGCCGCGCGCGCTGCCTGATCAGCCCATCACGCTCAAGCTCCAGAATGCAGCCGTCGAGTCGGTTCTGCGCGCCATGGCCTCCGCAGCCAACGTGAGCCTCATGATGAGCAGCGGCGTTTCGGACAAGATCAGCCTCAACGTGAAGAACGCCCGCTGGAGCGACGTCTTCCAGTCCATCCTTCGCTCCAACGGTCTCGACTATCGCTGGCAGGGTAAGATCCTGCAGGTGATGACGGCCGCCGACAAGCAGAAGGAAGTGAGCCTTCTCACGCTCAACAACCAGCTTTCCGAGCAGTACCAGACGGCCGCTCATTCGGGCGACATGATGGTGCAGGTCGTGAACGTCCGCTATTCCGATGCAGCTTCGCTCAAGAACAGCCTGACGCGCTTTGTTTCGCGCAACAAGGATGCCGTCATTGAAATCGACCAGCACAACAATGCGCTCGTCATTCAGGGAACGCCGACCGAACAGGCCCGCATCCTGGCTTTGATCGACAGCCTTGACCGTCCGCGTCCGCAGGTTCAGCTGAAGGCCTACATCGTTGAAACAACGAAGGAAAAGGCTCGCGAGCTCGGCATGCAGTGGGGCGGACGCTTCGAGCATCAGAAGCTCATCGGCGGTTCCGGCAGTACGCCTCTTAAGAAGGGCGGGGATGGAAGTACCAATACCATCAGCGGCTTCCCGCTTGGGCTTGGCTACGGCAGCATTGTCAATTCCTCCGGTGCAGGCACCCTTGGCCTGGCCTTTGGCAAAACTTCCGTTCTCGAAGCTCAACTCAACTTGATGGAAAGCGAAGGCGTGCTCAACATTCTGTCGTCTCCGTCCATTACGACGCTTGACAACAAGATGGCCTACACCGAAAACGGTGAGAAGGTGCCGTATGTAAGCAAGGACGACGACGGCGATACGAGCGTCAAGTTCGAGGACGCGGTTCTGCGACTTGAAATGACGCCGAACGTCATCGACCCGGCGAACCTCAAGCTCAAGGTTCTGATCAAGAAGGACGAAGTGGATGCCAGCCGCAGCGTGCAGGGCAATCCCTACATCGTCAAGAAGCAGACGGAAACCACTGTGCTCGTGAGAAGCGGCGAGACGATCGTCATCTCCGGTCTTACCAAGGAAAAGGGCACGAATCAGGAAGCCGGCGTTCCCGGCATGCGCGATCTGCCGGGCGGCAAGTATGCCTTCGGCAGCACAAACCGCAATGTCTCGATGGAAGAGGTGCTGATCTTCATCACCCCGACCATTCTGCCGACGCGCGCCGAATCCGGCCGCCGTTCCGCTCCGCTGCCTCAGTCTCCGGCCGTGCTTACGCCCGGCAGCCGTTGAGCCGAGAGTCGTGAAGGAGTCTGATCATGGCTGAATTCAATAAAAGCGGTCGAGTGAAGATGCGTCTGGGCGAGCAGCTGGTGGCTGCAGGCCTTCTGACTGCCGATGCGCTTCAAGATGCGCTTAAGCGCGCCCGTGAAGAGGATCAGCGTTTGGGCGAGTATCTCGTTTCCGCCGGCATTGTGACGGAAGCTCAGGTGCTGCAGGCTGTTGCCAGCCGGCTTCAGGTGCCCGTCTACAATCGCGAGGCGTTTCCGATCGACGAGAAGCTGCGCTCGGTGATTCCGGCCGAGTTCGCGCGCCGTCACCGCGTGGTGCCTCTGTGCATGCGAAGCGGCGTGCTCTGCGTGGGGCTTCTCGATGCGCACGACTTCCAGACTTTGGACAAAATCGAGGAAATTGCGCATTGCCAGATGGAGCCCGTGCTCTGTCTCAAGAAGGACTTCGTGCGTCTCTTTACGGCTGTCTACGGCGAATACTCCGCCGTGGGCGAAATGCTTGACAATGCCGCCGGCGCCGCTGAGACTTCGCCCGTGCAGACTGCGGTGCAGAGCGCCGTAAAGGATCAGGAGCTCGAAGGTGACGTGAGCGAAGCCTTCGTCATTAAGCTCGTCAACATGATCATCGCCGAAGCCCTCAAGGCCGGTGCGAGCGACATTCACATCAATCCGGAAAAGACGGAGATCAAGGTCCGCTATCGTGTCGAGGGGCTTCTTCGCCGTGCCTCCACGATTCCGGTCTCCATGGGTTCCGCCGTGGCGTCCCGCATCAAGATCATGTCCAACATGGACATTTCGGAAACGCGTCTTCCGCAGGATGGTCGCTTTACCGTCAAGGCCGAAGGCCGCGAGGTAAACATTCGCGTGTCGACCCTTCCGACGACGTACGGCGAAAACATCGTGCTTCGTCTTTTGGACAGCCGCTCGGGGATCATCTACGACCTTCCGAAGCTCGGCATGAACCAGGCCGATTATGCGACGATCACCCGCTGCATCCGCAAGCCCTACGGCATGATCCTTTCGACCGGTCCGACGGGTTCCGGCAAAAGTTCGAGCCTCTACGCCATTCTGAAGATGCTCAATCGCGAGGACGTCAACATCATCACGCTTGAAGACCCGGTCGAATACCGTCTTCCCGGCGTACGCCAGGTTCAGTTGAACGTCAGAGCCGGCATGACATTCTCATCGGGCCTTCGCAGCATTTTGCGTCAGGACCCGGACATCATCATGGTGGGTGAAATCCGCGACAAGGAAACCGCCGAAATTGCCGTTCAGGCCGCCATGACGGGCCACCTTGTGCTGTCGACCCTTCATACGAACGATGCGCTTTCCGCCGTCTATCGTCTCGTCGACATGGGCGTGCCTTCCTACCTGGTGACATCGGTGCTGTTGTGCACGTTTGCCCAGCGTCTTGTTCGTACGATCTGCCCGAATTGCCGCCAGGAATATGTGCCCGCCGAAGGCATGCTTCGCGATCTTGGCCTCAAGCCCGAGGATGGTCCGTTCTATCACGGCGCCGGCTGTCCGCAGTGCGGCGGCACCGGTTACTCGGGACGCATGGCCATCTTCGAAGTGATGCCCATGTCGGAGGAAATCAATCAAATGGTGCTCAAGGGCGAGTCGATGCAGACGGTTTACCGTCATGCGCTTGAAAACGGCCTTCACACGATGCGTCGGGACGCTGCGGATAAGATTCGCGCGGGGCTTACGACCTGCGAAGAGGCGCTGCGCGTCACGATGGTGTAACGGGGACTGAGAAATGCCTCTTGACTACCGTTACGAAGCCGTCGATGCCGCGGGACGCCGCCTCAACGGAACGTTGACGGCGGATTCCGAAAAGGATGCTCGCCGCAAGCTGTTCGAGCAGGGGCTCGTTGTCTCGAAGCTTCAGGGTGAAGCCAAGGCGAAGACGAGCTGGGATTGGCGTCGTCTTTTCAATAAGCCGTTGAGCACGTCGGAGCTGATTCTTTTTACGCAGCAGTTCCGCACGCTCTACATGGCCGGCATTTCGCTGTCGGAGGCTTTGCGCATCCTTCATGATCAGGCGGAGAACAAGCAGTTCAAGTGGGTCGTGGGCGACATGCAGCGCCGCGTGCTGGAGGGCGAGAGCCTGCATCAGGCGTTTTCGGCCAATCGAAAGGTGTTCTCATCGCTTTACTGTGCCATGATCGCGGCGGGCGAGAGTTCGGGTGCGCTTCCAGAAGTGCTTGAACGTCTGGTGTATCTGCTCGAACATGACGCGAAGACGAAGCAGCAAATAACGTCCGCTCTACGCTATCCGAAGATGGTGGTATTTGCGATGGTGATTGCGTTTCTTGTACTTCTCAATTTCGTGGTGCCGCAGTTTGCCTCGATATTTCAGTCAGCCAAGGTCGAATTGCCGTTGCCTACACAGTTTGCTTTGTGGCTCAATCAGTTCTTCCAAGATTATTGGTTTATTATCCTGGCTTTGTTTTTCGGATTCATTTATGCGTGGAAGGCATATATGAAGACTGAAAAGGGCGTTTTTTGGCGTGACAGTATGGCGCTCAAGATTCCCCTGATCGGCAAGGTTGTTCAGAAGGCGGCCATTGCGCGTTTTGCGGCAATTTTCAGCATTCTGCAGCGAAGCGGTCTTTCGGTTTTGAACAGTCTGGACATCATCCGGGATACGGTAGACAATGCTTTCTTTCAGACGAAGTTCGAGGGAATCAAGTCAAAGATTCAGGCGGGCAGCGGGATTGCGGCTGCTGTTGAATCTGTGAAAGGGTTTACACCGCTGGCGGTGAATCTTATTTTGGTGGGTGAGCATTCCGGCAAGTTGGATGAGATGCTCAACGACCTTGCAAGGCACTATGACAATGAAGTTGAGTTGGCGGTAGAGGAGCTTACCGAGTGGATCGGTCCTATATTGATTATGGCTCTCGGTGTTGTGGTGCTCTTCTTTGCATTGTCGATCTTCTTGCCGATGTGGGATCTTGTAAAGCTGGTCCAATAGACTACTGTTTTAAATAAAATATATTACTTGAAAGGTGAAAAAGATGGGTTTTAATGGAAGTAAAAGAGGTTTTACTTTGGTTGAAATTGTCCTGGTTCTTGTCTTACTAGGTATTTTAGCCTCGGTTGCGGTTAGTAAGTATTATGATCTTAAAAACCAGGCAAGATATGCAGAGGCTTGTGCTTTTGCTAAAAGATTTGTTGCTGATCTAAATAGTGAAACTGCTAAATTAATGCTCGCTGGGGAGCCTTGCTATCAGGCAAAATTGAATGCGTTTAATAATATTGGCGCGGAATTTCTAATGATTAGGCCGGATGCGCCTGTTGGAGCGATGGCTCTAGATGGTGCTGAGGCTGCTAAAGAAGAATCTTCTTCCATTACGGTTTGGATGCGGCGGGCAGATGGTAAAAATGATGCGTTTACTGTTCCGTCTGGAATTATCTCTTGCAAAAATAGCACTCTTTAATTCTAATGCTATTAGTTTTTTTGTTTAACGTTGTTTTTATAGGAGTGAATGTATGAAAAACAACATGCGCGGTTTCACGTTGATTGAAATCGTTATGGTACTTGTGTTGCTCGGTATTTTGGCTGCTGTGGCTATTCCGAAGTATTATGATCTCAAGACTCAGGCGGAAAGGCAAACCGCTAAAGCAGTTGCAGCTGAATATCAGGCCCGTTTGAACGCTAAGTTCGCTGAGCTTATTCTTGATGGCCAAACGTGTTCTACTGCTCGTGAGGGAGCCGTCGGGGAAGCTAACGAGCTCTTCACAGCAGATTCTGCTGACGCGAAGGCTCACGGCTTTACGGCGGATTTCTCTAAGATTACCACTGCTGCGAAGGATGCTTCTACGGCTTCCGCTACCCTGACGATTACGAAGGGAAAAGAAAAAATGGCCGATGTTACGATCGCTTTGCCGGTTTGTTCTAGTGCTCCGGCGTTGAAGACTACGCCTTAAACAGGAATTACTGAAAAAACTAGTAAAAGTTAGATAGATTATGCATTGCGAGATGTCTGTAGATGTTTCGCAATGCATTTTTCTGCTCTGATACTCTGACAATAACCTTGATTTAAATTTATCTTGAATCGCAGAGTCTAAAAAGCAGTGTCTCGCTTTATGCTAATAACTCTTGCGTCTATCTCCATGTTTGATCTTGATTCTGCTCTCAGCACAGTCCATCAGCGGAATGGCTCCGACCTGCATCTCTGCGTGGGCGAACCTCCCATGGCTCGCGTCATCGGCGAGCTTGAACCGGTTGGTAATGCGGAGCTTACGGTTGCAGATATGGAGGCTGTCTTTGACAAGATCCTCGACGAACGTCACAAGAAGATCTTAGAAGAGAAGGGTGAGGCCGATCTACGTTATGAAATTCCCGGACTTGCGGGCTATCGTGTGAACGTCTTTCAGACGCTCGCCGGAGCGGCTGCCGCTTTCCGAGAAATTCCCAATACCATTCCGACGCTCGAAGAGCTCGGACTTCCCAATTCGCTCACTGAGCTTTCCATGCTCAACAGCGGTCTCGTGCTCCTTGTGGGCCCGACCGGCAGTGGCAAGTCGACCGCGACGGCCGCTCTTGTCAACTATGCGAACGAGCATCGCCGCGAACACATCCTCACGATTGAGGATCCCATTGAATTCCGTTATGAAAGCCTCGGCTGCATGGTGAGCCAGCGCGAAGTAGGCCTTCATACAACCAGTTTCCAGTCCGCTCTTCGTGTTGCGCTTCGCGAGGACGCGGACATTGTGGTGGTGGGCGAAATGCGCGACCGCGAAACGGTCCGTCTTGCCTTGCAAGCAGCCGAAACCGGTCATCTGGTTTTTGCCACGCTGCATACCCGTACTGCGGCTCAGTCCGTTGACCGCATCATTTCGATCTTTCCTGAAGCCGAGCAGGCGCAGATGCGCATGGTGCTCGCCGATACGCTCAAGGCCGTCCTCTCTGTTTCGCTTATGAAGCGCTGCGACATCAAGGGTCGCGTTCAGGCCATGGAGATCATGCTGGTGAACGGCGCCATTCGCAATCTCATCCGCGAAGGCAAGACCCCGCAGATCAACAGCGTCATCCAGACGAGTCGAGGCCTGGGCATGTGCACGATGGACGATGCGCTCAAGGATCTGTTTGATCGAGGCATCATCTCTCGCGAAACTGCTGCGCACTACGCTCGCGATTCCGACTTTCTCAAGGATGTCAGGCGCATCTGACCATTGATTCATGATGAGCGACTTCCTCTCCATCCTCGACTATGTGCCGCGAAGCGACTGGACGATCTTCAGTGCGGTTCTTGGTCTCTTTATCGGCAGCTTTCTCAACGTTGTTTCGGATCGATATCTGAGCAATGAGTCGATTGTTTGGCCGCCGTCGCACTGCACCGAATGCGGCCACAGGCTTCGCATCTGGGAGCTTATTCCGGTTGTCAGCTGGGTCTGTTTGCGTGGAAAGTGCTTCTCCTGCGGGGCAAAGATCGGCATTCGCTATCCTCTTGCCGAACTCATGACCTGCGCGGCCATGGCCGCCGTCGGCTGGGTTTACGGTCCGACGGCCGCCTGCTTCTGGGGCTGGGTGGTGACGGCGATCTTCATCGTGATGTCGCTCATTGATGCGCAGTCAACCATTCTTCCGGACCGCTTTACGCTGGGAGGCGCCGTCATTGCGCTTCCCGTTTCCATTTTCGTGCTCGGCAACGACTGGCTGAATGTATTGCTGGGCGGCGTGCTGGGCGCCGTCGTCTTCTGGCTCGTGGGCGTGCTTTATCTTCGTCGTCGAGGCGTTGAAGGCCTGGGCTTTGGCGACGTGAAGCTCATGCTGATGATCGGCTTTCTTGTGACGGCGGAGCTCCTGCCGCTCATCGTCATCATGGCGGGCCTTGCCGCCGTGCTGGGCTTTGCCGTTGCGGCAGTTCTTAGAAAATCCGCTAAAGGACTCGGTTCCATGGAGATGCCGTTTGGCCCCTATCTCTGCCTCGCGGCCTGGGTGACGCTCCTCTGGGGGCATGATCTCTGGCGTCTGTGGATTCAATTCATCCTTTCGATTTGAGGTGCGGGATGAGAAAGAATGCCGGCTTCACGCTTCTTGAGCTCGTGCTGGTGCTGGTGCTCTTGGGCACGCTCTCAGCGATTTTTGCCGCTCACTTTCCGAAGCTGAACTTCACCTTTGAGAGCGAATTCATGGAGTCTGAAAGCAGGCTTCGCGAAGCGGTTGTCTTCGCTCGCAATCAGCAGCTCATGTATCAGGATGGCAAGACCACGCTTACGATTTCCAAGAATGGTGCGACCTGCAAGCACGAATCAACAACTCGCACCTTCACGTGGTCCGATGCTGATGTGAAGTCTCTCCAACCTTCGGGCGAAATCAAGTTTGACGGATATGGCCGTCCATGCTCTGACTCGACATGCCAGCGCGTAAAGATTGATCTGGCATCCAAGAAGGAAAGTTCGAACACGCTTTCGCTCACGATCTATGAATCGGGCTATATCGGAAGAACGCTGCCGGAAGAGGAAGGCCATGAGAACTGATCAAAGAAACGGACTTCGTACGAAGGCAGGCTTTGCGCTCCTTGAAGTCGTTATGACGATCATCATTGTGGGTCTTGCCATGGGTACGGCTGCCATGGTTTTTGGCACTGCGGTCAAGGTCGTTCAGATGCGCACGGCTCTAGACAACCGCAGCCTTGCGGCTGAAAACTGCATGGCGAGAATCGAAGCGGCTTTTCAAGGACGTCCGGTTGCCGAACTTGATAGTGGTGCGGCCTCCGTCTGCAAGTCTGGCGTCACTGTAAACGTCACGGTTATGTCAATGCATGACGACGGAAAGTATTCTGACGAACGAAACAATTACGCCGCCAAATTCGATACCAGCAACGACAGTTCTCTTAGGCTTGTTACCGTCAAGGCCGACGGCCATACTTATCGCCGCCTCTTTTCATATCCTACGCTCAACGCAACTTCTGGCCTTCCGGTCCTCTCGTCTTCTAAGGAAACGCAGGAGGGCGAGTGATGAAGGCATATTCAAATACCGCTTACCCTAAGAGAGGCTTTACGCTTCTTGAGTGCGTGGTAACGCTTGTGATTGCCGGCTTCATCGGTGCAGTCATTACGGCAACCATGGCTTACGGCGTCAGAATTTATCAGGGGCTTCGCATTCAAAGCGTTGGCACGAGCCAGGTCCACGTTGCCGCAGCTGTGGTGAAGCGGGAGGTGGAGAAGACGAAGCTGGAAAACCTCAACGTAGTGAAAGATAAATTTCCCTTTGAGAACGGCACGGTTTACTGGAACATCACCGGGAAAAAGGTCGTTTTTCTGGAGGGCGTTACCACGTGGACGATTACCCCTGTCTCCGTATCTGTAGGGAGTGATTCACGCAAGGTTGTCAAGCTTGCAGTAGCCTTGCAGGGTTCCAACAGCGGCGAGATTGTTTATGAATTCCATCCGCTTTGGGAGGCTGACAAATGAAAAACGCCGTCATGACGGATGCTGTCAGACATCGTTGCCCCGGGCGTGAAAGAGGAAGCATTCTGATCTTCGCGCTTACCGTGCTGTTTTTCTTTTCCGGTATGGCCGTCTTTCTTAAGACGATGCTGGATTCTCAGGTCTTCATCGAAAGCCGGGATGCCGAGTATGCCGTCGAAGCGGATTTGCTGCTTGCTTCCGGATTCGAGGCTTACGGAATGATATTCACCGAAGCTTTTCCGAAATCTGCGACGAGCGATACGCCGGAGAAAAGGGCTGCCGACGCGATCAACAGCATCGGCAAAGTTGCTGTTAAGAATTTTGGTTCCAGTTCCTCGTCGTCTGTTCCTTTGGGCGTCTTTTACACGAATGAAAAAGACCTTTCAGAGAAAAATGTGGACATTACACCGGACGGAATGGGCTGGCGCATTAAGACCAAGGAGTTAACCTGGCATTTGGAGCTTGCCGACGGAACGAAGCTGACCCGGAAGGCCCCAGTGAATCTCTACATTCACAGAATTTCCCGCAGGAAGCCCGGGGCTTGAGCCCCGGGAGGAATGCGGGC
>ERZ1034913.1732-NODE-1732-length-12475-cov-4.244767_pt1 | contig 12475 bp, 13 predicted proteins | sample MGYA00520697_ERZ1034913 | MGnify/ENA primary metagenome ERZ1034913 (study PRJEB33766, sample SAMN09781786) | gut metagenome | biome: gut microbiome | host: Homo sapiens | place: Madagascar | study: EMG produced TPA metagenomics assembly of the PRJNA485056 data... | reverse complement strand
TCTTTTTTTTTTATAATAGTAACCTTTTCGTTTACTTGTTTTTTAAAAAATGAACAACAATATGTAATCCTTCAGGTTTTGCATTTTATTGCATTAATATTTCTTCCTGTTTTACTCGGACACGACAGAAAGATAATGTTAATATTCTCTTCCTTGTTTTTTTCCGGATTGACATTTTTTATTTATTCCATAGATCAATTATTATGTTCAATTTTACATATAGAGTTAAACTCTCAAAGCTCTGCCGCCTTTGAACTTATTTCTAATCTGATTGTTTTCGGAATATTTGTACTCCTGTCAAGTCCGCTGAAAATCAAGACAAAGCTTGTGGTTGGGTCAATTACCAAACCGACAATAATTATGATATTGATTTTTCTGTATCTCGGCGGAAGTATGGCGACTTTCGGCACATACTACATAATTCCGTCATCTGATTACAGAACGATTGCGCTCAAAATTCTGACCCTGATTGTGTCGGTTGTATTCTCATTTTCGATTCCTATTCTTTTGTACAATCAGATAAAAAAGAGTCAGTACATGCACGAAAATGACATTTACGAACGCCAGCTGAACGCACAGATTAACTACTACAAAAGCATTACAACTTCGGGTTATGAACTGCGAAAAATAAGACACGACTACAACGATCTTTCTATCGGATTAAAATCGCTTATCAACAGTCGGAAATATGATGAGGTTATTCCTCTCCTGCAAAAATATGACAGCGAGATTATAAGTTCTTTTCAGATTTTGTACAACACGGGCAACGACCTTACGGATGCGATTTTAAGCGATAAACAGAAAAATGCAGATGAAAATATTAAAATCACATTTGAGGGTTCACTTGCAAATGTGCCTGCCGACAACCTTGAAATCTGCGTTTTGTTTAACAATATGATTGACATTGCGTTTGAAAATGTAAAGAAATTTTGCGGAAACGGAAAACAAATTATCGCCTTAAAAGCAGAAACAAGGGCTGGATTTCTCTTTTGCTGCATAAGCTTTCCGATTGAAAATGAAATAAAAAAGGCACAGAACAATGTTCTGCACCACAATTTTGCGTATAAAACTTTGAAAAATCTTGCCGAAAAAAACGGCGGTAAAATTGAAACAAGCCTGTCGGATGACAGACTTGCAATAACCACGGGTTGGGTAATTAATAATTTTAGTTAATTCTTTTCGGGAATTTTTGAATAAGCTTTTTAACATCAGTCTTTTCAATTTTGAGAAGGCTGATTTTTTTGTCTATGCCGCCCGCATAACCCGTAAGGTTTCCGTTTGTCCCGACAACACGGTGACACGGCACGATTATCGAAACAGGGTTGTGTCCCACAGCACCGCCGACTGCCTGTGCAGACATTCTCGAAATGCCACGCTGTTTTGCCAAAATTTTAGCAATTTCACCATAGGTCATAACTGAGCCGTAGGGAATTGTCAGGAGAACATCCCACACAGCCTTGCGAAATTCTGAACCGTTAATCGAAAGTTTGGGCGTAAAATCGGGTTCGTTGCCCGAAAAATATATGTCAAGCCACTTTTTTGTCTGTTCAAAAACAGGCAGGGGTTTATCCTCATTTTCACCTTTTACGGTTGACGCAAAGTACTTTTGTCCGTCAAACCACAAACCGCAAAGGCTCTCACCGTCAGATGCCATAGTTATATTGCCGATCGGTGATTTGTAATAGCTAACATATATCATACCAAATCCCCCTGCATAAATTATACAGTAAGAATTACCGACAGGCAACATAATGTTATGCACGAAATGAAAAGGAGAGCTGTTTAGGCTCTCCGATCATATAAAACTTATTATTTAACTTTAATTATTTGAATGAAGCCACAAAGAAAAACTGCCGATTTTCGGTACCGTAGCCGAAACCTTTCCGATTATGTCGAAATCGGTGACATATCCGATGTCGGCGGCATTGTTGGCATCACCCTTAGTTATATACTGCATACTTTCGTTTACCATTCTTTTTGACACAATTCGGTGAATTACGGTTTTGCCGTCTTTCTTAAACTGAATTATGTCGCCCTCCGAAAGATTTCTGTCGGTTTTTGAAACAATTACAACATCACCGACATTAATCTGCGGTTCCATACTTCCCGTTGCAACCGCAACAGGCTGAACGGGCAACATACCGCAAAAGAACATTACGCACACGCACACCGCCGCAACGGCAAACACTGCCGAAACGGAACATATCTTCCTGCTCAGAAATGTACGCTTTTTGGTCTTTTTATCCTCTGTAAACGCACAGTCAAATACAGTTATAAAAATAAGTCCTAAAACCATTCGTATAAAAATGAGCATTTTATCGCCGATTTCAGGCTCAAACGGCACAAGATACGGAAATGATGTTACAAAAACAGAATAAATCATTCCCGCAGCAGCACCGCCCTTTTTACACATAAATGTAAGCAAAATCGAATTTATCAAAAGAGAAACAGCTGTCATTAACAGACTAACCGAGTTTTCCGTATTGCTGTCGGCAAAAGCCGAATTTATAAAGCAATTTGCGGCAGTAAAGAGCAATGCCGTCACAGCAAAGGAAAAATATCTGTTCATTCTTATTTTTCCGAACAAATACAAAATAACTGCACGCAGAATTTCTTCTGCGGCAATCAGCAATGCCGAAAGGAAAAATGCTGTGAAGGCTTCCGATAAATAATTGCTGTATGACGATGCAAAGCCGAAAACAAATCCGCCCGTATAAATTAACATAAGCTGAAGAGTGGCAAAGATAAAGCTCCAAAAAAGCGTATCTTTCCTTTCACACCGCTTTTTCAGCAAAATATTCGATTTGAAAAATCCGAAAAATTCTTTCATTTATTTTTCAATCCTTTTGTGATTGTATTTGCAATACAATACAGCAAATGCACACACGGCAAGCACCGCAATTATGCCTAATTGTGTCATTCCTGTTTTAACGCTGTCAGAATTATTTCTATTCAGCGATTCGGTTGGTGCGGTATCCGAGGTTGCGGACTTGAAGTCCGTTGCCGAAGTCGGCAACACGCTTTCATATTCAGAATTACTTTCCGTGCCTGTCGGTTCTTTTGCATACGAAGAACCCTGCGTTTCGTCAGCAACAGAATTTTTTGTCGGCTCTGTTACTGCCGTATCGGGTTCGGCACCTTGTGTATAACAAATTCTTAAACTAAACTCCCCTGTTTCGGTACCGTTTGTGATGTACCGAGAGTCGCTGTTCCATACAACGGTAACATATACCCTTCCGATTTTGCCTGTTTCAATAATTATGTCATCAGAGTCAATTAAAACGCCCATATAATCAAGAGAAATACCGTCAACATATAAATTTGAAAGTTTAACAGGGAGCGTTCCCGTATTTTTTATGTCAACGGAAATCCTGCTGTATGCTCCGGGAAAATTAAAAGTTCCAAGGCTTGGGATTATCGTGTCACCGTCAAATGAAACACTGCTCTCACCCGACACTCCGTATTCTGATTCCACTCTCGCACCAACAACAGATACCCCGAACATATCAGAGGTATCCGTTGCGGCATCGGCTTTGAAACCGAAAGTCAGAAGAATCATAATTACCGAAAAAGCAATAAGTATAACTCTTAAAAAATTAAGGGTTGATTTTGAGTGATTCATACTAATTCTCACTTTTCAGTAACCTGTAACGGTTTATTTTGAATAAGTTGCAGACGGAGCACTGTCAACTGTGTCCTGAACATAATTCATTGACACGCTGAATGACTGTGCCTCTGCGTTGAGTTCTGCCTTGTCTGCGGCTTTAACTACAAATGTTACTGTTGCGCTTTCACCCGGAGCAAGAACCTCGTCCTTAACTTCAGGAGTATCAACTACAAATGAATCCGAAAGTTCAGATGTGCTGAATTTGCAGTTTGCAAGGTTTGCATTTACAGTACCGTTATTTGTAACTGTGAGCGAATACTCAGCCCATGCTCCGCCGAGAGAAAATACTGTGTTGTCATAAGTTGCGGCAGTATTGTCTGCGTTAAGCTCAGCCTTGTAAACTGTCTTTGCCTTGCCTGACTTTGCGGCATCAAGCGCCTCAACATATGTAACCTTGAGGTTTTCGTTTGTTGTGTCAACCTTCGACATTGTTGAGCCTTTGTAAGAATACATAACCGCATAGCCTACAAGAGTACCCTCTCTTGCGCCGTTATCATCATTTGCCCAGCTTGTGTTAAGCTTGGTTGCGTTGTTTACAACCTCAGGATTTGTAATCTTTGCCTTAAACTGGCATACGCCCCAGTTTTTCTGACCTGATGAAAAATAGTTAAAGCTCTGACTGCCGTATGTTGTTTCGTAAAGGATTGTGTAATCCTCAAGCTCTGACTGAGTAAGCTTTTCTTCTTTTCCGTTGAGGTCGTCAACCTGTGCAACATAGCATCCGTCAAAACTGCGGATATGTAATCTTAACGGATACACAACAGCATTGCCTGTTGATTGTACTGTTTCGGCTTCGCCGTCAACTGTTGTTCCGTTGCTTGTTCCTGTGATTGCGGCGTCTGTTATTTTAACATCCCACTTTCCGTTTGCGGAAACTGTACCTGTACCTGAAATTTCTGTATTCCACTGAGCAAAGCCAAAGCACATAACACCGAGAGCCATTGTACCGGCTGTTACTGCGGAAAGTAATTTTGTTCTCTTTTTCATTATTTATTCCTCCATAAAATTCAGTTAGCAATTGCTAACTCGTACCCAAAAAAATAAAACTCCGGAGTTTTTCGGGGTAGTTATTTTGTCAGTTAGCAATTGCTAACTGCGATTATTATAATTCCAAATTATTCCATTGTCAAGAGATTTTTCCGTTTTTATCGAAATAATCCACAAAAAAGCACCATATCATTTGTGCATAAAAACTAAAACGCAAAATATAAAAAGTGTGCAGAAATATTCCTGCACACTCAAAATATTTACGATAAAAGCTGTTCTGTTTTACAGATTCATTTCTGAAAGTTCTTTTGCGGTTGCATCAACAAGTTTTTCACACTTTTTTGTGTTTTCGCTGATCATTCCGCCAACGCTGAAAAGCCCGCCTGTGATTGAATCCAATGCCGCATTTTTAGCTACATTGTCCATACCCGCCTGAGTAGACTTTTGAATTGAGAATTTCTGCGTTTCCTTGCCGAAACCGCTCTTCATAATCCAAACCTGATTCTGACTGTCGAGAGCGGGAAATGTTATTACGGTAGCCATTCCATGCTTTGTAAGTGACGGAGTTCCTGCCGTAAACTCTTTGTCTTTGATTGCATCAAAAAAGCTCTCAATCGTATAAGAATTTTTTGTCTTAATGTTTTTGGTTTTAACTCCGAATGCCATAGTAACTTCCTTTCAGATTAGTTAGCACCCCAGACATTTCCGTTTTTGTCCGTAAATTTGCCTGTAAGAACCATAATAAAATCAACAAGCCAACCGATACCGAAAACACCGCAAGTTAAAAGCCAGATGATACCTGTTCCGATTTTGCCTGTCATAAATCTGTGAACACCGAGTTCACCGAGAAAAAATGTGATTAGTACCGCCGCTGTTTTGCTCATTTGTAAGCACTCCTTAAAATTTATTTGTTGAGTACACTATACAGAAAAAAATTTAAAAATGCAACAATTTGGCAGTAATGTCAGTTTTTCGGCAAGAAAGTCATAAAATCACAAAGGACATTGCCAAATGACAATGTCCTCTGCGAATGAGTTAAAATGAATAAACCTGTTATCTGTTTTGAATTGCAATTTTTCTATAGGTATCGAACTTAACCCACTTAGCAAAGAAATCCGCATCGTTGATGCTTTTAAGATTTGAATACTCTGAAAGAAACTGCTGAATTTTTTCGTTGCTGTCGGCAAGAACCTCGAAGCCTCTGCCGTTTACAACAGGAACACCGCCGTAGCTGTACTCCGATGTCGGAACGATATCGGTAATCTTGCGATCACGAACCTTTACGGCAACGCTGTCACGAAGAACTATAATATCAAAGCTGTCGGGATACTTGTAGCTTTCGCCCTCAACAGGGATTGTGTCCCCTTTTGTATAGGTTTCCTTAACAGGCTGATATTTGAGAACATTAAGGCTTGAAGTGTCGTAGAAAAACTCTTCAAAAATATCACCTCTTGCCTCAAGTGAACCGAGTACGAATGACGCCTTTTTTGCATCATCGGCTTTTTCTTCAACCGAATCAACAACACCGCAGGCTGATGTCATATTTGACACACGGTCAATCAAAATAAGCTCGCCGAGTGTTTTATGCTTTGAGAAAAGGTCAACCGCAATCGGCTCTGCAAGCAGAATTGTGCAGACTGTAATTCCGTTCTTTGTGAGTGAATCGGCAGGAATATGCTCGCCTGTGTTCACATCAACAGCGTACTTGATTTCGGAAACGATACCCGAAATAGTCTTTGTGCCGAGCTTTACAAGGTAATCCTTGCCGGCTGTAAGCTGTTCGTCATCCATCCAGAGAATTGACGCTGTAAGCTCCTGATAGGACGCAAGATTTGTGTCCTTTGTTATTACACGGCCACGGGATACATCAACTTCCTTGTCAAGTGTGATTGTAACGGGCTGTCCCTTGAAAGCAGTTTTAACATCCTTATCTGTCATAAGGATCTGCTTTACATGAGCCTTTTCATTGCTCGGGAGTGTTACGATTTCATCGCCTACGCTGATACTGCCCGACTCAATCTGTCCCTGAAAGCCTCTGAATGTGTGGTCGGGACGGCAAACTCGCTGAACAGGAAGATAGAATCCTTCTTCCTCCTCCGAGGAATCAACATCAACAGTTTCAAGGTACTGAAGGAGCGGAACACCGTTGTACCACGGAATGTTTTCGGACTTTACGGTAACATTGTCGCCCTCTGTTGCGGAAAGCGGAATGATGTAGATATCGTCAAGTAAAAGCTCGTTTTTAAGTTCTTCAATCTGCTTTACGATTTCGTCAAAGCGTGACTTGCTGTACTTTACCAAATCCATCTTATTAACGGCAAAGACAAAATGTCTTATACCCATAAGCTTACAGATTCTTGCGTGCCGTCTTGTCTGAACAAGAACGCCCTGTGATGCGTCAATGAGGATAACTGCGAGGTCTGCAAAAGATGCGCCTACAGCCATGTTTCTTGTATATTCCTCGTGACCTGGTGTGTCGGCAACAATAAAGCTGCGGTTGTCGGTTGTGAAGTAGCGATAAGCAACATCAATTGTGATGCCCTGCTCACGCTCAGCCATAAGACCGTCAAGCAAAAGCGAATAGTCAATGTCACCGCTGCGACTGCCGACCTTACTGTCAAGCTCAAGAGCCTTTTCCTGATCGGCATAAATAAGCTTTGCGTCATAAAGTATGTGACCTATGAGTGTTGATTTACCGTCATCAACACTGCCGCAGGTAATAAATTTAAGTAAACCTTTCATCAGAAGTAACCCTCCCTTTTTCTGCGTTCCATACTGCCCTGTGCCTCGTTGTCAATTACTCTGGAGGTACGCTCCGAAGAAACGGAGCTGAGGGTTTCGTCAATAATTTCATCAAGAGTTGTTGCAGTTGACTCTATGCCGCCTGTGAGAGGATAACAGCCGAGTGTTCTGAAACGAACCGATTTCAATTCGGGTACTTCGCCCTCTTTGAGCGGAAAACGATCGTCATCAACCATAATAATGTTACCGTCACGGTAAACAACAGGTCTTTTTGCCGCAAAGTAAAGCGGAACGATGTCAATTTTTTCCCTTTGAATGTACTGCCATATGTCCTTTTCTGTCCAGTTTGAAATTGGGAACACACGAATGCTTTCGCCCTTATTGATTTTTGTGTTGTAAAGCTTCCACATCTCGGGGCGCTGGTTCTTAGGATCCCATGCCTGTGCTGTATTTCCTCATCTCGTCTGCCGCCGCCGAATGCCGCAGTAAAGCCGTATTTGTTGAGAGCCTGTTTGAGAGCCTGTGTTTTCATAATATCTGTGTAAGCCGCACCGTGATCAAACGGGTTGATGCCTTTTTTAACACCTTCTTCATTGGTGTAAACGAGCATTTCAATTCCGAGCTTTTTTGCTGTGTCATCACGGAATTTTATCATATCCTTGAACTTCCATGTTGTGTCAATGTGGAGGAACGGGAACGGCGGTTTTTCGGGATAAAACGCCTTCATTGCAAGGTGGAGCATAACCGAGCTGTCCTTGCCTATTGAGTAGAGCATAACAGGCTTTTCGCACTCTGCCGCAACTTCTCTGATTATGTATATAGCTTCTGCTTCAAGCTCATCTAAATGTGAAAGCTGACTCATATCTTATCTCCTTTTCACGGAAATACTTACAAAGTGTTTCCTTAGTATTTGTTTGATTCTTTTTGATTTATATCAATCTTAATGACCTCGCCATGCGGTTTTTCAATTAACCACGAGAGGATATCTCCGTTCTTTTCGGTGTGACCCTTACTGCCCATACCGCCGATATCGGAACCGAGGAAAAAGTTGATTGCATATGCGGGACATTCTTTTATGCAGGAGGTGCAGCCCCAGCAATCCTTGGGATATTTGATGTACGCTTTGCCGTTTTCGTCAGTCTTGATAAGACTTCCGGGGCAGACATTGCGACACTTTTTGCAACCTATGCACTTGGACTTGTCAATTACTATGCTCATACTTTTCACCTCCCGTTACAAGGTCACGAATAATAATTTTTATCTCGCCGTTTTCAAGACGGGAATTAACATACTTGTTAAAATTCCTGTCGTCCTTTTCGGGATAGTCAAGGTTTTCGGCAAAGCTGTGCCAGCGTGTTTCCTTTCTCGCTCTGAGGTGAGCAATTACGCTTTTGCAGACCGTAAGCCTTTCTTTAAGCTCGCAGATATACATAAGCTCCTGAAAATCTTCTGCGTAGAGGTCATCTGTGAGCGTTTCAAGCTGTCTGATTTTGCAGTCGGCAATGTCAAGCTGTTTTTCGTTGAAACGGTAGTTCGTTTTTATACCGCCTGCGTAGCTGTCCATAACTGTCTGCATTGCCTCTTCAAGCTGTTCCGTGGTGTAGAGTGAATTGCGGTCTGTGAGATATTTCTCGGTTTCCCTGAGGTGATAATTTGTATCTTCATCGCTGATTTTCTCAAAGCTTTCTTTGCTGTCAATATACTTAACTGCCGAAAGTCCTGCAATTTCACCCTCTGCAAGAGCGCCCGTAACATACTTCTGCGGACAACCGCCTGCAACATCACCGCCTGCAAAAAGTCCTTCAATTGTGGTTGCACGGTCTGTGTCAACCCAGTAACCGCTTGCCGTGTGACCGCCTACGATGTACGGCTCTGTTCCCTCAATTTCAACATTCTGCCGTGAAGGATTTCTTCCGCTTTCAATCCACTTGATTGTCTGCGAAGGTGCCATATTGAGATAGGCTTTTAAAAGTGATTCGTCCTGCTCGGCTGTGATTCCCTCTGTTCTGAGGTAGCAGGGGCCTCTGCCCTCCTGATTTTCATTTATCGTACCGTAAACTCTTTCGGAAGTTGTAAGTCCGTACTTTGTTTCATAAACCTCGCCGAGTGAATTAATCTGCTTTGCGCCTACACCCTGTGCAAGTGTTCCCGTGGGAGCGATTGTGTCCTTGCATCTGAGTGCGATAAAACGCATTTCAAAGGTTGTCATCTCTGCACCGGCTCTGATTCCCATTGCGTAGCCTGCACCTGTGTTAAAGGGCGGATACCACATCTTATGACGGGAAAATCCGGGGTTGTTCGGCTTGTAAAGTCCTGCCGCACCGCCTGTGGCAATTATGACAGCCTTTGCTTCGATTGTGTAGAAAATTCCGCTTTCAATGCCGAATCCGAATGCACCGTTGATTTTGTTGTCCTTTACCGAGTAATCAAAAATATTAACACGGTTGAGAACCGTTACATTCTTTGCCTTTTCGACTGCGTCCGCAAGAATCGGCTTTATGTTTTCACCGTTGATTTTAAGGTTTCGGTTGCCTCGTGTAACATACTTTCCGTTCTCGTCCTTTAAAATTATAAGACCGAGTCTTTCAAGCCTGTCGGTTACTTCGTTGAGCTTTTCGGACATGGTAAGGAGCAAATCCTCTCTGACAATCCCGTCAGCGTCCTTTTTAGCGTAGTCAACATAGTCCTGCGGTTTTCTGCCCTCAACAATGTATGCGTTAAGAGCGTTTACACCTGCGGCAAGACAACCGCTTCTTTTGATGTGTGCTTTTTCACAGATAAAAACCTTTTTGTCCGAATTTTCGGAAATGGTCAGAGCCGCATAACAGCCTGCTGTTCCGCCGCCTATAATGAGGACATCGGTGCTTATTTTTTCTGTTTTCATAGGATTTCACTCCCTTGCCGTTATTGTTTTTCGTCAAGATATTTTTCTGCCGAAATCACACAGTTTGCACCGTCCGACACGGCTGTAACGACCTGACGAAGTGCTTTTGTTCTGATGTCACCGCCTGCAAAAATACCGTCTGCGGAGGTTTTTCCGCTTTCATCGGCAATAATGTAACCGTACTTGTCGGTTTTGACAAGATTTGCAAGAGGTTTTGTATCGGGAACACTTCCGACTGCAACGAAAACACCGTTGCAATCAAGCTGTTTTTCTTCTCCGTTTTGTAAAAGTGTGACCGAAGTCACCTTTGTATCTCCGTTAATTTCAGATACCGTTGCATTTGTAAGAGCTTCAATATTTTCCGTGGCAAACACCCTGTTCTGCAAGGCTCTGCCTGCTCTGAAGAAATCCCTTCTGTGAACGAGATAAACCTTCTTGCAGAATCTTGAAAGCAGAAGTGCGTCACCCAAAGCAGTGTCACCGCCGCCTGTTACCACGGTAATTTTATCCTTATAGAAAGCCGCATCACACACCGCACAATAAGAAACTCCGTTACCCGAAAATTCCTTTTCACCTTTCACACCAAGCTTTCTGCGCTGTGTTCCTGCCGCATAGATTACGGTTTTTGTTTCAAGACTTTCACCGCCGTCAATGTTTACGGAGAAGTTACCGTTAACTCTTTCAACCTTGGTAACCTCTCCCTCAACAAATTCAGCACCGAGTTTTTCGGCGTGATTTCTGAACCTTTCTCCGAGGTCAAAGCCTGTTTCACCGTAAAGTCCGGGGTAATTATCTACTCTCTCGCTCTCGGCAATCTGTCCCGTACCCATAAATTCTTTTTCAACCACAACCGCTTTAAGGTTTTCACGCTGTGCATAAATTGCGGCTGAAAGTCCTGCGGGACCGCTGCCGATAATCACGATGTCGTACATAATCTCCCTCCTTTACTCTATAACAAGCTCTTCCTTTTCTGCTGTATCTCCCGTAATTTTGAATGAATTGAGAACGGGGGTTTCTCTGTCCATAAGCGAAAGAATCATATAGCTTGCCTTTCTGTCAAAGGCAAGTCTTTTGTCCTCTTCAGACGGTCTTGACGGCGATTCGGGATGTGAATGCCAGTTGCCGAGAGGAACAAATCCGTTCTTTCTCATATCTTTGATTGCCTCAAGCTGTTCCTTTGGGTCAAGCGAAAAATGTTCGTTTGAGTGATCGATATTTGTAAGGAGATAAACCTTTTTAATCTCCTTGTCACCGCCCTCAACCGTTCCTGCAATAAGACCGCAAGACTCATCGGGAAGCTCCTTTACAGCGTGAGCAAGTATTTTTTCAAAGTCGCTTTTTGTAAGTTTTATCATAAATGAACACCGTCACATTCTGCCTGTTCGTAGTCGATAAGCTCTGTGATTGTCGGGTGGTCACCGCAGACTGCGCAATTGTGTGTGTCACTCGGAAGTTTTACCTTGCGAAATTCCATTTTGAGTGCGTCATATGTAAGAAGATAGCCCGTGAGCAACTCGCCCTGACCGATGATGTACTTGATTGCTTCCATTGCCTGTAGGCTGCCGATTACACCGCCCATTGCACCGATAACACCTGCCTGCTTACAGGTTGGAACTGCGTCCTTTGGCGGAGGGTTCTTGAATACACAACGGTAACAAGGGCCTTCACCCGGCACATAGGTCATAAGCTGACCTTTAAATCTGATGATTCCGGCGTGTGAGAAAGGCTTTTTAGCCATTACACAGGCATCGTTGATAAGGAACTTTGCCGGAAAGTTATCAGTACCGTCAATGATGAAGTCATACTCCTTTACAAGGTCAAGTATGTTTTCGCTTGTAACAAATGTGTGGTATGTCTTTACGGTAACATCGGGGTTGATAGCCTCCATTGTTTCCTTTGCCGACTCAACCTTAGGCTTGCCGATATCCTGTGTTGAGTGGATAATCTGTCTTTGAAGATTTGAGAGGTCAACCTCGTCTGCATCTGCAATTCCTATTGTACCTACACCTGCGGCGGCAAGATACATTGCGGCAGGAGCACCGAGTCCGCCTGCACCGATAATGAGAACCTTTGCATTAAGGAGCTTTTTCTGTCCCTTTGCGCCGACCTCTTTAAGAATAATGTGTCTTGAATATCTTTCAAGCTGTTCGTTTGAAAATGCCATTACTGACCGCCTCCCATAAAGTAAAGGAACC
>ERZ1034913.1731-NODE-1731-length-12494-cov-12.588713_pt1 | contig 12494 bp, 7 predicted proteins | sample MGYA00520697_ERZ1034913 | MGnify/ENA primary metagenome ERZ1034913 (study PRJEB33766, sample SAMN09781786) | gut metagenome | biome: gut microbiome | host: Homo sapiens | place: Madagascar | study: EMG produced TPA metagenomics assembly of the PRJNA485056 data... | reverse complement strand
ATCCTAAAAATATTGATCAATCATAAAGATTACCTATTTTTACTACATGCATTTCAACTAGTAAAAGGACTATACTCATGGATCACTTAGAAAAAGACTGGCACATATTTGTAACCATTGCGGAAACAGGCAACCTTACAAAAGCAGCGAATCAACTATATGTATCGCAACCAGCACTCAGCTATCGCCTCAATCAACTAGAAAAGCAATTTGACGAACCTTTATTTATCCGTATGCCTCGTGGTGTAGTGATGACAGAAACCGGCGAGTTATATTACAGCTATGCTAAAGATATGCTAAAGCGAAAAGCGGCTTTTGAAAGTTCTGTGGAAAACAAAAAGAACACCATTTCTGGTGTTCTATCATTGGGTTGTTCAAGCATTTTTGCTAACTATGAGCTACCTGATATTTTAGAAGGCTTTACAAAAGCCTATCCTAATGTAAGAATTCAATTACGGACCGGTATTAGTTCAAAAATATCTGAGCTTTATCAAGCAGGAGAAATCCACGTGGCTATTATTCGTGGCCCAGTACCTGCTACGGGAGAAATGTATCTCATCAATAGAGACCCCATTTGTTTAGTAACTAATAAACAACTCCCAATCTACGAATTGCCGAGACCTGACTTAATCGCCCTTCCCCTCATCCGATACGCTACTGCACATGACCTGTACACATTATTCGATGCTTGGTGGAAGGAGCAGTACGAGGTTCCCCCTAATGACAGCATTCATGTAGATACAATGGCAACTTGTCGCCAATTTATCAGAAAAAATCTAGGCTGGTCTATCTTGCCTCAAACAGGGCTTGGCAGATTTGCCGATGAGTTTTACATAGAACCCTTATATTGGGCCGATGGTACACCTATCGTTCGCGATACTCATATGGTATACCATGCGGCCTCCTTATACAGAAAACCTGTAAAGGCATTTGTAGATTATATACAAGATTTTGACTTTCAAAAGAATAGATAAATAAAAGGAGAAACCTATTCACCATATGTCTCATTGTAGAGACATAGAGAAAGGTTTCTCCTTTTTTATCAATAGATACTCAATTTAATAAGACCTACTAGTACAAAGCTAGTAATGCTCAATAGTTGATATCTATTATGCATATTTTTCTTTGAATGCAGCTAATTGAGCTTCTTCCAAGGATAAGCCTTGTGCTTTGAAGCGTTCAATAGCAGCGTGCATTTCTTCATATGCTACAGGTACAACTTTTGTAAATCTACTTACAAAGTTATTCCAGTTTTCTAGGATGTGACGGCCTTTAGCAGAGTTAGTATGCAATACATGTTGTTCTACTAATTCTTTGATACGTTTAAGGTCATCTTCAGTATTAGCTGGGCGTAATTCTACGAGACCTGTATTTACATAGCGTTCATCGCAATCGAGGATATACGCATAGCCACCGGACATACCTGCTGCAAAGTTACGGCCGATTTTACCGAGAACAAGAACTTCGCCACCAGTCATGTATTCACAACCATGGTCGCCTACACCTTCAACAACGGCAGTGATACCACTGTTACGAACGGCGAAACGTTCGCCAGCTACACCATTGATGTAGGATGTACCAGAGGTTGCGCCATAGAAGGCAACGTTACCAATAAGGATGTTTTCATCGGCTTCAAAGATAGAGTCTTTAGGCGGATATACAGTAATAGTACCACCGGATAAACCTTTACCAAGGTAATCGTTTGCATCCCCTTCAAGTTCTAATGTCATGCCTTTAGGGATGAAAGCACCAAAGGATTGACCTGCAGAGCCTTCAAAGTTCAACTTAATTGTATTGTCTGGCAAGCCGCTTTCACCATAACGACGAGTCACCTCAGAGCCAACCAAAGTACCTACAACACGGTTAATATTTGTAATAGCCAATTTAGCGCGAATAGGTTTTTGCTCTTCAATAGCAGGACGGCACATGCGCAAGAGTTTGGACATATCCAAAGTGCGTTCCAACTCGTGATCTTGGTCAACAGTGTGCATGTGTCCTACAGAGGAATCGATGTATGGGCGGAACAATACGCGTTTAAGGTCAACGCGGGACAATTTAAAGTTATCGTCTTGAGATTTTTGACGAACGAGGTCAATACGACCAACTAGCTCAGCTACAGAGCGAATGCCTAAGCGAGCCATAATTTCGCGCAATTCACGAGCGATGAAGATCATCAAGTTTTCTACATACTCAGGTTTGCCTGTGAAACGAGCACGCAATTTTTCATCTTGTGTAGCAACACCGTAAGGACATGTATTGAGGTTACATACACGAGCCATTTTACAGCCTACAGCAACGAGCGGCAATGTACCGAAACCAAATAGCTCAGCACCAAGCATAGCGGCAACAGCTACGTCGAAACCTGTCATCAACTTGGAGTCTACTTCTAATTGAACTCGGTCACGCAATCTATTGAGCATCAATGTTTGATGAGTTTCGGACAAACCTAACTCCCAAGGCACACCAGCGTGTTTTACAGATGTACGACCTGCCGCACCTGTACCACCATCATAACCAGAGATCAAGATATTATCTGCTTTTGCTTTTGCTACACCAGCGGCGATAGTGCCAACGCCTGCTTCAGATGTTAATTTAACGGAAATACGAGCATCTTTGTTAACGCATTTCAAGTCGTAAATCAACTCTGCCAAGTCTTCGATGGAGTAAATATCATGATGTGGTGGTGGAGATACGAGTTCAACCCCTGGAGTGGAGTGACGAGCTTTTGCAATTTCAGGATACACTTTTTTACCTGGTAATTGACCACCTTCACCTGGTTTAGCACCTTGCGCACATTTAATTTGCAACTCTTTTGCATGGATAAGGTAGTTCGCAGTTACACCAAAACGACCAGAAGCGATCTGTTTTACTTCAGAATTCATGCTGTCGCCGTTTGGCAATGGTTTAAAGCGAGCTACGTCTTCTCCACCTTCACCAGAGTTAGATGTAGAGCCAAGGCGGTTCATTGCGATAGCAATCGCTTCATGCGCCTCTTTACTGATGGCACCATAACTCATAGCACCCACTTTAAAGCGTTTTACGATGGATTCTTCGGCTTCAACTTCTTCAATAGGAATACCGCCACCTACTGGGTAGTTCAACTCCATCAAGGAACGCAATGTAACGTGGTAATCGTTGCGAATCGCTTTAGAGTATTCTTTATATTTAGCATAGTCGCCATTGATAAGGGATTCTTGTAAAAGATCGATAGTCTTAGGATTGAATAAATGCTCTTCCCCGTCTTTTACAGGACCGTACCAACCGCCTGGTTCGAGTACAGTTTCGTCGGATTTGAAAGCACGTTCATAACGAGCTAACGCTTCGTGTGCTACCCCGCCAAGACCAATACCACCGATACGTGTTGGCGTATTTACGAAGAACTTGTTGATGAAGTTGGTATTTAAGCCCAAGGCCTCAAAGATTTGTGCGCCATGGTAGGAGCGAACTGTGGAAATACCCATTTTGGACATAACCTTCATGATGCCACCTACAGCTGCTTTGATGTAATTCTTTTCTGCTTGTTCAGCTGTAATATCGCCAAGGCGTTTACGAGCTTGTAAATCGCGTACAGTTTCAAGAGCCAAGTATGGGTTGATAGCTGTTACACCATAGCCGATCAAAGTACAGAAATGATGAACTTCGCGTGGTTCACCAGATTCGAGAATAAGACCAATTTCAGTGCGCAACACCTTGTTGATCAAGTGATTGTGAACAGCCGCAACAGCTAATAATGCTGGAATTGGTGCATGATTTTCATCGACGCCACGGTCGGATAAGATCAATACATTTTGTTCTGTACGAGCTGCTTCTTCTGCTTTAGCGCATAATTCATCCAATGCATCGCGCAAGCCTTCAGCACCCTTAGTTGGGTCGAAGAGGATTGGCAATGTAACAGATTTCATGCGACGGCAGTCAAGAGCCTTGATAGACGCCAATTCTTGATTTGTAAGGATTGGTGTGCGCATGGACAAGGCATATGTACCCGCTTTGTTTGGATCTGTTAAGTTACCGGAGTTACCAAGCATAACGCGTGTAGATGTAACCATTTCCTCACGAATGGAGTCGATTGGAGGATTTGTTACTTGCGCGAACATTTGCTTGAAGTAGCTGTATAACAATTGTGGTTTATCGGACAAGATAGCAAGTGGCGCATCGGCACCCATAGCACCTACAGGGTCTTTACCATCCTTTGCCATAGGTACGATCATACGTACAAGGTCTTCTTGAGTATAACCAAAGGCTTGTTGATTTTTGAACAAATCTTCTACTTTTGGAATGTCACTTTCATCAGCTTGTGTAATTTCTGACAAGTGAATAACGTGTTCTTTTACCCATTCATCATATGGCAATTCAGTAGCAACGCGTTGTTTGATTTCCTCGTCGGAGATGATGCGTTGTTCCTCTGTATCGATGAGAAGCATTTTGCCTGGTTCCAAACGGCCTTTAGCGCGAATGTTTTCAGCGTTTTCGTTTACTACACCAACCTCGGAAGCCATGATAACACGGTCATCTGTTGTTACATAGTAACGAGCAGGACGCAAACCATTACGGTCAAGTACGCCACCGATAACAGTACCATCAGTAAAGCCCATAGCGGCAGGACCATCCCATGGTTCCATCATGAAGCTATTGAACTCGTAGAAGTCATGTTTTTCTTTGCTCATGAGATTGTTGCGTTCCCAAGGCTCAGGAATCATCATCATGATCGCATGAGGCAAGGAACGACCTGTCATGTGCAAAAATTCCAATGTATTGTCAAACATAGCGGAGTCAGAACCACTATCATCTACTACAGGGAATACTTTTTTGATATCTGGGAATAATGGAGATTCTGCTTTACCTTCACGAGCATTGATCCAGTTTACGTTACCGCGAATCGTGTTGATTTCACCATTATGCACTAAGAAACGGTTAGGATGCGCCCGAGCCCAGCTTGGGAATGTATTCGTACTGAAACGAGAGTGAACCATTGCCAACGCAGATGTGAAATCAAGGTCGCTCAAATCAAGGTAGAAGTCACGCAATTGACCAGGTGTTAACATACCTTTATATACAATTGTTTTAGAGGACAAAGATGCAATATAGAAGTCGCTAGATAACTCCTTGCTCAACGGAATGATGCGTTTTTCCGCCAATTTACGGATGATGTACAATTTGCGTTCGAATTCTTTATTATTCGTTACATCTGGACCTTTACCGATGAGAATTTGAATCATCCAAGGACGAATAGCTGCGGCCTCTTGACCAACCTTCGTACCATCGACTGGTACTTCACGCCAGCCGAGAACAACTTGACCTTCTTCGCGTACAACCTCTTCAAAAATGCGTTTTTGCTCGTTACGAAGACTTTCATATTTATGGGCAAAGACCATACCTACGCCGTAATCACCAGCAGAAGGCAAGTTAATGCCAAGCACTTCGCATTCGCGTTTAAAGAACTCATGAGGAATTTGTACTAAAATACCGGCGCCATCCCCTGTGTCCTTATCGGCACCTGCACCACCACGGTGCTCAAGGCGCTCTAAAATGCGCAAACCATCATCGATAATATCATGGGATTTTTTACCCTTAATATTAACGACAAAGCCCATGCCGCACGCATCCTTTTCAAATTGGCTACTGTACATACCATTGGCTTCGAGTCTAGCTTGATCTAGACGTTGTTGCTTGATTGTGCTCTGATTCATATCCATAACGTGCACTCCTTCATATCACTTGATCAATCCAAGCTCTGCGGCATCGTTCCGTTCGGTCTTGGTGAAAGTATAACTAACAAACTATTTCATGATAAAATCATAAACTTTATAGTCTATAGAATTTTATGTCTATACACAGTATACTCCTGTCCACTGGGAATTGAAAATACAAAAAAAACATAGTCTATAACTTTAAGTCATAGACTATGCATTTTTATCACCATTGTTTTTTGTATACATGGATACAAAAAAACCTTATATAGTTCCTCTTAGATTTATATTGTGTTCGCTCTCCACACCAACTACATGATATGGTTAGAAATCTTTCAACCCATATTATTCTCGACCAAAGTTTTCCCCTACTTCACAGGTTACCGTCATAGGCTCGTCCTTACCATAAGGTACAAAGGTCAATTCCGATGCATGCAAGCATTGACGTGTATAAGGTTTGTTACGCGTACCATACATAGCATCGCCCACGATAGGATGGCCTATGTGCTCCATGTGTACCCGGATTTGATGGGTTCGACCTGTGAGCAGTTTAAATCGCAATAAAGTATGATTCCCATCATGACCAAGAACGGTATATTCCGTTTGTGCCGGTTGACCAAATTCATCGATAACACGTCGGTTATCAAATACTGGATCTACACCGATAGGCGCATCCACAACGCCATCCTTATCAATGCGACCTTCTACAAGGCCTGTATAGATGCGGTCGATACGACCAGCTTGTAGCTCATCTGTGTAGTACTGCTGCGCTTCCTTTGTTTTACCAAAGAGAATACAACCCGATGTGTCCCGGTCGAGGCGATGTACAGGACGAACCTTATGAACTACGCCCTTTTTCGCATAATAACCAGCCACATAGTTGCTCAATGTACAAGACTTTGTTTGTCCTGCAGGATGAACGAGCATAAAGGGATCCTTATTAACCACCAGGGTATGTGCATCTTCGTAAAGAACGGTAATAGGCCCCTTTTCTACATCTACCCCATAATCCTTATCTTGTGGCAATTCCAATGTGAGCACATCACCTTTTTTAAGTACTCGTTGAGAATGGGCTACACGGCTATTTACTTTCACCCGTTTCTTGCGAAACATCATTTGAATATCCCGAGAGGATAGAGAAAATCGTTCCTTTACATATTTAGAGACTGTTAATTCTGTCGGTTCTTTCACCGTATACGTTTTCCAGCTCATATTACCACCACTCATTAATATATGTTTTTTGTTCAGGATAGAGGATGTCAAAATAATCTAACCATTCTTGACCTACTGAAAGTTTCCCTTCAAAGGCAAGATCACGTGCTGTGAGGGTGCCCATCAAAAGTTGGCTCAAAGCACCTACTTCAACAGTAAGATCGACTTCGCCTTCAAGCGTATCAGATACTTTCTTAACAGTTGGCGTTAAAGCACCGCCATATTGTACTTCATAACGACCTTCGTTCCATGCACAAAGGCTGTCTTTAACACCAAAGGTCAATGTAATTGGCATCATCAATGCCTCAGGATTTACAGGAATCGCTTCGAGAGCCGCTTTCACATCAACGATACGACTCATCATATACGGCATAGTTGCATGGCCGCTTCTGCCATCTGGGTAGAAACGATAGTATGTATCGTGAAGGCCTTCATTCCAACGAATAGAAGTGCCTTGGGAGCGATGATTGTAGAAATAGTTGAGCAATGCTCGTTGGCCACGACGTGTAGTGTAAACTAATTCAGAAACAGGAATTTCAGGTTGACCTAAGCGATACACTGCATAGCCTTCGATAACACCTTCATCATTGCGCACTACCGCGATATTCACGCCTTCCGCGAAGAAACTACCAAGCAAGCGTTTCCATTCTTTTTCACCGCGCTCTGCATAACCAGATAAACGCGCTGTATACGCTTTATATACTGGATCTAACAAGGTCCATTGGTCTACGCTATTTAGTAAGCCAAAGCTCAAGGATTTGTCCGTCATAGGGCGCAAGTCTTCAAGAGACATGGTGTTCACCCATTGATGAGCATAAAGTTCCCAACCATATTGTTGGTAGAATGCCGCTTTAGAAGGCATCAAAATCGTCATGGCTTGACCACGCTGACGAAGTTCCTCTAATGCAGCAGTCAATAACGCACCACCTACACCGCCACGGCGAGCCGCAGGATGTGTAGCAACACCTACCATATAACTTGTAGGCAATACAGCACCACGGACATTGATATTATATTGACGCAAATGAACAGTGCTCAACAATTGATCTTGTTCTAGACCAACCATTGTATGTTCTGGTTCATAGCAATTTGTAAAATAATATTGGAAGAATGGATCTTCCTTTGGTTCAAAGCAGTACGCCCATAGATTTTCCACATGAGGCGTATCTTGAGCCGTCGCAATTCTAAATTCCATAATTATGTCCTCGTTATATCATACAGGCCTCTATCTGTCGCATCGCATCGCATCGCCATGATGATACGTAATTCAAATACAAATAGATAGGCTAACACTTCTATTATAACAAAATGAGCTATGAAGCACATCGGCTTCATAGCTCAGATTTTTATTTACCGCCTGTCGCATTATCTGCTTCGTTAGCATATACTGCGTCATATTTTTCAGCAAAGTGATCTGGGTTGTAAGATTCTTTTGCTTGACGAAGACCAGGCAAGCCCATGTCTTCTTCACGGTTGATGAATTCAACTTCGCTAAATTCATGACGAATAAATTCATTGTTAATCGCTTGGTACAAACCACGAATATCTGGATTTGCTTTTTCAATATGAATCAAAGCAATTCTATCATTTAAGATTTCACCGATACTGAAGGCTTCCACACGGCCAAACAATTTAATAGCGCCGCCTTTAAGGCCTAGTGCTTCCCAGTTATCGAACAACAAATTGATAGCTACTAATTCGTCTTCAATACCTTCTTCGTGGTGAGTTTCCACCCAAGACGCTGCTGTTTCGCGACATAATGGAATGATATCTTCCGTAATTGGCAAGTACTCATAGTTAGAATATTGCATGCGGAATTGGTTTAAATGGTTTTTCTTTTGACGGAACTTCTTACCAGACAAATTGATAAGATCTTCAGACTTGTAAATATATTCGTAGTTATCGCGGTCAGGTGTGAACTCATAGCGACCAGGACATAGGTCTTCCATACGCTCTTTTACTGCTTTGCTAACACCTTTAAAGCGGAATGGCAATTTATTTTCTACGAACCATTCTTTAGCGCGCAATAAACCATCAAGGAACTTAGCATCTTTACCAGCAAATGGAGGCAATAGGAATGTTTCACGCTTACCGCCACCTTGGATGTACAACACGCCATTTTCTTCAGCCCAACGGATGCCGTACGGATCTTGCCACATGAACAAGGTAGTGAAACAGTTGTCAGATGCTTCATAATGATGTTGTTCAAAATACTTGTCGATTAATGGTTTATCTCTTAATTCAAAACGTTTAAATTCTAAAATAATAATCCCTCCTATCAGATTCCCCTTACGAGGTTCCTTTCACAGACTGTGAAAGTTTCTTACTATCATGCATTCCACATAATTTTAAAACTCTAGTATAGAACCTTTCGGTTCGTAATTACAATTTTACAGATTCGCCTAATACAAAGGTTCCGTCGGTTGTAATAACCTTGTCACCTGCATTTAGACCAGAAATAATAGCTACATCATCGCCTTCTGTGATGCCTACCTCTACAACGCGTACGTCCACCGTATTGTTTTCAGTCAATACATACACATATTTGCCGTCAGAGTTTTCCCGAACCGCTTTGGACGGAACGGTCAACATTTTTGCTTTCACATTAGATTCGATAACGAGTGTATAGAATTCGCCCGCCTTAATGAGCCCTTTGTCATTGTTGAAAGTTGCTTTCACCAATACGCTAGGCACCGTTTCAGGTTGCGTAATATCTACGTAAGTTAATTCACCTGGTAATTCTTGTTCAGCTACCTTGAGGAGCACTTTCATGCCGTTTTTCGCCTCCGGCGTGCCCAGCTTCATCGCCGCATCACGAGGGATGCTGAGAGATGCTACCATCGGTGTTGTTTGTTGTATCATCATAAACGGACGATCTGCAATCGCCATTTGACGGTCTTCGTTATAAATAGCCGTCACCGTACCTGCTATAGGAGCTACAATTGTGGATGCAGCCATTTGAGCCGATACTTGAGCAATTTGTGCTTCGATAGCCGCCGTATTGGCGCCACCGCCACCACCGCCAGTTGTTACTGTCGTAGTTTGTGGTCGAGATCGTTCCACAATGCGATCATATTCTTTTTGTGTAATCATGCCCGCTTCGCGCATTTTCTGTGCCTGTGCTAATTGAGCACTATCTACGGACGCTGCCGTCGTAGTCGTCACAGATGTCGCATATGATTGCGATTGAGCTTGCGCTAACTGACCTTGTAAGGATGCCAGCTGTTGTTGTAAAGCCGATGTATCTACAGTTGCCAAGGTTTGGCCTTGCTGTACTTGGTCGCCTACTTTCACAGCATATACGACCTGCCCTGTTAAGGTCGGCGTTACTGTCGCCTTGTTAAGGGCTGTTACATTGGCGTCATTATGTATCTGCAACGGCATATCCTTGTATGTTACCTCTGCAACGGATACAGTTTTAGGACCGCAACCAGCAATGGCAAGCGCCATTATCATAACACCAAGCATAGCAATTACAGAACATAAACGATTGATTTTCATTCTGTCACTTCCTATCATATTGATTTTTATCAATACCTTAGTATATCATAAAATCAATTAGAATTGTATGAAAGCAAATTTCTTTAATTTATGCATATAACGGAGGTTCTCATGGAAGAACGGATGGACTTTAGAATTTTAAATAACGGCAGCTTTATTCCCTCTATCGGTTATGGCACTTATAAAACAGGCACCGAAGGCGAAACTGAGCAAGCCGTTGCTAATGCACTTGGCGTAGGCTATCGCTTGCTCGATACAGCGGCCTACTACGGCAACGAAGAAGCCGTTGGTAGAGGTATCAAAGCATCTGGCATTAATCGTACAGATATCATTATTACTACAAAAATTTGGCACACCGATGCGGGCTATGATAATACGATGCGCGCTGTGGAAAGCTCTCTAAAAAAATTAGACACTAACTATATCGACATCATGCTCGTTCACCAACCGCTAGGCGATTACTACGGCTCTTGGCGCGCTATGGAAGAATTATATGACCAAAACGTGTTACGCGGTCTAGGACTCTCTAACTTCTACGAAGATCGCCTCATCGACTTGTTGTACCACTGTAATGTAAAACCTGTGGTGAACCAAATCGAGTGCCATCCATTCAATCAACGCCAATCCTTATTACAACTGATGCGCAAACATCAAGTAGTAGGCATGGCCTGGTCTCCGTTCACTCGTGATCGCCAACCGATTTTTGACCATCCCATCATCAAAAGCTTGGCTGAAAAATACGGCGTTAGTAAACACCAAATCATCTTGCGTTGGCACATCCAACGAGGCATCATTCCTTTGCCAAAGGCAAACAATGTAAGTCATATGGAAGCAAACTTTGATGTATTCAACTTCAAACTTACTAACATCGACATGGACGTTATGGAATTATTAGATCAACAAGACTTCTTGGAAGATCACCATACAGCACCAGGTCTAGAAAGACTGTTACAACTAAAATAGAATACAATAACAGCTATTTATAGTTGACGACAATAAAAATAAATACTACGGCCTAAATAAACCAAATAGTATATGTAAAATAACAAAACCACTTATATCTAATAAAGATAGATATAAGTGGTTTATTTTATTTCGGCACATTAAATACAGCTTGAACAAGAATCATATACACCGCTGTTCCCATGCCAATTGAGATGAGCATATTCCGTTTCCACAAGTGTAGCCCTACAGTAACAAGTAATGCAATTAACTCAGGAATACCATATGGATACACAAGGACAACCGTTTCTTTAAAGGTATATACTACAAGCATACCCATAACGGCAGCTGGCAATGCCTTTCCTAAATACAATACAAAATCTGGTGCCTTTTTACCTGGCGGAAATACGAGGAACGCACCAAAACGAGTCAGTAATGTTCCCGCTACAACAATAGCAACAGTAATGACCATTTCCGTACTAGTCAAGGTGAACACCTCCCCACTTATACGCAATATAACAAGCGATCAACATACAGCTCATAGATAGAAGCATAAAGAGTGACTTTCCTACCAATAAGAGCATGACTATCGCCATAGCAGCACCAGCTACACCGAAAGCTCTAATCTTATTATTCTTCGCATTAAGCAGCATTTCAAGAAACACTACAATAAATAGCCCTGGTAATACAAAATCAATACCACGCAAATCTACAGTAGCTAATAGATTTCCAAACAGACCACCTATAAACGTGCTAAATACCCAGAATACATAGTTGAGCCAAGACACGTGGAAGTAAAACCACTTTTCATCTACATCATCAGGTAACTTCGTAGACATATTGATGGCAAAACTTTCATCACACATCCAAGCAACAGTAGGAAACCACTTCCACCCCATATGTACATATCGTTGGAGTGCAGACAATCCATAAAAGAAATGACGTCCATTGACAAACATAGTCAGTATAAAAGCATTGATAGGATCAAATCCAGCCATCAGCATACCAATAGTGACGAACTCCATAGAGCCCGCAAAAATAGTAGCTGCCAAAACGGGCGCTGTCCACCACAGGAAGCCTTGGCTCGTCGCATACAAGCCAAACCCTAATCCTATGAAAAAGAAGCTAATACCCATAGGAATCATAATAGGA
>ERZ1034913.1726-NODE-1726-length-12511-cov-35.477762_pt1 | contig 12511 bp, 8 predicted proteins | sample MGYA00520697_ERZ1034913 | MGnify/ENA primary metagenome ERZ1034913 (study PRJEB33766, sample SAMN09781786) | gut metagenome | biome: gut microbiome | host: Homo sapiens | place: Madagascar | study: EMG produced TPA metagenomics assembly of the PRJNA485056 data... | reverse complement strand
CCTGGCTCATCATAGCGGAGGCGATCTTCTCGAAACCGGCGATGTTGGCACCGGCAACCAGGTTGCCCTTGACGCCGTACTTCTCAGCAGCGGCAGCGGCATTGTGGTAGATGTTGACCATGATGTTGTGCAGGCGCTCGTCCACTTCCTCGAAGGTCCAGGACAGACGCAGGCTGTTCTGGCTCATCTCCAGGCCGGAGGTAGCAACACCACCGGCGTTGGAAGCCTTGGCGGGGGCAAACAGGATGCCGTGGCTCTGCAGGTAAGCAATGGCCTCGGGGGTAGAAGGCATGTTGGCACCCTCGGCTACTGCATAGCAGCCGTTGGCAACCAGCGCCTCGGCACCGGCCAAGGGCAGTTCGTTCTGGGTGGCGCAGGGCAGGGCGATGTCGCAGGGGACGGTCCAGATGCCCTGGCTGCCCTCGACGTACTTAGCGGTGGGGACATAGTCCAGGTAGGTCTTGATGCGGGCACGCTTGACCTCTTTGATTTCCTTCATGACCTTGTAGTCAATGCCGTTCTCGTCCACGATGTAGCCGTTGGAGTCAGACATGGCAATGACCTTGCCGCCCAGCTGGGTAGCCTTCTGGTTGGCGTAGATGGCCACGTTGCCGGAGCCGGAGATGACCACGCGCTGGCCCTCAAAGCTCTTGCCAGCATCAGCCAGCATTTCCTTGGCAAAGTAGCACAGGCCGTAGCCGGTAGCCTCGGTACGGGCGAGAGAACCGCCGAAGGGGATGCCCTTACCGGTCAGCACGCCGGTGTACTCGTTCTGCAGGCGCTTGTACTGGCCAAACAGGTAGCCGACCTCACGGCCGCCAACGCCAATATCACCGGCGGGCACGTCGGTGTCGGGGCCGATGTGGCGGTACAGCTCGGTCATAAAGCTCTGGCAGAAACGCATGACCTCGGCATCAGACTTGCCGTGGGGGTCAAAGTCAGAACCGCCCTTGCCGCCGCCCATGGGCAGGCTGGTCAGGCTGTTCTTGAAGCACTGCTCAAAGCCCAGGAACTTGATGATGGACAGGTTGACAGAGGGGTGGAAACGCAGGCCGCCTTTGTAGGGACCGATGGCAGAGTTGAACTGCACACGGTAGCCGCGGTTGACCTGGACCTTGCCAGCGTCATCGACCCAGGGCACACGGAACATGATGATGCGCTCGGGCTCGACAAGGCGCTCGATCAGGCCGGCCTTCTCGTACTCGGGGTGGGCAGCCACAACGGGCTCCAGGCTCTCGAGGACTTCCTCAACAGCCTGCAGGAATTCTTTCTGTTCGGGGTTACGCTTAGCCAGGTCGTCATAGACGCGCTGGAGATACGGATTGGTAAATGCCATAGTGGTAACACTCCTTTATATAATTCTTTCACCGAGTTTATAGTAGCACCATGTGCATAATTTTGCAAGGTTTTTGCAGGCATTTTTAAAAATTTTGTTTGCAGCAGGTGCCCGTGTGTTTACCACAGAACGACAGACTTTATTTTCTTAATCCCACATCTGCACAGGAGTATAATTTTCGCCGCCGTTCCAAAATTCCTGCGGGTCGATGAAGCCGTAATCGCAGCGGTCGTTATGCGTATTGCTGTGGGGTTTATACCCTACCATCCAACGGCCGTCGTTGGTCTGGGCCATCAGGCTTACGCCCATGTACATGCCGTCCCGGTACTGGGTCTGGGTCATGGTGTGCATTTCGCCGGTATCCAGGTCAATTAAATAATTGATCTCGCCATTGCCGGTATAATCCTGGGCCCAGATCCAGCCGCGCTCCTCGCTGCCAAACATCGGCATAAAGCCATTGTCTGTGGAGGGCAGATACAGGTTCATGGGCAGCGTATCGATCAGCACCGTGTGCTGGTGGTCTTTGCTGTAGCAGCTCAGGCTGTAGCTGGTGCCGTACTCGCTGCGTTCCTGGGGGTTATCCTGCACATAGACGCGGTCGTTGTATATTTTTACATAGATCGTACTACCGTCAAGGCGTTCCGTCTCGCAGATCTTTTCCCGCTGCATGGTCGCGGGGTCCAGCCAGACAAGCTCGCTCCGAGCGTTCTGCAGGGCGGCATTATAGGCTTCGTAGTCGTTATAGTCCGGCAGCGGGGCATCTGTCAGCAGGCGCGAAGTCAAAAAGCGGTGGCCGTTCACGCCCAGCACCTGTTCACCCAGATTCAGTGGGAGGGTGCTCCATTCGCCGGTGGTCAGGTCCAGCCGGAGGATGCGGCTGTTGTTTGCGTCAGAATATTCTTTTGCGTACAGCGCATTCTCATCACAGTAAGCAAAGTAACCGCTGCCCAGCAGGGACGGGTCAAAGGTCAGCACCGTTTCGCGGGCGGTCAGGTCGTCGTTCAGCTTTTCGATCGTGGAGGGGCGGCAGTCCAGCTCATAGTTATGGCGGCAGAAGTCGATGTAGGCTTCCTCATCGGCAAAATTTTTCACATTGCCCTGCTCGAAATCATCCCGGCACGCTTTTTCCACCTGCTCCCAGGGGGAAGTATCATCCAGCCCCGCGTAAGACAGGTAGATGCCGCTTGGCATCACCAGCACGTCGGTGCGTGCCCAATCCTCCAGCCAGGCGGGACAGGCGGCATTGTCATGGGTGCAGCCGGGCACATTGCACAGCACGGTTTGCTGGGCGGTGGCGTAGTCGGTCTTCAGCAGCAGGGCGTGCATGCTTTCCTGGTCATTTTCATCATCCAGCCGTGCAATCTCATAATAGGCGTCGCCGGTGTTCCAGCCCCAGTAGCCGCCGCAGGTGTTGGGGACCTCGCTCAGGTTGCCCACAGTAAATCCGACCGGCTGGGCAGCAGCTTCTTCGGTCTCCGTCGTAGTCATCTCGGCGGTCTCGGCGGTCTCGGCGGCAGGCAGTGCATCCGCCGGGGCGGCGGCACAGCCGGTCAGGGCCAGGGCGGCCAGCAAAAAGCTCCACATTTTACGCATTGGGGTTTGCCTCCTTTTCCAAGTTCGTTGTGTTATCCTGCATGCGCAGCGGCAGGTTTGCCTCGGCGCACAGCGAAAGTTCAATGCTGACATACCAGCGGTCCGACGCAGCGCCGCTGTAGGTAAAGTAATCATTGACGGTGTAGGCGCCCGACGCAGCGGCCACCAGCGCCTGGCCGTTCAGGCTGTAGATGGCCCGGGGGTAGGTCAGATCCTCCCGTCGGGTCCAATCCCCCAGGCTGGTCAGCCCGGCCTGGTCGGCAAAGGCGCGCAAGGCGGCTTCCTTGGGCAGAGACTGCGGGTCGTGGGCGGCGGCAGAATCCGCCGGGGTGGACAGCCAAAAAGAATACACCTGCCCGGTGCGGCTGTCCATTTTCAGGGTCATCAGGGTGGTGGGCACGCCGTTTTGCACAGCAAACCGCTTAAAGGTCACAAGGCCCAGGCTGTCGACGCTGTAATAGGGCACGGTCAGGCTGTATTGCCTCTCATCGTAGGTCGTCAGGGTGGTCTCCTCGGTGCTGTACCAATCGGCGGCATAGTCGGCCCACGCCTGAGAGATCGCCCCGGCATCGGCCAGGCTTTGCAGGGCGGTGTTCACGGTATCCACATAGTCCCAGCCGTTTGTCATATCGGTCAGGTCGTTGGCCTGATTGTTGTAGTAGATCAGCGGCTTGCGCTCCTGCCCGGTATCGCCGGGCTGGAAGGTGTATTTGCTTTGGGTCAACTGCCGGGCGCTGAGCTGCCGCAGCAGGTAGTAGTCGTCCGCCGTGGGGGTGGGCGCCGTGTAGGGGTCGGCCACGGCCTGGCTGTGCCCCAGGCTGGCGGCATCCACTACCGAGAGGAACACCGCCGGGGCGGCGGCGCAGACCAGCACCACCACCGCGCAGAGGGCCGCCGCAAGGCGGGATTTCTTCCACAGTTTCATGGCTGCACCTCCTTGGGCAGGGTAACGGTAACGGCGGTGCCCACGCCCACCTGGCTGCTGATTTGCAGCGTCCCGCCATGCACGGCGGCAATGCGCTGGCAAAGGGCCAGACCCATGCCGCTGCCGCCCTGCTTGCGGGCGCGGGATTTATCCACCATGTAAAACGGCTCGGTCACGCGGGCCAGCTTATCCGCCGGGATGCCGCAGCCGTGGTCCTGCACGGTCAGCGCCACGGTGTCCCCGGCATCGGCCAGCAGCACCGTGACGGGCATTCCTGCCGGGCTGGCCTTGGCGGCATTTTGCACCAGGTTGCACAGCAGGTCCAGCAGCAAGTCCGCATCGCCGTGCACCACAGCCCCGCCCAGGGGCGTCAGCAGCGGCACCTGGGGGCAGGCCATCCGCAGCTGCGGCCACAGGTCGGCCAGATCCACAGGGGCAAGCTCCAGCCGCTCATCGCTCAACGAAAGCAGCGACAGCAGCTTGTAGCTCAGCGCCTCCAGGCGGCGGCTCTCGTGGTAGATGGCCCCGGCGGCCTCGTGCTGCTCGGCGGGGTCGATCTGCAAGGTGCGCAGCATGTCGGCGTAGCCGATGATCGAGGTCATCGGCGTCTTCAGCTCGTGGGCGAACGCGCCCATAAAGTCCTCCCGCCGCTGGACATCCTCCTGCAGATCCGCGATCTTTTCCTGCACAGCGTCGGCCATTTTGTCAAAGCTCTGGCTGACGTTTTCCAGCTCGTCGCCGGTATGCAGGGCGGTGCGGCGGTCGTAGTCGCCGCCTGCGATCTCCGCGCTGGCGGCCTGCAAAATTTGCAGCGGGCGGGTCATCTGGCGGGCCAGCAGTGCTGTGACCAGGGCAGCCGCCGCCAGCACCACAGCCTCCAGCCCCAAAAAGCGCCGCACCGCCGCGTTGCGGGATGTATACAGCGCGGTCAGGTCGTAGGCCGTCACAATGCGGTAGCCGCCCTGCAGCTCGCTGGCAAACAGGGCGTAGGTACCCCCGCCGGACCGCACCGTCGTCATGGTACCGTCCGCCAGCGGGGCGTTTACGTCTACCGGGATGTTGCTGCTGACCAGCTCCTCCCCCTGCCACAGGGCGGCTGGCTGCTGGTGCAGGGCCAGCCGCGCGGCCGCCACGGCACCGTCCATCTCCAGCCCGCGGCGCTGGCGGTCCAGCAGGTCGGTCTGCACATCGGTGCAGATCTGGCTGTGCAGGGCGGCGTCAGCGGTCAGAACAGTACGGCGCTGCACGGCAAAATCGCTGTACAGCAGCCAGCACCCGCCCAGCCCAAAGGACGCACTAAGCACCAGCACCAGCAGGCAGATCATCTTGTGGGCAAATTTCATCGTGTACCTCCCGGCCCCGCAGTGGGGCGGTCGTCGGGCCTCATTCTTGCTTTAACCGGTAGCCGATCTGGTAAACGGTCTCGATCTTATCGCCCCAGTTCAGCTTTTTGCGCAATCTGGTAATATAGGTATCCACCGCGCGGGTGGTCTCGGCGTCGCCGCCCCAGGCGCGCTCCATCAGGGTATCGCGGTAAATGGCCGCCCCGCGGTTGCGCATCAGCTGCTCCAGCAGGGCAAACTCCCGCGGGGTCAGCTCCACGGGCTGGCCGCGCTGCAAAACCATGTGGGCGGCGCTGTCCAGCGTCACATCAAAGGCCTGCAGCTGGTGGCCGCCCTTGCCGGCGCGGCGCAGCACCATCTCCATGCGGGCCATCAGCTCGTCCATGGCAAAGGGTTTTACAATGTAATCATCCGCACCCAGCCGCAGGCCCAGCACGCGGTCCTTCACGGCGGCCTTGGCGGTCAAAAATATCACGGGCACACCCTGGGGGCGCAGGTAATCCAGCAGGGCGTAGCCGTCCAGGCCGGGCAGCATGATGTCCAGCAGGGCCAGGTCGTAGTCGTTTTTCTCGATCAGATCAGCGGCGGTCAGGCCGTCGGGCGCCAGGGTGCATATGTACCCGGCGCGGGTCAGGTTCATTTCCAGCAGGCGGGCGATGGGCCGCTCGTCCTCAGCGATCAGCACTTTTGTCATGTTTATCCCCTTTCCACCCCCAGTGTAGCGGGCAGTTGTGTACGACTTGTTACAATTCGGCTTTTTCCCTTTATTTTACCATGTTTTGTGTGCTATAATGAACAATATTGCAAAAAAAGGAGCGTTATTTCTATGTCCGTTCAGCAAAAGGCGGGTGTGGTGCTGCCGGCGGCGTGTGCCGTGGCGGCCAGCTTTGACCCTGCCCTGGCGCGCAGCGTGGGCGCGGCGCAGGGGCAGACGGAGGTCGACCCCAACATCAAGCGCAGCCCGCTGTGCGGCCGCAATTTTGCCATGTTCAGTGAGGACCCGCACCTGACCGCCGCGCTGGCGGCAGCGGTTGTGGGCGGCGCGCAAAATGCCGTGGTGGGGCCGCTGCTGTGCTGCAGCCAGGTCACCGACGCCCCGGACCGCCGCGTAGATGAGCGCACACTGCAGGAGATCTACCTGCCGCCCGCCGCAGCGTCCCTGCAGGCCGGGCCGCAGGGGGTGCGGTACGGCAGCGGCACGCTGAACGGCGTACCCCTGGCCGAGGCCGCCGCCGCGCTTTTGCCGCAGCCCGCCGCAAAAACAAACGATATACCGTCCACCGCACCCACCCACGCGCTGGCGGTGCAGCTGGCCGCGCAGTGCGGCGTGCTGGTGCAGAATTTGGGCGCACTGCCGCTCAGGGCCGGGCAGCGGGTGGCGTACATCGGCGCGTTTGCCGAGACCCCGCGCTATTATGGCGAGGGTCAGCCCACCCCTGCGGCCATCGGTGCGCTGGACGCCGCGCTGCTGAAGGGCCGCCGTGTGGGGTATGTGACGGGCTTTCCCGCCAACAGGGACGAGCGGGACGAGGGCGAATTCCTGCGGGCGGTATCGGCGGCGGTGCACGCCGATGTAGCCGTAGTGTTTGCGGGCCTGCCGGAAAGTTTCGTCAGCCCCGATGCCGACCGCCGCACCCTGCGCCTGCCGGACTGCCAGAATAACCTGATCGCCCGCATTGCGGCGGTGCAGAAAAACACCGTGGTGGTGCTGCACGCCGGCGCACCTGTGGAGTGCCCGTGGGCGGGGGATGTTTCGGCGGTGCTATGTATGTATTTGGCGGGCGAGGGCGTGGGCGAAGCCACCGACGCCCTGCTGTGGGGGGACGCCAACCCCAGCGGCCGCCTGCCCGAGACCTGGCCCCTGCGGCTGGAGGACACGCCCTGCTACCTGGACTACCCCGGTGACGGCCGCACAGCCGACTACCGCGAGGGCGTGTACGTGGGCTACCGCTGGTACGACGCCCGCCGCATGCCGGTGCTTTGGCCCTTTGGCCACGGCATGGGCTACACCGGCTTTGTGTACCGCAATGCCCGGTTAAGCGCCAACACGCTGGCCGAGGGCGGCGAGGTAAAAGTATGTGTCACCGTGAAAAACAGCGGTGCTGTGCGCGGGGCCGAGGTGGTGCAGCTTTATATTAGTGACGAGACCGGCGCCCCCATTGCAGGCGGCCGGGTGCCGCAGGTTTTGCGGGGTTTCAGCAAGGTATGGCTGGACCCCGGCGAGGAGCGGGACGTGGAATTTGTGCTGACGGCGCGGGACCTGGCCCACTACGACCCCACCCGCCGCGCCTGGCACACCGCCCCCGGCCGCTATCTCCTCCGCCTGGGCCACACCAGCCGGGATATTAGGGCAAGTTTGGGGCTGGATTATAAGTTGTAAGGGCGCACAGTGTGCGCCCGCGAAAGGCTCCCTCTGCGAGGGAGCTGTCAGCGAAGCTGACTGAGGGAGAGACAAAACGGCTAACTGCTGCTAAAATTTTTGTCTCTCCCCCACCGCCTACGGCGGAGCCCCCTCGCAGAGGGGGCCTTTTGGGACGGCATCTTTTTTATAAACGACAACACCCCCGCACGGTATGAATCCGTGCGGGGGTGTTTTTGTGTTGAATCGCATCGGGTTTGGTGGATGCTAGCGCGCCCACCCAGGAGCGGCAGCATTGGGTACCGCTACCCTATGGGGAAACCACACAATTTTAGGTAAACCAATATCCGTTACGCCCAAAGGGCGCGGGGGGTCAAAGGTTTATCTTAGTCCTTCTTGCGCAGAACGAGGCTGTAAACGCCGTAGCCCATCAGCAGGGCAACAACTGCCAGGCTGCCGCCGAGCAGCGGAGCAACATTAGAAGCACCGGTCTTGGGCAGAACCTTGGTGGTGTTAGCCGGGGCAGCGGCAGCCTTGACGACCTGCTTCTCGTTAGAAGCAGTGGTGGTCTTGTTGCTGGAAGAGGAAGAGCTGGAGGAAGAGCTGTTGTTGCTCTTAACATCCTGGAAGACGGGGGTCAGGGTAACCCAGGCATTGCCTTCGTTATCCCAGTTGCCGTTCAGCAGAGCCTTCAGGGTGTCGAACTTGACATGCTCGCCCTTGACAAAGTTGGTGGTGTTGCCACCATTCTTGTACTGCCAGCCAATCAGCTTTTTGCCAGCGGGAACCTTGCCATCGTACAGGTTGTCGGTCAGGATGGTGAACTCGTCCTTAGCGGTGAAGTTGTTCTGCGGAGCAGCAACATCTTCCTGGGCGCCGTCCTTATCCTCGACATACTTGATGGTGATGTTCTTCAGCTCGACGTCGGTCTTCAGGTCGGCGTAGAAGTTCAGGTAAGCAACACCGTCGTTATCGACGTTCTTGCCAGCCAGTTCCTTCAGGGACTCGAAGGTGACCTTCTCGCCAGCGGCATACTTAGCACCGTTCTGGAACAGGGTCCAGCCGGTCAGCTTCTCGCCGTCAGCCAGGTTGATGACGCCAGCAGCGTCGGGCAGGACATACCACTCAGACTCAGCGGTCAGTTCGCCAGTAGCGAAAACAGAGGTAGCGCCGTCAGCCTTGGTGAAGATCATCTTAATCTTGGTCAGGGAAGCAGCAACATTCTTGAACTCGGGAACGAAGTTGACGTAAGAAACGCCCTCAGCGGTGTAGTTGTCGCCGATGATAGCGGCCAGCTGCTCGAAGGTCACGTCAGTGCCCTTAGCAAAGGTCTTACCAGAGAAAGTCCAGTAATCCAGCTCTTTGCCTGCGGGGCAAGCATCAGCGTAGACATCGCCAGCAATGCTGTTCAGGTTGTTCTCAGCGGTCAGGGTGTAGCCAGCGGCCATTTCCTTGCCGCTTGCATCGTTGAAGCTAACAACGATCTTCTTCAGAGTGACGGGGGTGGGCTCTACAGCCTTGTCCTTGAACTCAGGAACGAAGGTGACGTAAGAAACGCCCTCATCGGTGTAGTTGGTGCCGATGATAGCAGCCAGCTGTTCGAAGGTCACGTCAGCGCCCTTAGCGAATTTCTTACCAGAGAAAGTCCAGTAATCCAGCTCTTTGCCTGCGGGGCAAGCATCAGCGTAGACATCGCCAGCAATGCTGTTCAGGTTGTTCTCAGCGGTCAGGGTGTAGCCAGCGGCCATTTCCTTGCCAGCAGCGTCCTTGAAAGCAACAACAATCTTCTTCAGGGTGACGGGAGTGGGCTCAACAGCCTTGTCCTTGAACTCAGGGACAAAGTTAACATAAGCCTCGCCCTCGGAAGTGAAGTCGGTGCCAATGATAGCAGCCAACTTCTCGAAGCTCACATCAGAACCCTTAGCAAAGGTCTTGCCAGCATAGGTCCAATAGTCCAGCTCCTTACCTTCGGGGCAAACGGTAGCGTAGACATCGCCTGCAATGCTGTTGACATCGCCAGCAGTCAGGGTGTAGCCAGCAGCCATTTCCTTACCAGCAGCATCATTGAAAGAAACAATGATCTTCTGCAGGGTAGCAGGCTTCTCAGTTTTGAAGACGGGAGCCAGATTAATGTAACCTACGCCCTCCGAATCCGTAGCAGTAACCAGCTTAGCCAGATCTGCATAGGTAACGATAGCAGACGGCGCAAAGTCAGCCTTGCCATTTTCATAAGTCCAGTGGTCGAGCTTGCTGTCATCCAGACCAGATTCCGTCTTAAATGCGTTCGGAATCATGTTGTCTTGGTTGGGCTCCAGGGAATACCCATAAGCCGCTTCAACACCGCCATCAGTGTAGAAGCTGACAACAATTTTTTTCAATCCTTCTACTTCTGCAAACGCTGCAAACGGGACGCACATGACGAGCATGAAAGCGGCAGTCAGCAGAGCCAGCAGACGAGTTTTGAAGTTCGTTTTCTGCATGTTAATTTCTCCTATTCTTTAGTATTTATCTAAAGCGTTTTGCAAACCGGTGCCCCAAGCGCACCCGCTTGCTGACGCAGTAGATACGGACATATATCCAACACTTCCACTTGGGATGGGAGTGGTGAACCTAAGTTGATTGGGCGGCTTCGGGGCCACCCCTCACCGCCTGGCGGCGGAGCTCCCCTCAAGGGGAGCCAAACAAACGGGCAGCTGCACCCAAGGCTCCCCTTGAGGGGAACCAAACAAGCGGGCAGCTGCACCCAAGGCTCCCCTTGAGGGGAACCAAACAAGCGGGCAACTGCACCCAAAGGCTCCCCTTGAGGGGAGCTCCCGCGAAGCGGGCGAGGGGTGGCTACCATGCCAGTACATAAACCTCATTATTCCTTGTATACAAGGAATAACAAAAGCCCTAGGGCTTTTCGGTTATTGCGAAAATCATTTACCCGCAGGCCAGCGGGCGGGAAGGAGCGGGTCGCTGTTGACATGCACCGTGTCGGCCTCGGTGGTCTCGCCGTCCCGCAGGGGGCGGGCCAGGATGACCATGCGGGCATCGTCCATCTGGTAGGTGCAGGTGCTTAGTGTCAGTAACCGCTCGGTGGGGTAGGCGTAATCGCCGGTGGTGTAAAACGCGCGCTTGGCCACTTCGTCCAAAAATGTCTGCTCGGCGGCATCGTCCAGGTCGATATACTGGTTGAAGTGGAAGACATCGCCGTCACTCTCGCGGGAGGTGACAGCGTAGACCGCTACGATTTTGTAGATCTCGCTTTTGTACAGCGTGTCCAGCTGCAAGTAGGGGTGCGCGGTGTAGTAATCGGCATCGCGGTACTTTTGCAGGTTGGAGAAGCGGTCGGTATTATTAACGCCCATGTTATGCCCGTAGATGATAAGGTGGCGGCCGTTTTGCATGTCGCACTCATAATCCGCAAAGGGCATGCCGCGCTTGTCATCGGCGCGGTCCAGGTCGTGGTATAAGTAAAAGTAGTTATCGGTGGTTTGCAGGATGGGCAGGTCAATGTCCACGCCGGGGATCTCGATCCAGCCCGCGAACTCGGGGTTTCGGGCAATGAGATCGGCGTATTTGGCCCGCTGGGCGGCTTCCTCGGCGGCCGGGTCAGGGGTCGCTTCGGGTTCGTCCGTAGGGGGTGCGGTGGTCTGCGTTTCCTGGGGCTTGATGGCTTCCATCTCTTTTTTCTCTTTATAAGAAGGAAGCCAGAAGATCAGCCCGCCGACCAGCCCTGCAAAGGCCGCGCCGGAGATGACCGCCGCTAAAAGTGCTTTGGTGCGTTGTTTCATAAACTAAGGTCCACAAAGTAAGCGTCGCCGTCGCTGCCATCTTCCAGTATTTCCTGGTAAGCAACAACGAACTCGTTGGTATCCTGCGGCAAATTCACCAGCATCCAGCCGGAATAGCTTTCGCCGGGTTTCAAAGTTGTCGCATCGGGCATCATAACATCGTCCACGGCTTCCAATGCCACGCCGAAGTCATCCTTGCCCCATTGGATTTGAAAATCATCCTTGAAAATGTCGTAAGTTTCATCGCTGGTATTCGTTACGGTCAGCATAAAAATAACCAGCTTCTCGCCCTCGGGGGTGGTAATCGTACTGTACCCATCCAGCACGCGGGGCTTGTCACAAGTAAAATCAAATAAGGCTGTTTCTACGGTTTCGTCCGCTTTTGCACGAACCGAAGTATCCGAACCGCCGCAGCCAGCCAGCAACAGGGCCGCAACCAGAATTAGTACACAAAGTAATGTTTTGTTAAATTTAAATGCCTTTTTACTCAAAATTTCCGTATCTCCACTAGTAAAATCTATCCCAGCGAACATTTTGCTACGATAGTTTCTATAATAGTACACCAAATTCAATTTTTTTTCAAGAGTTGCGCACATTTTGTTCGCCGTAAAAATGCACAATTCTTCCGCCAACTTTGCGGCAATTTGTGAATGACTTGTGGTAATAGTATAGTTTAGCGCATTGCACCACAATTTGTAGGGTTTAGATTTTTTTGGGGGCAAACGAAAAAAGGCCCCCTCTGTGAGGGGGCTCCCGCGGCAGCGGGTGGGGGAGAGACTTTGCCTTGCCTGAAGCTTCGAACTTCCGCAAAGCTCTCTCCCTCAGTCACCTTCGGTGACAGCCCCCTCCCAGAGGGGGCCTTTATGTGCGTTGGTTTGTAGGGGGCGGCGTCCCGACGCCCCGTGCGGGGTTTGCGTTATCACCCATTCGGGCGGATATGGAATCCGCCCCTACGGTGATTGGCTATCATTCGACCTCGCGGTCGTAGGGGCCGATTCTATATCGGCCCGTCCGGGGCGTCGGGGACGCCGCCCCCTACAATCAAATTATTATCGTCTGCTCTCCTTTCTCCCGTACTTATAATAATATAGACCCATTAGCCCACCGGCAGAGAGCACGGCCAGCGCGGCCAGCAGGGTCACCGGCATGGGGTCGGCGGTTTGGGGCAGGGCTGGCTTG
>ERZ1034913.1723-NODE-1723-length-12532-cov-10.820309_pt1 | contig 12532 bp, 9 predicted proteins | sample MGYA00520697_ERZ1034913 | MGnify/ENA primary metagenome ERZ1034913 (study PRJEB33766, sample SAMN09781786) | gut metagenome | biome: gut microbiome | host: Homo sapiens | place: Madagascar | study: EMG produced TPA metagenomics assembly of the PRJNA485056 data... | reverse complement strand
TCCCCAGTAAACACTGGGGATGGAGTTGTATTGTCATAGGGGTTGGATGCTTACGTCTTAATGATCATTGTGGTATGTTTTTCTTGGGTAAGGATAAGAAGTTAATCTGTGATGACTTGACGATTCGTCCTTATACATTAAAAACGTTACGCTCTCTTTGTGACTTATTGCAAGCTAATGTTGTTTTAAAATAGGGGGTCTTTGCACGCAATGTATAATTTGTCCGTAAATCACCGGTAGCCATTTAGGTGCGGAAAACATAGCTTTTATGTTCTCACTTTTTGAGAGCTGCAAGTTGAATGACATTAATTTTGGCGATTATATAGAAGATATACTCACCCGACTGATGGAGGGGGAGCAAGACTTCATGTTCCTAATCCCATGTAATTATAACTCGAACAAAAAGGTGAATGTCAAGGCTGCCTAATAGGTAGCTTTGGCAATACCAATTAATAATATGCTTTTTTTGAAAAATGTTGGATGTGCTAACTGCTGAAAATCAGTAGTTACGTTCTAACGGTGATTTACAATTAATATATTGTATTATGGCAAATCCAAAATTAGATTTTTTCCGTTTCAAGTTGAAACATAAGTCTGGTGCAAACAAGACTTTTAGAGAATTCATGTTGGAATCTGGCAAATGTACGAACAGAGATTCTGATTCAAAAATATTTGGCAAGTTGTTTGAATATTTTATGAATGAGTTGAAAAATGATTTTGCCAAAAACGATTCTATAAAGAAAGTCATGACCTTGATTAGTAACAAAGGAAGGCGCATTATCAATAAACATTGGGATGAACGTCCGAAGCCTGATCTTGCAAAAAATATCATTGCAGGGGTTGTTAATGGAGGTACATACGGAAAAAACCGAATCGTGACAAAATTAAGCAAGAAAGACGAGACCAATAACTTGACGGCAGATCAGCCAGTATTGCAGTATTACTATATTTTCTTGTACCTTCCTGTTGACCATAATGAAGGCTTTATGATGATACATACTGATAGCGCGGAAGAATCAATTTCAAATTTTGCAAGAAATTATATTGCCAAGTTGTTCAGTATAGGTGATTATCAAAAGCCGACAATGAGAATTTTTGCTCCAAAGAGCTTTCAAGATGAATATAGACAAGGCGCAGTAGTGAAAAGTATGTCTTTTCAGACAACATACGTAGACAATCAAATCGAGGATGATGATCCTATTAAAAATGTAATGGGCGATTATGAAGTCAAAATAAACATAACTCCAAAAGGTGAAGGAGATAAAGGCTTGGATGTAATGGAAAGCATAAGAAATTACATCAAACAGCGTTTCTTCGGGGCTGAAAATTACAAAAAGCAATTAGAGGAATTCGATAAATGTACTGTCAAAACAGAAAATAAAAACACCAAATCACGGAAGACTTTTGATTGGAATCTGAGAGATTCAGAACTTACTCCTGTTGTATATCTTGATGGTAAGGTTGCAATCAATGAAGATGGCACCGTAAATCTTGCAGGGTTAGATACATACTGTAAAGATTTATTTGAAAACCAGATTTTAAGAGAATTAAGGCCAGACAGATATGTTGACTGAGTGGATTAAGGCAATGCTGATATTCGCAAGGAATGGGTATCATGCCATGACAATGGATGTGAATAATAAAAAGTTTTCTAAAACATCCATATTGATGTATCATGCTTTCTTCTTGGTTATATCTTTTGTTTGCGTAATCTTCTTGCCAAAGGGAATAAGTGGAGACTTTATAGGCTATATAAAGGACATATTTGCTATATTCATTGGATTCTTCGTAACGGCTTTGACTCTGATTTATGACAAATTGGATATATCAAAGCTTCCTACTCAAAACGTTATTGACAGAATGCCAGCAGACAAGAGACCATCATCGGAAGATCTTGTAAGAATGAAGCAAGAACACAACTATGCTATTCGATTCTTCTATTCTATAGGTTTCAACATTCTTTTTGCAACATTAGCATTGTTTCTACTGATTCTCAATATATTTTGGAATGAGTTTTTCTCAATAGACATATCTGAGTATCAGCTAATTGAAAAATTTAAGAACTTGACTATAGATTCTGTTTTATTAGGAGGTCATATAGTTTTTCTATTCATTTATAGGTTCTTTGTCATATTATTGATAGTTAAGGTTTTCTTCTATACAGTTTATATGATAACAAGCTTATTGCAGGTATTAATCTCAAAGAAAAAAATATAATATAATATGGATTTTAAAGAAGCATATATAGATAAGATGATTTGTCATAGGTTCAGCTTAGACAAGCAGAAATGTTTGATAAATCATAAAGGTATGAATATGGAAAAGTTGGACCAGACTTTTTTGAAAGATTTCTTTGTTAAACCTTTTAAACGAGAAAAAATCCAGTATTCATTTGTTCATTCCGTAGATTTGAAATATAATATAGTTTATAATACTGTTGTAGATATTTTTCAAGGAGGAGATTTCGTAGAAAACTCCATATCCATTTTTAAGTATTTGGATAGTGTTTCCACTTTGCCAACCATAAAGGATGGAGACATATTTATCGTAAAAATAGAGGATATTTTAGATGGTGATGCATATTGTGAGGCTGTAGGTATATTCAAGATTGAAACAAAAAATGAGTTTATTGAGACAATCGTTGATTCTTCTGGTAACATGAATGTTTCCGTAAAAACAGGCTATACTTCTCAAAAAATAGACAAGGCCTGTTTGATAGTCTTTACAGAGGATATGCCAGTTGGTTTCATAATAGATAAATCTAAAGATTCAAAATTTTGGAGACAAGATTTTTTAGGTATGACAACTAAAGCAACTCCTTATAGCCAGTCCAAAGCTCTTCTTGGGTTGATGGAAAACTTTGTAAAGGACAAATTAACAAAAGAAAACAAAGTTTCTAAATCGGAACAAGTCGAAATGGTGAACAATTATACAGAATTGGTTTCAAAGTCAGAATCCTTGAATATAAAAGATTTGCAAGCCCAAGTGTTTCATGACCAGGAGATTCTGAACATGTTTGAAGATTATCGTAAGGTATATGAAGAACGTGAGAACATCAATCTTGGAGCACATTTCGAAATAGACAAGTCTGCCTTAAATGTTCCTCGAAAGTTGCGTAAGATAAAACTGGATGATACAGTAGAGTTGTGCTTAATGAAAACAGGAAATTTCATAGAACGTGGATTTGATGAGAATAAAGGTAGGAGTTATTATAAGATATATTTCTCAAAAGAGAAATAATACATTTAATGTTGCATGTTGTTCGAATTGAAACTAACTGTGGTAATATGGAGTATTTAAAATTAGAATTAAACGAAATTAAGAATATAAAACATGCCGATTTGGAACTACCATTTGATAATGGCATATATACATTTGTAGGAGCAAATGGGTGTGGAAAAAGTACCTTAATGCTTTCTATGGCCCAACTGCTTTCTAATATTCAGCTGCAAAAGTTAAAAGCAGGAGATATAACAGATAAATCATTTGTTCAATTCAGTGTTGGCACTAAAACGCAAAAATGGGTATGGTCGCCAACTAAGAGGCTCCTTAGCAACGGTGGCAAGCTGAAGTATAACGGAATGTACGAAGGAAGCTTGTTTTATGGAACAAGATTTGAGGATTCTACCAATATTGAGCAAATGATTCAAGATGGTAAAATCACCAAAGATAGAATAGCAGATGCTGATAAAAGAGTAAAAGAGCAACTAAGCTATATCATTCATGGAGATTTAGACCATTACAATACTCTTATGAGACTAAAGAACAAAAAAGTAGCAGAGGATTTAGGCATAAAAAATAGACCTTATTTTATAAATATAGGGTCACATTTGATAAGCCAATATCGTATGAGTTCAGGAGAATGCCTTCTTATTTCGTTACTTCACTTCTTGTATAACTCAATAGAAAGAAGATCACTACCAGTTGATCAAAAGGTCTTAGTGTTAATTGATGAGTTGGAATTAGCTTTGCATCCAATCGCAATAAATCGTCTGATGGAATATTTACAAGAACTGGTAGAAGAACATACAAATCTAGTGATTTTTCTTTCAAGTCATTCTCCTGAGGTAATACGAAGGATGAAGCCATCTTCTTTGTACAAGGTAAATAATGAAGATGGTATAGTCTCTTTGGAAACAAATTGTTATCCGAGTTATCTTATTCGAGATTTATATAGTAATGTGTCTCCTGATTATCTGTTGTTGGTAGAAGATCGTTTGGCTCAATTAGTTGTTAATAAAGTCCTATCAACACATTGTCTGCGTAATAGTAAATTAATTCATTGTGTTCCAGTGGGTGGCGCAAATAATGTTTTAGAATTGCATAAAGAATTATATTCAAAGAAAGTCTTGGGAACGAATACAAAGATTATCTCTATATTGGATGGTGATATGCAAGGCCATTTGACTACAGAACAGAAAAAACTGCCAAGTCTTTTCCTGCCAATTCCAAGCGTAGAGAAATTTCTATATTCTGTTATAAAAGAAAATAGCGACAAAAAACTTAGAAAAATAATAAAAGATAAGTACTTTGTTGTAACTTCATTGGATAATATAATCGCAGAATATAATAAAGGAACGTTGAATGGAAATACAGATAATAACAAAAATCTTTACAATGTTTTATGTAAGAGTTTGAAAGATATCGGGACTTCTGAGGATACATTTATCAGTGGCTTATGTGATGACATTATGAGCAATGTAAACTTTACAAAATTTGCGGATAATTTAAAGAAAATAACTGAAGAAAAATAGTTTTATTAGTTTATGTCCCCTCTATCAAATACCAACAAGCGAAAAGCGGAGAATACGTTACTTCTTTACTTCCGAATGCTATTTATGATGGTTGTGTCGCTATACACAGCCGAGTCATACTGAATGTGTTGGGAGTGGAAGACTTCGGAATATTATAACTAAGAAAAAAATAATTTCATTATGAATGATTTTAAAGATATAAAAGTAGCAGTAGCCGGTACAGGCTACGTAGGTCTGAGTATAGCAACCCTGTTGTCTCAGCACCATCATGTAACAGCAGTAGATGTAATCCCAGAGAAGGTGGAGAAACTCAACAATAAGATTTCTCCAATCCAGGACGATTACATCGAAAAGTATTTGGCAGAAAAGCCATTGAACCTCGTGGCAACCCTTGACGGCAAATCAGCCTATAAGGATGCAGACTTCGTGGTGATTGCAGCACCAACCAACTACGACCCAGTTAAGAACTACTTCGATACAACCCATGTAGAAGAAGTCATCGACCTGGTTCTGGAGGTAAACCCAGATGCAGTGATGGTCATCAAGAGCACCATCCCGGTAGGTTACACCCGCAACCTCTACTTGAAGTATGCCAAGAAGGGCGTAAAAAAGTTCAACCTCCTCTTCTCTCCAGAGTTCCTTCGTGAGAGCAAGGCTCTCTACGATAACCTTTACCCAAGCCGCATCATCGTAGGATATCCAAAGATTATCGATCGCCCTGAGTTTGCAGAAGAGAACGAGGCAATCAAGTCAGTAACCAATGTCGAGATGTTGAAGGAAGCAGCCAAGACCTTCGCCGCTCTGCTCCAGGAAGGTGCCATCAAGGAAAACATCGATACTCTCTTCATGGGCATGAAGGAAGCAGAGGCTGTCAAGCTCTTCGCCAATACCTATCTGGCACTCCGAGTAAGCTACTTCAATGAGTTGGATACATACGCAGAGGTAAAGGGACTCGATACCAAGGCAATCATCGATGGCGTAGGTCTTGACCCACGCATCGGCACCCATTACAACAACCCAAGCTTCGGCTATGGTGGTTATTGCTTGCCAAAGGATACCAAACAGCTCCTGGCAAACTATGCCGATGTTCCAGAGAACCTGATAGAGGCAATCGTAGAGAGCAACCGTACCCGTAAGGACTATATCGCTGATGCCGTACTCCAGAAGGCAGGCTATTACAGCTATGCCGATGATAACAGCTATGATGCAAGCAAGGAGCACAATTGTGTGATTGGTGTTTATCGCCTGACCATGAAGTCAAACAGCGATAACTTCCGCCAGAGTGCCATCCAGGGCATCATGAAGCGTATCAAGGCAAAGGGTGCAGAGGTAGTCATCTATGAACCAACCTTGGAAGAGGGAAGTACCTTCTTTGGTAGCCGAGTAGAGAACAACCTCGAAGCCTTCAAGACACAGAGCCATGCCATTATCGCCAACCGCTACGATGCTTGTCTGGATGATGTAAAGGATAAGGTTTATACACGAGATATATTTAGAAGAGACTAACCATTTCTTATGTCGGAGCTAGGAAAATCATATCTATTATTAATTATATTGCAATGATATGGTGATACTAGCAAAAGTATAATTCATTATAATTTGTTTAATGGTAACTGATACAAACATGCTTTTTGTCTATTTATTGGTGTCTACGATTCTATCAATTGGACAAGGAGAGATATCATTTCGCCTATCTGAAAAAATAGAAATATGAGTCATGTTTGATGCATATCAAAAACTGACAGAACTATTAATAATCATCTTCAGATGAAAATCGGAGCATAAATGAGTCATCTTGAAAAAGTGCCATCAAAACAGAGGGGTACCTCAAAATGCTTACAGTTTAAAACTTAAAAGCATAGCAAGAACCATTCTGTATAAAATTTATAACACAAAAGGCCCCATTTTAGTTTTTTTTGTTGTTTAACTTTCTGATTGATAGTGCTCTGACTTTTTCAAGTGGACTCATAAATAAAAATGATGTTGCGATTAAACAATTTTAGAAATGGATTTCGTATAAAGGCAGGAATAACTGCGTATATGTATTCTCTTCATTTATATGAATAAAAAATGGCACTACAATGTATAATAAAATTGCATTTATTTTTCAAATAAATATTTGGAAAACCATATTTCTCAATCTGAGATATTTTTCTTTTAAAGATGCTTTAAAACTACCCATATTGGTTTACCCTCATACCAAGATAGAAAGCGCCAAAGGACAACTTATAGTTAAATGTCCTTTGGAAAGAGGACTTATATCAATTGGTAAACATGGGTTAGGTAATCGTTTTGATACAATATGGTTGGTGTCCGGAGAATTGATAGTTTATGGAAATGTATATTTTGGTAGTGGAACAAAGATCTCTATAGGAGAAAATGCAACATTATCTCTGGGAAAGAATTTTTCTGTAACTGGTGATACATCAATTATATGCAAAAAGAAAATTACCATAGGTAATGATTGTATAATATCGTGGGATGATTTGGTAATGGATACAGATTTTCATCGTATTTATGATAAAAATGAGATTTATATAAATCAACCTTCTCCTATTGAAATTGGAGATAATGTTTGGATTGCATGTAGAGCTACTATTTTGAAAGGATGTATAATCCCTTCAGGATCTGTTGTTGCATGTTCAGCTTTAATATCTTCTTCATTTAATGTACCTAATTCAATAATTGGGGGGGGCAAATAAAAATAGATATATTAAGGAAAATATAAGATGGAAAAAATAACTAGTCAGGGAGAAAATAACAGAATAGCAAAGAATACATTAATGTTGTATTTCAGAATGTTCATAACAATGGCAGTTGGTCTATATACGTCTCGAATCGTTTTGGCTATTTTAGGAGTACAAGATTATGGTATTTATAATGTAGTAGGTGGATTTGTTTCTATGTTTACAGTGATAAGTGGAACTATGACTACAGCGACACAACGTTTTCTTTCTTTTGAGATAGGGAAAAAAGAAACTGGTAAAGTTAGAGAATTATTTACTACTTCAGTAATAATACATGTATTATTGGCTTTATTGATATTAATTGTTGCAGAGAGTTTTGGCTTGTGGTTTCTGAATGCAAAAATGACAATCCCTGCAAATAGAATTTATGCTGCAAACTGGGTATATCAATTGTCAATTTTGACATTTATTGTAAGTGTTGTCAGTGTTCCATATAATGCAGCTTTGATTGCTTATGAAAAAATGACAGCTTTTGCTTACGTTAGTATTGTGGAGGTTGTATTTAAATTATTATTAGTGCTATTATTGGGATATTTGACTTATGATAAACTTATAGTCTATGCTTTGTTTTTAGCAGGTATATCAATCTTGCTTCGCATTATATATGGAATATATGTAAAAAAGCATTTTGTGGAGTGTCAATGTGATTGGAAGTTGGATAAGTTCTTCTTTAATAAACTTTTAAATTTTATCAGCTGGAATTTTATTGGTTCTATAGCTGGTATATTTAAGGAACAGGGATTGAATATCGTTTTGAATATATTTTTGGGAGCTACTGTTAACGCTGCAAGAGGTATAGCTTATCAAGTTCTTAATGCTGTATCAGGTTTTGTTTCTAATTTTCAATTAGCACTTAATCCGCAAATTATAAAGCATTATGCTGCAAATCAGAAAGAAGAAATGTTTAAGTTAGTTTTCAGAGGTAGTAAATTCTCCTTTCTGTTAATGATGATTTTGTCTATTCCTATTTTTATAGAAGCTCCTTATATTTTAAAATTATGGTTAGTTGAGGTTCCTGAATACTCGGTTATATTTCTAAGGTTAGTTTTATTGATAACATTAGTAGACTCTTTGTCTTATACATTAATTACTTCAGTACATGCATCAGGTAAAGTGAAATGGTATCAAATCATCAATGGCTCAGTCTTATTATTAACTTTACCTATTGTTTATATTGTTCTTTATATGGGGATGAAACCCTACATGGCAATGGTTATAAGTTTGATCATGTCTATAATCTGCTTGTTTGTAAGATTGGCTGTAATCAGTAAAACTATAAACTTTCCTATAGGAAAATTTGTTAAGAATGTAATTTTTACAGTGATTATAGTATCGCTGTTTTCATTTGTTCCAATTTGGTATTTATACAAATTCTTAAACGATAGTTTTTTGTCATTTATGATAGTCTCAATAACTTCTGTATTGTTAAGTCTTGTGGTTAGCTTATTTGTGGCTTTATCCAGTTCGGAGAGAGGTATTATATTTAAGATAATATTGCAAAAAATTAGAAAATAGTATGTTTAAGTTATTTAGGTTAAAATCTGCAGAGTATCCAATATTCTTATTGTGGCTACTGATAGCATCTCTTTATATTAGACCATATAATGGAATAATGCAGCCTTTCTATGAATATGGAAATTATTGTGTTTTTCTTTATTCTGTGTATATGGTTGTTAATAAATGGAAAAATTCAAGTGAAACAATTAAAGTCGTACATGGTCTTCTGGTTTTGGGAGTTTTGTTTCTTATTGTTAGCAGATTGTTAAATGGTTATGGGTATGATAATAAATATAGTTCTTTGTATATATTTGATTTGACTCTCATTAATTTATTTACTTATGGAATTATTGATAATACATGGGCTAAATTAAAGAGTTTTAGCCTTTTGTTGTTCATTTATATATGTGTCAATTTGGTTACAATTATATTATATCCTGGTGGATTGTATGGAACGGATATCTATTCACAAAATTGGTATTTAGGATATAAAAATGTAATGGTGCGTACAATATTACCTGGTGTGACTATAAATACATTGTGTTCAATTCATGATTTTGGCAAGTTGTGTATTAAAGATTATGTATTAATGTTTGTAGCTATTTATAGTGTTTATTTAGTTGATTCATCGACAAGTATAGCAATGCTTTTTATTTTTATAATAGGTGTTTTGGTTTGGCGTCTAAAAGGACTTGTTTTAAAAATATCTATCTTTAAATGTTTTGCAATTGTATCAGCTATTTCTGTGGCATTTACTTTTTTTAGCTTTCAAGAATATTTAGCATCCTTAATTGAAGACTTATTTGATAAAGATACAACTTTTACTGGCCGTACTTTTGTTTGGGCTTTCACTTTAATAAGATTGCTGGATTCACCTATTATAGGTTTTGGATGGCATACTGCAGATGAATGGCGTAATGTTTTGGGATTTTATGATATGTCAGGCTTTAACATGGGATTCTCTCATCCCCATAATTATATTTTATATGTATTGCTTCAAGGTGGATTTCTGTACATGTTGTTAATTATGGGTATATTTTATTATTTATCTAAAAAATGTAAAAAATACAATGTAGAAATTTATATTTTGACATTGATGTATCTTGCATTTTTTATAGAAGGTATTACCGAATCTTTGACTGGTGCTATCTTTTTTATGCCACTTTTGGGGCTCTATGCTAATTTCATCACAAATACTAAATTTAAAAGACGAAAATCATGAAAAAAGTTGCAATTACAACAGCAGTTTCAATTTGTAATTATGGAACAAAACTCCAAGCGTTAGCTATGTGTGAGATTTTCAAGAAAAGAGGTTTTGTGCCTTTAGTCTTGGAATTCTCTGAGGGTAAAGATATTACTTTCTTACTGAAAATGAAACATATGTTTGGAAGATTTATACGAGTTATTCTTTATGGTAAGGACTATCAATTAAAAAATAAGTTTGCTCAAGAATATCATAATGTAAATTTCATTCAGAAAAATATAATATCAAGATATCATGCGGTTGACTCTGATGATTATTTAATTCCGTATTATCGCTTTTTAGGATCTAAAAAATCATTGATTGAATATGCCAAGCAGTTTTCTCTGGCAGTATGTGGTAGTGATCAGGTATGGCATCCTGTTCTCAATAAAAAAAATCTATGGTTTTTTACTCTGAATTTTGCCCCAAAAAGTGCAATGCGAATTGCTTATGCGCCAAGTTTAGGAGTTGATGATCTAACGGAAGAACAAGAAAAAGAGTTCAGCTCTTTGATTAGTGGTTTGGATTTTGTTTCGCTTAGAGAAATATCAGGGGTAAATGCTATCAAAAAAATAACCGATAAGCCTGTTTCTTTAGTTTTGGATCCTACACTTTTAGTTGGTAGAGGATTGTGGGATAAAGTGTTAAATGAAAATAAGGTTCCCCAAAATGAAAAATATTGTCTTTGTTATTTGTTAGGAACAAACCCGCAGCATCGTGAAATTTGTGAAATTGTATCAAAAAAGTTAGGTGTTAAATTACTGAATTTTGCTCATTTCAAGGCATACAATGACTCCGATGAAAAGCTATCTGGAGATAAGTTGTATGATGTCACACCATCTGAATTTATTGGTCTCATAAAGAATGCTAAATTTGTGATAACGGACTCTTTTCATTGTTCTGTGTTTTCTATGATGTATCATGTTCCTTTTATGACACTTTTACGATTTCAGAAGGCTGATAAACTCTCAACCAATACTCGTATTTTTTCTATGCTCCAGCAGTTTGGGTTAGGAAATAGACTTTTAGATAATGGACAAAAAGTTGATACAATTCTTAGTTCGTCAATAGATTTTAATGCTGTAGAAAATATATTGATTTCTAAGCGAAAAGAAAGTAATTCTTATTTAGATAAAGCCTTGCAAAATGAAAAGATTAACGTTTGAAAATCCTATTGATTGTGCCGGGTGTGGTGCTTGTGCTGCAATTTGCCCGCATAAATGTATTGAAATGTGTAAAGACTCTTTAGGATTTAATATACCTCGATTTCAATATCCAGAAAAATGTATAGATTGTGGATTATGCTATAAATGTTGTCCTCAAATAGAGAAGCGAGAGAACCAGTCTTGTAGTTCTTATAGTGTATATGGACAAAATAAGAATAGAAACGATTTGAATGAAAGTTCTTCTGGCGGATTCTTTAGTCTTTTGGCAACTACAGTTATCAAGGCTGGTGGCTCTGTTTGGGGAGTGGAAATGTTGCCTGATGGGAATACTAGTTTTTGTTGCATAGATTCTATAGACAAATTATATAAAATTCGAGGTTCGAAATACTCAGAGGTTAATAAGCCTCTTGATTATAGTTTTGTAAAAAAACAATTATGTGGGGGCAAGCAAGTACTAGTAAGTGGAACTCCTTGTCAAATTTTGGGCTTAAGAAAATATTTAGGAAAAACTCATTATCCTAATTTGATATTGGTTGATTTACTTTGTTATGGTATTCAATCTCCAAAAATGTGGAATCTCTATCTTAAAGATGTAAATCCGGAGAATAAGAAAATTTCGAGTATAAAAATGAGAGATAAGCGTTTTTCCTGGTTTAACTATTCCATGAATATAACATTTGATGATGGTACCACCTATAAAAAGATTAGATATAAGGATCCTTGGTTGTTAACTTATTCTACATCTATTTTCAATCGCTTCTCTTGCTCTTCTTGTCAATCTAAAAAGAATCCTCATGTTTCTGATTTTACAATAGGTGATTTTTGGGATATTGATTATTATAAGAATCCCATTAAGTTAGAAAAGGGTAAGGGTGTTTCTTTGGTTATGATGCATACGGATAAAGCTTTGAAATTATTTGATACTATAAAAAATAATTTTGTTTATGATGTGATTCCAACGGATTATATGGAAAAGCGTAATATAACATTGGCTCAATCAGCAAAAATTAGTAATCTTCGTGATATTTTTGTATCCGATGCTTGTATGTTCGGCTTCTCAGAAGCAGTAAAAAAGCATATGGATTTTGGATTATCTGTGTGGTACAAAAAAAGAAAAATATATAT
>ERZ1034913.1721-NODE-1721-length-12536-cov-19.666693_pt1 | contig 12536 bp, 7 predicted proteins | sample MGYA00520697_ERZ1034913 | MGnify/ENA primary metagenome ERZ1034913 (study PRJEB33766, sample SAMN09781786) | gut metagenome | biome: gut microbiome | host: Homo sapiens | place: Madagascar | study: EMG produced TPA metagenomics assembly of the PRJNA485056 data... | reverse complement strand
TGACCATGGAAGGCCGCTCAAACCCCAGGTGTTGCAACCACCACTAGAATCTGCCGATTAGCGTCAGCGTGTGGAGGCGCGGGCGATGACTTGGGATTCGGTGGTGAGCAGTTCGGGTTTGGTGATGCTGCCGTCGATGCGTCCGAGGATGCGATTCACTGCCGTGGGAGCTGTCCAGTCAAGGCGGGAATCCATGGTGGTCAGCGGAATCTGCAGGTAGGGGGCTTCCTCGTTGTTGTCGAAGCCGATGACCTGCACCTGCGCGGGCACCTCATAACCAGCGGTGCGCAGAGCGGTCAATGCGCCGATGGCCAACTGATCGTTCAGTGCGATCACACCGTCGAATGGCACGCCGGAATCAATCAGTCGCTGAGTCACGCGAGCGCCAGCGCCGATGGTCCAATCCTGATCGGTGTTGCCAATCAGATGAGGATCCAGCTCAAGCCCACGGCGGCGCGTTTCTTCAATGACACCACGCAAACGCAGTTGTGCGTTGCCTTCCACAGCCTGCAACAAAGCGGCCGCGTTATAGTCGTCTCGTGCGCCCACTACAGCGAGGCGAGAAGAACCTCGATCGTATAGGTAGCCTGCCGCTGTTGCTGCGGCGGCAACATCGTCCGGAGTCACGTGGTCGGCAACACCCCATGTGGTTCGGGCACCGACAATAACCAGCGGGAAATCGACCTTCAGGTCTTCGGGCGAAATATCCTCCACCTCGCTCATGGAGAGAATCATGCCGTCTGACACGGTGGAGTTGAAGTTCTTGAGCAGGTCACGCGCTCCTTTGGCCGAGCCCTCTGCATACGTGGTGACGTATACGGAGTAGTCGCGCTGACGGGCGGCCTCGATGGTGCGGTTGGCCAACTCGGCCAGATATGGCGGAATCAGCGAAGGCACGGCAAGGGTGATGAAACCGGTGTGATCGCGGTTGAGGTTGCGGGCGGCCACGTTGACTCGGTAGCCGAGGTCCTTAATGACTGTTTCAACCTTTGTACGGGTTTCATCGGTCATACGCCCGGAGCCATTGATCACGTTCGACGCAGTTTTGAGCGATACACCGGCGGCCTGAGCGACATCGCGTAGCGTCACTCGACGCTTGGCTGTTTTCTCGTCGCTCATGCCACACTCCTCTATCCGGACAACATTGCCATTCTAGCGCGGTTTAGCAGGACGTTTTAGCGATAAGAATGGCGTTGCGGTTCAGCGTATATCCAACGGCGTCAGTCTCGCAACGGTGGGCGATGATGGGATCACCTTCCACACCGTTGACGGCAACGGGCTGCTTCGAACGGTTCAGATAGAAATCGAAGCGGATGGTACCGTCTGAGGATTGGCGGATGGTGTGCAGGATGCGGGGGTCATGAGTCGTGGCTGCTGCGGTCGTAGTTGCGGCGTTGATCTCTCCCCCACCCGGCCTTTGGTCGGGAGCCCTTTCGTCGGAGGGGGCTGTTGTGTTGAGTTCCTTGAGCAAGTGGGTGATGTCGTGGCGGCCAAGATCGCAGCCCACGTAGATGGCGGCGCCTTGGCCGTGGGGGTGACTGGTGATGGCGGGGACGCCGTCGAGCTCCCAGTCAGCAGCGGCTGTACCCACGTACGTGGCAAGCACGCGAGTGTCTGGAGCGACCGAGGTCACGTCATTCTGCCACAGACGTGTCGTGAGTCCATTCGACAAACCGATTTCGGCCGGTTCGTCTTCGGCTTCTTCTCCGAGGATGTTGAATTCTTCGGAGCGGATGCCGAGCATGTCGCGCAGAAGTCCGTTGCCGGCGCCGGGGTATCCGCCGAGACCGATGTGGAAGTGTTCGTCGATCAGGCCGGTGGCATAGCCGACGATGACCGTACCGCCGTTTTCGGCAAAGTCCGCGATGCGACGGGTATCCTCGTCGGACAGGGCGATCACGGTGGGCAGCACGATAGTCTGGTAGCCGCTCCAATCGTAGGCGAGCGGGACCACGTCCGCGCGCGCTCCGGCATCGAGATATCCGCGATACCAGTCGCGTACGTCATGCCAGTGATTGAGTTTCATGCTGGGCAGGGTCTCGGAGCGAGTGGCCCATTCGGATTCCGCACTAAACAGAATCGCCGTGTCCGCGCGCTTCAGTTCCGTGTCTTGCACACCCGCGTCGGACAGCGTCTTCAGCGCGGCGCCGAGTTCGCACACTCCTCGAAACAGTTTCGTATCGGAGCCCGCGTGGGGCACCATCGCGGAGTGGAACGCCTCGGCACCCGATGCGGATTGTCTCCATTGGAAGAAGTTGATGGCGTCGGCACCCATGGCCACGTGGGCCAAGGAGTCGCGCATGAGCTCGCCGGCGCGCTTGCGCATGTTAAGCGGCTTCCATTGGACGGCGGAGGTGGAGTGCTCCATCACGTACCACGGCTTGCCGAGCGCGAGCGAGTCCATGAGCGCGTCCGAGCAGGCGAGTTCGTCCAGATGGGATTCGCCCTCATGGAAGTAGTGATCGTTGGACACGAAGTCCACTTCGTTTGCCCATTGCGCGTAGTCCATGGTGCATTGGTCGGTGGAGACCATGAAGTTCGTGGTGAACGGCTTGCCGGGGCAGATTTCTTCGATGGCGTCGCGTTCGGCCTTGTAGAAGTCGAGCAGCATGTCGTTGCCGAACCGCTCGTAATCCAACTGCTGGGGCGGGTTGACCATGCTGTCGCCGCCCATGTGGCGAGGCAGCAACACCTCGTCGAAGCTGTTCACGTGCTGGGACCAGAAGGCCGTGCCCCACGCTTCGTTCAACGCGTCGACGGTCCCGTATTTGGCCTCGCACCACGTGCGGAACGCGGCCAAGGCGTTGTCGGAGTAGTCGTAGCGGTTGTTCCAGCCGTATTCGTTGCCCATGTGCCAGGCGGTCACGTATGGATTGTCCTTGTAGTGTTCGGCAAGTTTGCGGCACAGGCGCAGCGCGTATTCCTTGAACACCGGGCTTGTGGGCTGCCACGACTGGCGTGAGCCCGCATTGACCACATGGCCGTACCGATCGATTGGCAGCACCTCAGGATGACGCTCGTACAGCCACAACGGGGCCGTGGCAGTGGCCGATGCCAGGTCCACGGCGATGCCCGCCGCGCCGAGCTTGTCAATCACGTGGTCAAGCCACTCGAACGTGAACTCGCCCTCGCGCGGTTCGATCTTGTCCCAGCTGAAGATGGCGAGGGCCACGGTGTTGACGCCGGCTTGGACCATCAGGCGGATGTCCTCGTCCAGTGTCTCCTCGGGCCACTGGTCCGGATTGTAGTCGCCGCCGAACGCGATGCCACGACCGGATTCCGTCAGCAGGGACGGCCACCTGAACGTTCTACGAGTAGTCATATCAATCAAGTCCTTTATTGTACCGGCTCATGGCCGATGCTATGTTGCTGGCGGCGGCCGTTGCTGCGATGACCTTCTTGGTGTTGCGCATGTTATCTCCTCCTGAGCCGTTGGGATTGGTCGTGGCTTCGGGACTTTGGACTTACCTTGGGCCTGGGTTCCTCGCCTGCGATATGCTCCGCTGACGGTCTTTTTTGGGGTGTTTTCTTTGGTACACCCGTGTATCAATATCTATGATGATACACCCGTGTACCAATTTGTCAAAATCGAGCGACACGCCTGATTTCCCGCCAAAACTCGCCACCTCGGGCACACAGAAGAATCTTCAGCCTCCGACATCCACAATTCCGAGAGCGTTCACATTCGTGGATGTCCAGCGCCAGACGAAGCCAGTTCGGCTAGTATGAATAGGCACCACCATAGCTGTATTGAGAGGAAGAGCACATGGCGGGACTGTTTCGGACTGCTTCCAAGCAGCCCAATCCTTTAGGAACAGCCATACGCACCCGCGGATCAGGAAAATATACATTCGGACTGGCTTTGAGTGCGGGTCTTGCCGGATTACTGTACGGCTACGACACCGTCTCCATCTCCGGTGCCATCGAATTCCTGCGCGCCAGATACGGGCTCAGTACTCTCATGGAGGGCCTCGTCGTTTCCTCCATCATGCTCGGTGCCGTCATCGGAGCGGCCACCGCCGGATTCCTTTCCGACCGATTCGGCAGGAAACGTATCCTTATTATCGGCGGCGCGTTCTTCCTCGTTGCGGCTGTATGGAGTGCGCTGACGATAGGTCCCATAGCGCTTATCGTGGCGCGCGCGGCCGGCGGCTACGGCATCGGCCTGACCGCCGCGCTGGCCGTCACATACATCACCGAATCGGCTCCGGCCAACATCCGTGGTCTGCTCGCCTTCTCTTATCAGCTGCTTGCGGTTTGCGGTATCTTCCTGACCAACGTCATCAACTACATCATCGCCTCCCACGGATCAAACGACTGGGATATCGCCACTGGATGGCGCTGGATGCTGGGATTAGGCGCGATTCCGGCCGCCGCCTTCCTGCTGGCTATGCGGAGGGCACCGGAAAGCCCACGATTCCTCATTCAGATAGGCAGAACCGATGAAGGTTTCGCGGTGCTCGAGCACATCCTCGGCACCGAACGCGCACGCCTGCGCACCGATGACATCCAAGCCTCGGTCAAACTGGAAACCGAGATGTCGCACGAATTCCATGATTTGTTCCGTCCAGGCCTGCGACGGGCACTCGCCATCGGCATCTTTCTCGCCGTGTTCAACCAGTTCATCGGCATGAACGCCATTTCCTACTATGGGCCGGTGATGTTCTCGGATCTCGGGTTCGCCGGGGACACTCAGTTCCTCGCGGCCGCCAGCGTAGGCGGCGTGGAGCTGGTGGCCACCGTGGTAGGCATGTACCTGATCGACACGTTCGGCCGTAAACGTCTTATGGAAATAGGCACCGGCATGATGTGCGTGTTCGCGCTATGCATTTCGGGCTCGTATTTCATGGGCAATTCGCTGCTGACGCTTATATTCGTCATGGCGTTCACCATATCGTTCGCCTTTTCGATGGGACCGATTCCCTGGATTGTGATTCCCGAGCTCTTCCCCACGTATCTGCGCGGTCGCGCCACCGGATTGTGTGTGATGTGTCTGCTGTTCGCCAACTGGATCATCGCACAATTCACGCCGATGATGATCGATGGATTGGGCGGCGGCATATCGTTCGCGATTTTCGCGGTTCTGGATCTGATTTGCCTGTTCGGCATCGTGGCGTTGGTGCCGGAGACAATGGGACGCACGCTGGAGGAAATCGAGCATCTATGGCAGCCGAAAACCGATTTGGCCTACGCAAAATACGCGCTGAGCACGGCTGATGCGAATATCCGCCACGCGGAAGCCACGCTGCGTCGTATTGAAAACGAACGTCAGCAGGCATTGGGCATTATGGATGCGGCTGAGCGGGCTCGCGCTGCGGCACAGCAGAAGATTTTCGCCATAGAGACCGCCAAAAGGGCCGAGGCAGAACGGCTGGAGGCGCAGCGCGCTGCCGAGGAAGCCGCCAAGGCAGCGGCGAATATGGCTGCAGAAGAAGACACGGCAGCGACCGTCTCGGAAGTTACGACGGATGAGAACGTGCCGTCGCTTATGCGGCGTACGAGGGGCGCTGTTCTGGTTGGTAAGTCATCCAGTAGACGGCACGACGGTGAGTATACGGACGGCTCTGCGAACGGCCCTGCGGATGGCTCTGTGGATGGCTCCGTGACTGACTCTGCGGATGGTGCGATGCTGGACGGCGCGGCGGCCGAGGCAGCGGCCAGCGCAGCAGTCGCGGCCTTGGCCGATTCACTGCCCGACGATCCATTCACGCTGGCGAATCGGCCGACTACGCGCAGTGGTGCGGATGATACAGATAGCGTTGATGCCGCAGATGCCGTTGATTCCGCGAATGACACGAATCGAAACCGCAAGCAGACAAATGCCGTGCAGCCGGCACATATGGCCTCTATTGGGCACGCGCACAGTGCCGATACGCCTCGCGGAGTGTTGTTGCCCAGTGCCGACGAGGATTCCTACAGCGAGCATTCCTTCGCCGAGACGGATGACGACCGCGAGGCTCAGGCCATCGACGCGGCCCTCGACTCTCTGGATACCCTTATCAGAGGCTGATATATAAGGAAATCCTGTATTGCAGAGTATTGCGGCCTGTGACTGTGCGACTTTACAGATTCAGCACCGCATCGGCAACGCGCATGGCGGATTCACGGTGAGAGACCAGCACCACAGCCACGTCTTGCCCCTTATCCGCATTCTGCTCGCTCTTGGACAGCTCATGAATGGAACGCAGAATGATGGCTTCATTCAAGGCATCCAGACGACTGGTCGGCTCGTCGAAGAGAACCAAGTCGGCATTGCGCAGGAATACACGGGCCAAGCCGATGCGCTGGCGTTCGCCTTCAGACAGTCGGTCGCCCAGCTCGCCCACCTGGGTGTCGAGCCCATCCGGCAGGGAATCGATCAGGTCGAGCACGGATGCCTTGGCGAGGGCTTCGCGGAGTCGGGCGTCAAGAACACCGGCCGCTCCCCCATTGCGAATCTCCGATTCAGGCAAGGCGATAAACAGATTCTCTCGAATCGTGCCGTCGAACAGGTGGGTCTCCTGACTCATCATGGCCTGAATACGGCGGCGGGCATGCACATCGATTTGCGGTAGCGGCGTGCCGGACAGCGTCACTTGGCCGCGCTGCGGATCCCAATAGCGCATCAGCAGCTTCAGCATAGTGGACTTGCCCCGGCCGGACGGGCCTTGGATACCGAGGATGCCGTGCTGCGGCACATCGAGCGAGAAGTCGGCGAGAATCGCCTCGCTCTCCTCCCCCGGGTACGCGAAGGTGACGCGGTCAAGGCGCATGCCCTCATAATCCGAGTTCGCAGTGCCAGTTTCCACCACGGCCGGCGCTTCGTCCATCAGGCCGAACAGACGACGGGCGGAGGCGAAGGTCTGGGTGAGGTTCGCGGGCAGGGCGGCGAGCGCCAGCGTCGGCCCGAACGAGCTGGCGAGCAGCACGAAGGCGGCGACCAGCGCCGGGATATCGTAGAGGTTCACGCCGGCAAGATTGATGGCGATGCCGGCAGCCGCCGAGGTAAGCAATGCAACCAGCAATCCGCCGACACCGGCGAACCGGCCGTTGACACGGCTGAGTTTGGCATGGTTACGCCATAGCGCGCGCGTGCGGTCTTCGATGGCCTGCGCACGATCTTCACCCCGACCGAATCGGATGATCTCGTCGAGACCACGCATGTCGTCGAGCATCACGTTGTCGAGTTCGCCGGCCGCGCCACGGATGGCGGGGCCCAGATTGCGCACGCCGGTGGCGAAGAAGCGCGGCACAATGATGCCGATGATCAGATGGGAGACGATCAGCGCCAACGCCATCCAGGGGCTCAGCGTGGCCGCCACGATGGCGTAGACGATGGTGGTGGTCACGGCTATGGCCACGGGGCTGATGGTATGCGCGAAGAAGATTTCGAGCAGTTCCACGTCGGTGGTGAGCATGGCGATGAGGTCGCCCTTGCCCTTGCCGGCGAGCTTGGCCGGAGCGAGGCGGCGAAGGGCGGCGAAGGCCTTGGAGCGGAAGAGCGCGAGCAGGTGGAAGGCCACGTTGTGGTTCAGATATTGCTCAACGTAGCGCGTCAGGCCGCGCAACACCGCGCAAACAATCATGGCGGTGATTGCACCGGCCGCGCTCATGCCCCACACGGGGTTGCCGGCGAGCGCGAATCCGGCGATGATGCCGAACATCGGTAGGAAGGTTGCGGCAAGGTGGCCGATGGTGCCGGCCGTGGAAGCCGCGACCATAAGCCCGGCCAGTGGCTTGGCCTCCCCGAGTAGTCGCTTGATGACCTGGAACGTGCTCATCTCGGCCGGCGCTGCAGCCGGAGCTGCGCCCACAGCCGCCCCGCTCCCGCTGGCGGAAGCTGTCAGCGAAGCTGGCTGAGGGTGGTCAGCCCCAAAGTTCTCGATATCCGCCTGAGTAGTGAACAACTTGGCGTACACGCCGCCGGCCGCCATGAGTTCGGCATGCGTGCCGGTTTCCACCGACTTGCCGTGTTCGAGCACCACCACTTGGTCGGCGTGCTCGGCGTTGGCCATGCGATGGGTGATCATGATCACCGTCTTGCCGCGGGATTGCACCAGTTCGCGGATGGTCGCGAGAATCAGTTCCTCGGATTCCACATCCACACTGCTGGTGGCCTCGTCGAATACGAATACCGGCGAATCGTGCAGAAGCGCACGGGCGATGGCGATGCGCTGGCGCTGGCCACCGGACAGGTTGGCGGCGTCGGGCTCAATCGTCATGTCAAGGCCGTCCTGCTGCGAACGCACGAAGTCGGCGATACGGGCCTGTTCGAGCGTGTCCCAGAGACGGGAATCCACGGCGTCGGACGCGGCTTCACCGTTCTGGCCGTCATCGGGCAAAGCCATCAGAAGGTTCTCACGCAGAGTACCGGCAAACAGATGGCTACTGGCACCGATCAGGGTGATGGTTCGGGCGAGCGTCTCTCCGGACAGGTCGGATACCTTGACGCCGTTCAGCGTAAGCGAGCCTTGGTATCCGGTCAACGTACCGGCAAGCAGCGCGGCAGCCGTGGATTTGCCGGAACCGGAGATGCCGACGATGGCGGTGAGTTGACCGGGGTAGGCAGTGAAGGTGAGGTCGGTGAGCGCAGGTGCCGGCGCGGAATTCGTTTGTTGAATGGCGGCACCGGAATCGGCGCTGTCATAGGAATAGCCGACGTGGTCGAAGCTGACGGTGATTCCGCCATCGGCCTTGGCCCCGGCCTTGGTACCGGCATCAGTCCCGGCATCGGTGCCAGCGGTGGCCGGCAGCGTGGCAGTGCCGTGGGCGGGCTCGGGGGTGTCCAGCAGGGCGAAGATCCGTTTGGTGGAGGTCATGCCGTTCATCGCCACGTGGAAGTAGGAGCCGAGTTGGCGCATGGGGATGAAGAATTCGGCGGACAGCAGCACGATCAGCAACAGTCCGGCGAGGGTGAGCGGGAAGCCCGCTCCGAATGGCATCAGGTATTGCAGGCCGTAGGCCAGGTAGGCGAACGCACCGGGCAGGTGGGCGGCGAGCATGACCGGCGACCAGCCGGCGGCGCTGGCTCCTGCGGCGGCCGCGGCGGTATGCGCATACTGCCATAGAGCCACACCAATGCCGGCCGCCGCACCGCCGTAGGCCACGATATCCATGGCGGTCAGCGAGCGCAGCTGGATCTGCAGCACGCGCATGGTCATGACGCGGAAGCCTTCGGCCTTCTTGTCCATTTCGGCGGCGGCACGGTCGTCGGCGTCGAAGTTCTTCAGGGTTTCGAGGCCTTGCAGGTTGTCGAGGAATGCGGCACCCATGTCGGTGTATCGGCCCCAGTATTTTTTGAAGGCGCGGGCGGCGGTCATGGATACGATGCCGGTGACAATAATAATGAGCGGCGCGCAGACGAGCATGGTCACGGCGGCCGGCATGTTGATCGGCGCAATCACGGCGAACAGGGTGATCGGCGCAAGAATCGCATAGAAGAGCTGCGGCAGGAACAGTTCGAAGAAGCTTTGAATCTGCTCGACGCCTTCGCCGGCGGACTGGACCACATCCGAGGTCTTGACGCGCGACCTGTAGGACGGGCCGAGGGCCACCATTTTGCGGTACAGCTTGGAACGCAAAGCGAGCTTGACCCGTTCGGCGGCTTCGGTGCCGAGGCGTGTGGCGTGTGTGGTGGCCAGGTAGCGAACCAGCATGCAGACGATCGCCAAGGCCACGTAAACCATGAGGTCGCCGGCCATCGGGGCGACGGTGGTGCCCGGAACGCCGAACAGATTGGCGGGGCACTCGGAGGCCGAGGCGGCGTTACAGGAGAAAGTGTGTGGGTCGGCTGCGGCGAGCAGTCCTTGCAGCAGCATGACCAGCGAAAGCATGAAGCCGATATTGGCAAGCAGCCCAACCCACATCAGAGCCACTTTGCCGGCTATGAGCTTGCCGAGACCTGGTGCCAATTGGAACAGTCGTTTGTCGAACATGGTTCGCTTCCCCTTGCCGTGTTGTTGCGGTGTTGGTTGCCGTGGTACTGCAGTAGGTCTCGTCATGCATCAGTCGCGGGTGCCACCAATCGCATACCTGCACATACCGATGGCGTGCACTGCGCAATCCTATTTACCTTAGGCGAAAGCGCACATACACGCCAGACCTTCAGCTGAGACGACTGTCACGCTGAGCTTCGTTCCCAAATAAGAAGCCACAGACTCCCCAATGCCGACGCCGCCGATGATGCTGGAGCTGATGACCGGACCCTGCAGGGCCGGGCTCAGCACGTACTTGTCCTGCAGGAAGTCGATGGCTCCCGAAATGGACACGGTCATAACCGTAGAGCAAACCGGTTAGACACGGCGTTGTATACAATCCACAAAACCAGACAGACAACTTCTCCATTGCCCACAACGCGCGCAACCTTACGCCAGCGTAATCTAACTCGTCAGAATGGCTCGGGTTGTCAACTTGCCATCATGTTTGTAAGGAATAAACGGCCGTATGCTTACCGAATACACCACGCCCGGCGAATCCATCGAGATCCGCGATGACCAAACTATCTATTCACTGCTCACCGAACGACTGGCCCGCACCGGCGCGGACACGGTAATCGCCGCCAAGAAAATCGGCCCCGGCCGCTGGCAGAACGTCACCACCGGCGAATTCCACGAGCGCGTGGTCTCAGCCGCCAAGGGCCTGATCGCGCTCGGCATCGCCAAGGGCGACGCGGTGACCATCTTTTCCTCCACCCGTCTCGAATGGGGCATTCTCGATTTCGCACTGGCCGCAGTGGGCGCGGTAAGCGTGCCGATCTACGACACCGACTCCGCCCCGCAAGCCCAGCGCATCATGAACGATTCGGCGGTCAAGCTGGCCTTTGCCGACAACCGCGAGCGCTTCGACCGGCTCGACTCGGTCAAGGACCACTGTCCTGCCTTGAAGCAGATTCTCATGATCGAGGGCAACGCGCTGGGCGCGCTCGAAGGTCTGGGCGTGGCTGTTTCGGACGAGGAACTGAACGAGCGCGTGGCCACCGTGCGCGCCGACGATCTGGCCACCATCGTCTACACTTCGGGCTCCACCGGCAACCCGAAGGGTGCCGAACTGACCCACAAGAACTTCGTGTCCATCACCATCTCCGCCTCGCAGGCGTTGCATGAAGTGGTGCTTGACGACCATCCGCGCCTGCTGCTCTTCCTGCCGCTGGCCCACTGCTTCGCGCGATTCATCCAGTACGCCTCCATCGCCTCCGATGACGGCGTGGTCGGTTATCTGCCGGACACCAAAACCCTGCTGCCGGACCTGCGTTCGTTTGAACCGACCTACCTGCTGGGCGTGCCGCGCGTGTTCGAGAAGGTATACAACGCCGCCTCGCACAAGGCCGGTGCCGGCTGGAAGGGCCGCCTGTTTGTCAAGGCCGCCGAGGCCGCGCGCGTCTGGAGCCGCAAGGAGCAGGCCGGCGAGCAGCACACGTTTGCCGAAATCGCCGAGCGCGCCAAGTACGAAACGCTCGTCTACCGCACGGTGCGCGGTGCTCTGGGCCCGAAGATCAAGTACGTGGCCTGCGGCGGCGCACCACTGTCGCTCGATCTGGCGCATTTCTACAACGGCATCGGACTGCCGATGATTCAGGGTTATGGCATGACCGAAACCGCCGCCCCGTTCGCCGCCACGCGCGTGACCGACAATGTGATCGGCACCGTAGGCCAGCCCGCGCCCGGCTCCTCGATTCGCATTTCCGACGAAGGCGAACTGCAGGTCAAGGGCCCGAACGTGTTCCGCGGCTACCACAATCTGCCGGAGAAGACGGCCGAGGCGTTCACCGCCGACGGCTGGCTCAGGACCGGCGACTTGGCCGAGATCGATGATGAGGGCCACATCGTCATCACCGGCCGCATCAAGGACATTATTATTACTGCCGGCGGCAAGAACGTCTCCCCCATTCCGCTGGAGGAAGAGATCGCCAAGTGCCCGATCGTGGAGCACTGCGTGGTGGTGGGCGACCAGCGCCCGTTCATCGGCGCGTTGGTGACGCTCGATCCGGAGTCGCTGGCATTGTGGCTGCCCGCGCACGGCCTGTCCACGGAGACGCCGGTCGACCGGCTCGCCACGAACGCCGCGGTGCGCGAGGAGATTCAGCAGTACGTGGACAAGGCGAATGCGACGGTCTCGCGCGCCGAATCCGTACGCAAGTTCGCCGTGCTGGACACGCAGTTCACGCAGGAGAACAAGTGCCTGACACCGTCGCTGAAAGTGGTGCGCCCGGCCGTCAATCGCGTGTTCGCCGATGTGATCGACAACGAGATCTACAACGGCAAGCGGTGAGACGCGCGGTTCGTAATCCGACACAAAAAAAGGGCCTTTTGAACCGCACCCCGATTGTTGGACTGGAGTAATCCAGATTCGATGATCGGAGGTGCGGTTTCTCATGTCCAGGGATCGCAGGCGTCATTATGACGATGATTCCATGCGGGTCGTCGCCGGGGTGCCGCCCGGCCCAGGTGGGTCATGCCCGGGTCAGTTTCTTGCTCCTGAGACGCAGCACGACATCGGCGGAGTTGGCGACGCGCTTGGAATGCGTCACCACGATCACGCATTTGCCGAGCTGATGGGCG
>ERZ1034913.1719-NODE-1719-length-12542-cov-24.412429_pt1 | contig 12542 bp, 8 predicted proteins | sample MGYA00520697_ERZ1034913 | MGnify/ENA primary metagenome ERZ1034913 (study PRJEB33766, sample SAMN09781786) | gut metagenome | biome: gut microbiome | host: Homo sapiens | place: Madagascar | study: EMG produced TPA metagenomics assembly of the PRJNA485056 data... | reverse complement strand
GCACCCCATTCAACCCATTCGCTGCCGAGCATCGTGACGACGACTACACCGAGGGCAATGCATGGCAATACACCTGGCTGGTGCCACACGATGTGCACGGACTCGTGAAGCTCTTCGGCAACGAACAGAAGTTTGTTACCAAGCTCGATTCGCTCTTCATCGTCACCGGCAGCATGGGCGACAATGCATCTCCCGACATCTCAGGACTCATCGGCCAGTATGCCCACGGCAACGAGCCTAGCCATCACGTGCTCTACATGTACAACTATGTGGGCCAGCCTTGGAAGGGAGCCCGTCTGCTGCGCCAGACCATGAACGAGATGTATAAGGATGATTTCGACGGATTGAGCGGCAACGAGGACGTAGGCCAGATGTCGGCATGGTATGTGCTTTCATCCATGGGTCTCTATCAGGTAGAGCCAGCCGGCGGCAAGTATATCATCGGCAGTCCTATCTTCGACAAGGCATCGGTGAACGTGGGCAAGGGCAAGACCTTCAGCATCATCTGCAGGGACAACAGCAAGGAGAATATGTATATCCAGCACATCAAGCTGAACGGCAAGCCATACACCAAGTCGTACATCATGTATAACGACATCATGAAGGGCGGCACCCTGGAAATACAGATGGGCAGCCAGCCATCCAAGTGGGGCACCCGTCCAGCCGACCGACCATAAGATTTTTCATGAGATTATTTCATGAGAATGATGTTTTTGAACTGATTATTGTACAGAACTAACTAACAAAAAGATAAGAAAATGAGAAAGACTATTTTAGCAATGGCTCTTCTTGCCTCCATGACAGCGATGGCTCAGGAGAACGCCAAGGTGGATGTGCACGCACGCTATACCAAGGTGGTGACACCAGTGGATGGCAAGTACGAATCCAAGCGTCCGCCAGTGGAGGACCGCCTCTTCACCTCCACCGCCGTGGAGAAGAAGATCAAGGAAGTACAGAAACTACTGAAGAAGAACCCGAAGCTGGCATGGATGTTTGCCAACTGCTATCCTAACACCCTGGAGAGCACCGTTCACTACCGTGTGCTCGAAAACGGTGACGACGATACATTTGTATATACAGGCGATATTCCAGCCATGTGGCTCCGCGACTCAGGTGCGCAGGTTTGGCCTTACGTAGCCCTCGCCAACAAGGACGAGAAGCTGAAGAAGATGCTGAGGGGCGTGATTCTGCGCCAGCTGAAGTGCATCAACATCGACCGCTACGCCAATGCCTTCAACGATGGTCCTACGGGAGCCGGATGGGTGAAAGACCGCACCAAGATGCAGCCAGACGTGTTCGAGCGCAAGTATGAGATTGACTCCTTCTGCTACCCTATCCGCCTGGCTTACGAGTACTGGAAGGTGACAGGCGATGACTCCATCTTCGGCGAAGTATGGATGCAGGCTGTGGAGAACATCCTGAAGACATTCCACGAGCAGCAGCGCAAGGTAACAGCCAAGGCATATCACTTTACCCGTGTTTCCGACCGTGCCTTCGATACCATCGGCTGGGACGGTTTCGGTGCTCCGGTGAAGCCAGTGGGTCTGATTGCCTCCATGTTCCGCCCATCGGATGATGCAACGATTCTTCCATTCCTGATTCCTTCTAATTTCATGGCAGTATCATCCATGAACAAGGCTGCCGAGATTCTGAAGCATGTGGCTGAGAAGGATGCGGCAAAGAAGGATGCAGCTCTGAAGATTGCCAAGGATTGCAGCAGTCTTGCCGATGAGGTGCAGGCAGCCTTGCAGAAGTATGCTATCTACAACCATCCTAAGTACGGCAAGATTTATGCCTACGAGGTTGACGGTTTCGGCAACCAGCTTCTGATGGACGATTCCAACGTGCCATCCCTGTTGGGTATGGGCTATATGGGTGATGTTCCGATGAACGACCCTATCTATCAGAACACCCGCCGTTTTGTTTGGAGCGAGGACAATCCTTGTTTCTTCCGTGGCAAGGCTGGCGAGGGCATCGGTGGTCCTCACATCGGATACGACATGCCATGGCCTATGTCTATCATGATGAAGTGTTTCACAGCCCAGAGCGATGACGAGATTCGTTTCTGCATGAAGATGTTGCTGAACACGGATGCGGGCATGGGATTCATCCACGAGTCATTCCACAAGGATGATGCATCGAAGTTCACCCGTCCATGGTTTGCATGGCAGAACACGCTGTTTGGAGAATTGGTGATTAAGTTGATCAACGATGGCAAGGCCGACTTGCTGAACAACTTATAATACACCTTATTATATATATAGAAAATGAGGGTGTGCCATAAGTCCATGACACACCCTCATTTTTATTGTTTTCTTCCTTTCTTCATCCTTGTTTTAGGATGAAGGGGTTAGAGATTCTTCACCTCATACAGTTCGGCGAGTTCCCAGAAACGATGGGCTAGGTCGTGGATGAACTTGCGGCCCTTCTCCGTCCATACCAGATAGGTGTGGGTATTCACCCTGCCCACCTTCTCACTCCTGCCATCACTTGCAGGCGCCATATACGACTTGAAATGCGTGCGGCTCTTCGCCAGCCCCTTGTGGGCGTACTCGGCATAAAGCATATACTGACCGCTCTGGTAATACTGAATGTGCAGGGCACAGAGCGAACGGTTCAATTCCTGAGCGGTGATGCCCAGCTCCTTCGTCACCTGCGTGGTGGTGTAACAGGAGATGGAATCCAGCACATTGTCGCTGTAAAGCGCCTTCGGCAAGAGATCGTCCACCTGGCGCTCAAGGGTGAGGATATTCTCGCTGCCCTTGACAAGACGCACCACCTGGTCGCCCACCACGTCGTTCAAGCGTCGGATTTCCACATCCTGCTCGCCAATCAGCTTCTGCTTCAAAGCAATATCCTGCTCCTTCTCTCCTATCAGCTTCTCCTTCATTTCTAAGTCCTGCTGCAGCTGATAGCAGCCGTTCTTGCGAATCTGCGGCAGCACCTCGGCGGTAACCCAGCGCTTGAACATTCTAGCCGCCGGCAACTTCGAACCGAAAAGCAGAGCATAGAAACCGCTCTCGTTAACGAACATCACCTGTTGAAGACGCTCTGTACGAGTTCCATCCTTGCGGAAGCGTCCCGAAAGTTTAATGTCCTGTTTCAGGACATCAAACTCATCAACATGCTGACTCACAGCATGATCCGGTCTCTTATACCCGAGCACATCGCAGAGATCCTTGCCACAAAACCATGGCTCCCCCTGCTTATCCGTCAAGGTACGAACCTTTCCGAATTCCGGATTCTCAAACACGATAACATCTGCTGCCATCATTTTCTCACACTTCGCCTTTGCATTTCTACCAATAGATTTCTTTATCATAAAAACAAAAAATAAGAGATTAAAAATAAATTCTAAACTTTCAATTACTCAAGTTTCGCTAGTGAGCTCCACACGCCCTGAAAGGGCAGAAGCTCCTAGCCCAGGGCAACGCCCTGGGTAATCATGGACGCAAGTTTGTCGCCCTGTAAGGGCAAAAGCTTCAAAAGAATCAGGCAATTTACAAAGCTTTTGCCCTTACAGGGCGCCTTGTTGATTGCTATTATACCCAGGGCGATGCCCTGGGCTAGGAGCTTTTGGGCCTTCAGCCCGTACTTGAACCACTTGCGAAACTTCAATCAATTACAAGATGGTAATCCAGATGCTCTCCTCTCGCTCTCTCGCTGCGGTGATGGCATTGATGATGCGGCGGAGCCATGCCTGCGAATTCACCACCATGCCCCTCGCCTTGTTCTCACCCACCAACAGGCAGCCCTGGGTGTCATCGGGATAATTGCCGGAATGAATGCGGATGCCCTGGAAACCGGGAACACCCTGCACAAGCGGCAACCACTTTCTGAACCTCGGCGACCAACTGATTACCACCGGATACGTACCCTCGGGAATCGCCGTGTGGCCTGGAACCTTGCGAGCCTTCTCGCCCGATATTCTGCTGAAGCGGACATTCTCCTCCTCGGGCTTCAGCGTGATGCCCAGAAGATTGCGCCACGTAGGCTCCAGGGTGTCGCAGAAATAATGCGCCTTGTCTAATTTCTTCACATCAAAGGAGTGCTCAAAGATGCGCTTGTCGCCTATCTTCTGCCCCGAACGCCAACTGCGCTCCACCTCATCATCCGTCAATAAATAAAGATGACCGATGGTATAACCCATCTGTTTCGCTATGCGCTTTACTACTATTTCCATATTCAAAAATATTTAAGAATTCAACATATCATTTCTAAAACAACATCAGGAATTCAACAAATCCACCACTTTGCCATCCTTGCGGTTGCGAAGCTTTTCAAAACAGAATAACTGAATACTGATTACGTCATCCTTGGCACCCTGGGGCGGAATCTTCTTCACATAGTTCCGGTTAACCCAGTTGCGCAACATCGATACCGTGCCCGAGCGGTTCATCCCCAACTGCGAGCGCAGGAACTCAGCCTGCTGAAAACTGAAGACATCGGGCAACTGCTGCAGCAGGCTCGCCGGACCACGCTTGCTCGTCTTCTCGTCAGAACCATTCGCACGCTTGATGGCATCGCCAAAGAACTTCATCTTGCAGTAGAGGTCGTATTGCTCGCTCCAGCGGATAAACTCCTCAATCTCAGGCTCCCATCTGTATCCATTCGCCACATAGAGCACGCAAGCCTTCAGGTAGCCAATCACATTGGCACGGAAACTCAGGTTCTCATAAGTGCGGTCCTGACTCAAACGGGAAAACTCAGCATGCTCCTCCTTCAGCTTCAGCGCCAACTGGAAAGCCTCCTCGCATTCCACCAGTCCCGAAGCCTGACAGAGGTTCTCGATGTAAGGTTTTAATCCCTCACGATAAGCCTCATCATAGGTGCCGTAAACAGGCATTTCCTCGCCTATTTCACGCTCTGGGATGGTGCAGAAATTAATTCGGCTGATAGGTCCATCGGTGAGCACCTTAGAGAAATATCGCTGTCCCTTCTGGATGGTAGAAGATGCATTCCAATTGAACCGGATGGTAACACGATCGGTAACACTTTGTGAACCTACACGCGTCTGGCCATATTTATTACTTGGGTCAAAAGCGAGACACATAATGCGAAACTGCTGACCACCGTTACCTTTCAGCGCATCAAAGAGGTCTATCTCGTTCAGCGAAGTGTAAAGGAAATGCCCCTGCGCCTCAGCAGTACGCATCACGAAAGCCGGATTGGTCATGTCGGCATCAATCTCCTGGATGATGAGGTTATCCGGTCGCTTGCGCTTATCCTTGTTGGCGCCCTTTCGCACCACCTCGTCCTTCCACTCCTTCTCACGCTTCAGGTTCTCGGCATCTCTCTTTCGGATATCCTCCATGATATACTCGATAGGCTTCTGTACGCAACTTTTACCTGCACCAGTAGAGGCAAGCAACACCGTGGCAAGGGTGGCTTCGTGCTCTACATTATCAATATATCGGAATCGGGTGTTCCAGAGATGCGTGGCAAGTGGCGGGAAGATGGCATGTGCCACGGCAGGCTTATATACATCCGGCGTGTTGGAGATAAGATGCTCCACCAGCTTAGGAAGCTTGGTGGGCATGGCTGGCGGGTCTGGATAGTGTACTTCATCACCTTGAACATTTTGAAAACTTTGAACATTGAGATTTGAACTTTCAACTTTTAACTGTAAACTATTAACTTGATTAACAGCAGCCTGCTTCTCAGCCGTGGCATTGATGCGCATCACATCACGTGAGAACGGCTTCGAACTGTCACCATATTTCGCATAGAAATCGTGAATCAGCTGATGGCAGTCACGCTCTTCGTAGTAACTCGGCATCTTCTTCGCCACCACCTTCATCAGTTCGTCTTCACTCATCACACGTGATGCTCCGGCGCTCATGATGGCGAGCAGGGAGGAATGTCTCGAACCCACGGTATCGATATCCATACCGTTCAATCCCGCCGCCTCCTTGAAGAGTTCGAAGGCTATGAGATTCTTCTCGCTGGCATTTGGGGTTGCCACTCCGCCAGCATCTTGAGAAGCTCCAGCAGAGCCGAGATGAGAATCATTAACACGATGGCTATTACCAGGTTGGGCAGGCTGAATAGCAGCGCCAGAAGAAACAGCGTTATCGCCGTTAGTGCCCGAAAATCGATTGTCTTCACTTTGAACATTGAACTTTGAGCTTTGAACATTATGATTACTATTAACATTTTCATTTCCCGCAGAATGAATCTGTGGCATCTGTGGAATCTGTGGGAAATTTTGTTTGCCCCTGCCGTCAATCGTCAGCCCCCTCTTCAAGAAGGCCTCTCTTCTCAACGAAATATCCTCTGCGGGCAGCACCACATACCACTCCTTAGAGCGATAAATTTCGGAATCCTTATCCGTGATGAAGATGATTCTCTCGGGCGTGATGCAGCTCTTGTCATAGGGAATCCCCGATGCCTCGCAATAGGCACGCTGCGTCTCCTCGATGGTCATCCCCACCGGCATACGGATGTCGATGTGCAGCTTCTTTCTGGCCGAATACTCCAGATGCAGCAGCTTGCCCTTCCAGATGGTGTCGCTGCAGTTCAGCTCGCGAGCCTTCTCCAGTGCCTGCTCCACATACTCCTTGTCATCCACGTCCACCGTGGTCTGGAAAAGGAAGCTCTCGGGGTCGGCATCGCCCTGCGAGCGGTGGTTGTTTCTGAAGCGGGCGTAGTGGATGGCTCTGAAGGGCAACTGCCTCTTCAGTTCCTCCCTTGCCTTGGCCGCCGCCTTCCCGTTGGCAGCATCCACGCCCGCCATCGGCTTCTCGCCACGAATCTGCTCCACCAATCCCTTCAGCCACGGCTGGGCTATCAGCTGGTCGTACACCGCCAGGGGCTGCAGGGAATTAATCCTCCCCATGTTTCCCTTGCGTGCGGGATTCAGAGCCATTACCTGTTTCTGTTCACTCATGCAAAAAACTCCTTATATTAAATGATTGAGGCTGCGACTATTCGCCAAATTCCATATACCCATATACAGAAAACCCTCGCAACCAGACTTTTATCATCTGATTGCGAGGCAAAGATACGGCGATAAACAATACTATCCAAGCAAAGAACCGCCGGGTTCCTTCACGGGTTCCCGAGTTCCTTTCAAGGTTCCAAAGTTCCTTTTAGAGTTCAGTTTTCAGAACTCAATCATTCCTTTCACAGTTCAATATTCAGAACTCAAACGTTCCTTTCACAGTTCAATCTTCAGGATTCCGAGCAGAGTAACCACCACGTTCTGCATTTCGCTAAACGGTCGCTCCGTCTCGTTTCCCATCATCAGTCCGAAACTCCATTGCTTAAAGGGTTTGAAGTAGCAGAAAGAGTTACTTATCTTCTTGATATCATTCTTGCACAACTTCTTCTCATATCCCAGAGGTCGCGCCTTGTTCATCATGTTGCAGAAGCCCTCGTAGTCGGTATTCCCCACCAATCCAATATCAGCTGCGACTCTGAAAATACCTATCCACTGCTTCTGGTATCGCATGATAGGCTTCCCATATTCATCTTTTTTCTCCATAAGTTTATCCACGGCTTGAGCGAAGATTTCCATGGTTATCTTGCCCGGAGGATTCCCTGCATCATTCATCTCATCAATGGGCGCTGCTTGATGCATATCACCAGGGGCAGCTTCCTGCAAACCGCCAGGAGCAGCATACAGTTTACCTTCAGGTTTAGCGACTCTGTCTGTATCAGACTTTTTCTCGCTCTTCACCTCACTGGTTCCGATATACACGTTAGTGCAATCACGGATTTCATAAGTGCTCACATCATTACATTTTTTAATTACTACTTTCATCTGATTTTGATTGCTTTGATTGTTATTATTTTGATTGTTACTTTGATTATTATTTTGAAACCTGATTTGATTTAATACAATTTCATCAACTTTTTTCATTTCCTCATCAAAAAAGTGATTGAAGACGCCCCTGTTTATCTCCTCCAAGAAGAACTTGATAGGCAACAGGTCGAGGGTACTATTACTATAATTAGCAAGTATGCAAATACACATACCAGCCAACAGATGGAAGAGTATTCCATAACGACGGGGAATGGCTACGAGGTGATGCTTCATGGTCATTAGCTTTATGGGTTCAACATGAAATAAATCCGCACAAAAGCATCAATTCCTCTTTATTGGAGCGAAACCATAGGATCTGTGTTTCATGGTTACAAAAGTAAGGAAAAAAAATGAAACCGCCATAACTTTTAGCGAAAATCTTTCAGATTTCTATATTTTATCCGTCAAAATGCATTAATCCGGTATTTTTATACAGAAATCAATAACAAAGAGATAGTTGTTCAAAAAAAGAAGGCTCTTTTTCTTTGTTATTCAAGTTTCGCAAGTAACATCCGGGCCCCCTTCGGGGTCGGGAGGATGCTACTTGCGAAAGTTCAGTGAGTCAATATTAGTATATAGAACTGACACCCTATCTACTTATTGAATTTACGAGGAATCTGAGCAATCGCTATTTCACAAAAAACTTTTTAGTAATCACCTGATTATTAGTTTGCACTTTAATTACAACAAACTGATTACTACAATTCAAAGGGACTAGTGCATTACTCGTTGAAAAAAAGTCTATAATCTGACCCTGTAAATTAAAGATAGTAACACGCTTCATTTCACTATGTCCATCTTCAAAATGCAAACAATTACCCTTTAAAATAATATTTATAGACGAATTATCGCATTTTAGGTCTTTTATTCCCGTCGAACAATCGTAAGGCAATCCATCAAGTATAGGATAACCATTCTCGTCTTGCTTCCATGGCAACAGTTCATATTTCACATCTTCTATCATTACATAATCAGGTCTTTTATTTAATTTTTCTATAAATTCTAATGTCCTAGATTCTTTATCATTTACATATCCATCCATACCACTCTTTGTTTCACTATAATGGTTATCAATAAAATGATAGCATCTCTCATATCCTCTATCCAAATTAATACTAAAATAATTTTGACCAAATGACTTTTCTTTAACAAAAGGATTTCTTCCATGTATTGCTCCATAAATAATCTGCGAATGGCTTTCAGTAGACCTGGCAGAAGGTACAAAATACTGAAAAGAGCATTTTACATCACCTCGATTATAACAGTAGCGCGGATAGTCCCCAATACCGATAGCTTTGGCATATATATCAAACATATGAGATTGCTTTTTTGAATCAACAATTGATTTGGAAATAACAGACCCCACATTACATGAGTTAAATATATTTACTCCACCTATACCGTAAGCACGAGAAGCAACATATAAGCTATCTTTAGCAGATACACATTTTGCGAATGCGCTTATTTTACCTTCATTGTAACAATTCAAGACATACCCCCTACCGGAAGAGATTATGCCATTTGCGGCTGCACCTGCATTTGGAATAACATCAGTAGGAAACTTTTCTCCAGTAGTATCATCTGCATAAATATCACCTTTATTAACACATCTATTTATAATTCCGGCATCAAGTTGCACGACAATACCACATCCGGAAAAACAATTTATTTTTCCGAAATTCACACAATCGGTAATCTTTGATAAGGTTTGAGGATGATACTGAGAGGCAGTATTTCTAAGGATACCACTTGCGTCACGCGAGTGTATATCACCTTTATTTGTACAATTTAATATCTCTGACTCATCACAAAAAAAGGCAATTCCTGTCCCCCATTTTGAATATATTGATCCATAATTGACACAATCAACAATAGTAGATCGTATATGAATATTATTGGCTATGCCTGACACTGTACCAAGAGATAAATTAGAAGTGGACAAATCAGAATAGTTTGCACATTTTTTTACAACAGCAGCATTTACTGTATTTACAATTCCGTTAATCGAAGCTGATTCTTCTTGGGCCATAACAAACGTTGCATAATTCTGACAATTTTCAACTATTGCATGAGCAATAATATTAACTATACCCGACAGACAGTAACCTTTCAGAGTACCATAATTAACGCAATCTTTAATAGTTCCCTCAATACACCCATCAATTATGCCACTGGATTGGATAGCTTCCACCGTTGCATAATTTTTACAATTACTAATCACAAAATCTTTACTTGCAAACGCACAAAATGGAGCAGCTGATGTAGCTAATAAATTTGCCTCAATTTTGCTAGTTTTTCCAATTGTCAAATTCTTAATAGTTCCACCATCAAGAACACTTAAAAAAGCCACTGCAGATTGTTGATTTTCCAAAGGTTTTATATGAAGACCATCAACCACATGTCCATTACCATTTAAAACTCCAAGAAGGCAAGACATAGGTGACCAAACATGTGCTGACATATCTAAATTCTTTTTTAAAATTATTTCTTGGTCTTTAAAAAAAATGAATTCAGAATTTGCCAAATATGCCATCCCTGCCAAATCTTCAGGAGTAGAAATATACAATTTACTCTTCTTCTTATCATACCATGAAATATCATAGTTTCCTTCATCAAGCCAATTACCATTCTGAGAATGAGCTTGATTACCAAACAAAATCCAAACGGAAAGAACAAGAAATGTTCTAATATAAAAAATGTTCATAAGCATAAAAATATAAAAGTTAATAATAAATTTAAATCATCTGCAAATATAACAAATTAATTAGAGAAATTTATGTAAATTACATTATTTAACCATGCTTTTTGTGAAAGTAACTACTCTTTTACACATTCTTTTCTTCATAATTAAATGTTTTATACTTTGTCCATGCATTCAAGCATTAAGGTTAAGATTCCATTATCGCACTTTTTATACTCATTTTTTGGCTTAGGGGAGATTGTCCGTGGATAGACAACCTCCCCTGGGCCCCATTTTCATACAGGAATAACTTCTATCGAGATCGCATCCCTAATTATTGAATTTTAGGTGATCTATAAGATGATGTCTTATACCAGTTGGCTTCGTGCTTATAACGGGCTACCGCTATAGATGGGCTAATACCATTGGCTTCAGCTTCTTGCGCAATAGTTTTGATTATTTTGTAAGGATCAAGACTGTTACACCCCACTTTCAAGATACTTTTCCAAACAGCATCAGGTATCAGAGTTTGGCGAGCAAACACATTAGCTTCTTTTTCACGAGGATCAGTAGAATATTCTCCACCATCAACCGCAATAAACGCCTTTTGAGCATCAGAAAGATGATTGTCTATATGGTATAATTCATGTAAAATATCAAAGACCAATTTATCCAAATCATTATATCTGTAAGTGACAGTAATAACAGGATGTTTACCATAAAATGAAGAATAGCCATCAACCGGTGCTTTTTCTACTTTTTCTACAACAAGATATTCTATCCCATATTTATTAAGACTTTGCTTAATTTTGTCTATAGTTACAGAACGCTCGTTGGCCATCTGTGCTATTTCCTTTGCTGCTTTTTGAGCATTTCCTTGTGAATAAGAAGCAACTTGATCTGATATATTTTCCAATGCTAACCTATTCAAGATTAGCCATGTCAACATATTCTTTTCATCAATCTGAACCTTTTCACTGTGCTTGTACAATCCCGCTACCTGTAATTTAAGTTCCTGGGCTGACAACAGATCAAACGGGCAGAGCTCTTTTATTTTTTGTACTCGCAAAACACATGCAAGTTGGGCTATACCTAATCTTTTATACAATATATGCAAATTGAACAATTGAGCGCATGCTGCTTCGTAATCAGCAGCACGTTCTTCTTCTATTTTACGTTCCTCTATTGCCTTGCAATCATACACATAGCCATTATGAAGATTCATCCAAGACTTGAAGGGTATGCCAAGATACCTCTCAAATTTCATGGCTAAATCCTCATTAAGATTGCGCTTGCCTTTAATAAACTCATTTAAATGAGTAGGTTGAACACCTATCAATTGGGCGAATTCTTTCTGCTTGATTCCACGTTCCTGCAACTCTTCACGCAAGATTTCTCCTGGGTGAATCGCCCTGGCAGGAACCAATCTGTTACTTTTTGTTGCCATAATGAGTACTATCAATTTCTATTAATTCTACTTCTATTCCATCGTCCGTTTCTGTAAACAGCAAACGCTCAACTAATCCATTCACTAACCTCACTGAGCTGCGTGGGTCTTTTTTCAGTTTTTCGTAATGAAGAAAGCTATACATGCTCAATTCAGCAGTTGAATCGACATCAAACATAATTCCTACAGCTCGAATATATCCATCTACTAGTTTTTTATTCTTGCATAGTTGTTTATATTTTCGACTCTTCGTTTTACCTGTTTCATACAATTCGGACAATGCTTCGTCTTTGAAATGTATTTTCATTGGTGAAATGCTATAACTTTGTGGCAAAGATACAAAATAATTCCCAATTTTGGTAACTTTCATACATTCTTTTCTTCATAATTAAATGTTTTTATACTTTGTCTATGCATTCAAGCATTAGGGTTCAAGTTCCATTTCGTACTATTTTTATACTCATTTTTCCCTATTTTTTTATATTGATTTTACCTTCCATCATACCATGTTCCGTATTCAGTTATTCAGTTATTCAGTTTTTTTTTGGAATGGTGCATGGACACCCCTCAGAAAACTCGGTGGTAGAAAAATATATAAAATGTAAATT
>ERZ1034913.1715-NODE-1715-length-12578-cov-14.803721_pt1 | contig 12578 bp, 8 predicted proteins | sample MGYA00520697_ERZ1034913 | MGnify/ENA primary metagenome ERZ1034913 (study PRJEB33766, sample SAMN09781786) | gut metagenome | biome: gut microbiome | host: Homo sapiens | place: Madagascar | study: EMG produced TPA metagenomics assembly of the PRJNA485056 data... | reverse complement strand
TGCCGCACCTCGCTCGCCGTATCGGCACTTAGAATTATGCGGTATTGCCTTAGGTAAAGCAAACAGGCGTAACTCTGCCCAGCCGATTACTTCTCATCCTCATCCCACGTGCGGTCACTGATGATGTAGCGGGGGCGGCGCTTGGTTTCCATGTAGATCTTGCCGATGTACTCGCCGATCACGCCCAGGCAGATCAGCTGTACGCCGGAAACAAAGCAGATGATGCTGGTCATGCTGGCCCAGCCGGATACGGTGGCACCCAGCAGCGCTTCCACAATGGCCCAGATCACGCCGATAAAGCTGATGAGCGCCACAATAACGCCAAACCCGGTAATGAACCGGATGGGCTTGACGGAAAGGCTGGTGATGCCGTCAAACGCAAGGGACAGCATTTTGGACAGGGGATAGTGGCTTTCACCCGCAATGCGCTCGTGGCGCTCGTAAGCAACGCTGGTGGATTTAAAGCCCACCAGCGGCACCATGCCGCGCAGGAACAGGTTGACCTCCTTGAAATTGGCAAACTCATGCAGCACGCGGGCGCTCATCAGGCGGTAGTCCGCGTGGTTGTAAACAACCTCGGCCCCCATGGCGTTCAGCAGCTTGTAGAAGCTTTCTGCCGTAAAGCGCTTGAAGAAGGTATCCGTATCGCGCTTGGAGCGCACGCCGTACACAACTTCGCAGCTATCGTTCACATAGGCATCTACCATGGCGTCCATGGCGTTGATATCGTCCTGACCGTCGCAGTCAATGGAGATGGTGATATCGCACTTGTCCTTGGCTTCCATCAAACCGGCCAGCACTGCGTTCTGGTGACCGCGGTTGCGGCTCTGGCTGATGCCGATGTAGTGCTTGTCGCTCTTGGCCAGGTCGCAGATGATGGACCAGGTTTTGTCCTTGGAGCCATCGTTGACAAACAGCACGCGGCTGTCATCGCTGATTTTACCGGCGGCAACCAGGTCGGTGATCTTTTTCAAAAACAGCTTGCTGGTAATGGGCAGAACCTCCTGCTCGTTATAGCAGGGGATCACGATGTACAGGATCGGATTTTCGCGGGTAGCCTTCATGGTTTACAGCACCTCTTTTTTGCTTTTTCTGCTGCGCCGCCCGGCCAGCAGGTAAATTGCCGTCAGCAGAATGCTAATGGCGCTGACCCCAATCCCGCACCAGAGCGGGGTGGGGGAATAGTGGAAACGAATACAGTTTTTACCGGCATTCACCTTGACGGCCATCAGGCCGTTGATGTTCAGGATCTCTGCAGATTCGCCGTTGACCGTGGCGCTCCACGCCTTGTCATAGGGAACACTGAAAAACGCGTACTGCTCGCTGCCGGATGTGATTTCGGAATAAAAATAGTCTGTGCCATAATCAAACACATCGGTGCAGGCTTCGCGGCGCTTGTCCATGTCGGCATACTTGTTTTCCTGGCTGATCTCACCATCCAGCGCGGCATCATAGTGGCGCAGTATGGTGGAAACCGTGGCTTCGTCCTCGTCTGCCACCACAAGGGTCTTTAACATGGCATGGGCGCGCTCGGCGGGGTCAATCTCGTCAAACTCACTGCGGGTCATGTAGGTATCATAGCAGAAGCCGATGGGCAGGGCGTGGGAATCCTGATAGACGTTGATCTGCTCGTGACCGTTGGAAAAACTGGTGTAGATTTCATCCGGCCAGTCGGAGTTGTTGCGGATATAATACCCAACGGAAAGCAGCTCGTTGGTGCCCTCCGGCCCGGCGGGGGTAATGGCGTGGCGCTCGTCCCCCAGGGCATCATACAGTGTAAAGATGGAGGGGGAAAGCGTGCTCAAAAAGGAGGTACGGTCCGGCAGGTAAGCCGCCATGCCGCGGTTGGAATACGGCTCCCAGAAATAATAGCGGTAGGGCAGGGCATCAGGCAGGCCGTCGCCGCTGTGGATAACGTCACCATAAATTTCTGTGGTGGTCAGGCCGATCGTCTGGGTGTAGGCACGCTGATAGGTGCCCACGGTAAAACCGGTGGTCAGTGCAGCAACCAGAGCAGTGCAGGCCGTCAGGGCAGCCATGGGGCGGCGCAGGCGCAGCCGCCGTACCCCGCCCAGGGCAGCAAACAGCAGAACCACGCCGCCGATGGCAATCAATGTCAACACAACCAGCCAGTATTTGCGGTACACTATGGTATCGCGCTTGACGTACAGATACAGCGTGATAGCGGCGATGACTGCAGCCGAAATACCGCAGCCCGCACGCCAAGGGTAGTCCTGCAGATGGTCCAGCACCTTGATGGTGGCCAGCACCAGCAGGAACACCAGCATGTAATACCAGCGGCGGTACGGCTCGCTGGTGAACATGACGAACAGACTGTTGCTGACCGGGCTGGCTGCTACAAGGAACAGCCCCACCAGCAGCACATGCAGCCAGTCCCACTTCCAGCGCAGCAGATAAGCCAGAACCAGGCAGACGCCTACCAGGGGCAGGTACGCCGCGATGGAATACCAGTTATCATGCACCACAGCGGAAAAATTGAACATATTCTCCGCCGGGAAGAAGAGCGCCCGCAGCATTTGCAGGTAATTGGGCCAGTCAAAGGTCAGTTGGCTCAAGCTGATGTGATCCGATACGCGGGGATTATTGAGCACCGCCGCAATGGAGGGGATGAACAGTACCCCCGCCATGCCGACGCCCAGACAGCCTTCCAGGATGCAGGCCGGAATGTTGCGGGCATTTTTGCGCAGATCCGCCCCGGGGCGTGCGTCCTCGCCGCCAAAAAGATACCGCGTAATATAGTAAAACACCAGGAAAAAAACTTCCCCGATAAAGAAGTAATAGTTGACCAGCGCGTTGATGGTAACGGCAAACAGGAACGGAGCTTTTTTGCCCTCCTGCATGCGTTTGTCCAGCCCCAGCATCAAAAGCGGGAACAGGGCAATCACATCATGGAAGTGATAGAACACCACGTTGATGCAGGAAAAACCGGAAAATGCATACAACACACTGCCAAGCAGGGCGCTTTTCTCGCTGGCACTGCGGCGGAAGTAGGCAAACGAGGTCAGCCCGGCAACAGCATATTTGAGCATATAGATCCAGCCGACCAGATAGGGAAACGCGCTGGCGGGGAAGAGAAAGCTCAGCCAGAAAAACGGGCTGCCAAGGGTGTAAAAGCTGAACGAGGATACAAAGTCCGAACCAATATCAATGCGCCAGTTCCACAGCACCTCGCCGCTTTTGATGGCGTTGTTGCACAGCATGTTGTAGGAGAGCTGTTCTGCGTCAAAATCCGCCGCAACCAACAGCAGACCGCCGTCCCGTATCATGTAGGGCAGCAGTGCAGCCGCGGCAATGGCAAAGTTCAGCACAAAAGCCAGCAGCAGCCACCGGCGCGGGAAACGGTTTTGCAGTGTTTGTTTCATGTAGCAGCCTCTCGGCATCAGCCCTGACCGTTAGAAAGTTCGATCCCGCGGGTGGGCATGTTTGCCATATTGTTCAGGGCAGAGTTGTATTTTTCACTCAGGGATTCCATAGCCCAGTCAGTGCAGTCCATAAAGGTATTGTCAAAAATATCATTCATGAACGCATCTTCGCCCATAAACACCCCGGCGTAATGCCCGCCGGAAATGGTGTTGCGGGCAATGATGTTCTCATAGCAGGGGGTAAAATCCAGGCCCTGCACGGCTTCGTCCGCGTTCAGGTCAGTGCTGAGCTCAATACCAAAGAAGTGGAAGGTATCGCTGGCACCCCGGTTGTTGTCAATGATCTGGTTGCACAGAATGGTGTTGCTGAACGCCGAGCGCACAGCCTTGATGCCGGAACCGTAATTGTCCCGCACAATGTTGCCGTAAATGGTGTTGTAGGCGGTGTTATCCAGCGAGATGCCGGGCAGCTTGGCGGGGGAGGAACCATCCGCCATGCGGCCCTGATCCAGAATAAAGTCAGCTTCCAGATCCTCATCACTCATGCGGTTGCGGCCGCCGTTCTGGCGGATCTCACATCCGGTAATGTAGTTGCCGAAGGAGCCGTAATCCAGGCACATGCCCTCTTTTTCGTTCTTGTAGATCGTGTTCTCTACATAATAGTTCAGGTAGCCGCTTTCCGAATAAATGCCGGAGGAATGGTTCTGCGCAACCGTGTTGCCGCGCACAACCAGCTGATGGGGAGACTGTAAAATATCATACAGCATTTCATCCGGGAACGGATTGTAGGCGGTCTCAATGTCCTCAATGGGCATGGAGCAGAGCACCAGCCCGGCGGTCAGGTTGCGGGCACCAGAGTTATTTTCAATGCGGTTGCCCTCGATCACGCCATTACTGATCTCGCCGTTCAGGAAGATGGCACCATTCTGGTTTTCATGGATGCTGTTATTGACCAGTGCAAAGCCGGTGTTCTCCCCCATGACGCAAAGGCCCTTGAGGGAAACATTGCTGATGTCAAGGTCAGCCAGATAGAAACTGCTGGAATTCTTGACATACACACCGTAATTGCACCCGCCGTTGATGACAAAGCCGGTTACGGCGGTATTTTCCGCCTGGTCCAGAACAATGGCTTTGTCCAGCGTTTCATTGCCGGGGGTCAGCACTGCGCCGTTGCCGTGCAGGATCGTACCAGTGGGGACCACCAGGGTGGCATCCATCACCAGAGCAGGGGAGATGACCTCCACCGTGCTGCCGGGGTTGGCTGCCAGAAAGTCATTCAGTTCTGCCAGGCTGGAACCGGTAAAATTCACAGCCTGGGCGGTTTCGGCGGTGGCCAGGGGGGCCAGCCGGGTCATGACAGAGTTGTACAGGTTTTTCCAGTTGGCCTCCGGGGTATCAAAGGTGGCAGGGTCAATACCGAGGGTCTGAATGCGCTGGATGACCTGCAAAGGGGCAATCAGGCTTTCGGTGTCGGACTGGGTCATCCGCTCCAAAGCGGGCAGGGCATAGCGCTCGGTCAGGCTTTGGCTGTCGGTATCCAGCAGGGAAACATATTCCTCTGCGCCGGGATCCGCAAAATCCACAACCTGCCCGGTACCGGCCAGCACGCAGCCGATGGGCTCCGGCTCAGCGGTAGCCTGTGGCTCTGCGCTGGGGGCCAGGCTGAAAATCACATGCGGGGCAGGGGTCAGCTTGACCCCGACCACGCCGATCACGGTGGCAGCAGTAATGCCCACAATGGTAAGAACAAACGAATTTGCCTTTTTTTTGGCCATAAGTGTAAGATTCCTTTCCAGGGAAAACCGGGGATAGGCCCGGTAAAATTACTTGTCCAGGTTCAGATACTTTTTCCAGAAGTCCAGACTGCGCACTTCGCCGCAGCGCTCGCGGTAGCTCTGGGCGGCAGCGTCAAACTGGGCGTCGATCTCCTTCATGCAGGCTTTCATCTCGCGCACGCAGCGGCTGTATTCTTCCTTGCTGCGCTCGGTCACAAAGCCTTTCTGGGAGTTGGAATCATAGTTCAGCACCTTCTGCACGCGGTAAGCATTGTAGGCGGTCATGTGCATCATGCTCACAACGGTGTTTTCGCGGGTGGGGGGCACCAGCCAGCCGTTGCGGGTCAGCTTGACCTTGAGTTTTTTCAGCTTGCCCTTGCTTTTTTCTTCCTCTTTGGTGGCGTACAGGTAGCGGGAATAATCAAACGGAACATCCAGCTGGTCCACCGGCTGGGCCTTGTAGCCATATGCCATAATCTCTTTGTGCAGGGCTTCGGCATCGGTCTGTTCCAGCCAGTCAATGCCTTTCAAAAAGTCGCGCACGCCGCGGATCAGCAGGTCAGCATTCTTATAGCGGTAGCGGTTCACTTCGCCCATCACCTGGCTGCGCAGGTCGGCTTTCAGGGCGTTGGCATCATAGCCGGGGCAGTGCATGCTGTTGTCAATGCACTGGTTGCGCAGGATGTAGTAGTACATCGAGGAAGAATACTTGCTCTCAAACGGCTCATGCCATACGCAGATGCCGTTCAGGGTGACCAGGCGTTTGCAGTTGCGTAGGCCGTATTCAATGTCATCGCCGCGGATAAAGATGGGCATGGGCAGGTTGTCCGGCCGCACAACGGCAATGGGGATGCAGCAGTACCACCAGGCGTTATACTCATGGCGTTCTTCCAGCTCATTGGCAACGCACAGGTCAACCTTGGTCAGATCAAAGTTGGCTTTGTGGCTGATCAACTGGCCCTGGTTCCAGGCGGCGCCGTTTTCTACCTGAATGTTAGGGCGGTCCAGCCGCAGCATGGCACCGCCGACAAATACATCCGCATATTCCGGCTTGCGCAGGCTCAGCAGGGTGTAGGTGCGCAGCAGCACATCGGTATCCAGCACAATGTCATCATCCATGACCAGTACATGGGTAACGCCTGCGCCATTTTCGTTGGTTTTCAGGATCTCGATCATGCCGCGGGTAAAGCCGCCGGCACCGCCCACATTGGCGTTGGGCACAACATGCACGGTATCGCTGTTCAGCTTATCGTAATCCAGCGTCTGGCCGTTATCGGAAACAAACACTTCCAGGTGGTTGTGCAGCGGGCTGGCGGCGTTTTCCAAAATATCGCTGCGCATGCGGGCAATGTTGCCCATAACGAACGGCTCCCGGCGGAAGGTGCAGATATCCACGCCGATTTTGACGGGCTGCACATCCTTTTCGGCGGCATCGCACTCATAAGCGCCGCCGCAATAGGCGGCATTGCCGCTCAGGGCCTGCAGCTCAAAAAACAGCATGCCGTCAGCGCCCTTGGGAAAATCGAAGCAGAATTCCTGCACGGAATCCGCCTGCACTACTTTTTCGGCCAGCACGGCGCGCACGCTCTGGCTGTTGATGAAATGGCGGCTGCACAGCACAACGCGCAGCTTGCCGCTCAGTTTCAGCCGCAGCGAAAAATTCTGCGCGGCGGTGTAGCGGCGCCATTTGTCTGCGCTGACGCTGTTAAAGTAGGTATCAAAGCAGACGCGTTCGCCCTGCTCAATGCGCAGGATATCCCCCTCATCGCGGAAGCTGGGGGCTTTCATACGGTAATACAGTCGGTCCTCGGTGCATATGCCCACGCGGGGCCAAAGCAGCTTTTGCAGCAGCATACGGTATTCTCCTTTCACTTTTTGCCTTATCATATCCGGCAAAGTATTCAAGTATCCGGCACAGCATTATAAAATGCCGCCGTTGGATTGTTTTCCGCGCGCCCATGCGCTCAATGTGCGGTAGGGCAGGTAACGCCCGGCCCGCAGCAGACGGGTGTTTTTGTTGGTCATCATGGCAGCGATGTGTGGGTAAGTCTGGCACAGCATCTCGTCATACCGGCGCAGGGCCAGGCCGGTTTCACGGTCGGGGGAAAAGCGCAGGTACAGCTCAATCAGGTACTGCGCCACATCCCGCGCCCGCTGCACCAGCAGCAGGTCCTGCCCGGCGGGGGCAGGCTGTGCGGCCAGCGGTTCAGCAGCATCCAACAGAATGCGCGCTACGCGGATGTAATCCTGCGTGTGGGCGCGGTAGCTGGCCATGCTCACGCTCTGGCCATCCCGCCCCAGGCGGTACTGGTACAGAACCACCGGCACAAAGCAGATGGTCTGCGCCGCAGCCATGCCAACAAACGTATAGCCCATATCCGTGTAGCTGCAATGCTCCGGCATGGGGCGCCATGCGGCGCGCAGAGTTTTGGTGCAGAGGGTCAGCGCGTGCATCTCCATGCACAAATCAGGTGTGGCCTGCTGCACTTCACCCACAGCATACACACGGTTTGTATCGAATTTGCAGCAGACATCAAAGGCCTTTCCGCTGCCGTTTTCCTGCACGGTGCGGTAGTTGGTGTATACCGCATCCGCCGTGCAGTTTTGCAGGCGGCGCAAAAGGGTCTGCAAAGCATTGGTGTCAAACCAGTCATCGCAGTCCAGCGTGCGAAAGTACCGCCCGGAGGCCAGCTCTACCGCGGTATTCAGCGTGGAGCCGTACCCGCCGTTCACCTTGCTCACCAGCCGGAAACTGCCGGGGTGTGCCTGCACAAAGGCCTGCGCCAGCGCGGCGGTGCCATCGGTGGAGCCATCATCAATAATGATCACATCCAGCAGCGCCTGCAGGCTTTCATCCGCCACCAGGCAGGATTCAAGCGCTTTTTGCAGCGTGGCAGCGCCGTTATAGGCGGCAACCGAAACCGTCAGCAGCTTTTCCATCAGGTTTCACCGGCCTCCATAGCGCGCACATAGTCCGCGCAGACTTCACGCGATGGCCCATCCCCGCGCAGAACACCGTGATCCAGCCAGATGGAGCGCTGGCACAGCTGCTGCACCTGGTTGATATCATGGCTGACGAACAGCAGCGTGGTGCCGTTGGAAAGCATCTCTTCCATGCGGCGGTGGCATTTCTGCTGGAACATAAAGTCGCCAACGGCCAGCACTTCGTCACAAACCAGAATGTCGGCCTGTACTTCAGTGGCAATGGAAAAGCCCAAACGAGCGATCATGCCGCTGGAAAAGTTTTTGACCGGAACATCCACAAAATCTTTCAGCTCCGAAAATTCAATGATGCGGTCAAAATGCTCCATCATATAGTCCCGGTCGTGGCCAAGCACCGCGCCGTTCAGGAAAATGTTTTCCCGCGCGGTCAGATCCATGTCAAAACCGGCGCCCAGCTCGATCATGGGGGCAATTTCGCCGTTGACGGCAACGCTGCCGCCGGAGGGGTACATCACACCGGAAATCACTTTCAGCATGGTGCTTTTGCCGCTGCCGTTGCGCCCGATCAGCGCCAGGGATTCGCCGCGCTTCATGCTGAAAGAAACATGTTTCAGTGCGTAAAATTCGTTAAAAAACAGCTTGTGGGTCAGCAGTTTTACGGTGTATTCTTTCAGGGTCTCAGTTTTTTCCTGCGCAAGGTTAAAGCGCATGGAAACGTCATTGACTTTAATAATCTCGTCCATACGTTACCTCACGTCAGATATACAGGATAAAGTTCTTTTGCAGCTTGCGGAAGACCAACAGGCCAATAGCCATAGAGACAACGGCGCAAAAAATGCAGGCAATCCAGGTGTTGGGGCCGGGAATGTTGCCGTACATCATCAGGTTGCGGAACAGGTTGATGTAGTGGTACAGCGGGTTCAGCTTCATCAGTTTCTGCAGGGTTTCCGGCAGGGCGGTGATGGGGTAGAACAGCGGGGTGGCGTACATCCAACCCATGGTAAGGATACTGTACAGGTGCATCATATCACGGAAATACACCGCCAGCGCGGAAAGCAGCAGCCCCAGCCCGCAGCTGAAAAAGAAGAGCAGCACCAGCGGCAGCCAGCTCAAAAAGATGGTCCAATAGAAGGTGGCACGGGTAAAGATCATGACCAGCAGAACCGCACCAAAGCTGAACAGCATGGTGACAAAGCGGGAAACCGCCTGGCTGATGGGGAAGATGAACTTGGGAATGTACACCTTTTTGATCAGCGGGGCGTTCTGGATAACAGAAGTCAGGCCCATGCTGGTGGTCTCATTGAAAAAGGTAAACAGGGTGTTGCCGCAGATCAGGTAAAGCGGGAAGTTTGGGATATCGTTGCGGAACATGTACGAAAAGATGATGCTTTGCAGCAGCATCATCAGCAGCGGGTTCAAAATGCTCCAGATGTAACCCAGAAAGCTGCGGCGGTATTTGACTTTCAGATCGCGGCTGACAAGTTCATGGATCAGTGGTTGGTATTTTTTCAGGTGGGTCCAGGCGCGCTGCGCGGAGACCTGCATTGTTTCGGCCATGTTTGGCTCCCTCCAGATTTATGGCCCGCATAAAACGTCAGAACGCTGTTTTGTGCGGCACTTGTATCAACACCCCGCGCGGCAGCCGCCGCCAGGGCACAATTTCTACTATTATACAATAAAAGACATTAAAATGCAATTCGAACCGGGCAGCAAAAAATCATTGGTGTGCGATGTTTTTTGCCGCCCGGTACCGCCCTTTTTGTGCAACAGTGAAAAGGAACGCAAAATATGAGCGCAGTTTGTGTAAAAATCGTTGAAACCGGGACGGGAATACGGTACAATAAATACGACATAACAAACCCTGCGGCGGGCCATGACCTGGTTTTGCCCGTGGGGCCAGAAAAGAGAGGTAGATGTTATGGAACATTTTAACCCCCTGCTCCTGCATAACGACAGCCCGGCTAAATTTATTACGATTGGTGAGGTCATGCTGCGCCTGACCCCGCCGAACTATGAAAAGATCCGTATGGCTTCCAACTTTGAAGCCAGCTATGGAGGCAGCGAGGCCAACATTGCCCTGGCTCTTGCCAACCTGGGTGTGGACAGCACGTTTTTCAGCGTGGTGCCCAACAACTCTTTGGGCAAAAGTGCGGTGCGCTGGCTGCGCTCCAATGATGTGCACTGCACCCCGATGATCCTTTCCACCCCGGAGGAAACCCCGACCCACCGTCTGGGCACCTATTACCTGGAAACCGGTTACGGCATCCGCCCCAGCAAGGTTATTTACGACCGCAAGCACTCCGCTTTTACGGAGTATGACCTTTCCAAAGTGGATCTGGACGCCCTGCTGGACGGCTTTGACTGGCTGCATCTTTCCGGCATTACCCCGGCTTTGGGCCAGAACTGCGCCGATTTTGTGATGGCCTGCCTGAAAAAAGCCAAGGAAAAGGGCCTGACCGTCAGCTTTGACGGCAACTTCCGCTCCACCCTGTGGACTTGGGAAGAAGCCCGTGACTACTGCACCAAGTGCCTGCCCTATGTGGATGTTCTGTTTGGCATTGAGCCTTACCACCTGTGGAAAGACGATGCCGACCACGCCCAGGGCGACTGGAAAGACGGCGTGCCCCTACAGCCCAGCTATGAACAGCAGGATGAGATCTTCCAGCGCTTTGTGGAGCGTTACCCCAACATCAAGTGCATTGCCCGCCATGTGCGTTATGCCCATTCCGGCTCCGAGAACAGCCTGAAAGCCTTTATGTGGTATGAGGACCATACCTTTGAAAGCAAGCTGTTTACCTTTAATATTCTGGACCGTGTAGGCGGCGGCGATGCATTTGCCAGCGGCCTGATTTACGCCATGCTGCACAACTACAAGCCGATGGATATGGTCAACTTTGCGGTGGCAAGCTCCGCCATCAAGCACACCATCCATGGCGATGCCAACATCACCGATGATGTTTTCACCATCCGCAACCTGATGGACATGAATTACGATATCAAGCGCTGAGAATAAGTTTGTTTTCAGCAGTGCCCCAAAACGGTGCAGCAGGCTGCGGCTTTGCTGCACCGTTTTTGTATGGGGGTAAGATTGGTTTAGAACCGTTTAAGAATGTACAAACCTTGCATCCCGTGTTATAATAATGCCGGATCAGTAAATGAAAAAGGTGGGTAGATTATGGAACAAAACACCGTTCAAAAACCGGATTGCGCCGCCATTACGGCGCAGGCACGCCAGGCAGCGGAAGAACTGCTGGCGGCTGCACACCTGCGCGCCGGGGATATTTTTGTGGTCGGCTGCTCTTCCAGCGAGATCGTTGGCGGGCATATTGGCAAGGACAGCAGCATGGAAGCCGCCGCGGCTGTGCTGGCGGGTATTCTGCCGGTGCTCAAAGCGCAGGGCGTCTATCTGGCGGCCCAGTGCTGCGAACACCTGAATCGCGCCATTGTCATCGAGCAGGAAGCTGCCGAAAAGTATGGTTATGAACAGGTGAACGCCGTGCCGCAGCCCCATGCGGGCGGCAGCTGGGCAACCAACTGCTGGCAGGCGTTTGAACATCCGGTTCTGGTGGAGGAAGTGCGTGCCGCTGCCGGAATTGATATCGGCGGTACGCTGATTGGCATGCACTTAAAGCGTGTGGCCGTGCCGGTGCGCCTGACCATCAAGCAGATCGGCGCTGCGCCCATCATCTGCGCCCGCACCCGCCCCAAATACATCGGCGGCAGCCGCGCCGTTTACCAGGAGATGTGAACCATGCTGACACAGGAACAACTGACAATGATGGCTGAAAATGTGGCCCGCATCCGTGAAAATATGGCTGCCGCTGCGCGTGAAGCCGGCCGCGACCCGGCAGATATTCTGCTGTGCGCCGCCTGCAAGACCCGCACCGTGGAAGAGGTGATTGCCAGCGCCGTTCTGCCCATTGACCTGTTTGGCGAAAACCATGTGCAGGAACTGGTGGAAAAGACCGACGCCAACGCTTATTGCGGTAAGCCGGGGCATTTTATCGGCCATTTGCAGACCAACAAGGTCAACAAAGTGGTGGGCCGTGCTGCTTTGATTGAAAGCGTGGACAGCGAGCACCTGCTGCAAAAGGTGGAGCGCGCCGCTGCCGCCGCAAACCTGACCCAGGAAATTTTGATCGAGATCAACATCGGCGGGGAAGAGAGCAAGTCTGGCGTTTCTGCCGAAAGCCTGTGGCCCCTGCTGGATATGGCAGCCGCACAGCCGCATATCCGCCTGCGCGGCCTGATGGCCATCCCGCCGGCAGCTGCAACCCCGGATGAGACCCGCGCGTTCTTTGCCCAAATGCGGGAACTGCTGGCAAAAGCTGCTGACCGCCATTATGAGAACGCCAAAATGGATATCCTTTCCATGGGCATGAGCGGGGATTACCCCGATGCCATCCGCGAGGGTGCCACCATTGTGCGCATCGGCACCGCCATTTACGGCGCACGCGATTACAGCAAAAAGGCATAA